>FWPU01004657.1_pt1 | contig 31467 bp, 30 predicted proteins | sample 2228361 | NCBI WGS metagenome assembly FWPU01 (sample SAMEA103939777, study PRJEB20133) | metagenome | reverse complement strand
ATAAGAATTCTTTTTTGATATTGATTATTTAAATTCTTCATTTTTATAAGCTCCAATAAGGTGTATTTTTAATTTTGCCACGGTATATACCTTTTACATCAACCAATAAACCGCCTTCGCTCAATAAACTTTTGAAATACTCTTCATTTAAATCTTTATACTCATCATGAGCCACGGCCACAATCACGGCATCATACCCTTCACCCGGTTTTTCTACCAACGAAAATCCATATTCATGTTTTAACCCTTCTGGATCGGCATGCGGATCGACAACCTCCACATTCACGCCGAAAGATTTTAATTCATTGACCACATCAGCAACTTTTGAGTTTCTTATATCACTGACATTTTCCTTGAAAGTAGCCCCCATTACCAAAACTCTTGACAACCTGATGTCTTTTCCTGATGCAATGATTTTCTTAACCGTTTGTTTGGCAATATACGGCCCCATGCTGTCGTTAACAAATCTTCCCGCATTGATTATTTGTGCATGATAACCGTATTCTTTGGCTTTATATGACAGGTAATAAGGATCTACTCCTATGCAGTGTCCTCCCACCAATCCCGGATAAAATTTTAAAAAATTCCATTTGGTGCCTGCTGCCTCCAACACATCATAGGTATTGATTCCCATGCGGTTGAATATTATGGATAATTCATTCATCAATGCAATGTTCACATCTCTTTGAGTGTTTTCGATTACTTTGGCTGCTTCTGCCACTTTGATCGAAGGAGCCCTATGTACACCGGCTTTTACCACTATCTCATACACCTTGGCTATTTGATCCAAAGATTCATCATCGCATCCCGAAACCACTTTTATGATATTAGATAAGGTATGAACCTGATCTCCGGGATTTATTCTCTCGGGAGAATATCCCACTTTAAAATCTTCTTTGAATTTAAGCCCTGAAAATTTTTCCAAAACCGGCACACAATCTTCTTCTGTACAGCCCGGGTAAACTGTCGATTCAAAAACCACATAATCACCCTTTTTCAAGCATTCTCCTACGGTTTTTGAAGCAGACAGCAAAGGTTTCAAGTCGGGCAGCTTATGCTCGTCGATAGGTGTGGGCACTGCCACTATGAAAAATTTTGCCTGTTTGAGAACTCCGGTATCAGCAGTAAACTCAATATCACAGCCATCGAAAGCTTCTGAGGGAAGCTCGTGAGAGGGATCTATTCGGTTTTGCATCATTTTGATTCTTTCTTCATTGATGTCAAAACCAATCACTTTAATTTTTTTGGCAAATTCTAGGGCTATCGGAAGTCCCACATATCCCAGCCCTATAACAGCCAGTTTTTCTTCTTTGTTGATGAGTTTATCGTAAATCATTTTTGATTTTTTTGAAAAGTTTTATTTCTTATTTCATAAATTCTTTCAATTATATCAACGACCTTCAATCCTTCAAGAGCATTGGTCGTCATGGAAGTATTGCCTTTTAATGTATCGACCACATTTTGTATCACAAATCCATGGTTGTTGGCCGATCCCTTGTAATGTCCATAATCATTTGCCGGATTGGTTGGAGGCAGTTCGGGCATTTGATAATTTTCAATGTGACAATACTCCACTTTGTCCATATATTGCCCCCCGATCTTGACACTGCCTTTACTACCAATGATGGTCATGCTGCTTTCCAAATTTTTATCCCACACAGCAGTACTATAATTCAAACATCCAATTCCTCCATTGACAAACTTAAAATTGACAATACCACTATCTTCAAACTCCGTCATTGTCTGATGGTTAAAATCGGCAAATTTCCCTTCAATATCCTTGATATCACCAAACAACCAATACATAATATCGATAAAATGCGAAAATTGCGTAAACAAAGTACCCCCGTCGAGAGTGGCTGTGCCTTTCCATCCTCCTTTTTTGTAATATCTTTCATCGCGGTTCCAATAACAATTGATTTGAACCATATAAATATCTCCCAATATCTTTTTTTCTACCACTTCTTTAATCCATACCGAAGGAGGAGAATAACGGTTCTGCATCACACAAAAAACATGTTTATGCATTTGAAGCGCCTTGTAGATAATTTTTTCACAATCGGCTTTTGTCAAAGCCATAGGTTTCTCAACCACTACATGTTTTTTATGGTCAAGTGCCAGAAGTGCATGGGTTGCATGCAAGCCATTTGGCGTACAAACATTAATCACATCTATTTCGGGATGTTGTTTGATCATTTCTGTTGCATCCGTGTAAAATTTCTCTTTTATATCCGTAAGTCCCAATTCTTCAGGTGGCAACACATCGGCAACGGCTACCAGTTCGCAATCGGGATTTCTCCTGATCATTTCTGCATGGCGTTTGCCAATATGTCCTTGACCAATTACTCCAAATTTTATTTTGCTCATGGGATTAATTTCTTTACTTGATTATTTTCCAAAATGTATGTTTCTCCACTTTCCGGGCATGTAGCCAATCCTTTTTCATCAAAATACAAACGGTGCCCAAATTCGCTCATCCACCCTATTTGCCTTGCCGGATTACCAACCACCAGGGCATAAGGCGGAACTTCTTTTGTAACCACGGCTCCTGCACCAACAAATGCATACTCACCTATATTGTGGCCACATACAATCGTGGCATTGGCACCGATTGTAGCCCCTTTTTTTACAATGGTAGACAGATATTGGTTTCTTCGATTGATGGCACTCCTCGGGTTAATGACATTGGTAAACACACAAGAAGGCCCCAAAAAAACATCATCTTCACAAATCACACCCGTGTAAATAGATACGTTGTTTTGCACCTTGACATTATTGCCCAAAACCACACCCGGTGATACTACCACATTTTGCCCTATATTGCAATTTTTTCCAATTTTGGCTTGAGGCATAATGTGTGAAAAATGCCAAATTTTTGTACCTTCCCCAATTTCACACCCTTCGTCAATAACTGCCGTAGGATGGGCAAAATATTTCTTTTGATCGTTCATCGGTAAATATATTTTTCAAAATTTTTATGTTCTCTTTTATAAAGCTCTTCTTTTGGCAGATTTTTAAAATATTCGTAAGTGATTTTCAATCCTTCGGCACGTGAAACCTTGGGCTCCCATCCCAATATTTTTTTTGCCAACGAAATATCCGGTTGCCTTTGTTTGGGATCATCTTCCGGTAAAGGTTTAAACACAATTTTTTGATTTGTGCCTGTCAATCGCAGAATCTCTTCGGCAAATTCTCTTATCGTGATTTCATCCGGGTTGCCCAGATTGACGGGATAAGGATAGTCACTCATCAATAAACGATAAATTCCTTCCACCAAATCATCGATATAGCAAAATGATCGGGTCTGAGATCCATCTCCAAACACAGTGAGATCTTCACCTCTCAGCGCCTGTCCAATAAATGCAGGTAAAACCCTGCCATCATTCAATCGCATACGCGGGCCATACGTATTGAAAATACGTGCAATACGTGTTTCGAGTCCGTGAAAACGATGATAAGCCATAGTAATGGCTTCCTGAAAGCGTTTGGCTTCATCATATACGCCTCTCGGGCCAATGGGATTGACATTTCCCCAATAAGTTTCCGGTTGAGGGTGAACAAGCGGATCGCCGTACACCTCGGAAGTTGATGCCACTAATATTCTTGCTTTTTTGGCCTTTGCCAACCCAAGAAGGTTATGTGTGCCAAGCGATCCTACTTTGAGTGTCTGTATAGGTATTTTCAAATAATCGATAGGGCTTGCGGGAGAAGCAAAGTGCAAGATATAATGTAAATCCCCGGGAACATGTACAAATTTTGTAACGTCGTGAAAATAAAATTCAAAGTGAGGGTGTGGGAAAAAGGCTTCTATGTTCTTCAGATCTCCTGTGATCAGGTTATCCATGGCAATCACATGAAACCCTTCATTCAGGAATCTTTCACATAAATGAGATCCGATAAACCCGGCAGCACCTGTGATTAAAACCCGTTTCATTGAGGTATTACAGCTTTACGTCCGATGCTAAAATAATAAAATCCTTTACCTTGCATATCATTCCAATCAAATACATTTCTTCCGTCAAATATTATCGGTTGTTTCAACAAACTTTTCACTTTATCAAGATCGGGTGTGCGAAATACATTCCATTCTGTCACTATAATCAAAGCATCACTCCCTTCCAAAGCTTCATACATGTCTTGTGCATAATGAATAATATCACCCAATTCTTTTCTCACATTATTCATTGCTTCAGGGTCATATGCAGATACGTTAGCCCCTCTTTCGATCAAAGATTTTATAATAACCAATGAAGGAGCTTCTCTTATATCGTCTGTATCGGGTTTGAAAGACAAGCCCCATACTGCAAATTTTCTCCCTTCAATATTTCCTTGAAAAAAAGCCTCGATTTTGTCTAAAAGAACTTGCTTCTGTCTGTTATTTACCTCTTCAACCGCCTCCAATATCTTAAACCGGATATTTTGTTCTTGACCCGATTGAATGAGTGCTTTTACATCTTTGGGAAAACAACTGCCACCATACCCCACCCCCGGAAATAAAAATCTTTTTCCGATACGTTCATCCAAACCAATGCCGATTCTGACATTATCGACATTTGCACCGACTTTCTCGCAATAATTGGCTATTTCATTCATAAATGTGATTTTCGTGGCTAAAAAAGCGTTGGCCGCATATTTGGTTAGTTCCGCCGATTTTTCATCCATAATCAATATCGGATTACCCTGCCTGACAAAAGGTTTATATAAATCTTTCATAATTTGGGCGGCTTTTTCAGAGGATGTACCTATGACCACGCGATCGGGTTTCATAAAATCATCTACAGCAAAACCTTCCCTTAAAAACTCCGGATTTGACACCACATCAAATGGAACCTGAGTAATTTCTTTGATTAAATTGGTGATTTTTTCTACCGTACCAACCGGAACTGTGCTTTTACTAACGATAATTTTATATGATTTCATCAAATGGGCAATCTGTTCGGAAACTTCCAACACATATTTAAGATCCGCCGATCCATCTTCTTTTGGTGGTGTGGGTAAGGCCAAAAAAATCACCTCTCCATGATCTACTCCCTCTTGCAAAGAAGTAGTAAATTTCAATCGTCCTTGTTTCTGATTCCTTTCGAATATCACATCCAAATGTGGCTCGTAGATGGGTATTATGCCGCTTTTTAATTTTTTTATTTTTTCTTCGTCAATATCTACACACAAAACTTGGTTTCCTGTCTCGGCCAAACATGTTCCCGTGACCAATCCTACATATCCGGTTCCTATTACAGTTATTTTCATGTTTAAAAATCAATTAAAAAATTCCAGCACCGAATCAGTTATATAATTCAATTGTTCTTGATCCAATTCGGTATGCATAGGCAAAGATAAAACTTCTCTGCACAAACGCTCCGTTATCGGGAAATTACCTTCTTCATACCTTGCATCCCTGTATGCTTTTTGTTGATGAAGTGGCACGGGATAATATATCATAGACGGAATGCCTTTTTCCTGCAAATGGGTTTTCAACTGATCTCTTTGCCCATTTGTAATTCGCAAGGTGTATTGATGAAAAACATGTTTGGAATGTTTGTTTCTTTTTGGAGTTATTATGTGAGAATGACCTGAAAATTTTTTGTCATAACAATCGGCTGCTTTTTGACGAAGATGGTTGTATTCGTCCAAATGCTTCAATTTAATATCCAAAATGGCTGCTTGAATGGTATCTAATCGTGAGTTCACACCAATCATATCATGATAATATTGTTTGCTCTGTCCATGATTTGCAATCATTCTTATTTTTTGTGCCAAATGGTCGTCATTGGTAAAAATTGCTCCACCATCACCAAAACATCCGAGATTTTTTGAAGGAAAAAATGAGGTGCAACCTATGTGACCGATCGTGCCGGTTTTTTTAGATTGTCCATTTTTATAAAAATAATCACAACCAATGGCTTGTGCATTATCTTCAATGACATATAATCCATGCTTGTCTGCCAGCTCCATCAATTCCTCCATGGCTGCACTCTGTCCAAAAAGATGCACAGGCACGATGGCTTTGGTTTTGGGTGTGATGGCTTTCTTTACCTGCTCAATATCCAACGTAAAATCATCTTCGTTAACGTCGACCAGCACAGGTGTCAACTTTAATAATGCAATAACCTCGGCGGTTGCCACATAGGTGAAACTTGCCGTAATTACCTCATCACCCGGCTGTAAGTCAAGCGCCATCATCGCTATTTGCAAAGCATCCGTGCCATTGGCAACCCCGATGGCATGTTTCACATTCAGGTATTTTGCCAAATTCTCTTCAAAAGAATAAACCTCCGGCCCTTTGATAAATGCGGCCCGGTTCATGACATTGATAACCGCCTGATTAACCTCGTCCTCAATCTTTTTGTATTGGCTGATTAAATCAACCATTCTGATTTCACGCATAAATTTCATTAAATTTTAAACTGCGAATTTACGACGTTTTTAATACAAAATGGCATTTTTTAGTTTTAGTCATTATAAAGTGTTTTGATCACGATATTCCACATCTTTTATTGCAGATTTATTTAATTTTCAAATTTTTATTTTTTTAAACCAAATACAAAAAATGTCCTCATCAACCTCATTTTAAAATTTACACAATCAATAAATTTATGTTATTTTGCCGCATTAAAAATTCATTATGTCAAGACAATTATCCGAACAAGAGATTATCCGCAGGCAAAGCTTGCAGGCATTAATTGATTTGGGCATTGATCCTTATCCTGCAGAAACGTTTCCTGTCAATGCCTATGCAGAGGATATATTAAAAAATTATGAAAGAGACAAACTTTCTTACAAAAATGTCAGTTTGGCCGGCCGTCTTATGAGCAAACGTGTGATGGGCAAGGCCTCCTTTGGGGTGCTTCAAGATTCTACCGGCTCCATCCAGATTTATGTTTCGCGTGACGATATCTGCCCGGGTGAAGACAAAACCATGTACAATGAGGTGTTTAAAAAACATTTGGACAGAGGCGATATCATCGGCGTGAAAGGCTACGTGTTTACCACAAAAACCGGAGAAATTACGGTGCACGTAACCGAGCTCAAGCTGTTGGCCAAATCATTAAGACCACTTCCTGTTGTAAAAGTCGACAGCGAAGGTAATGTACACGATGCTTTTACAGACCCCGAACAACGCTATCGTCAACGATATGTTGACCTCATTGTCAACCCTCATGTCAAAAAAGTGTTTGTGCAACGCACCAAATTAATCAATACTATTCGTGAATATCTAAACAATAGAGGATATTTAGAGGTTGAAACTCCGATTCTTCAACCCATTTATGGTGGTGCCTCTGCCAGACCTTTTAAAACATGGCATAATACGCTTGATATTCCCCTGTATTTGAGAATTGCCAACGAATTATACCTTAAAAGATTGATTGTGGGCGGCTTTGACGGAGTATATGAATTTGCAAAAGATTTCAGAAATGAAGGTATGAGCCGCTTTCACAACCCCGAATTCACTCAGGTTGAGCTATATGTTGCTTATAAAGATTATTATTGGATGATGGATTTGGTGGAAGAGATGATCGAAAAAGTTGCTGTGGCTCTTCATGGCGACACAAAGGTAAAGGTGGGCGATAACATCATCGATTTTCAAAGGCCGTGGAAAAGGTTTACGATGTATGAAACCATCAGGCATTTTACCGGGATTGACATTGAAAATAAAGATGAAGAAGAACTCAGAGAAGTGGCCAAACAACTGAAAGTTTCAGTAGATAAAACCATGGGCAGAGGCAAAATTATCGACGAAATTTTTGGAGAATACTGTGAGCCCAAATTGATACAACCAACCTTTATAACAGATTATCCTATTGAAATGTCGCCTCTGGCAAAAAAACACAGAAGCAAACCCGGCTTGGTCGAAAGGTTTGAAGTGATTTGTAACGGAAAAGAGATCTGCAATGCATTTTCCGAACTCAACGACCCCATCGATCAAAGAAAAAGATTTGAAGAACAATTGGAGTTGGCCCGAAGAGGAGATGAAGAAGCCATGATGCTTGATGAAGATTTTTTACGTGCATTGGAATATGGTATGCCACCCACAGCCGGTCTTGGCGTCGGTATCGACCGTCTCACCATGATTATGACCAACCAACACTCCATTCAGGATGTATTGTTTTTCCCACAAATGAAACCCGAAAAAAACAATTGATACTATGCAACAAAACATCTTCCCTGTTTTTGACCAGATGATTCAAAGACATCAAAAGGAAGCCATGTTAAAGCAAAAAAGCGTATGTTTCTGGATGACGGGCTTGTCGGGATCCGGCAAATCGACTCTCGCACTTGCTCTTGAAAAATCATTGTTCGAACATGGATATCTGACGCAAGTATTGGATGGAGACAATATTAGAAGCGGAATAAATAAAAATCTTTCTTTTTCAGAAGCAGACCGGAAAGAAAACATACGAAGAATTGCCGAAATCAACAAGTTGTTTATCAATTGCGGTATTATTACCATCAATTGTTTTGTCAGTCCTACCCGCGAGATACGTCAAATGGCAAAAGAAATTATCGGACCTGCAGATTTTAAAGAAATTTATGTGAAATCATCGTTAGAAACCTGTGAAAAAAGGGACGTGAAAGGTTTATACAAAAAAGCAAGAGCCGGAGAAATCAAAAATTTCACGGGAATTGACCAGCCCTTTGAAGAACCAACCAATCCCGACTTGATTATTGATACAGAAAATCGTAATTTTGAAGAATGTATAAATATTTTTTTGAACTTTGTATGGCCATTGATACAGTATCATGAATAAAAATTATCAACTGACCCATTTAAAAGAGCTCGAAGCCGAAGCCATTTATGTTATCAGAGAGGTTGCGGCTCAATTTGAAAACCCCGGATTGTTATTTTCCGGAGGGAAAGACAGTATCGTTTGCTTTCATCTTGCAAGAAAAGCGTTTTGGCCTGCCAAAATTCCCTTTCCACTGGTACACATCGACACGGGCCATAATTTTCCCGAAACCATCGATTTCAGAGATCGTTTGGTTGAAAAATACAAAGTAAATCTGATTGTGGGTTCGGTTCAAGAAAGTATTGACAGCGGCCGTGTGGTGGAAGAAAAAGGATATTATGCCTCACGTAACGCACTTCAAACCGTAACCTTGCTTGATACTATCGAAAAGTATAAATTTGATGCCTTAATCGGAGGTGCCCGAAGAGACGAAGAAAAAGCCCGGGCAAAAGAACGTTTCTTTTCGCACCGCGACGAATTTGGGCAATGGGACCCCAAAAATCAACGTCCCGAGCTTTGGTATCTATTCAACGGGAAAAAACATCTTGGGGAACATTTCCGCGTTTTCCCCATCAGCAATTGGACTGAAATGGATGTTTGGCAATACATTCTGTCGGAAAACATCGAAATCCCATCAATTTATTTTTCACACGAAAGAGATTGTTTTTTGAGAGATGGCATTTGGTATGCTTATTCCCCATACATACAACTTAAACCGGATGAGAAAGTTGTGAAAAAAACAGTACGTTTCAGAACCATCGGGGACATGACCTGCACCGGTGCCGTCGAATCCAAAGCCACCTCACTCGAAGATATCATACAAGAAGTGGCTTCCTCACGTGTAACAGAACGTGGCAGCCGTATCGACGATAAAAGAAGTGAAGCCGCCATGGAAGAAAGGAAACGTCAGGGTTACTTTTAACTTTTTATAAATATGCCCAAATAATGGGTATTTAAAACTTTCATTTTCTCTAACAAGTGGCATAAATCTATCGATGCCGGAGCAAGTTTTCTTGCCAAAGGGGGTAAAAGTGTAATTTTCTTTAGATCAATGTCGCAATGCCTTCCAAATAATTGCCGAATATGTTGTTTTTTTATGGGGAACAAATGGTTTGACTTTTTGGCAACATGAAAATCATACCAAATAATACAACCTCCCGGCTTCAACAATCTTATCAATTTGTCTGCAATTGCCTGGTGATAATCCGGATGTATAGAGCTAAAAACTGTAAATTGAGAGATACAATCAAATGAATTTTCTTCAAACTCTGCTTCCAATATATTTTTACAATAAAATTGAACGGAAGGGCAAAGCTTCCTTGCCGTGTCAATTCTTTCTTGCAATATATCCACACCGGTTATGTTTTCCGGTAAAAACCCATATTGTATAAACCTTCTAATTTCCCCACCCGTTCCACACCCAAAATCCAATAATTTCAATTTGTCTGTTTGAGTATACCCCTTTTTCTTTAAAAGAGAAAGCAATTGCCTTTCCCTGCTGTGAATGATATACAAATTTCCACTGTTAAAGTATGTGTATAAAAGAGGATTGACATGTTGTTTTCGCCATTCATAATATGACATGACTCTCTCAAATTCATGTTTCATCTTTGTAATTTTCAACGAAATTATTACTTTTTTGCTTTCAATGATAAAACTCCGTAATTTCGCAGAAAAAACAACATGAACTCCAATTCCTACCTGAATATGGACTTGCTGCGATTTACAACAGCAGGTAGCGTGGATGACGGTAAAAGTACTCTTATTGGCCGTTTGCTTTATGACAGCAAAGCCATTTTTGAAGACCAATTAGAAGCTGTCGAAGCTGCCAGTAAAAAACGGGGAGAAGAAAAAATTAACTGGGCTTTGATCACCGACGGTTTAAAAGCCGAACGCGAACAAGGCATTACGATTGATGTCGCTTATCGATATTTTGCCACTCCTCGCAGAAAGTTTATCATTGCAGACACTCCCGGACATATTCAATATACCCGAAACATGGTAACCGGTGCCAGCACTGCCAATTTAGCTTTGATTTTGGTTGATGCCCGCAAAGGAATGGTTGAGCAAACATACAGACATTCATACATTGCTTCGTTATTACAAATTCCACACATCATTTATTGTGTAAACAAAATGGATTTGGTTGATTATTCCGAGGAAGAATTTGAAAAAATAAAAAATGACCTGGAAGCATTCGGGGCAAAATTGGATGTAAAAGATATACATTATATACCTATCTCTGCACTCAATGGCGACAACGTGGTGGAACGATCTGCAAATATGCCGTGGTATCAAGGACCAACTTTGATGTATTTGCTGGAAAACATTCACATCTCAAGCGACCGTAATCTGATCGATGGGCGGTTTCCGGTACAATATGTCATTCGTCCTCAATCAGATCAATTTCACGACTTCCGTGGTTATGCCGGACGCATAGCTTCAGGAATTTTTCGTGTCAACGACGAGGTGGTTGTTCTGCCTTCCGGCCTTCAATCAAGAATCAAAGAAATATATTTTGCAGAAAAAAAGATTGATGAAGCTTTTGCAAATATGTCTGTAACTATTACGCTCGAAGATGATTTGGATATTTCGAGAGGAGATATGATTGTACGTATCAACAACCAACCGGTGGTCACACAAGATATAGAAGCCATGATCTGTTGGTTCGACAGCAAAGCAATGATGCAAAAAGGCAAATATATCTTGAGACACACCACACGCGAGGTCAGATGTGTAATTAAAGACATCATTTACAAATTGAACATCAATACTCTTGAAAGAAACGGATCAGATAAAAACATCATGATGAACGATATTGCCAAGATTTCTTTACGCACAACCGCTCCTTTAATGACCGATAAATACCACCGAAATCGCGAAACCGGTAGTTTTATTTTAATTGATGAAGCCACCTACAACACGGTAGCCGCCGGTATGATCGTTTAATCATTTTCGCCCCATCTGTATCCTTCATGCGGCAGATTCAAATGATCCAAAATCCTTGAAACTACCGTGAAGGCCAATTCTTTAATATTTGACGGCCTACTGTAGAATGAAGGGCTGGCCGGTAAGATAGTTACCCCTAAATTGCTTAAAAAAAGCATATTTTGCAGGTGAATGGATGAAAATGGTGTTTCACGCGGCACCAAAATCAATTGTTTTTTTTCTTTAAGCATCACATCTGCACTTCGTGTAATCAAATCATCGCTTATGCCATTGGCTATCCGTCCTAATGTACCCATAGAACATGGACAAACAACCATACAATCAAATCCGGCAGAACCTGATGCGGTAGGCGAAAAAAAATCGTCAGGAGCATATTGTGGAAATGGATATTTCTTAAAATCTTTATTACCCAATTCATGTTGCCAAACAGTTTCGGCATTTTTACTCATCAATAAGACCGTGTCGACAAGATCCTTACTTTTTTCCAATTCATCCAAAAGCAACGATGCATATATGCTTCCGGACGCTCCTGTAATGGCCACAATCACTTTTTTTTTCATAACTCTCACTTGAATAACCTGAATTGCACGGTAGTTGTTAAAAATAAATTATACCATCCACGGTTGAAAATCCTGTTGTACCAATAAAAATTTGTTCCAAGTTTTGTGTAATCTCTAAAAGGCGTGACAGAGCTTCCGGATCGAAGAGAAATATTCCACTTTTCGTGTATTTGATAACCCAATCCTATGAAAACTCCGGCTTCCCAATCTTTAAAACCCTGCATTTGCGCCGTAATAGCCCCCAATTCGTCTTCCATGTATCTACCCATCAAATACCCCCAATACACGCCGGCCAAAGGTGTTAATTTATTCAATTTAAAAGTCATCATTACAGGAACATCCACAAAATGCAACCTCATCAAAAAATAATCGGTATCCCCCAAATCCAACCTGGGCACTTTACGGCTTCCGCGTTGCATATACCTTATCTCGAAAGAGATGTCCATCAATTCAGATAAATGATAAGCAACGCCTGTACCCAGCTCAAACCCGGGCTTGTTGAAGCCCGAATAACCGTCCCCTTCAACCTGGCTTGTCACTCCTCCAAAAGAAATATAAGGTATAAACTTGTTGTTTTGAGAATAAAGACCGTTACAAATTAAATTAAACAACAATAAACTTATGCATATTTTCAATTGCTTTTTCATGTCAAACTTTGGATGAATATACAATCTTACGTAAAATTTACATGAATAGTTACGGTTTTACATTTTTTCACCTGTCCCAAATGTTATATTTCAAAATACACCAAATAGCCCTGACCCCATCTTTCCAATTTATTTTTTTACCTTCTTCATACGTTCTTCCGTAGTATGAAATTCCCACTTCATAAATTCTGATTCCTTTTATCCTTGCCAATTTTGCCGTAACTTCCGGTTCAAAACCAAACCTGTTTTCCTTTAACCTTAACGATTTGGCAATGTCTGCCCGGATCAACTTGTAGCAAGTTTCCATATCGGTGAGATTAAGATCGGTAAACATATTGGAAAGAAATGTCAATATTTTGTTCCCTATCGTATGCCAAAAAAATAAAATTCTATGCGGGTTGCCTCCCATAAATCTCGATCCGTAAACAACATCGGCTTTTCCTTCTATCACAGGTTTTAGCAGATCGTTAAATTCTCTTGGGTCATACTCCAAATCGGCATCCTGCACAATTACATAATCGCCAGTGGCCAATTCTATGGCTTTTCTGATGGCAGCGCCTTTGCCTTGATTATATGGTTGATGAAACACAACGATGTTTTGTCCCGGATGCCGTTTTAAAAATTCTTCTATTTTTTCGGCGGTTTTGTCCCGTGATGCATCGTTTACCACAATTATCTCTTTCTCAAATGGACATTAATTAAACTTTCCAAAATATTTTGAATGGTGTTCTCTTCGTTATAGGCCGGAACCAATATAGAAAGTTTCATGTTTTTTTGAGAGTAAAAGTATTACAAATTATTTGTTTTCGGCATAAAATAGCAATGGAAATTTGTTTAGCTTTTAAATTTTACAGTATTTTTAAAATATCGGCACTTTATTATTTGATTAACTTTGCCGAACCTATCGAATATAAATTGCCAAATGCAACATTGGCATTATTATTGCTTTTTAACCGCAAAAATTTAGTTTTATGAAAAAAGTGTTCTTTATTTTAACATTCGTTTTAGCTACACAAGTTTTGTTTTCTCAAAAACGTTCATTGCCTTCGGTCGAAATAAGAAAGCTGGACAATACTATTTTCAACACATCCGATATTGACAATAACGGTAAACCCATTGTAATAAATTTTTGGGCAACCTGGTGCACTCCTTGTAAAAAAGAATTAAATAACATCGCCGAATTGTATGACGAATGGCAGGAAGAAACAGGGGTGAAAATTATTGCTGTTTCGATTGACGATACCAGAAACATGGCCAAGGTTGCTCCTTATGTGAATGGTCGTGGATGGGAATATGAAATTTTACTGGACCCCAATGGAGATTTCCAGCGTGCACTCAATGTCAATAACGTGCCCCATACTTTTGTTCTAAACGGGAATAAGGAAATTGTTTGGCAGCACAACTCTTATACCGAAGGTGACGAATACGAACTTTACGAAATAATCAAAAAAGTGGCTAAAGGGGAACCATTGGAATAATCCATTTTTAATTTTTTCTTTTATCTTTGTCCTGAATAAAATTCATCTTTTTATGAAAAAGTTTTTTTTGATTTCCGGTTTATTTTTATCGAGCATATGTTTTGTATATTCTCAAGATGACGCATTTCGCAAATTCCGTTTTGGATTGAAGTTTGACCCAAATATCACATGGCTGAAGCCAAACGAATATGTTGAAAGCAAAGGTGTTAAAATGGGATATAACTATGGTTTGATGACCGACTTTTTTTTAGGGAAAAATTATGCTATCGCCACAGGATTGGAAGTGCTCAACATAGGAGGGAAAGTGTCTTATCCCAATTTTGTCAGCACAGTGGGTGATGATACGGTAAATTTAAAAGTCACCACTACTAGTAATATTAAATATCAAATCATCAACATTCCATTTCAACTCAAAATGAGAACCAATGAAATTGGGTATATGACCTATTTTGCCGCTTTTGGTTTGGATGTCGGTATTCATTTTAAAGATTTAGCCAATCTCGAACACAAGCCCGTAGCCAACTCTTCAAACACTGTGAATGAAACAAAAGTAAATTTTGGATCCAGAACCAATTTTTTCCGTCCGGCCATTGCCATCAGTTTGGGGGCCGAATATAACTTGTCCGGCAACACCAATTTTGTGATCGGATTAAAATTCAGCAATGGTTTCGTCAATACATTCACCAAAAAATTTGATACCTATAAACTCGACAACAACGGCGTGGTGCTGCTTGATGCCAACAACCAACCGGTCAAATCCGATGTTAAAGCCAATGCCTATTCAAATTATCTTTCCTTGCTTTTAGGAGTTTTCTTCTAAATCTTTATTGCCGGTAGATGACGATTGGTCTTGCGCAGCTAAATTTTCATGTTGGGAATATAGAAGTTAACACTTCAAAAATTATCCGCCATTCTTTGGATCTTTTCAATCAAGGGTGCGATCTGGTTGTTTTCCCGGAATTGGCCATTTGCGGTTATCCTCCATTGGATATCCTGGAATATGAACATTTTGTGGATCAATGCCTCAAGGCCTTAAACGAAATTGCTTTACATATTCCCATGGATCATGCTGTGATTGTGGGATCACCTGCCCATAATCCAAACAAAGGAAAACCATTGATAAATGCCGCATTTTTATTAACCAAGGATACGGTGAGAATGATTCACGGAAAAAATCTTTTGCCTGATTATGATGTTTTTGACGAATACCGCCATTTTCAACCTCAAAAAAATCTGGGTGTTATCGAATGGAAGGATAAGACCATTGCTGTAACTATTTGCGAAGATCTTTGGGAAGAAAAAGAATGTGTATATGACCATTCGGTTCAATCCTTAATTAAAAATGCCCGGCCCGATATTATTTTAAATATTTCTGCAAGTCCTTTTCACCTCCAACACTTTACAGAGCGTTTTGATGTGATGTCAAAAAATGCACGTGAACATAATTGTCTTTTAATTCATGTAAATCAAACCGGTGCCAACACCGACTTGATTTTTGACGGAAGATCCCTGATAATGTATCCGGCTAAAAACCTATTCTGGCAAGGACCGGCATTTGGCGAATGCACTGCTTGTATTGACACAGATACACTTAAATTATTTTCCGGAGAATACACAAATTTTTCATGTGAAGAAGAAGAATTGTATCATGCGTTGATTTGCGGGATAAAAGACTTTTTTGATAAAAACCGATTTAGCAAAGCAGTGTTGGGATTAAGCGGGGGAATCGACTCTGCACTGGTTTATGTATTGTTGTGTCATGCCATTGGAAAAGAAAATGTAAAAGCCATTTTGCTTCCATCTCCTTTCTCCTCACAATCTTCGATTGACGATGCCCTGCAGTTGATTGGAAATTTACAAGGTGATTATGACATTTTCCCCATTCACTCTATTTATCAAGAAATCAACCAAACACTTTCGAAGCAATGGCAACAAGACATTTTTGACATTACTCAAGAAAATATACAAGCTCGGATCAGAGGAATGATTCTGATGGCATATTCCAACCGCTATGGTTATATATTGATCAACACCACCAACAAAAGCGAAATGGCCGTTGGCTATGGCACCTTATATGGCGATATGTGTGGCGCTTTGAGTGTGATTGGCGACTTGTATAAAACCACCGTATACCGCCTTTCGTATTGGATAAACCGGAACTTTGAAAACATCATACCTGACAATATACTGCAAAAAGCCCCTTCGGCCGAATTACGCCCGGGACAAAAAGATGTCGATTCCCTTCCTCCTTACGAGATATTGGACTTGATACTGAAAGATTATTTGGAAGATAAAAAATCACCGGAAGAAATCAGCAAAAACAATCATCTTGATATTGCCATCGTCAATGAAATTTGTCAAAAAGTCAATGCCAACGAATTTAAAAGATTTCAGGCACCTCCTGTATTGAGAGTTACGAAAAAGGCCTTTGGTTGGGGCAGACGAATTCCCCTGGTTTCTAAATGGCGATAAATTACATCCATCAGGATTGTCTCTCGCTATCTTATGAACTATAAAATGACCACTGTCAAATTAATCATCTTTCTTGTCCAAAACCAACCGAAATCAATACATTAAAACACTAGAAAAAGTTGATTTTGATGACAAATACGGTTAGTGAACTTCCCAGGTTGCAGTGCCGAAAATAATTTCTTTCAAAGATTTGGTGTTCTTACCTTTTACATTTTCTATTTGTTGATAGACCAAATCTTCATAACAAGGGCGTTGGCTTTGATAGATAATTCCGAACGGCCTTGGGAGAGCATTTTCTTTGCGCGGATCATCAAAAAAAGTAGCCAAAATTTGAGCTTTATACCTGTCGCGGCTATCATGAATCCAAAGATCATCAAGCCCAAATCCGGAATCTTGCAATGATACTATTTGTGGTTTATAACCATCCAGGCGAATCCCCCATTCACGGTTTTTTCCAAACACCAAGGGTTGTTTTTCTTCCAAAAATAATGTGTACAAGGGTTTGGTATCTTTTTCGGTAAAAATCTCAAATGCCCCATCATTGAAAACATTGCAATTTTGGTAAATTTCTATAAATGCCGATCCTTTGTGCAGATGTCCGGCTTTGAGAATTTCACGCAAATGGGCCGGATCCCGATCCATGGTCCTTGCTACAAAAGTTGCTTCAGCGCCCATGGCAAGCAAAACCGGGTTGAACGGATGATCCAGACTGCCATAGGGGGTTGACTTACTTACCATGCCTTCTTTGGATGTTGGTGAATATTGACCTTTTGTAAGCCCGTATATTTCATTGTTAAATAACAGAATGGGTATATTTACGTTTCTTCTCAAAATATGGATCAAATGATTGCCTCCGATACTCAAAGCATCTCCGTCGCCGGTGATGATCCAAACAGAAAGTTCGGGACGTGCAAGCTTGATTCCCGTGGCAATGGCCGGAGCCCTGCCATGTATGGTATGCATTCCATAAGTATTGAGATAATAAGGGAATCTTGAACTGCAACCAATACCGGAAACAAAAACAATGTTCTCTCTCGGTATTCCAATTTCTGCCAAAATAGTTTGAGTTTGCTTCAATATGGAATAATCTCCGCAACCCGGACACCATCTTACATCTTGATCAGATGCAAAATCTTTGGGCTGTATAGTGGCATTTTTTGTTGTAATGTCTTCTTGTGTCATCGTATAATGCTTAACACTTTATCTTTGATTTCTTTAACCGTAAAAGGCACGCCTTTCACTTTATTTAATTTCTCAACCGGTTTTTTCAAATGCGATTCCAATAGAAACGCCAGCTGTCCGGTATTCAATTCGGGGATCAAAATTTTTTCGAATCCGTTCAACAATTGCAGCAAATTGGATGGAAATGGATTTAAATAACGCAAATGGATATGCGAAACCTCAACACCTTCGTTCCTTAATTGTTCGCAAGCTGTTTTTATACTGCCGTATGTCGACCCCCAGCCCACAATGGCCATTTTTCCGGATTCGGACCCACTATCCACTTTTTGCAGGGGGATATATTGAGCGATATTATCTATTTTTTTCTTGCGCGTCAAAACCATGTGTTGATGATTCTCCGGGTCATAAGAAATGTTGCCTGTGAGATCCTCTTTTTCCAATCCTCCGATTCTGTGTTCTTTACCGGGCACCCCCGGAACGGCCCATTCCCTTGCCCCTTTTTCATTTCTACGATATGGCGCAAAATGCCGTTCATTTTCTTGCAAAACAGTTTTTTCTATGCTGTGTAATTTATCTATATCCGGTATTTTCCAAGGTTCAAGAGCATTTGCTATGTATGCATCCGACAATAAAATCACCGGTGTCATAAATTCTATGGCCAAACGGCATGCTTCTATGGCTGTTTCAAAGCAATCGGCAGGTCTTGATACTGCCAAAACAGGGAGAGGTGCTTCTCCGTGCCGGCCGAACATGGCAAATAAAAGATCCGATTGTTCTGTTTTGGTAGGCAAACCGGTGGAAGGTCCTCCCCGCTGAATGTCACAAACCACCAAGGGAAGCTCAAGCATCACCGCCAGGCCCAGTGCTTCGGATTTCAGATCCATTCCGGGACCCGATGTGGCGGTTACTCCTAAACTCCCGGCAAAGGATGCACCTATAGCTGCAGATATGGCGGCTATTTCATCTTCGGCCTGAAATGTAAGAACATTCAATTGTTTGTGTTTGGAAAGTTCATGCAATATATCCGAGGCCGGCGTAATGGGATATGATGCATAAAACAATTGGGTTCCGGCCAAATGTGCCGATGTAATCAACCCAAGGGCCAATCCCTGGTTGCCGGTGATACTTCTGTATGTTCCCGACGGAAGGGATGCTTTTTCTACATTCGTTCTGCTTATAATCAATTCGGCTGTCTCTCCGTAATTATAACCTGCCTCAAGGGCTTTAAGATTCAGTTGAAGTAGTTCGGGCTTGTCCGAGAATTTTCTTTTGATAAATGTGGCTGTTTGTTCGGTGGTTTTATTTAATAACCAAAGCACCAGCCCTAATGCAAACATATTTTTGCTGCGGTCAATTTGTTTGGTGCCAAGTCCGGAATCTTTTCCCTGATCCCTGATGATTTTGGTAATTTCAATAGGAAATACTTTAAATTGTTTGGATAGTTCTTCTACAGGATCTATTTCATAACCGGCCAAAGCGAGATTTTTTTTGTCAAAAGAGTTGATGTTTAATATAATTACGCCTCCGGGTTTCAATTTTCTGACATTGGTTTTTAATGCCGCCGGGTTCATGGCAACCAAAATATCCGCTTCGTCGCCGGGTGTAAAAATATAATGATCGGCCAACCTGATTTGAAAGCCCGAAACACCGTGCAATGTTCCTTGCGGAGCTCTTATTTCTGCCGGATAATTAGGAAACGTGCTGATATCATTCCCACTCAAAGCAGAAGTATAACCAAGCAATTCTCCTATCAATTGCATGCCGTCGCCGGAATCTCCGGCAAAAAGCACGACTATATTGTCTTTTAATGTAGTGGTGTTCATTTTTATATTGCAAAATTCGTCATAAATAAATTTGCATAGATTTTTTTTCGTTGAAAATTGTTAAATATCCCATGTTTTTTCGGTGAGATAAACCATCCCTTTAAACATCGCTTTAAGGGATGATTGTTGCAGTATTTTGACCGAATAGATTCCAATTTTGTTTTTTAATGAAATTTCTTCGGCTATGGCAACAATGGTTTCGCCTACCAGAATTTTTTCCAAATGTTCTATTTCTGTGTGAATCGAATAAGCCATACGTCCATGTGCATTCGAAGCAAATGCCAATGCACTGTCGGCCAAAGAATATGCAATACCGCCATGCGCAATTTTAAATCCATTGGTCATTTCATCTCTCACCATCATCGACAATTCGCAATAACCTGGCTTTATTTCCTTCAATTCTATCCCCAACCAACGGCTGAAAGCATCGTTGGCAAGCATATGACCGACGATTTTGCGGGCTTTTGTCAATTGATCATTTTCCACCTAAACAAGCTTTGACTTTACGTTGATGTGCTTCTTTATCTTCTTTTGTCACTTGATTGGTTGCCAAAAACTCTTTGCACTCTCCGGTCATCAATTTTTTCATGGCTTCTTGCAGTTGTCTGATTTCGCTGTCTTCTTCGGCATCCAGCAGTTTTTTGTTGAGTGAATCTTGTTTTTTGACACAATCGCAAAATGTCAACCCACTTTCAAATTTTCTGTGAATATCTTTCTCTTTTCTTTGTTCTTCTATAAGTTCTTTTGCCAACTCCTGTTCGCTCGTCAATCCTTCTTCCGGCAAAGTATCTACAAACATTTCTTCTTCTACAACCACACTATCGGCATTTTCCATTGTATCATCAATTTCATTCTCCGAATTGCCGTTGCTGCATGACCAGACAAACACAACTAGCAAAAAAGGTAAAAACAGAGGTAAAAATTTGTTTTTCATACGCTATAATTTTAGCGAATATAAGAAAATTCATCAAAACAAATCATCGTAGGAAATTTTCACCCTGTCGCTCACCGGATGCGATTGGCATGTCAGCACAAAACCCTGATCAACCTCATCATCTGTCAATGCATAGTTTTGTTCCATGACCACATTGCCCTCCAGCACTTTTGCTTTACACGTGCAACAAACAGCTCCTTTGCACGAAAATGGCACATCCAAACCGGCTTCCATGGCAGCATCCAAAATGGATATACCTTTTTTGGGCATTTTAATGGTAGTTTCCATATCGTCCAGTATCACCACCACTTCCGATTCTCCGTTTGGCACAACTTCAGGATGGGCTCCGGAAGGCAGTGGCTTTGAATAAAACAATTCGGTGTGTATTTGTTTTTTGTCTAGTTTCTTGCTTAAATGTTGCTTGATGTTTTCGGTCATCTCAAAAGGTCCGCAAATAAATGCTTCTGTTTGAGAAAGGTCGATACCCTCTGTTTCCAGGAAATAATCGACTTTCGCCGGATCGATTCTTCCTTCATGATTAGGGGATTGCCCTTTTTCCCTTGAAAACACAAAATGTATTTTGAATCTTCCGGGATTTTCTTTTTGCAATGCGCTTAATTCGTTGTAATAAATCGTATTTTCCTTATTGCGGTTCCCATAAATCAACAATATTTTTGATTGCTTCTCCACATACAAGGCAGATTTAATGATTGACATTATCGGTGTGATACCACTGCCTGCAGCAATACAAAGGTAAGTTACGGACCGATGAGGGTCTAATTCGGGCGTAAAGTTTCCTAGCGGCGATGAAACTTCAAGTAAATCCCCCGCCTGAACTTGTTCGTTGAGATAGGTTGACATTTTCCCATTGGCTATTTTCTTGGCAGTCACACTGATGTCTTGGTCGGTATAAGGGGATGTATTGATGGAATAAGACCTTCTGATTTCTTCTCCTCCAATTTTGGCTTTGATGGTAACATATTGTCCCGGCAAGTAACCAAACTTTTCTTTGAGATTTTCGGGCACTTCAAAAAACAATGACACCGCTTCGGGTGTTTCTTTCTTCACCTGTTTAACTTTCAATTGATAAAATTCCATCGTTTTTTGCCACAAATGTAAATTTTTTAAAATAAACCTGTCAAACTTGATTGGGTATTTCTCCGGTTTTCTGTGTTTCTATTAAACTTAATCAAATTTTAAAGATAGGCACGCCGGCGTTTTTATAAATTTATCCCCACACTTGCGACCCTTCGGAGCAATTCCGACAAATGTCAATGCTTTTTCTGTTTCTCAAAATTTGATTTCGAAATTGGCGATATTTTTCTCCATTCCATATTTCTGCAAAAGTATTTCCGGTCAGTTGTCCCAATTGATATTTTGCGTCTTTGTCAAAACAACAAGGCACCACGCGGCCGTCCCACGTAACCACACAACTCGTCCACATTCGCCAACATTCGTTGTGTAATGGATTTTTCAACACCCAACGTCCATCCGGCCCGGGTTTATATCTGCTGTATTTCAAATTCTTGGGCAGCAATGGATGACCATTTTCAAAATCATACACCTGCAGTGTTTTAAAATTTAACCGATCCACACCCAGATCCTTTGCCAATTTTTTTATATCTTCCATCTCATGTTCATTGGCCGATGTCACCAAAAACTGAAAAATCAATGCCGGTTTTTTTCTTTTCAATTTCTTTTTGGCATTTACCAAGGCCCGGGTACCTTGTATCACTTTTTCCAACTTTCCATTCTTACGGTATGCTTCATAAGTTTCTTGAGTAGCCCCGTCGATCGAAATGACAATTCTGTCAAGTCCGCTTAACACAATGTCTTCGGCATTCTTTTCCGTGACAAAATGCATATTAGATGAAGTGTTTACAAATAGCCCGTGTTTCTTTAGCAATCGGGTCATTTCAATAAACTGTTTGTGTATGAAAGGTTCTCCCTGAAAATACACATTTACCCACCACACATGATTCTTCACCTGGGAAGCCCATTCGTTAAGTTGTTTCAAATCAATATTGCCGGTCGGACGGGTGAAAGATTTCAACCCACTGGGGCATTCGGGACAACCCAGATTGCAAGCCGTGGTTGGCTCTATGCTCATGGCAAATGGCTTGCTGCCCAACAGAATAGGGGTTTTTAGAAATTTTGAAAAATAATATGACAACAGCAACAAAATAAAATTCCACGTTCGCTTAATGTTTTGCACAATGGTTCCCATGATTTTTCAAAATTAAACACTATTGTTCAGCTTTTTCTAAAATTTTTTTGATTGTTTAGATGGTATAAGATAGCAGCATTTCCATTAACACAATTAATTTTCCTTATTTGCAAACTTCAAATTTTGCTGAAATGTTACATTTCTTTCAAAAATTTTCTATTTATTCGCTAAAATAAATTGGTATTTTTAATCTCCCTCACAATGCATAGAATTGCTTTCTTCTGGATATTGTTTTTATTTTTCAACTGCGCCATTGCACAAGAATATTTCACCTTGAAAGGGATTGTTTATGATGCCGAAAACAAGCAACCTCTACCTTTTGTAAATATTATCATCAACGGTAAAAACAATCTGGGTGGCTATACCGGGATAGAAGGCAAATTTTCTTTGAAAAGCCCTGAACCTATACGCCGAATCGACCTGCAATTTATCGGCTACGAAAGAAAAACGATTGAGATTGATGATCATCAATCATTTATTGAAGTATTCTTGATACCCTCGTCCGTTCAATTGCAAGAATTCATCGTCAAGCCCGGTGAAAATCCTGCCATTCCCATCATTTCCAAAACCATTGAACAAAGAAAATACAACGACCCGGAGAAAAATGCTTCATTCAGATATATTTCTTACAATAAACTCATTGTTACAGTCAACGACTCTCTTTTGGAATTGCGAGATTCTACGGTTTCTATGGACGACAGCACATGGCTGAAAACCAAAGAGTTTTTTGATGACAAACATCTGTTCATCACCGAAACCGTCACCGAGAAAATGCATATTCCGCCGGCAAAGAGCCAAGAAACTGTTTTGACCTCGCGTATCTCCGGTTTTCAACATTTGTTGTTTGGTATGGTTTCTACCGAACTGCAATCATTCAGCATTTACGGAGATTATTTTACATTGCTAGGAAAAAATTATGTGTCTCCCATCAGCCGCGGAAGCTTATCTCGATATGCTTATATTTTGCGCGACACTTTGTTTGACCGGAAAGGTGACACACTCTGGGTCATTCAATTTTTCCCCAAAAAAGGGACCTTGTTTGAAGCCATCAAAGGTTTTATGCATATCCATGCCAAAGATTTTGCGGTAGTGCATTTTATCTGCGAGCCGGCCGAAAGAAAATCAAACGACATCTTTATATCTATCAAGCAGGAGTATCAAAAAATTGCCGACCGTTTTTGGTTTCCTTCACAATATTATGCCAAAATCGATTTTACGAATATTACTGTAAACGGCATTTATCCCACCGGCGTTTCCTGGACTTATTTCCGCGAAATCGAACTAAACCCCGACATTCAAAAAAAATTCCGTTCCGATGTAGCCGTTGTATTGGACGAGAAAGCCATGAACAACCATAAATTGCTTGACCAATGGCGAAAAGATTCGCTTGATGCCAAGGAACGCCGCACTTACGAATATATTGACAGTGTGGGTAAAGCCAACAAACTGGACGAACAAGTTTTGCGCTGGCAAAATTTGCTCAATTCCATTTATCCTTTAAATAAGCACCTGGGTATAAGATTGGACAAAATCCTGAGTTACAACAACTACGAAAAAATCAGAATCGGCATCGGCTTTCAAAGTATCGGTTTGTGGCGAAACCGATGGACCAACATGGTTTATGCTGCTTATGCTTTTGGTGACAAGCGTTGGAAATATGGTGCGGAAAGCACTTTGAAATTAGCTCCAAAGCATGATTTTATCTTAAAAATTTTCTATGATTTTGATGTAATTGAAAACAGCATGCCATATCCAACCACAAATAAAAAGTTTTTTGAATCCGGAACCCAATCCTATCGTCAAATCTCAGCCAACAACTTTGATTATCAAAAACGGATGGGGTCAGCTGTACAATTTCGCTTGCCATTTTATACTTCTCTTTCGGCCGGTTTCGATCAAATCAACAGGTCTACAGGTTATCGGATTGACCAATACCTGACTGAATCTGTACGCAATATCTGGCAAAATTTCTATGATTATTACCAAACAAGTATTCACCTCCGGTGGCAATTCCGGGAAAAATTTGTACAAACTCCAACGGGTCTTATTAGTCAGGGATCTACCTTCCCCGAATTGCACTTCCGCTGGCAAACCGGTTTTTTTCAATCATCTTTCAATCCTATGTTTGAAAAATACGAATGTTGGGTGAAATATAAAAAACCATGGAAATTCATAGGGGAAACCTTTTTATTTGCCCACGCAGGGCAGATCATGGGATCTATCCCCGAAACTTTCTTGTGGATGCCTGCTTACAATGGCACCCGTTTCGGTCTTCAATCAGATTTCTCTATGGAAACCGTTCTGCCCAACGAGTTTTTGGCCGACCGCTTTGTTTTTGCCATGTTTAAACACCGCTTCAAAGACATTTTATGGAACACCAATAAATTCAATCCTCGTCTTGCCATCATTCAGAATTTTTACATGGGAGATCTTCGTTCGTCTTTTACCTTTTCAACACACACTTATAAAATCCCCTCAAAAGGAATTTTTGAATCGGGCCTGCTGATCGAACGAATCCTTAAACTCAACTTCAGCTCCATCGGCTTTGCAGGATTTTATCGTTGGGGGTTTTATGCCCATTCAAACCGGAAAAACAATTTGTTTGGCAAGTTTCTTTTACAATTTGAATTTTGATATATTTTTGATCTAATTTCCAATTTTTAATACCCCCAATTTTTTGCCATTGATTTTTAAATAATACATGCCGGGTTTTATATCGTTTATGTTTTCCGGTTTGGCAGGATAAATTATACCGGATTTGATGAGCTTCCCTGAACTGTCATAAAGATCATAATTTGTGCTCTCGATTAGGTTTTTTATATAAAATTGTTCTTTTACAGGATTTGGATAGATGATATAATCTGTTTCATAGTTTTTAAATGTCAAACCGGAAGGTGAATCAAGAATTAATTTAAACGTATTTATGCTGTGCTTCAACAATGGAGCATTAAACTGCCCTCCTGATGGCGGGTTAATCTCATTTAGTTTTGTGCAATTTAAATTCATTGTGTCGGAGGTAGCATAATGGAGTATCTTTTGACTCGATTTTGGGACATTGACCAATACATTAGTATAATCATTGGGAGAATCATTGATGATAACTACTACCAAAGTATCTGCATTGTCACTCAAATATGCCGATCCATATAAATTTGGATAATTTCCCGTCATTTCTACTCTAAAATATCCCGGATGTATAAAATTTACAAATTGTTTAAAGCCATAATACCGCTTTGGCACGATGACAGTGTTTCCATCCCATGCAACCAAACCGGAAGTTTTACCATTCACTACGGGTTCATAAAGTGAATGCATCATAAACACCCGGGCATTGGCTTGTGTAAAACTTCTGTGTATCCATTTGGCTTGTTTGATTGCATCATAAATGCTAAAATCATTGGAGTTGAATGTTGCTGCTTCTGTCACCCATATGGGTTTGTTGTAACTTATTTGCTTCAATGTTTGCCAATCGGCTGTATTGTTTTCATCAAAATAATTATGAGTACCCAATATGTCATAACTATTTCTTGTATAAACATCATTATTCAGGCCATTTAACGCAGAATCAACATAATAAATGGTGTTTTTCACAGATAAATCTCCAATATCAAACCAAATATTGGGGGTTACATAAGTTGTGTCGCTCACGGCTATACAATCAGGCGATATAATATCCACATGATGAAGCAACCCCAAATTCTCCAACCCGTCCAATCGTTGTCTCAATTTTTTCACAATCTGCTTGACCTGGTGTTTTGATGAAGTCAATGATTCATAATAAGTTTTTATACCCGGTTCGTTAAACGGACTGATAGCATTTATTGTTATGCCGTATCTGTGTTTCATGCCTCTCAAAAAAGCCGATAAATATTCCGTAAATTCATCATACATATACCAAAGGATGGTGTCTCCCCAATTAATGTTGTTGTTTGCCTTCTGCCATGCTGGTGCGGAATTGTTACTGCCTATGATATAATCAATTCTTCCGTTGCTCACAGTTTTTGCCCGTTGTATGGCATAAATGTCTTTTGTGGTATTCTCGTAATAGCTCCAATCCAATTGTGAAGTATCAAGATATGTGGCGCTTCCGTTATCATTAACCGGCTCTATCGATGGATGACACATGACTCTGATCATGTTAATGTGCAATTCATTAAAAACCAAATTTTCTATTGTGGTAATTATACTCTGCGATGATGTGTATAAATCCTTGCTGTGCCTTTTTAAACTCCCTCCAAAACCTTTTACAACTTGATATTTAACTGAAGTATCCACTTGAAAAACCACCTGACTTTTTATGGAGTGTATAACAAAGACAACAAAAATTATCACCGCCATGAAACGCAACTCTTTCATTATTAATAAAATTTCTATCAAAAATAATGAAAAAACCCATTCGATTCGTATAAAGAACATTCTCACACATCCTTCTTTTTCTTACATAAATTATTTATTTCCTTTCTCATTTCAAAATAACACGCCATTTCTTAAATTTACCAAATTCAACCGAATCTGCCATAATTTAGCGTTAACTTTATCGTTTGATAAAACAAAAAAAGTTATGCAGGCAAAAATTTTATGGGCAGATGACGAAATTGATCTTTTACGCCCTCACATCAAATTCCTGAATGAAAAGGGCTATAGCGTTGTTCCCGTCAAAAGTGGTGACGAAGCGTTGCAAAAGCTAAAAGAAGAAAAATTCGATCTGATTTTTCTTGATGAAAACATGCCGGGCATTTCCGGGATCTCTTCACTGCAAATCATTAAGGAAAATTATCCCTCACTGCCGGTTATCATGATAACCAAAAGCGAAGAAGAAAGTTTGATGGAACAAGCCATCGGTGGCAAGATATCCGATTTTATCATTAAACCTGTCAGTCCCCTGCAAATTCTTCCGGTCATCAAAAAACACCTTGAAAAAAAACGTATCATGGCCGAACAATCCCTGGCTTCTTACCGCCGGCAATTTATGGAAATTTCCATGCAACTCTCCCCACGTCTCGATTGGGACGAATGGCAAGACATCTACAAAAAACTTGTGTATTTTGAATTGGACATCGAAGAAAGCGGCCTCGACGAAATGAAAGAAATTTTTTATGCCCAAAAAAATGAAGCCAACAACGTTTTTTGCCGTTGGGTACAAAACAATTACCTTCAATGGATTAACGACCCCGATGATTCCACTCCCGTGCTTTCACACACTCTCTTTAGAAAAAAAATAATGCCTCTTTTGCCCGAAGACCGCCCACTCTTTCTTATTATCATCGATAACTTGCGTTATGATCAATGGAAAGTGCTCGAACAAGAAGTCGGCCAATACTACTGGACCGAACAAGAAGACCTCTACTGCAGCATCCTACCCACAACCACCCAATATGCCCGCAATGCCCTTTTTGCCGGGCTTATGCCTTCCGAAATCGAAAAAATTTACCCTGACATTTGGGTCAATGACGATGATGATGCAGGCAAAAATATGCACGAACCCGAGCTCTTTAAATCACAACTCAAACGTTATGGCATCGACCCCCGTATTGCTTACTACAAAGTGCTCAACCATAAATTTGGAGAAAAAACCGTATCGGAAGTTCCCAATATGATGAACAACCGCATCAATGTGATCATTTTCAACTTCATCGATATGTTATCCCACGCCGGCACCGATACCCAAATTGTTAAGGAACTTGCCAAAGATGCCTCTTCCTATCGATCGGTCGTTAAAAGCTGGTTTCTTAACTCGCCTCTCAAATCTTTGTTGATCTCGCTCAAAAACTACAATGTCCCCATCGTCATCACCACCGACCATGGTTCTGTTCAAATAAAACATCCGGTGCAAATCATCGGCGACAAAAATGTCAACACCAACCTTCGTTACAAACAAGGCAAAACCCTTACATACGACGAAAAAGAAGTTTATACTATCGACAAACCCGAAAAAGCTCATTTGCCAAAAATTCACATCAACCAAAAATTTGTCTTTGCCCTCAATCATGATTATTTTGTCTATCCCAACAACTACAACCATTTTGTCAAATACTACCAAGACACTTTCCAACACGGAGGCATTTCCATGGAAGAAATGATTATTCCCATCATTTACCTCGAGCCCAAAAACTAATTCTTTCGTCTTTATTTAGATTTTATTGCAGAAGTTGCCGGAACCTTCCATACCTCTCACATCCATTCATTTGTAAGAAACAAGCCATACAAAATTTATCGGCTGTTTTTCTTCATCGATTTCTTTACTTTCACTCCAATTTTTTCGCTTAATTTAGCCCTCAACTTTTTAAATTTTCATACTTTGCAATTTATTGCTTCCAATCCGCAACAGTTATCCGAGGTGGCCCGGAATATCCTGGCAGCTTTTCCCCATCAACGCATTTTTCTTTTTTTTGGTGAAATGGGTTCAGGCAAAACCACACTTATCAAAGCTTTTTGCCGCGCCTTAGGGGTGACTTCCTCTATGTCGAGCCCCACTTTTTCCATTATCAATGTCTATGATTCTGCATCGGGAGATCTCTATCATCTCGACCTTTACAGGTTAAAATCCCCCTCCGAACTTATCGATTTGGGCATAGAAGAGATTATTTCAAAAAATAATTTTATTTTCGTCGAATGGCCTGAGTTGATGATGGAAATTTTTCCGGACTTGACAGCTGCGGAAATACATATTTTCATTCAATCGGACCAACAACGAATGATTATAATAAGAGAAAGACCATGAAAGAAAAAGAAAATTTGATGAAAAAACTGGCGTTGGGCATGATGCCTCAACCCGAAATGTTGGCCGTAGAAACCAAAAAAGGAAAACTCTTTATCGGGATACCCAAAGAAATTTCTTTGCAAGAAAAAAGGATACCACTTACTCCGGGAGATGTCAAAGTATTGATAAACAATGGGCATGAAATCATTGTTGAATCCGGTGCCGGCAAAGGTGCCAATTACGACGACAGGGATTATTCCGAAGCAGGGGCACGCATTGCTTATTCTTCCGAAGAAGTTTACAAAGCCCATATCATTCTTAAAATTGAACCCCCTTCCATCGAAGAAATCGAAAAAATGCAATACAATCAGTTTCTTATCTCTGCCTTGCAAATTGCCATTCAACCCAAAGATTACCTCAAACGTCTGATGCAAAAAAAGATCACGGCTGTCGCTTTTGATTTTATCACCGACGACGAAGGCATTTTCCCCATCATCCGGGCCATGTCCGAAATTGCAGGCACCACGGCCATACACGTTGCTGCTGAGTTGCTCAGCAATATCAACGAGGGTCAGGGGCTCATGCTGGGGGGCATCTCCGGTATTCCCCCTGCAGAAGTAGTGATCATCGGTGCCGGCACTGTGGGAGAATATGCCGCAAGAGCAGCCCTGGGCGTTGGAGCTTCCGTGAAACTTTTCGACAACAATATTTACAAACTCCGCCGTTTACAAAACAATATAGGACAGCGTGTCTACACCTCTGTCATTCAACCTTCGGTGCTTCGCCAGGCCCTTACCAATGCCGATGTTGCCATTGGGGCACTGCGTACCGAAGCCGGTCGCAGTCCGATTGTCGTTACCGAAGAAATGGTCAAGGATATGAAAGCCGGTGCCGTCATCATCGACGTGAGCATAGACCAGGGCGGATGCTTCGAAACCAGCGAAGTGACGACCCACGAACATCCTACTTTCAGAAAATATGGTGTTATCCATTATTGTGTTCCCAACCTCGCCTCACGCGTGGCACGTACCTCGTCTACCGCTCTCAGCCATGTGCTCACTCCTATTCTCATCAACCTCGGCGAAAATGGTGGCGTGGAAGAAGGAGCCAAATTCAACTATGGTATCCGCAACGGCATCTATGTCTATAAAGGTATTTTGACCAATCGATATCTGGGAGAAAAATTTGGCCTGCCCTACAAAGATATTGACCTATTGTTGGCTGCAATCGAATGATGATGATGGAAGGTTTTTGGAGACGGTTGTTTTATTATCTCATCGGATTTTTTATAGGTTGTGTGCTGGTGTATGTGATGCTTTTCAAAGGACGCGACCGCCAGCCATGGTTGCCCGAAAACCGCATCAAATGGACCATTGGCCACACTCCGCTAATCATTTCCCCGAATACCCGCCATGCAGTGGACAGCTTACACCTCACTTCCGGACAACTAAAAAACATTCTGTCTAAAGGCGATGTTGTTTTCGGCAAAAGCCAACCTCATGCCAAACCTTATCCGGTATATTTCATCCGTTGCAGTCAGGACCACTACACCCTTGAGTCGTTGGTCAGTGTCAGCTATGACGATTCTGTCTCCACATTGATCCAAATCCATGTGATACCTCATCATTGAAATCATCATGTTTCATTGAAAAACATGCATTTTTATCCCCGATTTTTAACTTAATAAAATAAATTGTTTTCGTAAAATTGTAAACATTTGGAATTTATGTCTGTCAGAGAGGCCTTTATCGAACAAAGTTTTATCAACA
>FWPU01004666.1_pt1 | contig 31474 bp, 33 predicted proteins | sample 2228361 | NCBI WGS metagenome assembly FWPU01 (sample SAMEA103939777, study PRJEB20133) | metagenome | reverse complement strand
CTGGAGTGCCTGAGGGAGACCCAGGGGAAGCATAAGGACAAGTTGGCCACCCTGTTGACCCTCAACTTTCAGGTGGTGGAAAATGAAACTCTGTGACCGTTGGCGGTATAACACAGCACAGGGATTGCATCAAGAAACCGCTCAGGTTAAAGCCTGAGCCTAACATGGTGGAAGCAGGCTGAGGCAATCTTGACTGAGGCGGTCCTGGAAGCCTGCTTGAGTTTGCTTTGCGTGGGTTAGCGTGACGCTTTAACGTCACGAACTCTGCGCGGTACGTCTTCCTTTGCGCGGCGTAATCGTTCGCGTCGGGGCAGCGTCACGCCCTCCGGTGCAAGGCGCGGTTTGCGTTGCCAGTTGAAGGCGCGTTTGTCGTCGCGCAAAACCGCCTCGACCTCAGCGGAGAACACTTCCACTTGTTTCTTCAGCAACGGCACGTCCACGTTCAGCACTTTGTCGGGGCAGCGCAAGAGGTTGTTCCGCACGCGGTTCAGCAAATTGTGCACGCCGCGCCAGTCGCCGCGTTCGGTGTGGATGAGCGCGGCGTCAATTTGAATGAGGGCTTGCAGGAAGGAACGCTGCGGCTCTTTGGATGCGCGCCACAGGTCTTCCCACGCCTCGTGCGAATGCCAGTAGAAACCACGCCAGTAGAGACGCAAGCCGTCCAAGAATTCTGGGGGAAATGGGGAAATGGGGAAATGGGGAAATGGGGGCATCACGATGCCCTCACGTGAACTTATTTCCCAATTTCCCAATTTCCCAATTTCCTCATTTCCCAGCACTTCCGCCTCGCCCCGTAACAACAGCAGCCCCGTGTACGCCGCCGTCACCGCGTCTAATTCATCGTGTGTCGCATCGTCGCGGATGCCGCGCAAACCCAATTGCCGCAAGCCGTCGCGCAAGCCGTCGAGGTCGTGCTGCTTGCGCGGCAAGCCCAAAACGTCCTGCGCTCCGCCGGGGAAAACTTCGACGACGGAAAATCCGTCGGCTTCCAGTGAGGCTTTCAAAGTTAAGCCGCGTTCGGTCAGTTGACGCATCGCGCCGAGGGTGATGGGAAAAAAGCGGATGCCGCGTTTCATCAGTTCGCGGTCGCACGGGCGGTAGTGTTCGCCGTTGCGGTCGTGAATTGTCTTTCTGCCCGGCGGCAGCGACAGCGGGGCGTCAATGGTGATGAGGCGCGGGCGCACTTTGCGGGCAAGGGCGCACATCTCCTCGTCCGTGCGCAAAAGCATCGTGCGCGCCTGCTTTCCGCGCAGCACGCACACGCCGCTGGGTCGCCGCTCGTCGGCGGTGAGATCAATGCCGATGACTGTTTCGCTTGACGTTTTCACCGTGATGGACGCACAGACAGGTCAATCAATTTATTCACGCCTGCATGGAGACCTGCCTCGTCAGCCGCGCCAATCAGAATGACGTTCTTCTCCACCGCAAACGGACTCCACGCAAAACTGACCATCGCCTTGCCGGGTCCGGGGTAGTGGAGGTCCACAACCCGAAGCAGCACATCGCTGGCTTGCAGCACAGCGACGGCGTGGCTCGTCGCGCTATCGCCGAGCAGGATGAGATGGCTGTCGGTCGTGTACGCCTCGGGCAGTTGCGGCGGGAGTTGATAACCGCCGACGTGCATGGTCAGCCGCGTCCACGGCTTCGACCACCGCGCCCGGAACGCCTCCGTCGTCCGCTGAACTAATGAGCCAATGAACCAATTCACCACCCGATGGCATACGCCACCATCGCCCGCGGCGATGCGGCTCCTTCGATGACGCCGTGCGGGTTGATGCGAATGCCCAGCACACGCCCGTTGTTCCAGTCGCCGGTGACCTGCACGTCGTGTCCGCGCTTTTCTAACTCTTTGCGAACTTCTTCTGAAATTCGTCCTTCGGCGACCAGGCGACCGGGCTGCGCGTGACGCGGATAGAACGACGAGGGGAAATGGTTCGTGTGCACCGTCGGCGCGTCAATCGCCTCCTGCAAGTCCATGTCGAAGTCAATCACGTTCAGGAAAAACTGCAGCGTCCACTGGTCCTGCTGGTCGCCCCCGGGCGTGCCAAACGCCATGTAAGGTTGACCGTCTTTCGTCACTATGGAGGGCGTCAGCGTCGTGCGCGGGCGCTTGCCCGGTTGCAGCGCGTTGGGGCGTTTGGGGTTGAGGTAGAACATCTGCCCGCGCGTGCCCAAACAGAAGCCCAAGCCGGGGATGACCGGCGAGGACTGAATCCATCCGCCGCTGGGCGTGGCGGCGACCATGTTGCCCCACTGGTCAATGGCGTCGCAGTGGGTTGTGTCGTTGGCGTGCAATCGGGCGTAGCGATGGTCCTCTTCGACGTCCGCCACAGTTTGAATATGCGCCAGCGTATTATCATGCACCAAGCCCGGTCGCAGTTCCCGCGACGCCTCCGCGCTGATGAGGTTGCGCCGCGCGTCATTGTATTCTTTCGACAGCAGCACATCGAGCGGCACATCGTCGAAGTCGGGGTCGCCGTAATACGCTTCGCGGTCGGCGAACGCCAACTTCGCGCACTCAACCCAGGTGTGAATGTATTCCGCCGAGTTGTGCCCCATCGCCTTCAAATCATAGCCCTCCAACAGCGCCAACTGCTGCAGGAACGCCGGACCCTGGCACCACGGCGGGCACTTATAAACGTCATAGCCGCGGTAGTTGAACGTCGCTGGCTCTTCGACCTTCGCCTTCCACGCGGCTAAATCATCGTAAGTCATGAAGCCTTTGTTCGCTCTGCCCGTCGCGTCAAGGACGGCGTTTTCGGACACAAACGTTGCGATACGTTCTGCCGTTTCGCCGCGATAAAAATCGTGGCACGCGGCTTCGATGCCCGCGATGCGCCCCTTGTTTTGGGCGCGTTCTTCGGCGGCGACCATGCGCTTCAGCACGTTCGCCCAGTCGGGATTGCGGACGAGTTCGCCGACGCCGAGGGGTTGACCGTCGCGCAGGTAAATTTGCGCCGTGGCGGGGTAGCGATCAACGAAGCGCGACGCGCTGGCAGCCAGCGCGCCGCGGAGGTTGGGATACATGGGGAAACCATTTTCGGCAAGTTCAATCGCGGGCTGAAGCACCTGTGCGAAACTCATCGTGCCCCACCGCGCCACCGCCTCTGCCCACGTGCCGACGACGGCGGGAACCATCGCGGGCAGCAGCCCATCACCGGGGATCAAGTCAACGCCGTTGCGATGAAACCACTCAATTGTCATCGCTCGCGGCGCGCAGCCCTGCCCGCTGACGGCGAAGACCTTCTTCTCTTTCGCCGAATAAATCAGCGTCGGCACTTCGCCGCCGATGCCGTTGTTGTGCGGTTCCAACAGGTTGAGGCAAAACACCATCGCCGCTGCTGTGTCAATCGCGTTGCCTCCCTGCTCCATGATGCGAAAGCCCGCCGCCGCCGCGAGATAATGCCCCGCCGTCACGACGCCGCGCCGACCCTGAATCACTGGACGAGTTGTAAAACCAGCCATGCGACACCTCCTGATTGGTGAAGGTGATTATAAGCGGCACGGGCGGGGTTGTCAAATCCGGGTTGGAAGGTGAGAAGGTTTCAACGTTTATTCGGCAAACCCGTCGTTTGGAGACGCTGCCAGCCGTTTTTGTCTTTGACCAGTTGATAGACGAACTTTTCAACGACGCTGGGTTTGAGGTTCTTGTTGTTTTGCTGGGCGGTTGTGAGCACGCTCTTGCGGATGTCTTCGGGGAGTTCAGAGTATTTGACCTTCTCGCCTTTGTCGAAGCGGGCGCGCAGGGCGTCGGGCAAACGGGCATAGAAAACGACTTCAGCGCGACGCGGAGATTTGGGCAGCAACAATTCAAACTGTGGATGCTGTTCCGCTAACGAGAGCAGGGGCTTCTCCGACAAGTCCAGAAAACGGGCGAGAAACTTGAACGTGCCGTCGGTGGGGTTTTGCAGCACGAGGTCGAGCGTTTTCTCGTCCACCTCGTAACCGGCGTCCAGAGCCGGAACGCGATTCTTGAAGATGTACGCATCCTTCTCTTTGCTCCACTGGTAGTCAAACAATCGCGCCAGTTGATTGAAGGCTTGTTCCAGCGTCAGGTTGCGGAGCACGAGTGGCTGTTTCAGTTTGTTGAATTCAGCGATGCTCTTGCGGGGATGAAAGTAGGAGTCGCAGAGAATCGTGACCTTGTGCTGCTTGCCGATGGCAACGAGGGCTTCGTGGAGGTTGTAACGGGGAAGGATCAGGTTGACTTTGGGAGCAGGAGGCGCAGTTGACTTCTTGCCTCCTGCTCCTTTTTGTCCAGCCCATGCAGACGAAGCAGTTAGAAACGCTCCTAAAAGCCAGAAGCCGTACACCGATAAAAATCGTGGCAATACCTTCCGCTCCCTTCTTGAAGGAACAGACATATCAGATGCTGAGACTACTTCAATAGCGAAACTACTCTAAAAATATGCGCCGTAACTCAACTTACTTCCATCTGGACGGTAGAAGTGAAAGTCACATTCAATGTTCCAGAGGATTCTGCCGAGATTCTCCTGCCCTGCAACCGGCTGGAGTCGCCCTCCATCTGGTCGGATCCTTATATAGACATAAGTAAACTCCCGTCCGTAATCTGGTCCCGTTAACAGGACATCTTTCCTTTCAATCTTGAGCCCCCATTCACGCCCATTCGCAACTGAGACAGTGGCTTGCTTCCGCTGTTCTGGGGTCAGCCATGTGATCAGCCGAGCCGTCATCAGAGCAGTTTTGTCCCGCTCCAATCTCTGATGTATCGCCGGATAAGGCGCAGCCAGCGCCAGAACCTCCTCGTCGGTCAGCGTGGATGCTTTCATTAATTGCTCAGAGAATTCTTTCCCCTGTTGCAACGTCGTTTCCTGCCGCTTTACAGGATCTCGTTGCTGCGCCGCCTGCTCATGCAATTTGCGGTGCTCTTCCTCTGACATCCAAGCATGGAGTCCCTTACCTGAAAGGAGATATCCTTCCTCTCTCCGATACCACATCAGGTCATACATCTTGGCGATGAGATCAAGCACCTCGTACGCCGCCTTGCCGTGAACGACCATCGTCAATCGCCAGTTTCTCACTCGCTCGTGTGCTACAAGGGGAACTTGCGTCTCGCCCGAAATAGTTGTCACTATATTCCCTATGGTTTGGTTGGTGCGCTGAAGTGTCACAGGCTTATTGAGACGAAGGTCGCCATACCACCATGTCCGATCTGTTAAACGAGATTGACTCCCCCCCCAGGCGGGATAAAGGAAGCACAACACAACCGTTGCAGTTGCGCTGAACAACCACCTCATCGCACTCACCTCTATTGCGTGATATGAATTTGGGTTACGAAGAACGCGGCATCGTCGTTATAATACTGAGGAACATCATCGGCAGCGGAGGTGCCTGCGATTCCCCCTACTGGCGTAGGATTTTTACCTTTCAGATTCATGGTTTGATACCATGTCCCCGATGATGATAACCAATACTCGGGCGGCGCGTATTCGTCAACGTAAAACACATTGCCAATCTGAAATGACCAAGGCAATTGGTCAGGAACGTCCCACACATCCTGTGGGGGATCAATATCTGGTCAGCATGGCACATACACATCCCTGTCCTTAAAGGTGTGCGTCAGAGGAAATTCACCATTAACCTGGTCTGCCACCTGTTGCGGACCATCCATCTGGATTGGATCCCCCTGAACGTATCCACCACCCGGATCCTGCGATATTGCCTGCCGCTGCCCGGCGAAGAGTGTCACCGGGAGTAATCCCAAAAGAATCAAACGCCAATACTTTGCCCTGACGTTCATTGCTTCTCACCTCCTTACAGGATATTTGCTCCCATTATACCCCTCATCATCGCCCCCTGTCAATACGGAAAATTTCGTATTTTTTACGGCATTTTCCGTATTCACCGCAAATAGCCCAACACCATTGCCCGATACACCAGCCGCGCGCGGCTGCGCACCTTGAGTTTGCGCTCCATGTTCTCGATATGCTTCTCAACGGTATGCACGGATTTGCCCAAGCGCTCCGCCATCTCTGCCGTGTTATCGAAGCGCGTCAGGGCGCGGAGCACACGCCGTTCAGAAGGTGACAGTGGGTTAGGAACAGGCTCTTGCGCCTTCGCCGCGCGTGAACTATCGGCATCCGCGCTACGCACCTCAAGTACCTTGACGTCGTGCCCCTCCAATAGCATCTCCAACCACTCCCGCAACTCAGAAAGATTCATCTGCGGCGGCGATTGAATTCGTATCATGAACAACCTCCTCGCCTCCCCAAGTCCTACATCTCCGTCGTCGCTTCTGAGACCCCATCGTCGCCCATCGCCGGGAACACGAGCGTAAACGTCGTGCCCTTTCCTTCCTCGGTGTGGACGACGATTTCGCCGTTGTGGTGGGCGATGATGCTGTAAGAGGTGCTGAGACCCAAGCCGGTGCCGTTGGAGCCTTTGGTGGAGAAGAACGGCTCGAAGAGACGCCGTTTGACGTCTTCGGACATGCCGGCGCCAGTGTCGGAAACCTCGATGGCGACATAGCCGGGCGGCATGGACGAAGAGGCAGATATTGGGGGTGAGGGAGAGGAGTTCTCGCCGTGGAGCGATTGCCGTTCTTCAGGGGTAAGGGCGCGAGTGCGCAGGGTCAGCGTGCTGCCGTGCGGCATGGCGTCAACGGCGTTGATGAGGAGGTTGGTCAACACGCCATGCAGGTCAGCGAGGTCGCCGAGGATGTAGGGCACGGGCGAAAATATGGTTTTGATTTGAATGTCAACGCCCTGTCGCGCCGCCCACTGTTTCCAACGATGACGAGCCGGCAACACGGCTTCCTCAATGATTTCGTTGGGGTTGATGGCGACGAAGGATTCCCGAGGAGACTTGCAGGCGAAGGTGGAGATGCGCTGCACCATGGAGGCTGCCTTCGTTGCCGAGCGGTGAACAATCTGCAGCGTGTCCTGTACGTCGGCGTCGAGCGTTTTGGTGTAGAGAAGCCACTCGATGTGGGGAAGGATGCCGTTGAGTTCGTTGTTGAGGTTGTGTCCGATTCCAGCCGCCATCAAACCGAGGACGCGCAGGCGTTCGGACTTGAGGGCGTGATGGGGATAGGATTCCCAATCGGGGTCTGGGTGATGTGAAATCTTTTCGCGCAGACGCTTGTTTTCCTCGCGCAAGCGGGCGTTTTCTTGCAGTAGCGCGGACTGTTCGGCTCGCAGAGAGGCGATTTCCTGACAGGCTTGTTCCATCTGCTGGACGCAGTCGTCATAGGCGGGTTGCTCCGGAGTTTTTTGCAGGGCGCGGCGGGCGATGGAAAGAAGCACGGCGAGATGTTCCTTCTCGGCGTCTTGGCTGAGGGGCGCGACGGCGGCATTGTTCAGTCCGTTGGTTTCAAGGCACTCGCAGTGTGCATCGGAGAGTAGGAGGAAGGGCGTCGCAACTCCACACTGTCGGGCGAGGCGCATCAGCGCCGGTCCGCTCAGGTCGCGCAGGTGGTAATCGGTCACCACAAGGTCATACCCGCCCTGACTCAGTTCTTCGAGGGCGGCAAATGCCGAGTGGGACACAACGATTTGCGCACAGTCTTCCAACTCCTCCCATGCTTTCTGCTCTAATGAAAAAAGATGAGGTCGCTCCTGAACCCAAAGAACACGGAAGGTTCGCTTGGTCGTGTGAGGATTTGGCATCCTTGCTGTTCACCTCCATGTCGTTGTATATGTAATCATGGCTTTATCAGGTGTTTTCCGATCACAACGGACACAAACGTTGACACTAGCTCCTTGTCCCACCAGCCCCGCGCCGCGCCTTCGCGCAGGATGCGCGCGCCCTCCTCCGGCGAGAGCGCCTCGTGATAAGGACGCAGGGTGGTCAAGGCATCATAGACGTCGGCGATGGTCATAATGCGCACCATCACAGGAATTTGGTCGCCGGTCAGACCATCGGGATAACCGCTGCCGTCCATGCGCTCGTGGTGCCAACGAACGGCGGGCAGGGCGTCGCGCACCGATTGCAGCGGCTCCAAAATCGTCACTCCCTGAATGGGATGCTTTCGAATCTCTTCAAACTCCTCCGGTGTCAAGGGACTCGGTTTGTTCAGGACGTAGTCGGGCACGCCGATTTTGCCCACGTCGTGCAGAACCGCGCTGCGCTTGAGCGCGTCGCGCTCCGGCTCGTCCAGTCCTATCTTTTCTGCCAGCGTCAGCGCGTACGCCGTGACACGCTCCGTGTGCCCCTCGGTGTAAGGGTCTTTGGCTTCGACGGCGCGGGCAAAGGCGAAGATGACGCGCTCGGCGTTGTCCAGCGCGTCCAGCGCGTTCTTGAGCCGCAGCAGCGATTTGCAGCGGGCTAACACCTCCGTCGAGTTGAAGGGCTTCGAGATAAAATCATCCGCCCCCAACTCAATGCACCGCAGTTTAGAGCCAAAGTCGGATTGCCCCGTGAGCACCACGACGGGGATGAGTCGCGTGATAGGATTCGATTTGAGCCGCTCGCAGACTTCAAACCCGTCCATCTTCGGCAGCCCTAAATCGAGCAGAATCAAATCGGGCAGGGTGGTGTCAAGATAGTCAAGTGCCAGTTCGCCATCCGTCACTACGTGGGCAGGGTAGCCTTCTCGTCCCAACAGCGACGTGAGGATTTGAATGTTTCGCGGATCGTCCTCAACGATTAAAATTTCCGGCAGGTGCTTGGGCGTTTCCATCAACGTGCTCTCCTTGGCTCAGAGGTTTACCGCCATCTGACTCGTTATGTGATCGTCATGTTCATATCATAGTTGCTGGCATCCGTCAATCAGTTCTTTCCCCCCCCGTGCCAGCCCCCCAGGCTGGTTGTTCGCCCTCCGTGGCCGTGTGAGCAACCAGCCTGGGGTGGCGTCTCATCCATGAGAAGGGAAAACGGTTCGCCCTGCGAACGTCCATGATATCGCGCCATCGTCCCGAACGTAACCGCAGACGACAGCGACGGTCCTCCTCCCCTGAGTTTAGCGCCGTTCTCCTTTCAGGAACGGCATGGAGTCCGTTCCCTACCGCTCTCTCCGCTCTCCTGTTCTTTCGTCCGTGAAGGGGAGCGGTTGAGATGAGCCGTTAAAATCGGGCAGCCTCCGCCATCGGCGTCCAGGCGGAAGCCCAGAGCGTTCGGAACCTCTGTGTCGCTAAGTCCTCCGTCAGCCCCGGCAAAACCCGGCTGCGTGCCGATTCGGTGTATAACGTCCGTAGAGCGTCCATACCGCTCACGCGCCATTTCCCGTCCAGCGAGCGGCGCACGGGCACGAGCATCAAGTGACGCTGCGTCGTGTAGAAACGAAACCCCACGTATTGGGGGTCGGAAACCTCAAACTGCCAGCGCGTGCCCGGCGGAGCGATGCGAAAGATATGGTCGCGCATCAGTCGCTCAAATCCCTGACGCGGGGGGCGACGGCGTTCGGCAGCACCGATGACGTATTCTGGCACGTCGTCCAGCAGAGCGTAAAGTCCGTCCACGTCGCCGCGCTCCCATGCGCGGGCGAATTTGTAGGCGACGGCGTAAGGCGTCGGTCCCCACCACTTCCACAGGTAGCGACCGACCGTCAGAACGCACACCAGCATTGCGGCTGTGCCGATACGTTTCCATAGCAGGGAGCGGAGGTGAAGCGCGGCATGTTTTTGTCGAATCATTGTCCTGCCCTCCTTCCTAATGTGGGACGGGACCGGGAGTGGGAGGGCTGGGGCTTGGATTGCAAGGTTTCCACACGCATCCAATGCGGTCCGCGCTACACTCCCAATCGCCGGTGTGACTAATCGTCTGGAGGATGACGCAGTCCGTCGCGCCATCGCCGTTCAAGTCGTAGTAGCGAGTGTAGTACTCGCAGCAGATACAGTTGGGGGGACCGGAGTCCTGCGTGCAGTGATTGGTTGAGCGCCGCATTTTTTGCTCCGGGGGAACGTAGCCACAATTATTGTAGTCCTCTACACACGCTGCCCACGCAGCGGCCCATACCCCCAACGTAAACGAACCGATGAGAAGCATTGTAGGGATTGCTTTGCGAATGAACATGTACCTCCTCCTTATGACCACAGGACAACTGACCAGAGGGCAAACGACTGAAGGTGAGGGGTGAGTGGTCAGTGGTGAGTGGTCAGTGGTCCTTATGGCGCGCCCATGCCCGATGATTGGGTGGAGGACAAGAGGGTATGACGCGGGTGCAAGTCCGTAGATGCCACCCGACGGTCCGTGATGATACGCTCCACCTGTCCACCCCGAAACAGCACGAGCCAGTAACGGAACCCACTGTTCAAATCCCTGAGCGTGGTGTGGTTCATATCCCACATCAGGGGGAAATCGTCTCCCAATTTGTTGTAGAGTTCGCACCAATTGGGCGCTAACGACCAACGACGCAGAGGCGGAAGGTAGTAAGGGTCTCGCCCTTTCCAGACGTGATAGCCGTAGCCCCCCACACCGCTGGGGCATCGAAAGACTGACAGGTCGCTAATGTAACGCGGATACAAGCGATCCGGGTCTAGAGGCAACCCATAGAAGTCTTGGCAGCCGCCGCCGGGATGGTCGTTAACGTAGAGAGTGAGGGCTTGCCCAATCTGGTGCAAGTGCGACACACAAGTTGCCTGTCGGGTCTTTTCGCGGACGGGCGCCAGCACCACAAACAAGGTCGCGCCCATCAGAAAAAGAACCACCATGACGAGCAACATCTCGACCAACGTGAACCCCGCCAGTGGTCGGGGCATCACGCTTCTGCGTCTCATGCTATCGCTCCCGATAAGTCGGGGCATGAATCTCACCTCCGAGTTCCTTGAGAATGTGCATCACCGCTTCGCGGTCGCTTTGCTGATAGTCCTGCTGCCAACGCAAACGCCCCTCGGCGTCCACAAGGAATGATCGTGGGGTGTCCCCTCCACAGTACGCCTCCGTCATCCGCCCGTCCTCGTCTCTCGTGAACGAGAGTTTCAGATGAGGGTAGCGTTGGGCTAATCGTTGGCTGAATTTGACGACTGTAGGCGGTGGGTCGGTTGTTACCACGACAATCGGCACTCTCGAACTGTCTTGATGAAGCCTCGCCCAGGCTTCCCAGTCCACGGGGCGTCAGCCCTGACACTGCCCAATAAACAGCAGCACCGTGGGATGTCCCGTTAACTCTGGGGCGCTCGCCCCGGCGATTCCTTTCACCTGAAGAGGGGGCACGGGTTGCCCCAAAGGCAGTTGGTGTCGCGCCCACGCTGCCTCCCGCCGTGCTTGCTTCCAAGCCTCATAGCGCGGGAGGAGGACGTTGACCAGTCGGGGGTCTTGTCCCCAGGTGGCGCACAGCACCGCGATTTGCAGCGCCAGCACAACGCACAGATACCCCGCCCATCGGCGGGTCGAGCGTTGTGGAACAACCGACGACGAACTCGACAGCGGCGGTGATCTATCACACTTCATACCCGGTACCCCTTCATACCAACGAAATATATCTCCCACCTCTGTATCGTAAAGGCGGAAGAAACGTTAGGGACGAACGGACGGATAGTCCACCAGGGAGTCCGCCCGTCGAAGAATACCCGTCTTGGACCGATAGGTGGCTTCCACGCCGTAAGGCAGCCGCGTCTGGTAAGAGACGTAGAACTTCCAGGTCACCTGGTTGTCTTGCGTGTCACGCACGGATAGAGAGAAAACCTTAACGGTCTTATCAGCGACTCTCTCCTGACTCTCCTTGAACTCCACAGCGGGATGACGAATGGCGTTTTCTGCGGCGAGGCGCGACATCCACGGAAGCCCTGTAAACATAAACTGGTAACGCGACCCTTGATCAATCCAGGCTGGAGGGAACAACTGGGATCTCACGATGTTCCCCTGAGCGTCGCGTTTTGTCTCCACAAATAACACATTGGGGAAATCAATGTTAGACGAAAACTCAATCTGCCCCCGTGGCTCCGATGGAATCGGACTCGAAGACTGCCACAACCGCGGGAGGACATTCCAGCGAATTTTCCCTTCCCGCACGCCGTTTTCATCGCGCTCTGCGATTTGCTCAAACTGCCGGTATCTGATCGTGCCCTGCGCCCCTTCGAGAATGATGCCCGAGGTGCGAAACGCTGCCTGACGGCTCAACAGTTCCATCACGTCCGCAAAGGCGATGTCGCCGCTGTATGGTCCCCGAATGAGGATGTTGCCAACGACGACGCAGAGCGCGATGGCGATGCCAACGGTCCAGCGGGACCGCCGCGTCTTTCTCTGGGGCGGGGAGGCAGGTAGGGGGGACTCTGTGGGCGCAAGGGTGAAAAGCCCGGGCGTTGGCGCAGCGCCGCCGAGGCGACGGGCGCTGCGCTCCGTCAGGCTGGGTGGCTCCTCCCAATTCCCCAGACCTTGCAGCAGGGACGTCATCTCCTGTTCCACGCGCATCAGTGCGGCGCACGCGCCACAGGACCGCACGTGCGCCTTCCAACGCAGCTGTCCCCACCACGTCTCCGAGTTTTCCAGCAATTCTCTACGCTTTTCGCAAGTGGACATCCTGTCCATCACCTTCCTCTCTGAAATCCTCTGCCTCGGTCAGGAGTTTCTTCAACTTGCCCAACGCCTCCATGACTCGCCACTTCACCGTGCCCGTCGGTTCCCCCAAAATCTCCCCCGCCTCCCGATACGACAATCCTTCAATCTTCACCAAGACAACCGCCTGACGCTCCATGTCGGAAAGTTGCTGCAGGGCTTGGGCAACGGCGCAGCGCAGCGCGACCTGCTCCAACGCCTGAGCAGGAGGCTCACTCACCTCAACGGCATCCACTGACCCGTTCAGGACTTCCCGCTCCCGGTATTGCCTTCGCTGATGGTCATAGAAAGTGTGACGAGCGATCCGCCCTGCCCACGTCATCATGGAACACTCTCCCCGAAAGTTCGACCGACCCTCCCAGAGGCGCGCAAACGCCTCCTGCGTGAGGTCCTCAGCCAGATCCTGGCTGTTGGTTAGATACATGAACAGATTGAAGAGGCGCGGACGCAATGCATAGACGCTATCTTCGAGGGTTGCGTCTCGGATTCCCTGTCCTTGTTCTGCCTTGCGTTTCATCCTCACAAGTTTCAACCCCATTCCTTCGCGTGCTGTTGTTCCGCTCCTTGGGCTGCCCCTTAGATTGTGTCGCTATAATAGTCGTTTGAGGAAGCCATTTGGTTGGTACTCGGTGGAATTTTTTTTTCGCGGAGTAGGAAAATCAGGCAGGAGCGATTTTGGTCGCGGAGGACCGCGACCCTCCCGTTTCATCCCTCCAATGTCTCTTGACGCTCAGAGAGGTTTGGCGTATACTCACAGTTGTCATCTGAGAAAGTAAAACCGTTGACGCGGGGCGTAGCGCAGCTTGGTTAGCGCGCCTGCCTTGGGAGCAGGAGGTCGGCAGTTCAAATCTGCCCGCCCCGACCACATTGGTCCATTGGTTCATTGGGCATGAGTAATGAACTAATGAACCCATACGCATCGCATATCAGGCAGAGGGCATTTCAAACTTGTTGGGAGTGAGGCGATTTATCGCCGTCCATGACGCGCAATGCATTGCGCTACTACCAACGCAAATGGAATGTCCCCCCCTCACGCATTACGCATTACACTTCACGTTTCACGTTTCACGTTTCACGCTTCAGACGTGCCCCATGTTCTGCCAGGGTGAATGGGGCGGTTGCTCATCGGAAGGATTTATCACAGGAGGTTTGATAGTCGGAGGGGTGGGTTTGATGTATCGCCGCTCGCCGCAGGCGTAAGTCGAACAGCGTCCGGTGTAGTGCCAGCAATCGTGATGGTGCGGGGTGTGACAGCGACGACAGAGGACAACATCGCTATCAATGCTGGTGCCGCATACGCGACAGATGGCTTCATTGTCCAATCGGACTTCAAGGATTTCGATGCCGTCCGTCAGCGAGTGGTCAGTCGTCGGCGATGGGTAGGTCCAACTTCTCTGGAAGAACCAGAAGGGCTGGCTGCCGCGCGCGGCGCGGTGGCGATAGTAACGATTGAGACCGAGATAAACTCGGCGTCCTATCAGGATGAGTAAAAAGAGGCTCCATGGGAAGGTGTTGGCAATCAGAGCAAACGCCGACTCCGCCACCGAAAACAACGCCATCAGCAGCGGCACGAGGAGCGGCGCGAGAAAAACGAGCAGGATGAAACCGGCAATGGCGCGGATGGAGAACGCCCCGATGCGGCTGAAAAGGTTGTCACCGGACACGAGGCTGGGTTCGGCGAACTGTGCCAGAGCGCGCCGTCGTCGCTGTCGCTGCCGTTCGACGTGATAGGACGTGCGCCCGCGCCGCGTCACGAATCCCAACAGGCGCAGGGTCAGCAGGACCACCGCCCACGTCAAGGCGATGCCGAAGGAGAGAGCGATCACAAACGCGATGCCTAATCCAATCACAGCCAGCATAAACTCCATGAACTTCCCACCTCTCGCTCTGAAACCGCGCTATGTATTTATATTCTACATCAGGCTACGGCAGTTTTGTATGTCAAAGAAAGAAAAATTTAGTAACGCTACTTCTTGTCCTGTCCCCGCGCTTTATCCCGCGCTTTGCGCAAGCGCGACAGCGTGTCGCTGGGCGACGCCGATGGGGACTCCGATGACGATTGTGACGGCGGCTCTGACGGCGGCTGCGCTTGCGGTTGCGATGGCGGCTGCGTCGGTTGTCTCGGCGGAGAAGTCGTTGCGCGCGGCGTTGAAGGCGGAGACGCGGGGGTTGGGGGCTTGGGTTGGCTGGGCGTCGGCGTCGTGGTCGTCCCTTCCGTCTCTTCACCGCGACGGGCGACGCGCTGCTTGGTTTGCAACAGCCTACCCATGTGTTCGTCATGCTCCGCTTGAACGCGCTGGCGACGACGAATGACAGGCAGGTGCTGCCAGATAAACACCAGAATCGTCACCAGTTCCGCCCTGCCCACCATCAACCGCCGCACGGCAACGTCAAACGGCAGCAGACACGCCGCGATGATGAGCAGCGGCAGCCACATCTCGCGGGGATACTTCGCGCCGTCGCGCCGCGTGGTGAAAATCTCTTGTGGCTGCTTCATGTCCTCGTACTGCCGCCCGCCCGAAATGTCGGCAAGCCGCGTGAGCAAAAACCGGTCCGCGCTCAGCTCTTTGTATTCGGGCGAATACGGGATGACCGCGCCTGTCACCTGCTGCGAGGGTTTCTGCCCCCCGCCTTGCGAGTGAACGTTAATCGTGTAAGTTCCCACCTCGCGGGCGTCAAACGCCGCCTCGTAGCGTCCCGGCGCGGTCTGCTCCAGCGGCACGTCCCAACTGCTCGCCGAACGCTCCATCGTTTTGAAGGGCGGAATGACCCGCGCCTTCGCGTTCATAAAGTTGATGAAGTTGCCCTTCTCGTCCACCGCGTCTACTATGATGCGCCCCTTGCCGCGCACGATGTCCACCGTCGTCTGGAAGTTTGTCGGCGTCGTCTGTCGCATCGTCCAGCGCACCGCCTGCGCCCAGAACTTCGGGTAGCCGCTCCACGGGATCCAGTGCGCCGCCCAGCGGTGCTTCGCATCGGACGTAAACGCCAGCGCGCGCCCCAACCCATACTGCCATACTGCCAACACCGGGTCGTTGCGGTGCGATTTGAAGATGACCTCCGCGCGCGGCTTCTCCGACGTGCCAACGTAACCCAACAGCGGCGGCGTTCCTCGAATGCCTTTCAACATGGGGTGCGCTGCCACGCGCGGGGAAAATTGCTCTTCGACGATGGCGGACTTCATCACCGTCGCCGCTTCCTTCAGAAAAATTTTGGGGATGTCCTGAAACTTGGTGATTTCGTAGAACCGCCCCTTGCCCTGAAACGCCAGCCATTTCATGTTGTCACTGCACGACTTGTTGTGCGGACCGACCGCCAATGTCGTAATAGTGATGCCCGCTTTGCGAATCTTGGCAATCTGCTGCGGCGTCGGCAGCGCGGGGTCGCCGTCCGACAGGATAATCATGTGCTTCAGTCGCGCCTTCGTTTTGCGCAACCCCTCGTAAGCCAAATCCGCCACCGCCCCGAAGTCAGGCATGTCGCCGGGGTTCATGCCGCGAATCAGCCGCGCCATCTTGCGCTTGTTGGAACCGACTTTGAGCATCGGGAACACCCAGCCCGCGCCGGTCATGCCGAACTCAATCACGCCCGCGAAATCCTCTGGACCCAGTTGGTTGACGACCTCCGTGCAAGTCGCCTTCGCCCAGTCGTTGCCGTTGGGGAATTCGCACGAGTGCATGACCATCGCCACCGCGCCCGACGGCATGACCTGCTGATTCTTCACGTCCATCTTCACGGGCAGCGCCTTTTCGATGGGCGTGTCGCGGTAGCCGCCCGGACCGAAACTGTGTTCCCCGCCAATCATCACCAGTCCGATGCCGAGGTCACGCACCGCCGCCTGAATCGCCTGCATCTGCGTCAAACTCAAATCCCACGCGGGCACGTTGCTCAACACGATGCTGTCGAAGTTCTGGAAGTCCGTCAGCCTGGTGGGGATGCCGCTCACGTCGCGCCGCTCGACGTCCACTTTCTCCGAACGCAAGGCGCGCTCCAGCCACTGCGACTCCGCACGAGGGTCGCCTTCGACCAGAAGAATTTTGGGTTTGCCCTGAATGTTCACAAAAGCTAAACCGCGATTATTTTCAAACAGGGTGTCGCGTCCTTTGTTGGTTTCGAGAATCGCCTCAAACGTGGTGAAGCCCTGCTTCTCCACCGTCTGCGGGAAGGTGAAGTTGTTGGTTTTGCTCTTGCTCAACGTCAGCACACGCTCGCCGAGATAGGTGTCGTTGCGGAACAGTTTGAGTTTTGCGGCAGCATCCACCGTGCTGCGGATGACCAACCGCAGTTCAATCGGCTCGCCGATTTTGGCTTCGCTGGGCGCGACGATTTTGTCCAGCACGATTTCGGGTTTCTGCGGGGGGACGATGGGAATGATGTCAATCGGCACGTTCTGCGTCCGCGCCATCTGCGATTCGTCTAAAGCGTTGCCCAAATTTTCGTTCCCGTCCGAAAGCAGCACGATGCGTTTCTGCATCCCTTCGGGGAAACTCGCCATCGCCAGACGAATCGCCGCTGAGATGTCGGTGTACTGCGTGGGGGGAACGCTCTGGATTTTCGTGACCTTCAGCCGCGCCGACGGAGACAGTTCCACGAACGCCTCCGCGCCGAACACGATGATGCCTGCCCTGTCGCTGCGGCGCATGTGGGTCACGGCTTCGTTGACGAACTTCACCTGCGACTCTTTTGCCTGCGGGCTGATGCTGTCGGAGTGGTCGAGGACGAACATCACGGCGAGGTCGCGGTTGATGCGCACCCACTGCAACCCCGCCAACGCGAGGAACACCAGCAGCAGCAGAATCATGCGCACGCCGAACACAAAGTTCCGCCGCCCCGGATTCAAATCGGCGTAACTCGACAGGAACGGAATCAGTCCGCGCTGCGTGCGGTTGAGGCAGTAAAAGTAGTAGAGCGCGACCGGAAACAGCAGCAGCCAGTGCGGGTGCGTGAACGACAGCCGCTCCTGCCACACGCCGAAGGCGATGACGGCAGCAAGGAGGAGAAGCCACGTTAGAGGATGTCCAAACACCTTGCGCATGGGGGCGCTTCACCTGACCTCACATCTTAAACTTCTGCACCCGATCATTCTCCGTGTCCGCCACGTAAACGTAATCATGCTCGTCCACCGCCAGTCCCCACGGGTGCGCCAACTTGCCCGGCGCGCGCCCGACACCGCCCCACTTGGCGATGAATTGCCCCTCCGGCGAGAATTTCTGAACGCGGCAGTTGCCCCACTCGGCGACGTAAATGCTGCCGTCCTTACCGACGGTCACGCCGTAGGGATAAGTGAGTTCGCCGTCGCCCTTGCCCAACTTACCAAAGTATCGAATCAGTTTTCCCTGCGGCGAGAAAATCTGAATACGGTGGTTCACAATGTCCGCGACGACGACGTTGTCCTCGTTGTCCACCGCAATTCCGTTGAGCCGCTGGAACTTTCCCGGCGCTTCGCCATAGCCACCCCATTGCAGCAGGAACTTTGCGTTGGCGTCAAACTTGTGAATGCGCACGCGCAGCCCGTCACCCGGCGAGCCGTTGTAGTCGGCGACGTAGATGTGCCCCTGCCGGTCCACCGCCACGCCTGTCGCCAGAACGAACTGAGTCTCACCGTTACCATAACTGCCGAACTTCTTCAGCAGTTTGCCGTCGGGCGAGTAAATCAACACGCGGCTATAATGGGTGTCGGTCACGACAAGGTTGCGCTCCGGCGTCAGCGCCAGCCCTTCTGGCTTTCCCTTTTTGACGCTGGGCGTCCTCCACTGTTGAAGAAACTTTCCGCCCCGCGTGAACTTCTGAATCCGCCCGCTGGAGTCCACGACGTAAACCCAATCATTCTTATCATCCACCGTCACCGCGCGCGGACCGACGAAATTGCCCGGCGTCGCCGCCGCCTCTTTGCCCCACACCACCACGTTCGGCCGCCGCGCCGCGTGCGTGCGCCGCCCCGCGCAACCCGCAAGAAGGGAAAGAATGAACAGCATTGCGAATTGCAAATTTCTAATTTCAAATTTGCAATCTGCCCTTCGCAATTTGCGACTGGCAATGTCGTTCATGGTCGCACCAGCACCTTCAACGCTCCCCGCCGCCCTGCGTGCTCGAGAGCTTGCGGAATGTCGGATAACGGATAAGTTCTCTCAATCATCCACGCCACTTGAACCTTGCCTTCACTCAACGCGTGCAGCGCGGGCGGAAACGGTCCGCAGCGCGAGCCGACAATTTTGATTTCGTCCACCACGACCTGAGAGGTCAACGTCGGCAGTTCGCCGTGAAAGGTGCTTTTGACCACGACCGTTCCTTGCGGACGCACGAGTGACAGCGCTTGCGCGAAACCTTCCGCCGAACCCGTGCAGTCCACCACGACATGAGGTTGAAAGCGCCCAACGCGCCAGAGGAAGTCCAGATTTACAGGGAGAGGAATTTTTTCTCGTTTCAGGCGCTTCAACCTGTCTATGTCTCTGCTGATAAGCGTCGTTCTTTTGCATCCCGTCATGGACAGCACCTGCGCCACCAGAAAGCCAAGCCGCCCAGCCCCTAAGACGAAAACGTGGTCCGTCGGTTTGATTTCAATTCGCTCCAAAATGTCAAACGCCGCCGCCAACGGTTCCGTGAACACCGCCTCCTCGTCGCTCAGGTTGTCGGGGACAGCATGAAGGTTCTGGATGGGAAGAGATAGATATTCCGCAAACGCTCCGTCTTTGCCCCGAATCCCCAGCACCTTGCGTTGAGCGCAATGCTTGCGCCAACCTATCGAGCAGCGATAGCAGCTCCCGCATCCGATGTTGATTTCGCCCACCACGCGCTTGCCGACCCAGCGTCCATCGGCGCACGCCTCCACGACGCCGACGAACTCGTGCCCCAGCACGCCGCGAAAGTCGGCGTAGCCGCGCAGGATTTCGCAATCCGTCCCCCAGACGCCCGCCAGCGATACGCGAATCAACGCCTCGTCCGATTGCGGAACCGGCACCGGATAATCGCGCACCACGCGCAGTTGTCCATCGAACACGGCGGCTTGCATCGCTCTCATCTGCCTTTCGACTTGAGCCTATTCTTGCACGATTCCGAAAGGGTGTCAAGAAGATTTCAGCAAGTTCGGCGCATTGCGGTTGACGCCCTCCTGCAAATCTGCTAAAATGGAGCGCGTTCATGGGCGCGAACGAGATGACGAACATTGTGTTGGCGTCGGCGTCGCCGCGACGGGCGGAGTTGCTGCGGACGTTGGGCGTGCCGTTTGAAGTTGTCGTCGCGGGCGGCGCGGAGCCAGAGATTGAAGCAGTGGAGGATATTGCCGCGTGGGTGGAGTCGGCGGCGCGGGCGAAGGCGCAGGCGGTGGCGGCAATTCGCTCTGAGGCTGTCGTCATTGCGGCAGATACGATTGTCGTTGGGGACGGCGAAATTCTGGGCAAGCCGCAGGATGAGCGCGAAGCGGCGGCGATGCTGCGGCGGTTGTCAGGACGAACGCATCAGGTTTACACGGGCTTGTGCGTCTGGCGCGGGGCGCAGGGGCAGACTTCGTACGTTGTCACGCAGGTCACGTTTCGTTCGTTGACGCAAGAGCTGATTGATGCCTACATCGCCACGGGCGAGCCGATGGACAAAGCCGGGGCTTACGGAATTCAGGGGAAAGGCGCCCTGCTCGTCGAAAAGATTGATGGCTGCTATTTCAACGTCGTCGGGTTGCCGCTGGGGCGACTCTCCGAAATGTTAGAGAGGGTAGGGGTGGTCGTGTGGGAAGTGTGGTCAATGGGGTCCACTGTCCCATTGACCCCTTGACTCATTGACCGATTGACCATGAGTGAGGAACTCGTCCGCTACACCATCAAGGACATGCCCGAAAGCGAGCGCCCGCGTGAGCGGTTGCTGGAGAAAGGCGCGGACGCGCTGTCGGATGCCGAACTGCTTGCCATCATGTTGCGCGTGGGCAATGCGGAGGAAACGGCGGTCGGGTTGGCGCAGCGGATTTTGCGTGAGACGAACGGACTGCGCGGGCTGGCGGCGATGAACGCGACGGAACTGACAAACATCAAAGGCATCGGTCCGGCGAAGGTGGCACAAATCAAGGGCGCGTTGGAGTTGGGCAAGCGGTTATACGAAGCGCAGCGGCGGGAGCGGAAAGTCATCCGCACGCCCGACGATGCGGCGCATTACGTGGAGTCAGACATGCGTCACCTCGACCGCGAACACATGGGCGTGTTGTGTTTGGACAGCAAGAATCACGTCATCGCTTTTGAGAAAATCTCCGTTGGCACGGTCAACGCCTCGCTCGCGCACCCGCGCGAATGTTTCAAAGCCGCCATCAAGCACAGCGCGGTGGCGGTCATCTTCGTTCACAACCACCCCAGCGGCGACCCGACGCCCAGCAATGAAGACGTGCAACTGACCAAGCAACTCAAGAACGCCGCCGACTTGTTGGGCATTGAGTTGCTCGACCACATCATCATCGGAGACGGTGATTGGAGGAGTTTGAAGGAAAAAGGACTGATGTAATGGAGGGGTGGAGGAATGGAGTATGGGAGTGATGGAGTGAAAATCTATTGCTCCAATACTCCATTCCTCCACTCCTCCATCACTTCGAGAAATTTATGCTGCGTCGCCTCTTTGCCGGACTTTCACGGGACATGGGAATTGATTTGGGCACGGCGAACACGCTGGTGCACGTGCGCGGGCGCGGGGTGCTGGTGCGCGAGCCGTCGGTGGTGGCGATTGACACGGAGACAAATCCGCCGCGCGTGCGGGCAGTGGGCGAAGAGGCGAAGCGCATGGTCGGGCGCACGCCGGGGCACATCGTCGCCAAACGCCCGCTCAAAGACGGCGTGATTGCCGACTACGACATCACGCACCGCATGTTGAGTTACTTCATCGCCAAGGTCCATCGCCGCAGTTACTTTGTTTATCCGCGCGTGATGGTCGGCATCCCGTCGGGCGTCACCGAAGTTGAAAAGCGCGCCGTGATTGATGCGGCGAAAGCCGCCGGCGCGCGCGAGGCACGGGTCATTGAAGAACCAATGGCGGCTGCCATTGGCGCGGGACTGCCCGTGTCCGACGCCATCGGCAGCATGGTTGTGGACATTGGAGGCGGAACGACGGAAGTTGCTGTAATTTCTCTGGGCGGCATCGTGACCAGCCGTTCCATTCGCATCGCGGGCGACGAGATTGACGAATCCATTATCGCTTACATCCGCCGTCAATACAACCTGCTCATCGGCGAACGCACGGCGGAAACCATCAAGATTCAAATCGGTTCGGCGTATCCGCTGCCGAACGAGGTCGGCATGGAAATTAAAGGGCGGGATTTGGTCAGCGGTCTGCCCAAGAGCATCGAAATCAACTCCAGCGAAATCCGCGAAGCCATCGCCGAACCCGTCGTCGCCATCGTGGACACCGTGAAAGCCACGCTGGAACAAACCCCGCCCGAACTCGCCGCCGACATCATGGAGCGCGGCATCGCCCTTGCGGGGGGCGGCGCGCTGCTGCGCGGGTTGGACAGACTCCTGAGCGCGGAAACCGGTATGCCGGTCTTCGTCGCCGACGACCCGCTCACCTGTGTCGTGCTGGGCACCGGGCACGCGATGGAAGAATGGGACACGGCGGGATATCTCAATCGGTCGGTATACGGAGAGTGAGTTAAGTATGGGAGTATGAGAGTGGGGGGAGGAACTTCTCCCCCACTCCCATACTCCCATACTGTCGTTATGCGTTCCTCCCGTTTCCATTCCCACCTCTCCTTCCTCCTCCTCCTCCTGTGCTTATCTGCATTGTTGGTTGGATGGCATCAGCGTGCGGCGCAGCAGGGCAAAATTAGCCCGCCGGAACGCCTCGTGCTGACGGTGTTTTACTATCCTCAACTTCTCCTCAGTCGCATCGGCACAGCCGTCAGCGGGCAATGGCAGTGCCTCACGTCGTGGCGAAATCTGGCGCGGGAAAACCGCGCTCTGCGGCAGCGGGTGAAGACGTTAGAGAGCGAGAAGAAGCAACTGCTGCGTTACCTCGCAGAGAACCAACACCTGCGCCGCCTGTTGGACCTTCAGCCCACGCTGCCGCATCAGCCCATCGCGGCGGAGGTCGTCGCGTCCGACATCACCAACTGGTTGCGCCGCGTCTGGGTGAGTCGCGGGAGTCGTGACGGCGTGCAGGTCAAAGACGTGGTGGTGACGCCCGATGGTCTGGTGGGGCAAGTGCTGCAGGTCAGTCACCGTTCCAGTTACGTTCTCCTGTTGACGGATGCGGAATCGCGCGTCGGGGCGCGGCTCGTGCGTTCGGGCGCGGTGGGCATCGTCGAAGGAACGGGGCAGCGCACCTGTCAGATGACGCGCCTCGACTGGCGCGCCGACGTGCGCGAGGGCGACCTCGTGATGACTTCGGGGCAGAGCCAGATTTTCCCCAAAGGACTCCTCATCGGGCGCGTCGTCGCCGTGCGCAAGGACACGCACCTGTCCACCCAGACGGCGGAGATTGAACCCTCCGTGCCGTTTGAAAAGTTGGACCAAGTGTTTGTGCTAAAGAAAAATGGTTGATGGTCGAGGAATTCATTGACCATCAACCATTAACTATTCAGAATGTCCCGCTCAGGACAAATCTTCCTCGCATTTTTGGCGGTCTGCGCGGCGGTGGTCATTCAGTCGACGTGGGCGCAGCATTGGCGCGGGATGAACGCGCTGCCGGACATTGTGTTGACGGTCGTGCTGCTCGTTGGCATCATGAGCGGTCCGCGCCGCGCCGCCTTGCAAGGATTTGTCGGCGGTTATTTTTGCGGCGTTCTCGCGGGCGTCAGTTTGGGGAGTTTCATGGTCAGCCGCCTGTTGGCGGGCTATGTCATTGGACTCGTGCAGAACGTCATGGTGCGCGACAATCCGCTGGTGGCGTGGGCGTCGGTGTTGGTCGGAACGGTGCTGGCGGAAGCGATGGTGTTTCTGATGAACCCGACGTTCCCGCTGCCGCTGTGGCTGGAAACGACGCTGAAAGAAGCCGTCCTCAATGCCCTGCTGTCTATTCTGATTTATCCGCTGCTGCTCCGCCTGTTGCGCTGGCGTTCGCCGATGCCCCCTGAAACAACTGACGCCAGTATGTTCGCATGACGGCAACTACGCGCCGCTGTCGTTCGGCGGGCAGTTGCAGCCGTTCCACCGCCGCCGCTAACTGTTCAAACTCGCGGGCGTTGCCCGTGCGCCATGCCCTCTCCATTGCAGACCAGTAGTAGATGAAATGCTTCTCGTCATCCCACGCTGCGAGACCAAACGTCTCCGCATCATAGCGACGAAATCGCCGGTCGGCTCGCAGCAGCCGCGCGAGGATGTCTTTGGCGGCATCAAAGCGCGACGTGGCGCACAACGCGACGAGTTCTCCCGATGAAGTCGGCAGGTTCTCTGCAATCTCCGCCGCCGTCATCGGTTCCCCCCGCCGCGTCAACAGCGCGAACGTTTCTTCCCGTACGCGCTCTAACAACTTCCTTTGCTCCGTCGGCAGCGCGCTCTCGTCCGCTACGCCCCACAGTTCCCCCAAACACTCGCGCCACTGTTCTTCTACGGTGGAGTAAAACATAGCACCTCTCACTCATCGCCGAAGTTGTTGCTCATCCACTTTTGACACTCCCCACTGCTGAAGCAGAGGGATTCTCGTTTCGTTGTCACGCGTTCCGATTTATCGGAATCTTACCGTGACTCCACGAGCGTTTCACCTCTCGGTGTGCCCCACCGCGAGGATGACTAAACCTTCCTTCAGAACGTTCCGAGCCGCATTGAGGTCGCGGTCATGCCAAGAACCACAGACTTGACAATTCCATTCTCGGTCATTCAGCGTCAAGGCGTCGTTGACTGCCCCGCAGTCCCCGCACGTTTTGGAACTCGGAAACCAGCGGCTTACTTTGACGAGGTGACGCCGACGCCAGACGCTCTTGTATTCCAGTTGACGCCGGAACTCGCCGAATGCCGCATCGAGAACCGACTTGCCGAGACGCTTGGTTTTCGCCATCCCGTTGATGCAAAGGTTCTCGATGCACATCCCGTCGAAACGTCTGACCAATCCCGTCGTGAGTTTGTGAACGAAGTCGCTCCTCTGATGGGCAACTCTTCTATGAATACATGCCACTCTCCGTTTTGCTCTCTCCCGTCGCTTGCTGCCTCTCTTGCGGCGAGAGAGTTTGCGTTGCGCCTTCCTCAGGCGGCGTTCCGCCTTGCGGAAGAACTGGGGGACCGGCACTCGCGTCCCATCGCTCAAGGTGGCGAAGTCTTTCAGCCCCATGTCAATGCCGATGGGATTTTGCGGAGAAGGAAGCGGAATGTCGGGCATCTTAAACTCTGTCGTGAGCGTCACAAACCATTTGCCGGTGGCATCCCGCTTGAACGTCGCGCTTTGGGTCTCGCCTTCGATGGGCTGCGACTGTCGCAGGCGTATCCATCCCACTTTCGGGCAATACACTTTCCCGTCTTCGACTTTGACCCGCTGCGGGATGCGGAAACTGCAATGCTCCCTCTTCTTGCTTTTGAATCGGGGGAAGCGGGCGCGTTTCTCAAAGAAGTTGTGGAAGGCTTGATTCAAGTCTTGAAGGGACTGTTGCAGCGATTGCGAATCGGCTTCAGACAGCCATGCGGTTTGAGGTTGTCTTTTCAGAGTGGTTAGTTCAGCGGCTTGGTCTCGATAGGTCAAGCCCTTGCCCATCGTTTGATAATGTTCTTTGCGTCGCGCCAACGCCCAGTTCCAGACGAAGCGTCGCGCCCCCGCCAGGCGATACAATCCCTGTTCCTGAGCGGAAGTTGGCTCCAGCCGAAAACGATAGGTCTTGCGCAGTGTCATCGGTCAGGCTCTTTTTTACAGGAAACGTTCTGACTTGTCAAGAGTGAGTGAGGAGATCCTCCGACCCGTCGGAGCGCGTTCTGTATCCCCACTGCTGAAGCAGGGGGTTGTAGAACGCGATACTTCATAACACAAATCTCCGTTCAGCGTTCGACCAACGCCACACATTCCACGTGATACGTCTGCGGGAACAGGTCTATCGGCTGAACCTCTTTCACCTCGTAACCGTGCGCACGCAACGCGCTCATATCGCGCGCCAACGTTGCCGGGTCGCAGGAGACTGCCACGATGCGGTGCGGCTGCATCGCCACAATGGCAGGAATCGCTTCTTTCGCGCCGCTGCGGGGCGGGTCAAAGAGGAGGACGTCAGGATGCACGCCCTCAGAGCGCCAGCGCGGAAGAGCGCGTTCTACGCGGTCACAGATAAAATGGGCGGACGCAGTGGGCAGAGCCGAAGCGTTGAACTTGGCATCGGCGATAGAGGGCGGAGAACTGTCAATGCCATAAACCGTGCAGCCGATGCGAGCCGCGAGAAGGGAGAAAAAACCGACCCCGCAGAAAGCGTCCACAACGATTTCGTTCCCGCGCAGGTTGGCGTAATCCATGACCTTCTCCGCTAACGCCTCCCACTGCGGCGCGTTGACCTGAAAGAACGAATCCGCGTGAACGCGCCAGCGCAAGCCTGCAATTTCCTCATAGAGAGAGGGCTGTCCGCTGATGCCTTGTGATGTTGGTTGAACGTCTCCCGTCGGCGCGTCGTGTCTTTGCGCCACGCGCCGCAGCACGCCCGTCAGTTGCGGGACGCGCTCGCGCAGGCGCGCGGCGCAAGCGCGTTCCGTCTTCCACCTCTGCGCCGTCGTCACGAGCGTCGCCACCGCTTGCGTGCCCGCGCGATTCACTCGCGCTTCCACCCATCGTAACACGCCGCGCCCCGTGCGCGGATTGAAAACGCTGAGAAGCCCGCCCGCGATGCACTCTTTCACCGCCGCGAGAATCTGATTGTTGATAGGGTGTTGAATCAGACATTCCGCAACGTCCACCACCTCATGCGACCCCACCGCGAAGAAACCGCCGCTACTTCCCTCTCCCGCCCTGCGGGAGAGGGGCAGGGGGTGAGGGCTTCCAAACACAAACGTCGCCTTGTTCCGATACCCCCACGGATTCACCATGCCCATCACATCATGCACTCTGAGGTTTTCCAGTTTGCCGATGCGCGACAGGGCGTCTTCGACGAAACGTTTCTTCTGCTACAACTGCGCGGCGTAGTCCAGATGTTGAAGTTGACAGCCGCCGCAGCGTCCGAAGTAAGGGCAGGGCGGCAGGATGCGCTGCGGCGATGGTTGCACGATGCGCACAAGACGAGCGCGCAGAAAGTTCTTCCGCCGCTCAGTAACTTCTACTTCGACCTCATCGCCCGGCGCGCCGGAGGGCACGAAGACGGTGATGCCCTCCGCCGTCTTCCCCACCGCGTCGCCGCCGAACGCGAGAGCGTGTAGGTGGACGTTAACGTATTGTTTATCTGTCATCGCTCACTCTCTCTTGCGGGTTGTTACGCTTGACAGGCAACCTGCACTTCTGGTATCGTTACCTCACGATAGTATTCTATCAGTTTGAGAAAGCGAGGAAATGAAAATGGCAAACATTCCGATTGGTCTGCAACTTTACTCCGTGCGCGAGGACTGCGCGAAGGACTTGCCCCACGTGCTCTCTGAGGTTGCTAAGATGGGCTACGTCGGCGTGGAGTTCGCGGGTTACTACAATTACAGCGCGCCGGACTTGCGCAAACTTCTGGACGACAACGGGCTAAAGTGCTGCGGCACGCACACGGGCATCAACACTCTGCTGGGCGATGAACTGCCGCGCACGATTGAGTTCAACCTCACGCTGGGCAACAAGTATCTCGTCGTGCCCGGCTTGCCGGAGTCGTATCGCAACTCTCGCGCCGCGTGGCAGAAAACGGCGGAACTGTTCAACGAGTTGGCGGAAAAAGTCAAGCCGCACGGCTGTCTCGTCGGCTACCACAACCACACGATTGAATTCCAACCGCTGGACGGCGAACTGCCGTGGGATACGTTCTTCAGCAACACGAAGCCCGAAGTCATCATGCAACTCGATACGGGCAACGCCTTGCACGGCGGAGCCGATCCACTGCCCTATCTGAGCAAGTATCCGGGCAGAGCCATCACCGTCCACCTCAAGGAATTCTCCGCCACCAACAGCAAAGCCCTCATCGGCGAAGGCGACGTCAAGTGGCAGCAAGTGTTCGAGGCGTGCGAGACCGTCGGCAAGACGGAGTGGTATATCGTCGAGCAGGAGAGTTACGCCTATCCCCCGCTGGAGTGCGTGGCGAAGTGCTTGGAAAATTTGCGGAAGATGGGGAAGTAACTGTTCTTCCAACGCAAAGGCGCAAAGGCGCAGAGGCGCAAAACATTCTGTAAAGATTTCTTGAACCAGAAAGGGTGCAGGACGTAAAATTTGCCACCCTCGTAGGGAGGCGCTGCGCCGACGGATGTGGGTCAGGAGGCAGGGGGCAAATTTTACGTCCTGCGCCCCGCTGGCAAAAGGTCCGCCGAATCGAATTCGGCGGCTACAACGGCGGCAAAGCCTGCTCAAAGCAGGCTGAACCGCAAACGAGTCTGCATCCCGCCGAATCGAATTCGGCGTCTGCAACGGCTGGAAAGCCTGCTAAAAGCAGGCTGAACCGCAAACGAGTCTGCTTTAGCAGACTTTCGTTCCGGCGTTTTAGACACCGAATTCGATTCGGTGGCGTCCCTCCCGTTTTAGACACCGAATTCGATTCGGTGACAGATTCGGTGGCAGCAGGGCGGCAAATTCCGCGTAATGCACCCACTAGAAATACCTTTGCGCCCTTGCGTCTTTGCGTTAAAGTTTCAGGCAAACCGCAGCGTCATGTGATAGGACGGTCCCACGCGGTCGGGCGCGTCGCCGTCAATGACGAAGCCGACGCTTTGATAGAGCGCGATGCCGCGCACGTTGTCTTTCATCACCGTCAGTTGAATGCCCGTTTTTCCCAACGTCCTCGCTTCGGCGATGATGCGATTCATTAACACGCGCCCGACGCCCAACTCCTGCCAGCCGTCGCGCACGCAGATGCCTAATGTCGGCACGTCGCCCTCGCGCCCAATCCAGACGTAGCCCACCGCCGCGCCGTCGTCGGCAAAAGCAACGAAACAAAGGATGTTTTCATCGGCGGCAACCTTCAAACCAGACTCGCGGGTGAGTGGGTAGGGATGAAAAAAGTAATAGGTGCGCTCGGAGCAACTCGCCAGCATCTCGCCCAATGCCTCACCGTCCTCAGGCGCTTTGAGGCGCACAGTGATAGAACGTCCGTTTTTCAGCGTCACGGGCGGATTCCCTCCAATTGGTCAACGAGACGCGAGGTGTGAATCACATCCCGAATGTCGCTGCACGGCGTTGTACCGCTCTGAACACACTCGATGAAATGCTGGTGCATCGTCCGCACGCCCTCATAACTGTCTACGTCGTTTGGGTCTTTGCCTTCAACCTCCGCGCCGGACAGCACGCGCGGACCTTTGCCGTCCTCGTAGATTTCGATTTGCTCTGGCAGTCGTAGGTAACACCCGATGCCGTAGCCATGCAGTTCGGCGCGCAAGTATCGTCCGCCCGACGAGCGGTTGCCCGTGATGATGCCGACGGCGTTGTTGGCGAAGCGAATCAGCCCGTTGTAGCAGTTCTTCCAGTCCGACTGATGACAGTCCTGATAGGCGTGGACTTCCACCACCTCGCTGCCTGCCATAAATCGCACGAGGTCAACGACATGACAGACGTCGTTCCACAGCGTCGAAGTCGCGCCGGGGTGTTTCAGCAGTTTGTGAAACTCGCCCATCACCAGTGTCGCCGGTCCGCGAGCATGGACAAGCCGCATCGCCTCCCGCGTCACGTCGGCGTAACGACGTTGATAGCCGACGCAGCAGAAAACGTTGTTCGCTACCGCCGCCTCGAGCAGCTGCTGCGTTTCCTCGCTGTTCGCGCCCGCTGGCTTTTCGATGAAAACGTGCTTCCCCGCGTTCATGCAATCCACCGCCGGTCGCGTCACGAACGTCTCCCCCATGATGACGCACACGACATCCAGTTCAACCTCATCCAACATCTTCTTATAGTCGCTGAACGTGCGCGGAATACGATACTTCTCCACCACCGTCTGCATCCGCGCTTCATCCAACTCCGCGACGGCTTCAATGCTGACGCCTTCCAAACGGCTGACGTTCGGGTAATGCGCGCTCTGCGCCCGCGAACCTGCTCCGATGAATCCAACTTTTAGCATTTCAGTTCCTTTCTTTTGAATCGCCAGATGGGGTTGCCGCATACATCGTTATCGTCTCTTTCAGATGAGGTCATTCTAACACGGTATCCTAGAGGGCGTCAAGCGTTGGACATTGTTCATTCGGCATGGATGAGTGATAAGGTGGCGAAGGCCGTGAGTTTCTTTTATAATGTTGCTCGGAATATGACATGGAGGAGAAACAATTTGCCATGCTCAGGCGATTGATTCTATCATGCATCGCGTTGTTCTGCACTATCGCGGCAGCGCAAACCGTTGGTATGCACGGAACAACACGCAAACTAACAGGTTGCGTGACATGGGAGGAAAACGCCTTGACCGCTCAGAACGCCTCACGCTCATTCAACGTGCCCGAAAATCCCCAATACACCATCGTCGCCTCCGCGCTGGACTCCGTGCGTTTCACGCTGACGAAGACGCTGAAACGCTGCGACAAGGGGCATCTCGTTTCAGTTTCCAGTTTCGTTGACCCCGAAGGCGAGGTCATGGGCTGGCATGACTTCGGCAACCTTGAAGGTCCGGGCTGGGCGGCGAACGCAGTGGGCGGCGCATACGAGATTTACTGGCTGGGTGAATTTCTGAAAAAGCCGGAGTGGAAGCAGCAGGCGGTTGACGTCCTTGACCACGTTCTTGAACATGGATTCATCAACGACGAGACGGGGTTCATCACGGGCTACCGCGAAACGACGACGGGGAAACTGTGCCTGAACTACAAGCACAACTCCGACTGGTTCTGCCCCGGCTCGATGGCGAAGGTGGCGTATCAGTTGCTTGTCTTCGCAGATAAACTCGGAAAGGACAACCGCGCCGAGCGCATGAGACAGGCAGCGGTTCGCTGCGCTCATTGGATTGAGAAAAACGTTCAGGCTGTGCCAAACGGCTGGTTTCCGCGTCGCTGCACGCCCTCAGGGGAAGTTTACAGGAAATCGCCCGATGGCGGTGAAGACAAGTTCTATCAGAGTTCAGCCGATGGGTTATTCATCATCCAGTTGCAAGCCGCGCTCACGCAGAGCGGGCTGGCGGACTACAGGAAACAGGTTGCTGAGAAGACGAAAGTCTTCATGGACGCGGGCGGCATCTTTGGCAGCATCAATCACGATACGTATGACCCGCACGAGAACGTCGCCTACGCTGTCGCATTTCGCACGCTGCTGCTCGCGTCGCGTGTGCTGAAAGACGAGAACGTGTGTCAGTTCGCTTACGAGAAATGCCTCGCCGGTCTCGACCAGTTCAAAATGCACGAAGACCGCAACGGCGTGGCGACGAAGGGACTGCTTTACATGGAGAAATCGTGGGACACAGCGTATCTGTGGGAGAACGCGGAAGCCGCGCTTGCTTACTTCGAGGCGGCTGTGGACACACGACGCGAGAACCCGCAGAAGAGCCGCGACTACGAACTGGACGGACTGACCATCCTCCGCGCCATCGCCAAGCATCACTACGGTCCGCACGGTTTCCTGACCGAAGGCGTGGACTGGAACAACCACGTCGGTCAGCAGCATCACATCAATCAGGAAAAATTCGCCGCCATCCGCTACACCGAACCTTTCCTGAACAACCAGCACATCGTTGAACCGACACTGTTTTACCTTGAGAACCTGGCGGTGAAGACGAAAAGCGGGTGGCGGGATGGGGAGGGGAATGTGATTTTTCGGTCAACGGGTGGCATTACGTAAAATTTGCCACCCTCGGAGGGAGGCGCTGCGCCGACGGAGGTGGGGCAGGAGGCAGGGGGCAAATTTTACGTCCTGCGCCCCCTTGCAAAAGGTCCGCCGAATCGAATTCGGCGGCTACAACGGCGGCAAAGCCTGCTAAAAGCAGGCTAAACGGCAAACGAGTCTGCATCCCGCCGAATCGAATTCGGCGGCTATAACGCCGGCAAAGCCTGCTAAAGCAGGCTAAACGACAAACGAGTCT
>FWPU01004665.1_pt1 | contig 31484 bp, 28 predicted proteins | sample 2228361 | NCBI WGS metagenome assembly FWPU01 (sample SAMEA103939777, study PRJEB20133) | metagenome | reverse complement strand
TATATTTCTAATTTTTTCTATTTCATTTTCATTAGGTATTTATTCACAAAATGATACCATGATAAAATACCTCAATAAAATTGAGGTTCGCTTAAAGAATATTTCAACTTATGCTTTTTATTCAAAGAATGAAAAACAAAGAATTGATTCTAATAAAGTTTTTATAAAATTATTGAAAACAGCATTAAATTATTCTGTTTCCTTTGACTACCCGTTTGATAGTTTGTCAAAAGATATTTCTATACTTACAAATAAAGATAAAACTTTTAGAATTGTTACTTGGAATTTACCTAAGAATGATGGCACTCACTTTTACTTTGGATTTATTCAACATTGGTTAGAAAAAAATAAGAAAAAAGAGTATGTTTTACACACATTAGTAGATGTTTCTAATACAATCAAAAACAGTCCTGAAACTTATGTAGGTACTTGTGATAAATGGTTTGGAATGTTGTATTACCAAATCATCGAAGGCAAAAATTATTGGATATTATTAGGTTGGGACGGTAATGAAAAACTAATACAAAGAAAGTTCATTGATGTATTGTACTTCAAAAAAGATGGCACCCCGGTTTTTGGTAAGGATGTATTTAAGATACCTAAGAAAAATCCTAAAAGAATAATGTTCCAATACAGCAGTGATATAACTATGACTTTACGATATGAAACTAAGAAAAATGCTATTGTATTTAATCATCTTTCGCCCCAATCAGAGGATCCTTACATGAAAAATCAATATCAATTTTATGGACCCGACGGAAGTTTTGATGCATTTATCAAATATAAAGATAAGTGGAAACTTGTAGAAGACATAGATATTCGTAATCCCAATGATAATTATGAGAAATCTAAAAAGCCCGATCCTAAAAAACAGAAACCATTATATATACCAAATTAACATTAGTAAATAAAACATCCTATAAGCTTTATGCATGTTTTGATAAATCAACATGCTTATTACAAAAAAAATACTCTTGTTGTTGAGAGTTAGAAAAAACAATGATTGTTTTATGAATAGCAAACTCTTTAATCATTTTTGTATACCAATCAATTGTCACTGCATCAAGATTTGAAATAGGTTCATCTAATAATAATACAGGTGCAGAATCTGTTATAGCAAATAATAACCGTACTTTTTGTTTCATTCCACTTGAAAAATACTTAAGTGGCTTTTGTATATGCTTATTTAATCCTAATATGTCTATAACTTCTTTCTTTTTAATTTGATAGTTTTTAAAAATAAATAAATGTTCTGTGAGTTCATTGATAGAAAAATCATCAATCATGGCCATATACGGTGCGGCCAAACTAATGTATTTATACCATTGATGTTTATCTATTGAGGTATTATCAATAAAATACTCTACATTTCCTGATGTAGGTGAGACAAGTCCAATGATGATTTTTAATAATGTTGATTTACCAGAACCATTATTACCTGTAATAACAATTTTATCTGTTGGAAGAATGTCTAAACTTAAATTTTTATATAAAAAATGTTGATTGTATTTTTTGGAAATTTCTTTTAAATGTATAGTTAAGTTACTCATCAAATTCCCTTTATTACTCCATCTTTTTCATTTCGAATAAACTCAAGTATTTCTCTTTTGAATACAGAGTCAGGAATTTCTTTTTCTACAATCTCCAGGGCATTTTGTAAATTATATCCTTTTACATAAATAATTCTGTATATATCTTCTATTTGCTTAATTTGCTCAGGAGTAAATCCACGGCGAGATAGACCTACAGTATTCACCCCTATGTATTGTAAAGGCTCACGAGCACATCGTACATATGGCGGAACACTTTTTCTAATTAAGGAGGCACCTGCTACAAAAGCATGTTTTCCTATCCTGATAAATTGTTGAGCAGCACTCATACCTTCAATTATAGCGTAGTCTTCTATGTATATGTGGCCGGACAAACTGACACTATTAACAATAATCACATTATTTCCGATGATACAATCATGAGCCACATGCACATAAGCCATGATTAAACAATTATCGCCTATTTTAGTGGTCATTTTATCTAATGTTCCTCTATGAATGGTAACAAATTCTCTGATAGTAGTATTGTTACCTATTTCAACGGTACTTTCTTCTCCTTTGAATTTCAAATCTTGAGGTTCAGCACCAATCACTGCTCCGGGAAATATCTTGCAACTACTACCAATTCTGGTATAATTCATTATCACGGTATTAGGACCAATCCATGTATTATCACCAATGATTACATTATCTTCAATAGTTGCAAAAGGAGAAACCACCACATTTTTTCCTAATTGTGCTTTTGGACTTACGCTTGCTAATGGAGATATCATACTGTAACAGTTTTTTTCTCAATATTTCGTACTTTTACAATTTGTGCGGTCATATCAGCTTCACAAACCAATTTGTTTCCTACATAAGCTCTACCTATCATATGACATATTCCTCTACGGATTGGTTCTACTAAATCCATTCGCAATACAAGGGTATCGCCGGGAATAACTTTTTGTTTAAACTTAGCACTATCTATTTTTAAGAAGTAAGTTTGATAGTTTTCAGGATCAGGTACAGATTTCAATGCTAATATACCACCTGTTTGTGCTAATGCCTCTATAATCAATACACCGGGCATAACAGGCTCATCTGGAAAATGTCCAGGAAACCAATAATCATTAATAGTTACATTTCTTATACCAACAACATATTCTGGCGTTAATTCCACAATTCTATCTACTAACAAAAACGGATGACGATGTGGTAATATACTTTGAATTTCTCTTACATCAATAAGAGCAGGAGTATTTAGATTAATTTTTGGGATATATTGTTCCTTTTTATGCTTGATAATATATTGCTTGATTTTTTTTGCAAACTCTGTATTTCCATAATGCCCGGGACGTGCCGCTAATATATGTATTTTCATATGTTGTCCTACGAGTGCTAAATCTCCTACAATATCGAGCAACTTATGTCTTGCGGGTTCATTGTAAAAATGTAATTGTGTGTTATTCAATACACCCTTACCTTTCACTTCCACATTTTCTTTGTGGAATACTTTTTTGAGGTAATCAATCTTTTCTTTTGGGAGTTCTCTATCCACCAAAACTATAGCATTATCTAAATCGCCGCCCTTTATTAAATTGTGTTGTAATAATGTTTCTAGTTCATGTAAGAACACAAATGTTCTACACATAGAAATTTCTGGAATAAATTCTTCAATACGATACATGCCTGCATGTTGTGTTCCTAGTACCTCACTATTATAGTCAACCATCACTGTAATTCGGTATGTTTCTTGAGGCACAGCTAACATTTCTATCTTTCTATTGGCATCTTCAAAAGTTAAATTTTCTTTTAATTCAAAATAGTTTCTTTCCTCGTCTTGTTCTACAACTCCTACTTCTTGTAAAGCTTTCACAAAGGGCAACGCACTTCCATCCATAATTGGCATTTCTTGTCCATCTATTTGTATAAGACAGTTATCTAAATCCATACCCACTAATGCGGCTAATACATGTTCAGTTGTATGAACTACTGCATTTCCTTTCCCTAAGGAAGTGCCCCTCTCGGTACTTATAACATTATCAACATCAGCTTCTATAATTGGTTGACCTGGTAAATCTATTCTTTGAAATTTAAACCAATGATTAGGTGGAGCAGGTAAAAATGTAATTGTGGCTGGTTCTCCTGTGTGTAGACCAACACCGGAAACCGTGACTTTTTCTTTTATTGTTTTTTGCTTTTCGGACATATCTTTTAATTTATAAAGATTGCCCAAATATGCTAAATTTTTTGATTTAGAATTTGAAAAAATTTGATTTTTAGAGAGATAAAAGAAACATTCATCATGCACACATATCATAATTACTAAACAGCTAAAAATTTTAATGTACATTTGCATCCCAAAAATTTTCTATGAGGAAAAGTTTAATCTACTTGAGTTACATAGTTTTGCTTCATAGTTTAATTCTATGTTATCACGAATTAGACGGGCAAACAAAAATAAGTTTAGAAGATATTTGGTTAAAATATACTTTTAGAACAGCCCCTCCACCGTATTTTACTTTTACAAAAACAAATGATAACTACATCACAGAAGATAAACAAAAAAATATCATTATTAAAGAACTCATATCCAAAAAAGTAATAAAAACATTAGTCAATTACTCTGATATTCAATCTCAAAATAAAGACATACAATTAGAAGACTATGAAGTATCTCCAAATGAAAAATACCTAATTATATATACTAAAAGAAAACCAATTTACAGACATTCATCTACGATTGTTACCTATCTGTGGGATATACAGAAAAAACAATTGATAAGTCTATCTAATGCTGAAGAAATTATGTTCCCCAAACTATCACCAGATGAAACAAAAATAGCGTATGTTAAAAATAACAACATTTATATAACTAATTTGAATACTCTTGAAGAAATTAAAGTGACCCACGACGGAGAATTAAATAAAATAAAAAATGGTTGGGCGGATTGGGTATATGAAGAAGAATTTGGTAAGCCTGATTTTATAGAGTGGAGTGGTAATGGAAATTATTTAGCCTACTTAAAATTTAATGAGAGTCATGTAAAAGAATTTACTATGGACATGTACAATGGTCATGTATATCCTGATAAATACACTTTTAAATATCCAAAAGCAGGAGAAGATAATTCTGAAGTTACCTTATGGATATATGATGTGAATAGTTCAAAGAACATTAAAGTTCCCATAAGCAAAGATTATCAAAACATTTACATTCCAAGGATAAAATGGCTATCTAAAAAAGAACAACTAGTTGTAACATTACTGAATAGACATCAAAATCATTTGCAATTATATTTATTTAACCCAAAAGAAAATATCCTTAAAAATTTTTTTGAAGAAAAATCAGATACCTATATTGAAATCAATGACGCACTTACTTTTGTAAATAATGACCAAATGTTTATTTGGATGAGTAATATGAACGGCTTTCAACATTTATATTTATACGATATGAATTCTAAACTCGTCAATCAAATAACACAAGGACAATTTGATGTAGAAAGTGTTTTAGATATAGATGAAAACAAGGAAGAAATATATTATACATCTACTGAAAATGGCGTTATAAATAGAGTCATTTACAAAATAAAATGGAATGGAAAAGGTAAAAAATTAGTCTCTCCACCAGATGGTTACAGTAATATAAAATTTTCTCCTACTCATAGATATTGCATTTTGACACATCATAGTGCTAATGAACCTCCAAAATATACTCTTCATTCTTCTGATGGAAAACTATTACAAGTGTTAGAAGATAATAAATCTTTAGTTGAAAAGATGAAGCTATATAACTGCTCTAAAAAAGAATTCAGTTCATTTAAAACATCAGAAGGCATTGAACTTCATTACTGGATAATGAAACCAGCAAATTTTAATCCTAATCAAAAATATCCTGTGTTTATTACTGCATATAATGGACCTGGTATCAATAAAGTCAATAATGCATGGGAATATGAGTATTGGTTCCATCAATTCTTATGTCAAAATGGATACATTGTAGCATGTGCAGATGGACGCGGAACCTTTGGTAAAGGAAAAGCTTTTCAACATTGTACATATAAACAGTTAGGAAAATTAGAAACTCAAGACCAAATAGAATTCGTGAAATACCTCAAAAATCAAAGTTATATAGATAAAGACAAAATTGCTTTTCAGGGATGGAGTTATGGTGGATTTATGGCGTTGAATATGATTACCAAAGGGGCTGATGAAATTAAAGCAGCTATATCTATTGCGCCTGTGAGTAATTGGAAATTCTATGACAATATCTACACAGAAAGATATATGGGACTTCCAAAGGAAAATGCTTATGGTTACGAAGAACTTTCACCTACAAAGCATGTAAAAAATATCAAAGGCAAATTGTTACTTATTCATGGTGCCGCTGATGATAATGTTCATTTACAAAACGCTATGGAATTTGTAAATAGCTGTATAGAACATAACAAACCTTTAGAGTATTTTGTTTATCCCAATAAAAACCATAGTATTTATGGCGGTTTTACACGCTTACACTTATACAGTAAAATGTTTGAATTTATAGAAAAGCACTTAAAATAATTTAATGTATTCACATAATTATACTTTAAAAATGTATTTTTGCCATCCATAACTAACAAAATGAAAATTAATTCACTTTACCTGAAAATATCTTTGTTATTCTTTCTTTCTAATGTAATTATAAGTTGTAAAAAACAAGTCAATAAAAGTTTAATTGATAACACCCTGCCAAACTCTGATATAATAAATGCGCAATATATTGATACATTTTCTTTTTTTCTTAAAACAGAAAGAATCGATAGTGTAAAAATATACAATGATGGATTCAAGTACATAGGCTCCAACCAAGATCCTGTGTTTGGTAGAACAGATGCTGAACTATATTCTCATTTTTCATTACCTAATAATGTTACTAATATCCAATTTCCATCTGATGCAGTAGTAGATTCTGCAAAAATTATCTTAGTATTTACAGAAAATTTTGTAGGAGATACAGCAATACCTCAAAGATATCAAGTGTATTTATTGAATGAAAATTTAGTTTCCGATACTACTTATTATAGTAACAAAACATTTACATACATCAATACACCATTAGCGGATATAGAGATAAAACCTGTAGAATTTAGTGGATTTAAAACCATTCAAATACCTGTTTACAAAGATTTTGTTCAATCTATCATTAGTAATAGTCAGTACTTAGTAAATAATGATATTTTTCAAAATACCTATAAAGGATTTTATATTACTACTAAAAATACATTGTTAAATTCAAGTACTTCACAGGGGGCTTTAATGAAAATAGATTTAGCTAACACAATATCCGGATTATATGTCTATTATCATACAGGGAATCCGCCTGCTTTGAAAGAATCTAAGGTATATCAATTCACATTTAATAATAACAATACTGTAAAAGTAAATCATTTTAATTACAATTATTCATCAGGAGCTAATGTTTATTTATATAATCAGCTAACAGGCAACTTATCCTCTTGTCCTCAATTAGTATTTGTAAAAGGATTGAACGGATGCAGAATAAAAGTAGATATCCCCGCATTGAAGACTTTACATGAAACATGGAAAAATATTGCTATCAATAGAGCAGAAGTAGTATTTAAAGTAGATAAAAGTTTTATATCTAGTAGCTATTATGAACCACCCCTTGGAATGTCTTTATTAGCATTAGATAGTGCAGGTAACGAAGTGTTTACCGTAGATCAATATTATTCAGAGACATATCCTTATATAGCTTATGATGGCTATTATAATTCAAGTACGGGTGAATATAAATTCAATATATCACGATATATGCAACATTTATTAAGTGGAAAAACAAAGTATTACGGATTAGTATTAGTAGCTACAGACCCAAAAGTAACATTAACAGCTAGAAAAGATTTTTTTGCTGCTAGAGCTGTTTTAGGAGGACATCAAAACACTTTATTAAAGCCACAATTAAAAATATACTATACCATATTTCCTTAAATTTAAACTTTTTTAATACAAATAGGATTTTCTATTACAAGAAAAACCTTTATATTTGTATTACAAAATTAAAATACAAATATGATTTTCAAAGAAAATTCATTGTCCTTAGACTTTACAAAATATAAAGCGCAACAAGGGAAGCTTCTAATATCTGAGCCCTTTATGAAAGATGAATACTTCAAAAGAACAGTTATATTATTAGCTATACACAATGACCAGGAAGGCTCGTTAGGTTTTATCATTAATAAACCTATTGCAAATATCTATCTCAGTGATATTTTAAAGTCATTTAAATATTTAGATGATTGGCCCGTGTTTTTCGGAGGACCAGTTCAAACATCATCTTTATTTTACATTCATTCAATTGGAGACATAATACCTAATAGTAAAAAAATATCGGATGAAATATATTTTGGAGGAGATTTTGAAGTAGTAGATGATTTATTAAAGAGCAATGAAGTTACACCAAAAGATATAAAATTCTTTTTAGGGTATTCAGGATGGGGCGAGAATCAACTAGAAACAGAAATAATGGATAATTCATGGTTAGTTTGTCAGGCAGATAAAAATCTAGTATTTTCAAAACAAAGCCAAAATGCATGCTGGCAAAAAGCAGTATTTAAAACACCGCACTTCTATATAGCCAATTTCCCCGAGAATGTAATGTGGAATTAAAAAAAGATTTTGTTTGAATTTTGTTTGGATAGTGAAAAATTTTGCATATTCGCCTCTCAAAAAGTAAATGTTAGGTTTATCAGTACATCAATGGTTATTTGGAATTTTATCATTTTTAGCTATCCTTTTTAGTTTAATGGTTGTATTCAGCCGCAGCCCTATCAATAGTGTATTGTATCTCATTATGAGCTTCTTTTCAATATCAGGAATCTATTTGCTATTAGATGCCCAGTTCTTGGCAATAGTCAATATCGTTGTATATGCAGGGGCTATTATGGTGTTATTTTTATTTGTAATCATGCTTATGAATTTAAATCAAGACACTGAACCGCAAAGAACTTTACTTACTAAAATCATAGCCGGAATCATTGGTGGTTTATTTTTATTAGTACTAACAGGTGCATTGAAGGGAGCCGCAGAAATGAATCGAACTTCTTATAATGCTATACAAACAGGACTTATTCAAAACTTAGGTAAAGTCTTATTCACAGATTTTCTATTTCCTTTTGAAATAGTATCAATACTCCTTTTAGCGGCTATGGTAGGAGCAGTGATGCTTGGAAAAAAGAACATCAATTAAAAAATTTTTTATATGGTTAATGGTATTCCAATAGATTATTTTATTTTGTTAAGTGCAGTGCTATTTACAATTGGTGCTATTGGCGTAATGGCAAGAAGAAATAGTATCATCATCTTTATGTGTATTGAACTAATGTTAAACGCCGTCAATATTTTATTAGTAGCATTTTCTGCATTACATCAAAATGCCGATGGGCAAGTGTTTGTGTTCTTTGTTATGACTGTAGCCGCTGCTGAAGTATCTGTAGGACTTGCCATTCTTACAATGATATATAGGAATATCAAAAGCATTGATACAAATTTACTAAGCAACTTAAAAGATTAAAGTATGAGTATATTGCTATCTCTTATAGTGCTATTGCCCCTCATCGGAAGCATTATCAATGGTATTTTTGGCAAAAATATATCTAAAAACACAATCAGCTATATTGGTAGTGGAGTAATAGGAATTTCTTTTGTTCTATCTCTTATTGCCTTTATACAACTACAATCCATAGAGAATAAATCAGTAAATGTAGATTTATACAAATGGATAATCAGTGGAATATTAGATATTCCAATGGGTTTTTGGTTAGATGAACTTTCTTCCTTGTATATATTAGTAGTTACAGGTATAGGCTTTTTAATTCATATTTATTCTATTGGATACATGCATGAAGACGAAGGATATAGTAGATACTTTTCGTATTTAAATTTATTTGTATTTTTTATGCTTATGTTGGTATTGGGAAACAGTTATGTAACAATGTTTGTAGGATGGGAGGGCGTGGGGTTATGCTCTTATTTATTGATTGGGTTCTGGTTTAAAAACCACGATTATAACAACGCGGCCAAGAAAGCATTTATTATGAACAGAATTGGTGACTTAGGATTTATATTAGGAATGACTTTGATATTTATCAATTATGGAAGTTTGAATTACTCTGAATTACTCAAACCCGGTGCTGTTACATATTCTGCAAGTGTTACAACCATTGCCTTGTTGTTATTTTTAGGTGCTACAGGAAAAAGTGCTCAAATACCCCTATACACTTGGTTACCCGATGCCATGGCAGGCCCTACTCCTGTATCTGCGCTCATTCACGCTGCTACCATGGTAACTGCCGGTATTTACATGATTGTTCGTTCTAATGTCTTTTACTCTTTGTCAGAAACAGCTATGACTGTAGTGGCGGTGATTGGTGGAATTACGGCATTATGGGCAGCTATCATTGCTACTACACAATTTGATATTAAAAAAATTCTGGCATATTCAACGGTATCTCAGTTAGGGCTTATGTTTTTAGGATTAGGTGTAGGGGCTTATTCATCTTCTGTATTTCATGTAATTACACATGCTTTCTTCAAAGCTTTATTATTCTTAGGAGCTGGTTCTGTAATTCACGCCATGAGCGGAGAACAAGATATCAGAAAAATGGGTGGTTTGAATAAAAAAATCCCTATTACATACATGACTATGCTAATTGCAACCATTGCCATTAGTGGTATTCCTCCATTTTCAGGATTTTTCAGTAAAGATGAAATTTTAGCGCATGTTTATGAGCACAATAAAGCATTGTGGGTAGTGGGTGTTATAGCCTCCATGCTTACTGCCTTCTATATGTTTAGAATGCTATTCCTTACATTTTTCGGACATTTTAGAGGTGGAGGTGCTTTGTATAAAAAAATACATGAATCTCCACAAGTAATGACAATACCACTTATTATTCTTGCTTCTTTAAGTGTGATAGGAGGTTTGATAGGATTACCTGAATTAATAGGGACTAAGAATTGGATCGGACATTATTTAGATAATATCATTATGATGAAGTCTTATCTCGGATTAAGCCATCAGACAGAATGGATATTAATGGGTATAGCTGTAGCAGGTGCCATTGCAAGTGTTTATTTTGCATACCAACTATATATTGTGAATAATGTTTTACCTACTGATGAAGAAGAATTATCATGGTGGCAAAAAATTATTTATCATAAGTTTTATGTAGATGAACTTTATGATACCATCATTAGAAAACCAACAGATTTTACAGGTAAAGCATTCTACAAGTTTTTTGACAATATCCTATTCAGTAGAACTATAGATGGAGTAGGGCAAACAGTTCTTTTTATAGGGGAATGGATTAGAAAAATACATGCAGGAAATATCGCTTACTATATCATGGTAATGACTATTAGTATCATTACAATTTTATTTTTGATTAAATAATAAATAAAAACTATGATAGGAAATATATTGATCTTAGTACCTCTTGTTGGATGTATCTTATTACTCTTTTCTTCTTTCAGGAGTTCGGCTCGTAGGTATGCTTTATTTTTTGTAGGCATTGAATTTTTAATAAGTATAGTTGCTTATATTTTGAATTATCAATACTCTAATACAGAATTATTAAAAATAGATTATACCTGGATAAAAGCTATTAATGCTCATTGGCATTTACATACTACTGGAGTATCACTTACATTGGCTATTCTTAATGCCCTATTATTTATAGTGATATTTTTATCTGTAGAAAAAGATAGTTACGGTGATAAATCCTATTTATTTTATTCTTTAAGTTTATTGATGCAAATGGCAATGATGGGTGTGTTCCTCGCAAAAGATGCTTTTTTATTTTACATATTTTGGGAATTATCACTCATACCTATTTATTTCATCGGTTTAATGTGGGGCAAAAATTTGGGTACACAATCTAAGGAAAAGATTACTCTCAAATTCTTTTTATATACCTTTCTTGGTTCCTTATTTATGTTAGCAGGATTTATTTATTTATATCATCATACGGCTTTAATATCTGAAACTCCACAAAGATCCTGGGATATAATGGCTTTTTACAAAGCAGGAAAATTATTAACACCTACTCAGCAAACAGTAGTGTTTTGGCTTATTTTTATAGGATTTGCAGTGAAAGTTCCCATTTTCCCTTTCCATTCCTGGCAGCCTGATACTTATACTAGTATGCCCGTTCAAGGAACTATGATGCTTTCAGGACTGATGCTAAAAATGGGCTTGTATGGACTAATGTTTTGGTTAGTACCTGTGGTGCCTGATGCTGTAAAAGAATGGCAATCAGTAGTTATGTTATTATCAGTAACGGGTGTTATTTATGCTTCATTGATAGCATTGGCACAATCTGATTTTAAGAGATTACTAGCTTATGCTTCCATGGCACATGTAGGGCTTATTGCAGCAGGAATCCTGTCGTACACACGACAAGGATACGATGGTGCCGCAACACAAATGTTTGCACATGGAGTATATGTAGTAGGATTGTTTTATATTGCTCATTTATTTGAGAAACATACAGGAACAACAGTCATGAGTGCTTTAGGAGGTATTAGAAATTTAAATGGTCAGTTTTCTAATTTGTTTTTGATAGTTTTACTAGGTTCTATTGCTTTGCCTCTTACACACGGTTTTATAGGAGAATTTCTAATTATACTAGGGCTGTCTGAAATAGGATTAAATTGGGCAATACTAGCAGGACTATCAGTGATATTTGGAGCAGTGTATATGCTCAGAGCTTATCAAAGAATGATGTTAGGAGATATAGTAAAAGTGAATCACACTTTTGGATCAATAGATAATAAAGACAAATGGGGATTATTTCTTATTGTATTTTTCATTTTATTTTTGGGAATTTATCCACATCTACTCAATAAATTCACTTTATTAAATATCACAGAGATATTAAAATAACCTTATATTATGGTAGCATTGATTATTGTCGTTATAATATCTGTTATTGCTTTATTAGCAGAGATATTAAAATTTAAAAAGATATTATACCCACTTTCAACAGGAGGTATTTTAGGAGCACTAATAGCAAACATTTTAGAATGGAATAATAATTTCTCATGGAAGTATTCAGATAACATGCTTGTGTTTGACAATATTGCTTTGGCATTTTCTTCGGTATTATTAATTACCATGTTTTTATGGTTTATGATGTCCAAATCATATTTTAATGATGAAACGAACTTGGTAGAGCATACTTCATTAGTATTGTTTTCATTAATTGGAGCAATGGTACTCACTGCATTCAATAACTTAGTAACATTGTTTTTAGGAATAGAAATTTTAAGCATTCCAATGTATTTATTATCTGCAAGTCATAAGAAAAATATCTTATCTAATGAAGCAGGATTTAAATACCTCATTATGGGGTCATTTGCATCAGGATTTTTATTATTTGGAATTGCTTTACTGTATGGGATGGCAGGAAGTTTCGACTTAAATAAAGTTCAAACGACATTGCAATCCAGTAATGTTCCTTATTTTGCTTACACAAGTATTATAATGATTTTAGTGGCATTAGCATTTAAGGTTTCGTTGGCACCATTTCATTTTTGGACACCAGATGTATATGAAGGCTCACCTATAGCTATTACTGCATTGATGAGTACTATTGTAAAAACTTCTGTTTTTGTAGCTATTATGAGATTGTTCCTGTTATACTTTTATCCTGCATATAACCATTATATTGAAGTAATAGCAGGTCTGATTGTCTTGTCACTAATTATCTCTAATTTTTCGGCATTAAAACAAACCAACATCAAACGACTACTAGCATTTTCAAGCATTAGTCACGCATCTATTATGATGTTATTAATTATTGCGAATGTAAGAAACAATATGACTGTCAATGCATTATTATATTATACATTTGCATACTCTGTTGCAAGTATTATAGCATTTGCTATTATTCAATTCGTTGCTCAAAGCAAAGAGGAAACATTAAATTTATTCAGTGGTTTGATGTATGAACAACCCGTTTTATCTATTATGATGATTATTACAATGTTTTCTATGGCAGGTGTACCAATTACTGCAGGTTTCTTTGCTAAGTACTATATTCTCTCTGCTTTATTGATGTCTCCTTACAAATGGCTCATTATAGCATTAATCCTTGCGTCTATTATTTCTGTGGTATATTATTTAAGAATTATTTTAGTAATGTTTGAAAAAAACAGTAAAAAGCATGTTCTACCTGCCTTAGATGTTAGTAAAAACGAATGGTTAGTGCTTACTATTTCAATTATTTTGCTATTGATAGCTGGTGTATATCCTGATGTCGTTGGGAATGTATTTTAGAGTGTGATTAGCTAATTAACTGATGTAGTGTTATCACAACATCTTTGAACAGTGAACATTGAAGATTTAGTATAAGGCATTGAGTTTATTAAAGCGTGTGTAAAATCCAGTACTATTCCTCAATGAGAATGTGAGATGCCTGAAATGAAAAAATGCTTGGCTTAAATATTTGAGCTTGCTAAACTATCTCTTCTAACAACAAATTTTAGTTTAAGTAACCCCAAAATAACAATACTAATAATTCTCCTCCTAAAGTGATTTTATATTTTCAATGAGTTCTGCAAGCGCCTTTTTAGCATCACCGAAGTACATAGAGCACTTAGAATTGTAAAATAGCAAGTTATCTATACCTGCATATCCTGCATTCATACTTCTTTTAATCACAATAACATGTTTAGCTTTATCTACTTCCAAAATAGGCATTCCGTAAATCGGTGAAGATGGGTCTGTTTTTGCAGCGGGATTTACCACATCATTAGCCCCAACTACTAACACTACATCTGTTTGTTCAAATTCGGGATTAATGTCTTCCATTTCTACTAATTTATCATAACTTACATTAGCTTCTGCCAAAAGCACATTCATGTGCCCCGGCATTCTTCCTGCCACTGGGTGAATGGCATATTTTACCTCTACATCTTTCGATTCTAAAATATCTTCCAGCTCTTTAATAGTATGTTGTGCTTGTGCCACTGCTAACCCGTATCCTGGAACTATAACCACCTTTTTAGAATAGGCTAATAATACAGCAAGGTCAGAAGCAGAAATATCTTTTACAGTTCCCTTGGTTTCCGTAGTTTCTGCAGTACCACTTCCACCAAATGCTCCAAAGATAACATTAGAAAGAGGACGATTCATTGCTTTACACATTGCTAATGTTAGCAATGTTCCTGCACTTCCTACTAAAATTCCTCCTGTCAACATGATTTTATTATCATATAAAAATCCACCAAAAGCAGCAGCTAATCCTGTAAAAGAGTTTAATAAAGAAATTACAACAGGCATATCTGCACCTCCAATAGGAATAGTTAATAAAATTCCATATAAAAGAGCAAATACAAATACTAGTAATAGCATAGTAAAATTGCTATTAATAGCAAAATATACTGCTAATATAAATGTAAAAATAAGAATAATGATATTGATGATATTGTATGATGGTAAACGAATAGGCTTTTGCATAGTACCATTAAGTTTTAGAAAAGCAATAATACTTCCTGAAAAAGACACAGAACCAATTATCATTCCACCTAATATAGCTATGATAGTTCCTATACTTTGAGATTCATCAGAGAAATTACTTTGTGAGTGATGAAATTCAATAATTGAAATAAGTGCCGCACAAGCACCACCCATTCCATTGAATAAAGAGACTAATTCAGGCATTTTGGTCATGGGGACTCTCTTGGCTGTAATCCAGCCAACAATGGTTCCTAATACAATAGCGGCAAAAATTAAACTGATTATCAGAAGATTAAAATTATGATGCAAAAAGATAGTAGCCAATATAGCGATTATCATTCCAGCAGCACCTATGAGATTACCTTTCCGAGCAGTTTTAGGGTGTCCCATTAGCTTTAATCCTGCAATGAAGGAAACAGATCCTATGAGATATGATATTTCTAAAAGATAGTTATTGATATTATTCATATTTACTTAATTTTTTGATTTATTGTTTCATTTGCTCATTGAAATAAGAGTTTATTTTTTCTTAAACATTTCTAACATTCTGTCAGTTACTACAAAGCCACCTACAACATTCAATGTTCCTAAAAATACAGCTAAAAAACCCAGTATTAAGGCCAATGTATCTTCAGGATTGATATTAAGCATGACATGAATAGCACCAATAATAACCACTCCATGAATAGCATTGGCACCACTCATTAATGGAGTATGTAGTACAGTAGGCACGCCTCCGATGATCTCTACCCCTACAAAAATTGAAAGAATAACAAAATAAATTTGTTCTCTGTAAATAGAAAAGAATTCTAAAATTTGTTCCATAGTAATTGATTTTATTTGTTATTTAATAAGGCTGGGTGAACAATTTGTCCTTTATGGACTATCAAGCTCCCTTTTGTAATTTCTTCTTCCATTTCCCACTTAAATCCATTGCTATCTGAGAGATGTAATAAAAAAGCCTGTATGTTTTTAGCATACAATTGACTTGCATTCATTGACAATAGAGAAGGTAGATTACTTTCTCCAATAATAGTAACACCATTAGATGCTTTTATAATCTCATTAAGTTTACTACCTGCTACATTTCCACCTTGTTCTACTGCCATATCTACAATCACAGAGCCATTCCGCATGCTTTTTACCATTTGTTCCGTTACTAATAAGGGGGCTTTTTTACCTGGAATCAAGGCAGTAGTAATGACGATATCTGCTTCCTGAACATGTTTGGCTACTAACTCCTGTTGTTTTTTTAAGAATTCTTCGGATACATTTTTCACATAACCACCTTCTACTTTAATACTTTCGTCTCCTTTTACTTCAATAAATTTTCCGCCAAGAGATTCTACTTGTTCTTTGGTTTCTGGTCTAATATCACTGACTTCTACAATAGCACCAAGTCGTTTAGCAGTAGCAATGGCTTGTAGTCCTGCAACACCTGCACCAAAGATAACTACTTTAGATGGTTTTATTGTACCTGCGGCAGTAGTCATCATCGGAAGTACTTTACCTAAATGGTCGGCGGCTAATATCACGGCTTTATATCCTGCTAAATTCGCTTGTGAGGAAAGAGCATCCATTTTTTGCGCACGCGATATACGAGGAATTGCATCCATTGAAAATGAAGAGATACCGGCTTTTTGACATGCTTCTACCAGTGCAGTGTTTGTCAATGCCCACATGAAAGAAATTAATACAGCCTCCTTCTTCATGAGTGCTACCTCTTCAGGTAAAGGAGGATTAACTTTTAATACTACATCGGCTTGATATACTTTATTTTTATCTCCAATAAATCCACCTGCATTTATGTAATCTTCATCTTTAATATAAGAATTAACTCCTGCGTCTTTTTCAACTATTATCTGATATCCCTTTTTAACTAAATCTTTCACCACATCAGGTGTAAGAGCTACTCTTGCTTCTTTATATTTGTTTTCTTTTGGTACTCCTAAAAGCATGCTTTTGAATTTTTATGCGGCAATGATAAGTAAAATTTTTCAAGCGTGTAAACTATTTATATGGAAGCGCAAAAAACTTAGTATTTATGTGTTATATACAAGCAAGTAATATACCAGAGTGCTCTGTTGCTTTGCAGAGGACTTTAAATGAACAGATAACCAATTCATCGTGCTTTCTGGGGGATTCGAACCCCCGACCCACTGATTAAGAGTCAGTTGCTCTACCAGCTGAGCTAAGAAAGCATAACTTACAACCGCAAATATACATGTTTTATTGTACAAATGAAAAAGGCTTAATACACTTTTACCTCTTCGATATTAATCTCTAATCCACATCTAAAATATAATTTTGGACACTTCTTGTATCCATGAATACCACATGGTCTACATTCCAAATTTTTTACTTCTATCACCTGTTTATCATCAGACAATGGATAAAATCCAAAATTAGTAATAGTGCTACAAAAAAATGCTGTTACAGGAATATTCAGAGATGATGCAATGTGTAAGGGTGCACTATCATTGACATATACTCTTAATGCATTTTTCATGATATGAGCAATCTTAAGAAGGGAGTATTTTCCAGCGATATTATGTACATTTTCTCTCATTGAACTAGCTTTGATATATTCGCATAAGTTAATTTCCTGAGAAGAGCCACATAAATATATTTCTATATCTTTAGAAAATTTCTGAATAAGCTCTATCCATTTAGTAGGAGGTAATTGCTTGGTAGCCCAAATAGAGCCTGGGAATAAGCAGACATATTTTTTATTATCAAAAATTTCTGGTAATGATTCTTGAAGATATAGCTTAGGTAAAAAAATTTTTTCTTGTTTGCTAAAGTGCTTCGTTAATTCATGATACCGTTGTATTTCATGTAAATTATCCTTAAATGAGTGTGGAGTGCTATATGTATAAAAATTACTTAATAATGATTGAAACCCACTTGTGTAACGAGCACGAGAGAGTATAGTAAGTAGAGTAGAGGAGAGGTATCTATGAAGATTGATAACTATATCAAACTTTTCTTGTCGAATTTTTTTGATAAGTTGAAAGAGAGATGATAGTTTTTTTGATTTATCGTGCGTAATAATTTTTAGATATGGATGATTTAAGAATAAGTCTTCATTACCTTTTTTAACAAGCAAGAAAATTTTTGCGTCAGGAAATGTGTGATGCATTTCTTCTGCAACAGAAGTAGCTAATATAGTATCTCCAATAAAAGCTGTTTGTATAATTAGTATTTTTTGAGGAACGATATTCATTATACGGAGATATTAAAATCACGAAGAGTTTGATTTAATGAAGTTTTTAGATCAGTGCTTGCTTTTCTTTGCCCAATGATTAAAGCGCAAGGAACGGCATATTCACCTGCAGGAAATTTTTTATGATAGGCGCCTGGTATAACTACACTTCTTGGAGGTATATATCCTTTGTATTCAATAATTTCAGGGTTAGATACATCAATGATTTTAGTGGATTGAGTGATTACTACATTTGCCCCTAATACGGCTTCTTTTCCAATTCTTACACCTTCTACAATAATACAACGCGAACCGATGAATGCGCCATCTTCAATAATAACAGGCGAAGCTTGTGGTGGTTCAAGCACTCCACCAATACCAACTCCTCCACTTAAGTGTACATTTTTGCCTATTTGAGCACAACTTCCTACGGTAGCCCAAGTATCCACCATTGTACCACTATCTACATATGCACCGATATTGACATAAGAAGGCATCAATATAGCACCTTTGGCTACATAACTACCATAACGAGCTATTGCAGTAGGTACAGCTCTTACTCCAATAGATTCATAATTATTTTTTGTTGGGATTTTATCATAAAAATACAAATCACCCGCCAGAATCTTTTTATTTTCAGTTATTTGAAAGTATAATAAAATACTTTTTTTAATCCACTCATTCACTTTCCATTCATCTGTTTCTGCTACATATTCTGCTACGCGGATTTCTCCTTTATCTAATAACTCAATAACTTGTAAGACAGCGTCTTTTACATTTGTATTTTGCAATAAATTTTTATTCTTGTATGCATTTTCAACGATTTCTGATAAAGACATATTGATAAGTTTTTATGTTTTGACAAGATGTTTTTTTATGAATAGCAAATAGAATTAGTTAGTTCTTAATTGGTGCAATTGATATGCTTTGATAAATGAGTCTATATTTCCATCTAATACAGATTCTGCATCTGTTACTTTGAGTTCTGTGCGGTGATCATTCACCATTTTGTATGGATGAAGAACATAACTACGAATCTGTGAGCCCCATTCTATCTTTCTCTTTGAATTTTCCAATTGTTCGCGTGCTTCATTTCTTTTTCTAAGTTCTAATTCGTATAATTGAGATTTAAGCATTTGCATGGCTCTTTCTCTATTACCAAGTTGTGTTCTTTCTACCTGACAGACTACCGTAATACCTGTTGGTTTGTGATATATTTGTACTTTGGTTTCTACTTTATTGACATTTTGTCCACCTGCACCGCCACTTCGAGATGTTGTTATTTCAATATCGTTAGGATGTATTTGAATATCTATGGTATCATCTATAACGGGATAAACGAACACGGATGCAAATGATGTGTGTCTCTTGGCATTGGCATCAAATGGGCTTATTCTTACTAATCGATGCACCCCGTTTTCTGATTTTAATGATCCATAGGCGTAAGGTCCGTCTATTTGAATAGAAGCAGATTTTATGCCCGCTACATCTCCAGGGTTGATATCTAATTCGGTTATTTTGAACTGATGTTTGCTTGCCCACATTTCATACATTCGTAAAAGCATGGCTGCCCAATCACAACTTTCGGTTCCACCGGCACCTGCATTAATTTGTAAGATACAAGATAAAGAATCTTCTGGCTGTGTGAGTGTGTTTTTTAGTTCAAACTCTTCAATTAAATTTACTATTTTTTCATACTCAGCAATTATATCTTTCTCTTCAGTTTCCCCACTTTTGTAAAATTCATAAAGTACTTCTAAGTCTGCAACAGCACTCTCAAGTTGTTCTATATCCTTAAGCTTAGCTTTATTAAATTCTAATTCTGATAGTAGTTGTTTAGCGGTTTTTGGATTGTCCCATAGGGTGGGGGAAGAGGTTTTTTCTTCTAATTCTACAATTTTAGACTTTAACTTATCCTTGTCAAAGAAACCTCCTCAGAGCTTCTGCTCTTTCCACTATTTCTTTTATATTATCATATGCAAACATAATTCTGATTATTTTAAAGTTAATAATTTATTGAGATATAGCTCTGGATATAACTATTCTCTGTACTTCGGAAGTACCTTCATATATCTGTGTGATTTTAGCATCTCTCATCAATCGTTCTACATGATATTCTTTAACATATCCATAACCACCGTGAACTTGTACTGCTTCTGTGGTAACCCACATAGCTGTTTCAGAAGCATAAAGTTTTGCCATTGCACTCTCTTTGTCAAAAGATAATCCCTTATCTTTTAACCAAGCTGCACGAAGTACTAATAATCGTGCAGCTTCTATGCGAGTAGCCATATCAGCAAGTTTGAAAGCAATGGCTTGATGCTTATATATTTCTTTTCCGAAGGCTTTTCTTTGTTTAGCATATTCACTGGCAAGTTCATAAGCTCCAGAGGCTATTCCGAGTGCTTGTGCTGCTATACCAATTCTTCCACCTGAGAGAGTTTTCATGGCAAATTTAAATCCAAATCCTTCTTCGCCTATTCTATTGCTTTTGGGTACTTTTACATTGTTAAACATGAGAGAGTGAGTGTCACTAGCTCTAATTCCCATTTTGTTTTCTTTTGGTCCTACTGTAAACCCTTCCATTCCTTTTTCTACGATGAGACAGTTTATTCCTCTATGTCCTTTTTCTTTATCTGTTTGAGCCATTACTAGATACACAGAAGCACTACCTCCATTGGTAATCCAGTTTTTCACGCCATTTAATAAGTAATAATTTCCTTTATCTTCGGCAGTAGTTTTTTGAGAGGTAGCATCACTACCAGCTTCGGGTTCTGATAAGCAAAAAGCTCCGATAATTTCACCTTTTGCTAAGGGTACAAGATATTTTTGTTTTTGTTCTTCTGTTCCAAATTTTTCTAATCCCCAGCATACAAGAGAATTATTCACACTCATGATAACACTACATGATGCATCTACTTTAGATATTTCTTCCATAGCTAATACATAGGAAATAGTATCTAATCCAGCACCACCGTATTTAGGATCGACCATCATTCCAAGAAAACCAAGCTCTGCCATTCTTTTTACTTGCTCAGCAGGAAATTGTTGTTTTTCATCTCTTTCTATAACACCGGGCTTTAGTTCATTTTGAGCAAAATCTCTTGCCATTTTTTGAATCATCAAGTGTTCTTCTGAAAGTTCAAATTTCATAGGTTTATGTTTTAAGTTACTGTTCTTTTATTTTTTCTATTGTTTTAAGAGGGTTTTTTATGATTTCTTTATATAGTTTTCTATTATTCAAAATATCTATGGCTGTATAAATGGCTTGTAACATTGATTGATGGTTGGCACAAAATTTTGGTGCGATATCGTAAGCCGTTCCATGGTCTGGGCTTGTTCTAATGACAGATAAGCCAGCGGTATAATTGACACCTTTTTCAAATTCTAACATTTTAAATGGAATGAGAGCCTGGTCATGATACATTGCTAATACTGCATCAAAGTTTTTATACATGAGTTTTCCAAAAAAAGCATCTGATGAAAATGGTCCGTATATTAAAAATTCTTTGGTGTCGTTTTGTAATGATTGAACCAAAGGTGTTATGATTTCTTTTTCCTCTATCCCTATTAGTCCATTTTCCCCTGCATGTGGATTTATTCCAAGTATAGCAATTTTAGGTAATCTGACTTGAAAATCTTGGATTAAAGATTGTTTAAGTATATTGATTTTTTCTATGATAAGTTCTTTGGTGAGATATTTTGATACATTGGTTAAAGGAATATGTACGGTAACTAAAGCTATTTTCATAGTTTGACCTACAAATAACATCAATGGCTTTTCCCTAAGTTTCCATGAGATATACTCTGTGTGCCCTCTAAATTCATGTTTTATTTGTTGAACTGAGTATTTATTTAATGGTGCTGTGACCAATGCATGTATTTGGCGAGAAATAAGTGCTTGTGTAGCGGCTTCTAAGGAAATATAGGCATACTTAGCTGACTCTAATGTTGGTTGTCCTAAATCAATAGGTACTTCTTCTTCATAGCAAATGAATACATTGACTTTTCTAGGGTTTAATTGAGAAAAATTTTTAATTGGGTGAAAATTAAAATCATTTAATTGTAGTGCCTTTCTGAAATAAGTAATGGTTCTTTGAGAACTAAAAATAACCGGCGTACATATATTTAAAATATCAGGATTATGAACAGATTTTAAAATCACTTCAGGTCCTATGCCATTAATGTCGCCTTGCGATATTCCTATTATAGGTTTTACTTTTATCATGCGAGCAAAAATACATTATTATATCCCTATACACAAATTTTAATATCAATTATTAGAAATTACTGTGTATACTAATTTTTTTGTTCCTCGTTGTTTACATAAGTAGCAGATTTCACAAGATTTCCGTTTTCATCATAATACTTCCATATTCCATTTTTTACATAATCATTCATGTCTTTTCTAAAATTGAGAGTACCTTCTTCTTTTAAATTTCCATTATCATAGTATTCTTTATACGAATATATTTTTAATTTTTTATCAGTTATTTCCATTATTAATTTTGGTTTCGAATTAGGATAGTTAATAATTCTTTTGATGATATGTCCATTTTTTTTATCTATTTCCTCATCTAATTCTATGGTGCCATTTTCAAAGAAATCTTTTTCCTTGATTTCTGTTCCTTCATAATAGGTAACTTCAGATCTTGGTTGTCCATCAGGATAATAAGTGTATAATTTACATCTTAAATTATCTACTGCAATTAGTTCTCTTTCAAGATTTCCATTTTCCCAGTAATTTTTAAATACTTTTATTTGTCCATCAATATAAAACCCTCTATGTAACAATTTTCCACTTGCATAATAATCTTCTTGCCAACTTTGAGCATTATATCCTACTTTACTGTATCTTAGAGAATCGCCGCCCATACAAGGAATAAGATTGTTATAAATAACTATTCCATACTCTGCATCTACTACTTCATTTTGTGTAGGTTTATACAATTCTTTTGGTTTGATAATACTTTGAGAATAAAAATGTATGAATGAAACGGTGAGTATTAAGGATATCAGGTATCTATTCATCTTAAAATTTTTGCTTTAAATATAACGAAGTCAATACAAATAAACAAATCATTATTGAGCATTCCATCCTCCATCAATTGGAATTGATGTTCCAGTAAATGTACTTGCATTATCAGAAGAAAGAAATACCGCTAATTGTCCCAATAGTTCAACAGATATAAAATCTTTCACGGCTTGTTTATGCAACATTACTTTGCTTATTACTTCTTCTTTAGAAATACCATGTGCATTTGCTTGGTCATTAATTTGTTTTTCTACCAATGGAGTTTTTACATATCCCGGACAAATGGCATTAGCAGTGATATTAAAAGGTGCACCCTCTAGTGCTATAGTTTTAGTAAATCCAATAATTCCATGTTTACTAGCAACATAGGCAGATTTAAATTCTGAAGCTACAAGCCCATGAGCAGAAGCTATGTTGATAATTCGTCCAAATTTTTGTTCTTTCATCTTTTTCCACAAAACTTTAGTAAGATAAAAAGCAGAAGATAAGTTGATGTTAATAATAGCTTGCCATTTCTCATCAGGAAAATCCTCTACAGGTGATACATGTTGTATTCCTGCGTTATTGACTAAGACATCTACTTTACCGAAGTTTGTTAATGCCGTATTTGCTAAATCGTATATTTCTTGAGGATACATCAAATTAGCTCCATGAAACAAAGTTTTTATACCATACTCTTGTGCAATACCTTTCGCTATTTCATGACCATTAGTTTCTAATCCATTAAAAACGATATTATATTGTTTAGTTTTAGCAAATTCTTTAGCTATACCTAAGCCAATACCGCTAGTGCTTCCTGTTATTAAAACCGTTTTCATATTTTTTTGCTACGAATATAGTAAAGAAAAAACAAATATCGTAAAGTTTAAAAAAATGATTTAAATTATTAAATTAATTAAAAATCACTTATACTTGTCAAAAATTATTTTATGAAAAAAATTGTATTATTTGTTTGTACTGCAGTCCTTACAGGATTAACAACTGCCTTCATTGTTAAATATTCATCTGGAATAGCGGGCAGAACAGGTGGTCCGGGAGAAACTACCTGTTCTGCTTGCCATAGTGGTGGGAGTGGGGCAACAACAGTAAATATTTCTGCTACCCCTGCTTTTACAGGTAATCAGTATATTCCGGGAAATACATACACAATCACAATTGATGTAAGCAATTCTGCTTACAATTTATTTGGGTTTGGTTGTGAGATATTAGATGGAGCTACGAATACGGATGCGGGAAACATGACGGTTGCTTTGTCTGGTGTAAAATTTTTAACAGCTACTAATGGTAGAAAAAATGCTACACACACTTCACCTAAATCCGGAACGGGCACTGCTAATTTTCAATTTGTATGGACAGCACCTGTTACCACTAATAGTGCGGTTGTAATTTATGCTGCAGGAAACGCAGTAAATGGAAATGGAGGAACATCAGGAGACATGGTGGGCGCAACATCTTTAATCATCACACCTAATACAACAGGTATTAATAATGCTGAAATAAAAAACACAATATCTGTTTTTCCTAACCCGGCTTCTAATTTTGTTAACATCAATATTCAATACTTTCATCAACCTCAAAATGCATCCATTGGCTTGTTTGATATAAAAGGAAATAAAGTATCTGATTTAATGACCACTAAAATTAACTATGGTAATAATAATTACCATATTTTTATTCCTGATAATATCTCTAATGGTATTTATATTATAAAAGCCAAAACATCTGATGGATATACTCTTTCAAAAATTCTGCTCATACAAAAATAAATAGAGAAGATGAGAGTAAAAGTGTCTATATTTTTAATTACTATAGTACTTATAACAATATCATCTGTTATTTTTACTCATTGTAGAAAAGATAAGTATGCTATTCCTGTTTGTTATGATACAGATGTGCAACCTATACTTACAAATAAATGTGCCTTAAGCGGTTGTCATGATGTTACGGCAGCAGGGGGATTAAATCTAACATCATACAATACCTTTACTTCAAGTAAAGAAAAAAATGAAATTTTAGAAGTTATCAAAGAGGGTGAAATGCCTCCAGCAGGTAAAGTACCATTAACTAATGATGAAAAAAAGATAATATACAGATGGATAGCAAGAAATTATGAAAAAGGGGATTGTAATAATAGTAATACTTCTTGTGATACTACTGCAAGTATCACATATAATAACAATATAAAGGCTATTTTTAATGCCTATTGTACAGGGTGTCATAATACATCCAGCCCTGCTGGTGGATACAGTTTGGATAATTATACAGGTGCTAAAAATTGTGCCCAATCAGGAAGATTGTTAGGTGCTATTCAATGGCTATCAGGTTACTCTCCCATGCCACAAGGTGGCAATAAAATTCCTGATTGTGATATCACCAAAATTCAAAAATGGATAAATTCAGGAATGCCTAACTAAAAAATAAATATATGAAAAAACTAACTTTAATTATTCCTTTATGTTTTTCAACCTACATGATAATGAGTCAAAGCATATTTATTGGAAAGGAAAAAGAAACAATTATTACTTTTTATTCTGATGCTCCCTTAGAAAAAATAGAATCTAAAAATACCACAACAGTTCCTGTATTTAATATTTCTACAGGAGATTTTCAAATTCGACTAAACATGCAAGCCTTCCAATTTAAAAATGACTTAATGAAAGAACATTTTAATGAAAACTATGTAGAAAGTGAAAAATATCCTTATTGTACTTTCAAAGGTAAATGCAATTTTACAGATTTTGAAGAGGGAAAAGAATATGATGTAACAATGACAGGAAAAATGGATTTACACGGTACAAGCAAAGATATAACAGCAAAAGGAAAAATAAAAAAACAAAATGGTGAACTCATATTGTCGTCTGAGTTTATAATTAAACCTGCTGATTATAACATTAAAATTCCTAAACTGCTTACTGAAAAAATAGCTGAAGAAGTGAAAGTCACCTTTAATAGTATTCTTATTCCTTATGTCAAAAAATAAAATTATGAGACATCAATTACTTTTACTGAGCGCAATGCTTAGTTTAAATGCTTTCTCGCAAGATGATTTATTAGAATTAGTGAATAATAACACTGAAAAACAATATGTGTTTGCCACATGGAAAACCTACAAATTGGGTAATGTTCAAACTACAGAAACAGTTAAAAAAAATCACTTAGAATATAGGATATTACATCGTTTTGGGAATCTTGCAGATAACACAAAAACTTTTAATCAAATTGCACATACCGCTTTTGGAATTGATAATCCTTCTGATATCAGAATGTCTTTAGAATATGGTATAACTAATGATATTACAGTTGGGCTGGGCAGAAGTAGAGTAAACGAACTTATAGACATATCCGGAAAATGGCGTTTTATCAAACAAACTACTGATTTTAAAATACCTTGCACAATAGCCTTTTTTGAAAGTATTGGCTATACAACTATGACTACTGAAAGATTATATTCAGAAGTAGCTATTAAAGACTTTCCTACACGAGAAGCCCATCGTTTTAATTATGTTACTCAACTGATTATTGCCAGTAAAATAAACAACCGGTTATCATTGGAATTGCTACCTACCTGGGTACATAGAAATTTTATCGTACAAGATTTTAATACTGAAACATTAATAGAAGATGGCAATGATTACTTTATATTGGGAGGTGCTATTAGATTTAAATTAAGTAATAGAGTAACATTTTTTGCTGATTACTTCTACAATTTTCATCCTTTCTTTATGAAACATCCTGACCTTGGCATGCCTTTATCTATAGGTTTTGAAATTGAAACAGGTGGGCATGTATTTACTTTGTATTTTGCTAATAACTCTGCAATAGTAGAAAATAATTTCCTTGTAAGAACACCTGATAAATGGTCAAAATCACAAATCAAATTTAGCTTTTGTATTTCAAGAACATTTAGTTTGAAACGGAAAAATAATTAACCTCCTTTAAGTACATAAATAATATCTTATTCCACATATAATATCATCCCCTTCAAGTATTCACCCTCTGGGAAGCTATGAATAACAGGATGATCAGCTGGTAAATGCAAATAATCTAATATCTTAACTTTTCTATTACTCTCAAAACAGGCCGCCATTACTGTATTGTAAAACAAAGATTTATCAATAACTCCCGAACATGAAAATGTAAGAATCAAACCTCCACTCTTAATTTTTTGCAAGGCTATTAAATTTAATCGCTTATAAGCCTGAACTGCCGTATGTTTATGTTGCACACTTTTAGCAAATGCAGGTGGATCTATTACAATAATATCATAACAATTACTTGATATATTTTTTAGAAATTCGAAAACATCTGCTACATAAGCTTGATGTGATTTCTCAAAACCATTTAATTGAATATTTTTATAGCACCATTGTATAGCTTTTTCGGAACTATCTATAGAATGTACCAACTTTGCACCACCTGCTAAAGCATATACTGAAAAACCGCCTGAATAAGCAAATGTATTTAATACTACTTTATCCTTAGAATAATTTAAGAGTATTTTTCTATTATCTTTTTGGTCTAAGAAAAAGCCCGTTTTTTGTCCATCTTTCCAATTTACATAAAAGCTAAGGTTATTCTCTTTGATAATTGTATCAATTGTTTCATTTTGTGTCATTCCATTCTCTTGATAATACTCACTTTTATCGTAAAAAGATAAACATTTTTCTTGAAATATCCGTTTAATAGCTTTACATATATTCTCTTTCTGTTGATAAATAAACTCTGTATGAGCTTGTATGACAAAGTGTCCATTATAATTATCAACAATCAACCCAGGGACTTCATCTGCTTCTCCAAATATCAGCCTATATGCATTGGTTTCAGAATTAAAAACATTCATTTTTTGGCGATAAGTGTAAGCTTGTAATATCCTTTGATTCCAAAACTGTTCATCAATAATTTGCTCAGAAAAACTTAAAACCTTCACAGCTATACTGCTATCTTGATAATAACCAGTAGCTACCACCTCGCCATTTTTATCACACACATATACTAATTGATTGTGCAGATATTGTAGATGTTGTTTTAATGCTCCTGAAAATATCCACGGATGTTTTCTTTGTATAAATTCTGACTTTTTCAGATAAACTTTTGGATACATGAAAATACTATTTTAAGTGACTATAACATAAATTTTACTATACTTGAATTATTAACTTGCTTCTATTTGAAGTTTATTCAGTGTATAAAAGAACCCCGAAGCATCTTTCATTAATTCTTCATAACTACCTTGCTGAACTATTCTTCCATGTTGTAATACGATAATATTATCAGCATTAAGAATAGTTGATAAACGATGGGCAATAACAATAGAAGTTCTACCTTTCATGAGTGTATCTAAAGCACTTTGTACAAGCCTCTCGCTTTCACTATCTAAGTTGGAAGTAGCTTCATCTAGTATTAAAATACTTGGGTTGCGAAGCAAAGCCCGTGCAATCGCTATTCTTTGTCTTTGTCCTCCTGAGAGTTGAATGCCTCTATCTCCAACAACGGTATTAAATTGATCCGGGAACTGCATAATAAAATCGTAAGCATTTGCTCTCCTTGCAGCTTCTATAACTTCTTCTTTGGTAGCGTTTACATTACCATACAAAATATTATCGTAAATACTTCCACCAAACAGCATGACATCCTGGGGGACAATGGCAATATGCTGACGAAACAACGATAAATCATATTCACAATAATTTTTACCATCTACTATTATTTTTCCACTATCAGGTTCGTAAAATCTTAGTATTAATTGTGCAATAGTACTCTTACCACTTCCACTTGTACCAACAAGGGCTAATTGTGTTCCCGCTGGAATATTAAAGGATATATCATGTAAAACCTGATATGTTTTCCTTGATGGATAAGCAAAACACACATTTTGAAATTCTATCTCACCCTTTAAGACTTTGGGTAATTGATTTTTACTTGTAAAATTAATCTCTATTTTTTCCATCGGTTGATGCATCAATTGTAATAAACGATCATTAGCGCCTAAGGCTCTTTGGATAGAAGCAACTTGTTCAGGCAATCCTCCCAAAGAAGCAGCTACGAATAATGAAAGCATCAAGAATTTTCCAAACTGTTCAGCAGTAATGATACCGTCATTTTTCAATAATAACATTTTCCATAGTATAAAAAATACTGTTCCAAAAATGATAGATATAATGAAGGCAAAAAACAATCCCCGGAGAATACCAAAACTTATTCCTTTTTTTCTGACTTCTTCTGTTTTTTCTGTGTATTTTTTGACCTCATACCATTCATTAGTGAAAGATTTTACATTCAAAATACCTGTAAATGCCTCCCCTACAATAGTATTCGTTTCTGCAATAAGGTCTTGAAAGCTTCTTGAAAATCTTCTTATTCTTTTACCAAAAATAATTGTAATTAAAATAAGTAAAGGTACCATTAATAGAAACCACTGAATAATATACCATGATGTGTAATAAAATAGTAAGATAATACCACCTATCCCTATAATTGATTGACGAATAAATTCAGCGATATTAATAGTAAAAGCATCAGAAATAACATTGATATCTGTGGCTATTCTGCTATTCAATTCAGAACTTTGATTGTTGTAAAAAAAATCCATGGGCAAGCGAATGATTTTACTAAATGCGTCATTTCTCAGTTTCTTTAAGATATTTTCTGTCACTTGAGAAAAAAAGTAAACACGCATAAATGAAAAAAAACTCTGCAATATTAATATTAGCAAAAGAGTTTTTCCAATATCAAAGAGTTGCTTTCGCATTTCCTCATCAGAAAGATGGGTTTCACCGAAATATCCTATCATTTTACCTGATACAATCGGGAACACAAGTCCAACAGTAGCAGTGGCAAACAAAAATAACATACCTGCAAAAAACTTCCACCTTTCTTTTCCTAAATACCTTAATAAATAAAATGATTTCTTGATATTTTCCCAAGACAGTTCTGCTTTACCCAACTCATCTTTGTTTTTATATTTTGTTCTTAATAGGGCTTTAGTTCCTTTAGCCATTATCTGAGTAATTTGTCAGCAAAAATACAGAAAATAAAAAACAAACCCACGGCGTCAACCGTGGGTATTTGGGATTGCCGGTAGCCCGTACGGGAATCGAACCCGTGTTTCATCCGTGAAAGGGATGCGTCCTAACCCCTAGACGAACGGGCCATCGTTTTTTTTTTGAGCTGCGAATATAGGAAATACATTTCTAATTATACAAATTTATTTTAATTTTTTTCCCACCTTTGTGCAAAATGTGCAAAAATGAAAATAGCTCTTATTCAAACCTATATTTATTGGGAAGATAAAGAAAAAAATTTACAGCACTTCCAATCTATCATTAATTCATTAAATTCAGAAAATTATTCAGAGCAAGAAATTGATGTATATGTATTGCCAGAAATGTTTACCACTGGCTTTTCTATGAATAGTAAAGTGTACGCTGAAAGGCTTGGAGAAAGAACTACTCAATGGTTTTTAGAGCTGTCTTCTCAAAAGAAAGCATGTGTTACGGGAAGTTTTATGACTACTGACGGAAAAAACTATTACAACACTCTTATATGGGCTTATCCTGATAGAAAGTATGCCTACTATCATAAAAGGCATTTATTTAGAATGGCAGAAGAACATAAATATTACTCACCAGGAAATTACAAAATTATATGTGAATATAAAGGATTTAAGTTTTTACCTTTAATATGCTATGATTTGCGATTCCCTGTATGGAGCAGAAACATTATTGGAACTAATGATGAATACGATGTATTATTATATGTAGCTAATTGGCCAAAAGTAAGAATAGATGCCTGGAAAAAAATTATTTATGCCCGGGCTATAGAAAATTTATGTTATGTAATAGCTGTAAATAGAATAGGAACAGATGGTACAGGCAAAGAGTATAATGGGAAAAGTATGGCTGTAAACTTCAAAGGAGAGTTGATGGCAAATTTGGAGGAAAAGGAACAAATGACAATAGTTACTTTAAATAAAGAAGAATTAAAATCTTTTAGAGAAAAATTCCCTGCATATTTAGATGCAGATCAGTTTGAGATTAACCTTTAATAATTATATCATCACAATTTTTTAGTAAAATGGAAACTATATATGAGCTTTAGCAAGAATAAAAACATGCTCACTCGTGTATCAACATATTTTTTTCTATGCTACATTTTACATGCAGTTTTTTTTGCCCAACAAAAACAATT
>FWPU01000634.1_pt1 | contig 31485 bp, 26 predicted proteins | sample 2228361 | NCBI WGS metagenome assembly FWPU01 (sample SAMEA103939777, study PRJEB20133) | metagenome | reverse complement strand
ACGGTCAGCCTTCTCTGGGCGATCTGCGGCTACAGCCTCGCCTTCGGGCCGGACCGCGGCGGCGTGATTGGCGGGCTCGATTGGGCCGCTCTAAGCGGCGTCGGGGCGGCGCCCGCACCGGCTTATGGCCCCACGATTCCCCATGCGGCCTTCATGCTGTTCCAATTGCTGTTCGCCTCGTTCACCCCGGCGTTGATTATCGGCCCCTTTGCGGAGCGGATGAAATTCAGCGCCATGTCGATGTTCACTGTGCTCTGGGCGCTGTTCGTCTATGTGCCCCTGGCCCATTGGATGTGGGGCGGAGGATGGCTGAGCAAATTGGGCGCCGTCGACGTCGCCGGCGGCACCGTCGTCCACATCGGCACCGGGTTGAGCGCGCTGGCCTGCGCGCTGATCTTTGGGGGGCGCCGGGGATGGCGAACGGATTATATGGCACCCCACAATCTGCCGTACGTTCTGCTCGGCGCGGGCCTTCTTTGGGTCGGCTGGTTCGGGTTCAACGGCGGGAGCGCGAGCGGCGCCGATACGGTGGCGGTCAACGCGCTGGTGGCCACGCACCTGGCGGCGGCAGCCGCCGCTCTGTCCTGGATGGTCGTCGAATGGCAACATCGCGGCAAACCGACGGTCCTGGGCGTCGCCAGCGGCGCGGTCGCCGGTTTGGCCATGTCCACGGCCGGCGCCGGATTCGTCGGTCCCGGCGCCGCGATCCTGATCGGACTCGTAGCCGGCGGATGCTCCTATCTCGCAATTGTGTGGAAGGGACGGATCGGCTATGATGACACACTGGACGTCGTCGGGACGCACGGCATCGGAGGCGTGCTGGGGACGTTGGCGGTCGGGTTGTTCGCGTCCAAGGCGATCAATTCCGCCGGGGCGGACGGCCTGTTCTTCGGCAGTTCCTCCCAATTGGCCGTTCAAGCCGTGTCGGTGGTGTCGGCTGCGGTGTTCAGTTTCGTCGACTCTTACGTCATCCTGAAATTGGTTGAGTACGCGATGGGGCTGCGCGTCTTGCAGGAAGAAGAAGCCACCGGGTTGGACCTGACGCAGCACAACGAGCGGGCGTATTCATAACCAGGCGTGAGGCGAGTGGTACGCGGTAAGAGGCAAAAGATCGAAGAACAGCAGCCTGTCCCCCCTTGGCCTCTAGCCTCGTACCTCTAGCCTGTGAGGAGCAGACATGAAGCTGGTCGAAGCGATCATCAAGCCGTTTAAACTGGACGAAGTGAAGGATGCGCTTCTCGAGATCGGCATCCAGGGAATGACGGTGACCGAGGTCAAGGGGTTCGGGCGGCAGAAGGGCCACAAGGAGACGTACCGCGGCACGGAGTACACGATCGAATTCGTGCCCAAGGTGAAGATCGAGGTCGCGGTGACGGACAACCAGGTGCCACGCGTGATCGAGACGATCACCCGGACGGCCAAGACCGGCAGCATCGGAGACGGCAAGATCTTTGTGCGGGACCTCAGCGCGGCGGTCCGTATCCGGACCGGAGAAACGGGAGAGAATGCGTTGTGATGTTTGCGACCGGCAGCGACTCATCCATCGGCGCTCTGCGCGACGGCGAGATCGGGATCGTCGGGACGATGTTGGCCGAGCAGCGGCGCGCGATCCATCAGCGGTTGGAGGACGGCGCATCCGGTGCCGAGGTGGTCTCGGCGATCACCGATCTGGTGGACGGCCTCATCGCCGGCCGGTACCGGAACGCGATACGCCAGGGCGGAGACGACTTCGTCCTAGCCGGTTCCCAACACTGCTGTTTGGTCGCGCTGGGCGGGTACGGCCGCCGCGAGTTGGCACCCCATTCCGACATCGATCTCGTGTTCCTGTTCCGGACGGAAGCCGGCCGGCTGGTGCCGGAGTTGGTTCGCCGGGTGCTCCATCCGCTCTGGGACATCGGCTTTCAGGTCGGCCACAGTGTGCGGACGATCCAGGATTGCATAGCACTAGCCACCGACGATCTGACGATTCGGACCTCCATGATGGAAGCGCGGTTCCTAGCCGGCAGCCCCGAGCTGTTCCAGGAATTCCACGCGAAGTACCTTCGCAAGGTGGTCTCCAAAGGCACGGACAGATATCTGGATCACAAGCTCGCCGAACGGCGCCGCGAGTACGAGAAGTTCGGCGAAACGGTGTATCTGCTGGAGCCCAACGTCAAGAAGAGCAAGGGCGGGTTGCGGGACCTTCACGTGCTGCAATGGGCGGGGATGGCCCGCTATCAGGCGCCGACGATCCGCGAGTTGTCCGACCGGGGCCTCATCTCCAGACAGGATTATGCGGCGTTGTGCGACGCCCGCGAGTTTCTCTGGCGCGTGCGGGCGTTCATGCACTTTCGCGCCGGGATGGCGCAGGAAATCCTGACGTTCGACGAACAGATGTGGCTGGCTGAAAAGTTCGGATTCCGCGACAGGCCGAACCTGCTGGCCGTCGAGCAGTTCATGCAACTGTACTACCGGCATACGATGGGGCTGCACGAGCGGTGCATGCGGTTCGTGGACCGCTGCCGCAGCGTGTCCTTCCGGCAGCGGCTGGCCAAGCTTCTGTCGGCGCCCCGCGTGGAAGACGATTTCGTTGTCGTCGGTCAGTCGCTCAGCGTCCCGGCCGAGCGGCGGACCCGCGTGTTGGACAGCCCGGCGCTATTGCTCAAGCTCTTCGATCTGGCGCGGGAGCGGCGGCTGGCGATCGACCCGTCCTTGCTGGAGGACATCCACCGACACGTCGAGCACCTGTCCGGCGAGGCGTTTTGCACGCCGGACGACAGCCGGAGCTTTTTACGAATTCTGTCCGGGCCCGGGGCGGCGCAGACGCTGGAGGCTATGCATCGCGCGCATTTGCTGGAGAAGCTGATTCCCGCCTTCGCGACGGTGCGCGGCTTGATGCAGTTCAACCAGTATCACAAGTATACGGTGGACGAGCATAGCCTGTTGGCCGTGGCGAAAGCGGAGGCGTTGGCGTCGGATCAGGGGGTGCTGGGGGAAGTCTACCGGCAGATCAAGCGGAAGGACATTCTGCATCTGGCCGTCCTGCTCCATGATCTGGGCAAGGGCCGGGAGGAAGATCACAGTGAAGTGGGGAAGGCGATCGCGGAGGATGCGGCGGCGCTGCTCGGCTTCGATGAACAGGAGACGCGCACGCTGGTCTTCCTGGTGCACCGGCATCTGATCATGGCCCACACGGCATTCCGGCGCGATCCTTATGACGAAAAGGTGCTCCTGCTGTTCGCCCGCGAAGTGGGGACGCCCGAGGTGTTGCGGAAACTGCTGGTGCTGACGGCGGCCGACATCGCGGCGGTGGGTCCTGGCATGTTGACGAAGTGGAAAGAATCGCTGTTGATCGAACTGTATCTGCGCACCATGCCGGAAGTGTCGGGCGAGCGGGGGACGACGGATGAGCCGGATCGGTGGAAGCGGGTGGTGAGCGACGTGACACAACAGGCGCCGCTCGCGGGCCTGGACGCGGCGGCTCCGGACTGGATCGAGGCGCAACTGCGCCAATTTCCTCTGCGGTATGCCTATGGCACGCCGCCGAATCGCATTGCGGCCCATCTGGCGGCGATCAACCGGCTGAAGGAAGGGCAGGTGCTGGTAGAGGCGGAATTCAATCCGTCGCTCGGGACCTGCGAATATGCGGTGGTGACGTTCAACGATCTGATTCCTGGGATCTTTTCCAAGATCGCCGGAGTCATGGCGGCCAGCGGGCTGCAGATTCTCGACGCGCAGATTCTCACCCGCAACGACGGCGTCGTGGTCGACACGTTTCAGGTGGCCGATCCGGATTACAACGGCACGCCTCCCGCCGAGCGGCTTCAGGCGATCAGCCGCATGATCGTGGCAGCCTTGAAGGGCGAGGTCCGAATCGATGAGCTGATGCGGCGCAGCACCAGGATCTCCGCGAGCCGGCCGTTTCCGTCGAACCGGCAGTCGACCGAAGTGCGGCTCGACAACGAGACGTCCGACCGGTTCACGATCATCGACGTGTTCGCCGACGACCGCCAGGGCTTGTTGTACGTCATCACCAACGCGATCTTCCGGCTCAACCTGTCGGTGCACGCGGCGCGCATCTCCACCCGGCTCGATCAGGTCGCCGACGTCTTCTATGTGACGGACCTGCAGGGCCGGAAAATCGTGGACCACGCGCAGTTGGAGACCATCAGCGCCGCAGTGGAGGCGGAGATCGACGCGTTTTTGGGCAGGAAGATCACCTAGGAATGGGCGGCAAGGACGGCGGCATGGTTGAAACGAGTCTGAAAGGAGGGACACGAATGAACGTGCGAGAGGTCTTAGAGTTTGCGAAAAAGAACAAAGTGCTGGTGGTGGATCTGAAGTTTTGCGACTTGCTGGGGACCTGGCAGCACTTTTCGATTCCGGTCGAAGAACTGAACGAGGGTCTGTTCAAGGACGGGTCTGGATTCGACGGCTCGTCGATCCGGGGCTGGAAGGCGATCCAGAACAGCGACATGTTGGCGATTCCCGATCCGGCCTCCGCCTGTCTGGACCCGTTTGCGGCCGTGCCGACCTTGAGCCTGATCTGCAACGTCGTCGACCCGATCACGCGTGAGAACTACGACCGCGATCCGCGTTTCGTCGCGCAAAAGGCCGAGAAGTATCTGCAGAGCACGAAGATCGGCGACACGTCGTACTGGGGACCGGAAGCCGAGTTCTTTATCTTCGACCACGCCCGCTACGATCAGAACAGCCACAGCGGGTACTATTTCATCGATTCGGACGAAGGCATCTGGAACACGGGCAAAGAAGGCGTCAATCTGGGCTCGAAGCCCAGGCACAAGGAAGGCTACTTTCCCGTGGCGCCGACCGACACGCAACAGGACATCCGCAGCGAAATGATTCTGGAGATGCAGAAGGTCGGCATGCTCGTGGAGAAGCATCACCATGAAGTCGCCACGGCCGGCCAGGCGGAGATCGACATCCGCTTCGATACGCTGGTCGGCATGGCCGACAAAATGATGATGTATAAGTACATCGTGAAGAACGTCGCGCGTCGGCACAACAAGACCGTCACCTTCATGCCGAAGCCCATCTTCGGCGACAACGGGTCGGGCATGCACACGCACCAGAGCATCTGGAAGGACGGCAAGCCGCTGTTCGCAGGCAAAGAGTATGCGGGCGTCTCCCAGACCTGCCTGTATTACATCGGCGGCATTTTGAAACACGCGAAAGCGCTCGCCGCGTTCACGAATCCGACGACGAATTCCTACAAGCGGCTGACGCCGGGCTTCGAGGCGCCGGTGTTGCTGGCCTATTCGAGCCGCAACCGATCGGCCGGCATCCGGATTCCGATGTATTCGCCGAGCCCCAAGGCCAAGCGGATCGAAGTGCGGTTCCCCGATCCGGCGTGCAATCCGTACCTGGCGTTCGCAGCCATGTTGATGGCGGGACTGGACGGGATCGAGAACAAGATCAATCCCGGCGAGCCGGCGGACAAGGATCTCTACGATCTGGAGCCGAAAGAGGCGGCGAAGATTCCGACCATGCCGGGCAGTCTCGATGAGGCGCTCAGCAATCTGGAGCGGGATCATCAGTTTTTGCTCAAGGGCGGCGTGTTCAGCGAGGATTTCATCGAAACCTGGATCAACTATAAGCGGAGCAGGGAAGTCGACCAGCTCCGCCTGCGTCCCCATCCGTACGAATATTTCATGTATTACGACGTGTAAGCGATAGGCGAACAGCGAGCAGCAAATAGCGGAATAGCCGAAACGGATAGCAGAGAACGTACACCTGAGGGTGAGATGCTGAGTCGCTGCTAGCTGTTGGCTATTCGCTCAAACGCTAAGCCCGACAACGTCGTCGGGCGAAACGGCAAAGGCGCCGGCGCCATCGAGGGAGAGGACTAACGTCCGTCTCGATGGAACGTTCGGCGCCTTTTTGTTTGTTGGAAAAGTTCGGCTGAAGGGATCGAATCGGTGGACACGTGGTGAGTGTGACGGATCTGACCGAGGAAGAACGGCTGCGGGAAGAGTTGGCCGCGCTCGAAGCGATCGAAACCGTCCTGGCCGGCGCCGGTGCGCTCCAGCAGAAACTCACGCAGGCGCTCAATTTGACGCGGGACCGTCTCCGGCGTCTTCGCGCGAAGGTGTTCCAGGAAGGCGAGAGCGACGAGCCGTTGTCGACCCATGAGGCTGGGTTCGCCACCCTTGTCGGAGAGAGCCCGGCCATGCTGGAGGTCTACCAAGCGATCCGGCGGGTGAGTCACAGTCACGCGACGGTGCTGTTGCGCGGCGAGAGCGGAACCGGCAAGGAACTGGTGGCGAAAGCCATCCATGTCGAAGGGCCGCGGGCGAACGGCCCGTTTATTCGACTCCACTGCGCGGCCTTGACCGAGACGCTGTTGGAAAGCGAGCTGTTCGGACATGAGCGGGGCGCCTTCACGGGCGCGGTCGAGACGCGCAAGGGGCGCTTCGAGCAAGCGGACGGCGGGACCCTGTTTCTGGACGAGATCGGCGACATTCCGCCGGCGACGCAGGTGAAGCTGCTACGGGTGCTGCAGGAGCGGTGTTTCGAGCGGGTCGGCGGCAACCGGTCGATCTCGGTGGATGTGCGGCTCATCGCCGCGACGCACCGGGATTTGGAGGCCATGGTGCGGAGCGGCACGTTCCGGGAGGACCTGTACTACCGGCTGAACGTCGTTCCGATCACGCTGCCGCCGTTGCGCGAGCGAGCCGAGGATGTGCCGCTGCTGATCACTCACTTTCTGGTTCGTTTCAATCGTGAAAACCGGCGGCGGGTCTCGCTGGGTGACGATCTCCTCGCCTTGATGTCCAGCTATCACTGGCCGGGCAATGTCCGGGAGCTCCAGAACTGCGTCGAGCGGCTGGTCGTGATGGCCGAACGGGACCGGATGACCATCGACACCGTGCCGCCGTCGCTGCGGGGCTATTTCGCGGACATGCGACACGTGGCGCGCGACGACCGGAGCGGCGGGATGGCGGCGGGCAAAGAGCGGCTCCGGCTTGGGGAGAGTCTGCAGGAGCTCGAGCGGCACAGGCTTCTGGAGGCGCTGGAGCGGGCGGGATGGGTTCAAGCCCGCGCGGCCCGGGCGCTGGGGCTTACCCCTCGGCAGGTCGCCTATAAGATGAGGAAGTATCGGATCAGCGAGCCGGTTGGAGACTGATGAGACAAGGCCGACTCATGCGGCGAAGGAGAACATCATGAAAAAGAGGAAGAAAGAAACCCACCCTGAGACTGTGGCACCCCATCCGCAGCAGACGCTCTCGTCCGGCGAGCACTTCGAGCAGACCGTCGGGCGGTCGGTGGTCGCGGCCGTGTTGCGTGCGGCCGGCCCGTCGAGGCGGCAGTTCCTGGCCGGTCTGGGGGTTACGGCGCTCACCGCACTGATCAACGAAGTGCTCCCGCTGGACAAGATCGCGGCCTTTGCGGCGGATCCGGTCGGCAAGCCGGAAAAAAAGGACCTCAGTATCGGCTTCATCCCGATCACCTGCGCGACGCCGATCATTATGGCGGAGCCGTTGGGGTTCTACAAGAAGCACGGCTTGAATGCCACCGTGAAGCGCGCGTCCGGCTGGGCCATGATCCGCGATTGGGCCATCAACAAGGAAGTGGACGCCGCCCACATGCTCACGCCGATGCCCCTGGCGATCACGCTCGGCGCGGGATCACTGCCGGTTCCGTTTTACATGCCGGCGGTGGAGAACATCAACGGCCAGGCGATCACCCTGCATATCAGGCATAAGGAGGTGAAGACCGCCGCCGATATGAAAGGGTTCCGATTCTGCGTGCCGTTCGATTATTCGATGCACAACTATCTCCTGCGCTACTTCCTCGCGGAGGGCGGCGTGCATCCGGACAAGGACGTGCAGATTCGCGTCGTGCCGCCCCCCGAGATGGTGGCCAACCTGAAGGCCGGCAACGTCAACGGGTATCTGGCGCCCGATCCGTTTAACCAGCGGGCCGTGTACGAAAATGTCGGCTTTATCTACAAGCTCTCCAAGGAGATCTGGGATCGGCATCCCTGTTGCGCCTTCACGGTGTCCAAGGAGTTCGCCACCAAGTATCCCAACACGTTCGGCGCGTTGTTCCGGGCGATCGTGGATGCGACGCACTATGCGTCCAACCCGATGCACCGGAAAGAAATCGCGGCCGCGATCGCGCCGGCGAATTATCTGAACCAGCCTGTGACCGTGCTGGAACAGGTGCTGACCGGCACCTACGCCGACGGGTTGGGCAAGATTCAGAAAATTCCGGACCGGATCGACTTCGATCCCTATCCCTGGCATTCGATGGCGATCTGGATTCTGACGCAGATGAAACGGTGGGGCCATCTGAAAGGCGACGTGAACTACAAGGCGGTGGCCGAGCAGGTCTATCTGGCCGCCGAGTGCGACAAGATCGCCAAAGAATTGGGCTATCCGACGCACCAGGCGACCATGACGAAACACACGATCATGGGGCGGGTCTTCGATCCGGAGCAGCCGGAGGCGTATTTGAAGAGTTTCAAGATTCACAGCATGGCGTGAGGGGGGAATGAGGGCCGGTTTGTGCTGCCCTTGTGCTCGCAGAACGCACACGCAAGACCCATCTCGTTTCTCAGTTGCGGGCGGTGCCGGGGCCCGTTGCTCTTTGTGTCGCAATGGGCCTGAGCAACGGGTCGTGAGGCGCGCAGTGAGGGCAGCCCAGACCGCCCTCATCAGGGGGAAGAGGGTAGACCAGGGAAACAGCAGGTAAAGAGGGATCACGCTATGGTGGGCAAGGGCAATCCGTGGGTGATTTCAGGGTTTTTGCTCGTGGTGTTTCTGGTGGCGTGGCATCTCTTCACGCTGCGGCCGTCGTTTGATCCGCGAGGGATGACCGAGGAGCAGCTTCAATTGATGGAGTTCAACGGAGACATCGTGCGGACCGAGGACGGGAGCTACGTCTGGAACCCGGAAAAAGAGAAGGTCAAGGGCGTGCCGGGCCCTCTTGCGGTTCTGGACAAGGCCCGCACCGAATTGAGCGAGGCGTTTGTGAAGAAAGGCACGAACGACCACGGGATCGGCTATCTGGTGCTCTATACCGTGTCGCGGTTCGCCGGCGGATTCCTCGCCGCGTCGGTTGCGGCGATCGTTCTCGGCGTGGTGTTGGGGCTCAACCGCGTGCTGTTTCAGGCGATCAATCCATATATCCAGATTCTCAAGCCGATCTCGCCTCTGGCCTGGATGCCGTTGCTCCTCTACACGGTCAAGGACCCGAAGTGGACGGCCGTTCTGGTGGTGTTCATGGCATCGCTGTGGCCGACCCTGGCGACCACCGCCTTCGGCGTGAACTCGCTCAAAAAGGAGTACCTCCACGTGGCCGCGATCCTGCAACTCTCCTGGTTCAAGCGGCTGTTCAAGGTCATCTTGCCCGGCGCGGCGCCGACGATCGTGAATGGGCTTCGTATCTCGTTCGGGAGCGCGTTGGTGGCCGTGGTGCCGGCCGAGATGCTGTTGGGGGAGCTGGGGGTCGGCTATTTGAGCTGGATTGAATGGAACAACTTGGATATCGCCGGCGTCATCTTCGCCATTCTGGTTGTCGGCGTCGTCGGCGTCATCCTGGATTCGGGCTTCAACAAGCTGGCGGGGTCGGTGACGTATCAGGAATAGGAAGCTATCAGCTATCGGCTATCAGCATCAGAGGTCACCCATGGCATTTCTGGAAGTCGATCACGTGAGCAAATACTTCCCCAGCCCGTCGGGGACCGGCCAGGTGTGCATCTTCAAGGATGTCACGATCCGGGTCGAGAAGGGCGAGTTCGTCACGGTCATCGGCCATTCCGGGTGCGGCAAGAGCACCCTGCTGAACATCATCGCCGGTCTGGAACCGATGACCGAAGGCGGCGTGATCCTGAACGGAAAAGAAGTAGACGGTCCGGGACTGGACCGGATGGTGGTGTTTCAGAGCTTCGCATTGATGCCGTGGATGACGGTGTTCGACAACATCGCGCTGGCCGTGCGGTCCGCCTATCCGGAGTGGAACCGGGAGCAGGTGGCCGCCCACGTGCGCAAATATGTCGCGCTGGTCGGGCTCACGGGGGCCGAAAACAAGAAACCCGCGGCGCTGTCCGGCGGGATGAAGCAGCGCGTCGGGCTGGCCAGGGCGTTTTCCATCGAGCCGAAAGTCTTGTTGCTGGACGAGCCCTTCGCGCAGATCGACGCGTTGACGCGGGGCGTGATTCAGGAGGAACTGATCCAAATGTGGAATGCGACCAGGAACACCGTGTTCATGGTGACGCACGACGTGGACGAGGCCATCCTGCTGTCGGACAGAATCATGCTGATGACCAACGGCCCGTCCTCACGGATCGCCGAGATCGTCGATGTGACCATTCCGCGTCCGCGAGCTCGGGCCACCATCATCGAGCATCCGCATTATTACAAGATCAGAAACCACATCATCCATTTTCTGGTTCGCCACGCCGCGCATGGATCGGACGACGGGGAAGGAGGGACTTCAAACCGGGCGGCCGGCAATGAACCGCTGGTGGTGAATTTCGAAAAGGATTCGCTTGTGTTGCGCTGATTCGTCGTCGGCGGACGACCATTCACAGAAGGAGGGATGCACATGGAAGCGAAGAGATCCCGGGACATCATCAAAGCCAAGCGATTGGAAAAGAAGGTGACGATCGCCGAAGTGGCGAAGACCGTCGGCAAAAGCCCCATGTTCGTCGCGGCCGCGCTGAACGGTAATCACCGGTTGACTCCCGAAGAAGCCGAAAAAGCGGGCAAGTTGTTGGAGTTGGACAAGGAGACGACGGAGTCGTTGAGTCGGTTTCCGGTGCGGACGGATTTCCCCAACACGACCGATCCGTTCAAGTACCGGCTGCTGGAAGTCATCGGGGTCTACGGCGACGCCCTGCGCGAGATGGCCAATGAGCTGTTCGGGGACGGGATCATGAGCGCCATCGACTTCACGATCGACATGGAGAAGGTGACCGGCAGCCAGGGTGAGGCCCGCTGCAAGATCACGCTGAACGGCAAATGGCTCGAGTACAAGACGTTCTGACCGGACGCGACCGAGTCGGGAGCGCCGCGCTGACTTGTCCCGCGTGGCGCTCCGGACCACGAAAGGAGCGGGACAGAATTATGCAGAAGACCGGACGGAGGGCGGCGTGCCTATGGGGGATTTCATTGATCGTCGGGGAAGCAGCCTGGGCTCAGGAGGGATCGTCCGCGGCCGGCGCAGCCGCGGTCAATGCCGCGGACACGGCGTGGGTGTTGGTCTCGTCGGCCTTGGTGCTGGCGATGATCGTGCCGGGCCTGGCGCTGTTTTACGGCGGTCTGGTCCGGAGCAAGAACGTGCTCGGGACGATCATGCAGAGTTTCGTCATTCTGTGTCTGGTCAGTGTGCTGTGGGTGTCGGTCGGATACAGTCTGGCCTTCGGTCCAGATCTATGGGGCGTCGTCGGCGGGCTCGACTGGGTCGGGTTGAACGGGGTGGGGATGGCGCCGCACGCAACCTACGGTCCCACCGTTCCCCATCAAGCGTTCATGGTGTTTCAACTCATGTTTGCGGCGATCACCCCGGCCTTGATTACCGGCGCCTTCGCCGAGCGGATGAAATTCGGCGCGCTGGTGTTGTTCGCCGCGCTCTGGTCCCTGTTTGTGTACGCGCCGGTCGCTCATTGGCTGTGGGGCGGAGGGTGGCTGGGGAGCCTGGGGGCGCTGGATTTCGCCGGAGGCGCCGTCGTGCATATCACCTCCGGGGTCAGCGCCCTTGTCTGCGCACTGGTGCTCGGCGCGCGTCACGGCTACGGAACCGATTACATGGCGCCGCACAATCTCCCGATGACGCTCTTAGGGACAGGGCTGCTTTGGTTCGGGTGGTTCGGCTTCAACGCGGGCAGCGCCCTTGGGGCGAATCAGACCGCAGTGACGGCGTTTGTCGCCACGCACACCGCGGCGACGGCCGGGGCGTTGGCCTGGGTGCTGATCGAGTGGGTCCATCGGGGAACGCCGACGGTCTTGGGGGTCGCCAGCGGCGCCATCGCCGGTCTTGCGACGGTCACGCCGGGCGCCGGCTATGTGGGGCCGTTCTCCGCGCTGGCGATCGGTGCGGCGGCCGCCGTCCTGAGTTATCTCGGGATCATCTGGAAAGGGAAGTTCGGCTATGACGACTCGCTGGACGTCGTCGGCATCCATGGCGTCGGCGGCATCTTCGGCATTCTCGCCACAGGACTGTTTGCTTCCAAGGCCGTCAACCCCGGCGGCGCCGACGGTCTCTTCTTCGGCAACCCCGGCTTGTTCGGCGTACAGATGTTGGCTGCGCTCACGGTCGCGGCGTTTTCCTGTGCGGGAACGTTTGCGATTCTGAAGGTGGTGCAACGCGCAGTGGGTCTCCGGGTGTCGCCTGAGGAGGAGTCGATCGGGTTGGATATCAGCCAACACAACGAACGCGCATACTCGTAAGGCAGCCGCGTCTGTTCCCCCACCTGAGCCTCTTCTGGATTCCTACCCCCCTTTCTCTTTTGGGGGGAACGCGATGTTCCGGTTGAGTTTGCGAGGCGCAAGGGGCGATGTGTGTCATCCTTTCGCTCACACCTCGAAAGCGGAGTTGTCGATGAGCAGGCTCCTCCGCGTCCTCTGCGTCGACGAGTCGGACGAAGAAGTCGAACGGCTGGCGCAGGCCAGGCAGCGGGGGATATGAGCCGTCGGTGGAACGAGTGGCCATCGAGCCCGGTTTTGAACAAACCCTGGAGCGTGAACCCTGGGACCTCATCCTCGTCGATCATGTCTTGCCGGACTTCAGCGCGCTCGGGGCGTTGTCGGTGCAGAAACGGAAAGGACTCGATGTGCCTCTCCTGATCGTCTCCGATCGGATCGGCGAAAAGGCGGCGGTTTCGCTGATCAGGGCCGGCGCCAGAAACCTGTGCTTGAAAGAAGACCTCTCGTCGCTGGCCCCCACGATCGAGCGTAAATTGCACGAGCCGGCTGAGTGCGGCAAACTCCGGCGAGAACAAGCCAAGGAGGAACGAGCCCGGGAGAGACTCACCGCCGCGTTCCGGGCACGTCCGTTCCGGTCAGCCTGGGCACGGTCGAGGATCGGCTCTTCGAGGTGAACGATCGCTTTGCCGAGCTGTTCGGATGTGCGCCGGAGGCGATGGTCGGGAAGACCGTTCAAGAGCTGAATGTCTGGGCCGTTTCGGCTGAACGGGAAAAGGCCATCAAGAGACTGCGCGACGAAGGCGCGGTGTCAAACGGCGAATGCGCGTTCCGGCGCAGGAACAGCGACATCCGCGCGGCCCTCGTCTCCATGAAGCTCTTTGGTGCGGCGGCTGATCCCCGATGATCACGATGTTGGTGGACATCACGGAGCGGCGGCAATTGGAGCAGCACCTGCGTGACGCTCAGCGGATGGAAGCGCTGGGGCGGTTTGCCGGAGGCGTGCCGCACGATTTCAACAATCTGCTCACGGTCATCACAGCTTATTGCGAACTGATCCTCAGCCGGCTTAACCGGCCGGACCCGCCTCGCGGATATGTCACGGAGATCAAGTAAGCCGGTGAACAAGCGAGCAAGCTGACCGATCACCTCCTCACGTTCAGCCGGAAGCAGGTGGTGCAACCCAAACTTCTGGATTTGAACGCGGTCCTGGCCGACTCCGCCGGCCTGTTGCGCCGGTTGTTAGGCGACGACATCGCCTTGGTTGTGGTTCCCGGTTCCGGCGTCGGGGGCGTGACAATTGACCCCGGCCAACTTGATCAGGTGCTGGTGAATCTGGCCGTCAATGCCCGTGAAGCGATGCCCGGAGGCGGTACGCTGACATCGGAAACGGCCGATGTGGTGGCCGCCGATATCGGACCAGGTCCGCATATCGAGCCGAGTCTGTACGTTCGCCTGCTGGTCCGGGACACGGGGATGGGTGTGGACGCCCATACTCTGGCGCATGTGTTCGATCCGTTCTTTACCACCAAGCCCGGGCAGGGCGCGGGGCTGGGGTTGTCGACCGTATACGGGATCGTCAAGCAAAGCGGCGGGTTCATCACCGTCGACAGCGTGCTGGGTCGGGGCACGACCTTCAAACCGTACGTTTCGCGCGTTACCGACGTTCGCATCGGGGAGGGAGCAGCGGTTCGTAGCCGTGCCTCGAGCGTATCCGAAACCGTGCTGGTCGTCGAAGACAACGGCATGGTGCGCGCCCTTGTCTGCACTATCCTGGAATCGAGCGGCTACGCCGTCGTTCAGGCGCAAAGCGGTGAAGAAGCGGTGTCACTCTGTCGCGAGCACTCGGGCCCCATTGACTTGCTGCTGACCGATGTGTTGCTGCCCGGGATGAACGGCCGGGAATTGGCGACACTGGCCCAGTCGATCCGTCCGCAGATAACAGTGCTGTATATGTCCGGATACACCGATCACGTCGCACTCCGTCTGGATCCATCCGATCCGGTTCCGGCTTTCGTCCAGAAACCGTTCACGCCGGATGTGCTGCTGGAGAAAGTCCGCGCGGTTCTTGACTCGCCCTTCTACGCCTAAGGGCGATCCAGGGCATTCCTTCATGACCCGCCGTCCATCCCTACTTTGGAGCAAATAGTCCTTCCTCTTTTCCCCTCCGGAATGGCTTATGGTGCTCCCCTGGGAATAGGGTTGTAACGAATGGCATTGTCTAGGTAATTCGTGAACCTTTGGTGGTGTAGCGGAAGGCGAGTGGAACCTGTATCCCTCCTTTGGGTTAGGTTCTTCGGGGAATACCGTCCCGTCTTGGTTCCTTCTATGCTTTGTGATGAGGGTCAGAAACGATGACCGTATGCCAGGCAAGGAGACCGTAGATATGTTCAGTCTTGTGGAGTTCGTGACCCTGGCCGTTTTAGCCGCGACCTGTGCTCACGGGGTTGCAATGATGACTGATGATCGACGTCGCGCAATCCGCCTTGCGGCGAGATCTGCTCGTCCATACGGATGTCCAACCGCTGCCGAAACGCTTTTAGTTTAAGTAGGCCGGGAGATCATGACCATGGGCTCAACCTCCGGATCAGAGAGACAGAACGACGGCATGGGCGACCGCCCAAGCAAGCGGCTGTACCGTCGAATCCCCGTGCGATGCTTCGTCTACTACCTCGCTGAAGATTTCATGGGGACCGGAACCGTGTCCGACCTGTCCATCAACGGCTATCGTATCGAAGGCAACCACCCGATCTGCCTCGATATGAACCTCACTCTGCGCGTGTTTCTTCCGAATGACCCGAGGCCTCTGGACGTGGAACGAGCAGCCGTCCGCTGGATGAACGGCCTCGAATTCGGACTGCAAATCGTCAGGATCGCTCCCGAAGCCGAGGTGCGCCTCAACGAATTCGTGGCTTCCTACCTGGCCCGTACAAGGTCCATTCCCACCTGCTGACCGACGCTCCTGGCAGCATTTGAAGCGCAATGGGTCCCCGGACCGCCCGCTTTCGAAAAATCGATCTTGCGCGCCTTGCGCGAGCACAATGGACAGCCGGGCCACCCGCTGTCTACTTCCCTTCCTTTTTGTCTGTTTTCCGACAAAATTGTCGTGCCGGTGTCGCCTTTCGGCGCGATGGTCTGCATTCGTGGGAGTTTTCGGGAGATGCGCCCTGGCACCGGAGTTGCTGATCTTTCTGCAAGGGAGGTCATCATGAGCGCGTCGGCCCACGACTTTATCCATTGCACGTCCACCGAGGAGCGGGTTCTTGAGGCCTTGCGCGCGCGAGGCCCGCAGACGTTGGAAGCACTCGTCTATTGTTTGACCGATGCCAGTTGGTCGCAGGTATTTCTGGCGGTCGACCGGCTGAGCCGAGCCGGGATGGTCTCGCTTCAGCCGGTCCGGCGTTGCGAGTATCGAGTCTCTCTCGAGAGAACCGCAGCCTAATGGCTCGTTCCGACCAGATTCTCTGGCTGCTTGTCGCCAACACGTTCACTCTCCTGACCATTCCGGGCGTGGCGCTGTTTTACAGCGGGATGGTGCGGAGGAAGAACGCGCTCAACGCCATGGCGCTTCCCCTCTCGGCGCTCTTGCTGGCGTCGATCGGATGGCTGTGTGCCGGCGACGCGTCGGGTGTGAGCCGTGTGGTCGGGGTAGCGCCCGGTTCGGGGCAGGATGCCGGCTCGTTGCCGTCGATCTTTTCCGCCGTGGCCGCGGCGTTGGCGCTCGCACTGGTATCCGGCGCGGTGGTGGAGCGGATCCGATTGCCGTTCTTTCTGCTGTTCGGGATGTTATGGATGGCGCTGGTCTATGTGCCGTTGGCGTCCTGGCTCTGGGGCGGCGGGTGGCTGGCCAATCTGGGCAGCCTGGACTTCGCTGGAGGGGCGGTCATCCACATTAGCGCCGGGGTGGCGGCTCTGGTGGCTGCGATCGTGATTGGACCGCGGAAGGGATTCGGACGGACGGACATGATGCCGCACCAGCTTCCCCTCTCGATTTGCGGCGCAGGCTTCATGTGGGTGGGATGGTGGGGTTTTGCAGGCAGACCGGGTGCGGCATCCATGACGGCAGTCACCGGCGCGTTCGTGGCGATTCAATTGGCTGCGGCTTCCGCCGCATTGGCCTGGACCGCTGCGGAGTGGCTGCAACGGGACAAGCCGACGGCATTGGGCACGGTCAGCGGGGCCGTGGCCGGCCTGGTGGCGATCGCGCCGGCGGCCGGCTATGTCGGTCCGCTGTCGGCGATGGTGATCGGCCTCGGGGCCGGAGGACTGTGCTATATGGCCGTGAACTTTGTGAAGCCGATCTTAGGGTACGACGACTCGCTGGACGTGTTCGGCATGCACGGCGTCGGCGGGACGTGGGGCATGATCTCCACCGGGTTGTTCGCCTCTACGGCGGTCAATCCCGACGGGAGCGACGGCCTGTTCTACGGATATCCTTATCAGTTCCTGGCCCAGGTGGTTGCGGCTGTCGTGGCCTGGGCCTACGCTGGTGTGATAACGATGCTCTTGATCAAAGCCCTTCAGCGTCTGATGCCGTCGCGCGTCGACCAGGAGGCCGAAATTCTGGGACTCGATCTGGCGCAGCATGGGGAGAAGGCGTACTCGTGATGACGTTAAACGTGAAACGTTATTCGTTAAACGTAAGAAAGGCTTCTACGATTCACGATTCACAGTGAACGATTCCCGGTGGTTTTCATGGCTGTGATTCACGACGACTTCGGGCGGCGCCGGTTTCTGAGCCAGGCCGTGATGGCGTTCGGGGCGCTCTTCGGGATGGGTGCGCTGGCTCTGCGTTTTATGCAGTTCCTGGTGCCGAGCCAAAAGCCGAGACGGTACGAAGCGGTCCTGATCGGAGCCGAAGCGCGCCTGCCGATGGGCGAACCGGTGCCGATGAATCTCGGCGGTCATAAGATCATGGTGCTCAAGACCGAGGAAGGGATCGCGGCCTTTTCCCGGCGCTGCACTGATCTCGGCTGTCTGGTTTCTTGGAGCAAGGAACGCGGGCAGTTCGTGTGTCCGTGCCACCAGGGCGTGTTCGACAAAACCGGCCGCAACATCGCCGGCCCGCCGCCGCGCCCGCTGGATCGCTATCAGGTCGTGAGACGCAACGGTCAGTTGTACGTGAATATACACATGAAGGGGGAGGAGAAGGTAAGGGATGCTGGCAGCGGAAGGCTGATCGCTAAGAGCGGGTGGACGGGATGAAGTCATTGGTATCGCAGATTCACGTCAAATCGGCCGAGCAAGACGGCAAGACCAAGACGTGGATCGACTACATCCAGAAGGACCTGCCGCAACACCTCGACTGGTGGCCCTATACGCTGGGGGCGATTCCGCTCACCCTGTTCGGGCTTCTGGTGGCGACCGGCCTGATGCTGACGTTCTACTACGTGCCGTCGCCGGAAAAGGCCTACGAGAGCGTCGAGCAGATCACGAACGAGATCTATCTCGGTTGGTTCGTGCGCGGCCTGCATAAGTTTTCCGTCGACTTGATGATCCTGTTCTTGCTCTTTCATGTGATTCGCGTCTTCCTGACGCGCGCCTACCGGACGCCCGGTGAACTGAAATGGGTCACGGGCTCGATCGTGCTGTTCGTGACTTTTGCGATGGGATTCACGGGCTACTCGCTGGTGTACGACAACGTCTCCTACTGGGGAATGACGGTCGTGACCAACATGCTGGGGACGCTGCCGATTGTCGGGACGCCGCTGCTCTATCTCCTGCGCGGCGGGGAAGAGGTCTCAGCCCACACACTTCTGCGGCTCTACGATTTGCACACGAAACTCTTGCCCGTTTTGCTGGCGGGCCTCGTCCTGGCTCACGTGCTGGTGGTCCGACTCATCGGCTTTGCGGATGTGCAGGGGAGCCGGGGGTACCATCCGTTCTACCCGGAGCATACGTTGACAATGGGCGCGATCGCCGTCGGATTGCTGGTCTTGATCGTGGATCTGGTCATGATCTTTCCTCCGACCCTCGGCCAGCCGGCCAATCTCCAGGAGGTCGCTGCGGATGTTTCGCCGCCTTGGTATTTCTCAGCGCCGTACATGTGGATCACGTTGCTGCCCGGACTGGTCGCGCTCTGGAGCTTGTTCGGCGTAGCGGTAGTGTTCGTCGTGTACCCGTTTATCGACATGGAATTGTCGAAACGGGGTTGGCCGATGGGGATCGTCAATGCGGTGGTCGGAACCCTCGTTGTGGTCGCGGTCGCGACGCTGATGATTTTGGATGCGAGAATGTGATGGGAGGCTAGGGACCATGGGCCAGAGGCTAGAGGAAACAGCAACGGATCTCCACCTCTAGCCGCTCGCCTCGTGCCTCTCGCCTACAGATGGAGGACGCCGTGGACGAGACAGACGGCGAACTGAGCCAATACCAGGAGCCGGCACCGAACGGCAAATTGAATTTCACCCGCTACCTGATCGGCGGGCTGTGCTTGGTGTTGTTCCTCGCGCTGACCGGCGTCGGGTATGTCCAGGTGGAAGAGCGGCGAGGCGGCGGCCTGCGGCCGTTCATCTCGGCCGAGAACAAAAAGTGTATCGACTGCCATCTGGCCAAAGACGTGTCGATCGGGGGCATCAACGACTGGAAGGTCAGCCGGCATGCGCCGAAAGGCATCGGGTGCGTGGAATGCCACCGGGCGGAGAAGGGCGAGCCTGACGCCTTTGATCACTACGGCACGGTGGTCTCCACCCTGGTCACGCCGAAAGACTGCATGCGCTGCCATGACAAGGAAGCGCAGGAGTTCGCGAGGTCCCACCACGCCAAGGGTGCGCAGTTCATCGGGTCATTGGACAATTTCCTGGGCAACGTGGTGGAGGGGCCCGAAGTGGGCACGACCGGATGCGCCGGCTGCCACGGAAGCGTCGTCAAGGTGATGGAAAACGGGAAGCTCCATCCGGCTACCTGGCCTAATTCCGGAATCGGCCGCGTGAATCCGGACGGATCAAAGGGGACCTGTTCCGCCTGCCATGCGCGACATAGTTTCTCCGTCGCCCAGGCCCGGCAACCGGAAAGCTGCGGTCGCTGTCACATGGGACCGGATCATCCCCAGATTGAGGCGTACTACGAGAGCAAGCACGGCGTCATGTTCAGCGCGAACAAGGACAAGATGAAGCTCGCTGAACCGGCGGAGAAGTGGCATCCGGGCAAAGATTATTTGTATCCCACTTGCGCAACCTGCCATATGAGCGCGACGACGACGCAGGAGGTGACCCACGATGTGGGCGACCGGATCAGTTGGACCTTACGCCCGGTCATCTCGACGCGGCTGGAGAATTACGAAGTCCGACGGAAAGCCATGCAGCAGGTCTGTTCATCGTGCCACAGTCCCGAGATTGTCGAGCGATTTTTCACGCAAATGGACCAGGGGATCACGCTGTACAACGAAAAATTTGGAAAACCGGCCAAGGCGGCGATGGACAGGCTGAAAGAAATGAAGAAGATCACGCCGACCCCGTTTGACGAAAAGATCGAATGGGTGTTCTACGAACTGTGGCACCACGAGGGCCGGAGAGCCAGACACGGGCTTTCCAAGGTCGCGCCGGATTACGTCCACTGGCAGGGCTTCTACGAAGTGGCCAAGCATTTCTATACCAAGTTCCTGCCGCTGGTGCGGGAGTTGTCGCCCGAGGCGGCGGAAGAAATGCTTCGCAAGGAGGGCCATAAATGGATCGAAAAGGGGATGACCAAGGATGAAATCGCCCAGATGTTGGAATTCTATGAGAAAGAAATGCAAGGCAAGCGGGGAGGAGAAGGATGAGGCGGCGGCCGAACGGGCTGCTTGGCGGAAGACCCGCGCCTTTTCCGCGCCTCCCTCCCTCTTGAGCGGCCCATGACGTTGGAGTATGCTTAGGCTCCCAATGAGGAGGTGAGGGAGCGGATATGCAGAAGCCCATGAAGACCAGCTTGAGCAGGGGGCTGTTTCTTGACCGGGACCTCGAACGGTTCCGCCGGCAGCTCGCGAAGTTCCAGCCGTTTCTCTCGAGAAAAAAGTCGTCGGCCTCCATCGATGAGTTCGACGTCGCCACCGAACAACTGATCAGCCGGGTCTTCGGCGAGGCGTCCGATCTATTGGAAGCCTACCAGTACGCCAAGTTGGGCGAGGCGGCGGGCTTGGTCAATTTGCCCGAAGAGGCGCAGGAAGGGGGGGCGCAGGATATCTATCGCGAAAGCCTTCAGCAGCGAAAGCGCGTCATCGAAAGCTGTATCTCGGAGCTGGAGGCGAAAAAGGCGGCGGTGGCTTCCAGGAACGGGCGAACGAGCGTGTTGGCCGGGGCGAAGGTGGCGGACTACATGTCGCACGACGTCCGCAGCATCCATCGGGATGCCACGATCAAGGAGGCCGGCCGGCTGCTCCAAAAGTGGAAAGTCGGGTCCCTCCTTGTCGATGACGGCCTTCGATATATCGGCATCATCACGGACACCGATCTCAGCCGAAAAGCGGTGGCGCGCGGCCTCGATCCCAATACCACCACCGTCAAGCAGTGCATGAGCAGGGCGATCGTGACGATCGAAGACACCGAACCGATGACCGAGGCGATCCGCCTCATGAAGGAGAACGGAATTCGGCACTTGCCGGTGACCGAGGACGGCACGATCATCGGCGTGCTCTCGGTCTCCGATCTGCTGCGGGCCTATGACGAGTTGTCCGGGCTGGCGTTGGAAGGAGTGGTCGACAAGGACTGAGCGGTCGGATCAGACCGCGCCGAACCGTCGCTCGAAAAACGCCCGGGTGTCGGCCATATGGCGGGCGAGGTCGGATTGTAAGTGGCTGGCGCCGGCCTGCCAGTCCTCGGTGGTGTACCCGACGCGCCGGGCCAGGAACACGAAGTCGTCCGATTCCGGCTCGGGCAGCACCAGATCCTTTGCATTTCCCCGCACCATCCTCAAGCCGTCGATCAGAGTTCTGAAAAACAGGTAGGCCTTGCGCAGACGCAGACCGTCGTCGCGGGCGACCAGTCCCGTCTCGATCAAGGCCGCCAGCGCGTCCATCGTGTTCGTGGTTCTCAGCGTCGGATGCTGATGGCCGTACATCAGTTGGAGATACTGGACGGCGTACTCCACGTCGATCAGCCCGCCCGGGCTGTATTTCACGTTGATCCGTCCCGGTTCGACCAGTTCCTTCACCTGCCGCCGCCGAAGGTCGAGGGCCGTCGCCAGATCCCACGGCGCTCCACTGTACACGAACGCATCGCGGTGCGCTTCGACTTGCCGTCCCAAGCCCTCGTCTCCGGCCACGTAGCGCAGCTTGATGAGCGCCTGCCGCTCGAACGGGGCGCTCAGTCCCGCGGGACTGTAGTACGTCCGGACTTCGTCGAAGGCGTTAGCCAGCGATCCCTTGCTCCCGTGCGGCCGCAAGCGCACATCCAGGTGGAAAATCCCTTCCTGCTTGGCTTCGATCCAGCGTAAGAGTTCCTGGACCAGCCGTTCGAAGTACTCGCTGTTGTCCAGCGGGTGTCTGCCGTCGGTCCGGCCGGGGCCTCCATACACGAAGAGCACCTCGATGTCGGAGGCATAGCCCAGTTCACGGCCGCCGAATTTGCCCACCCCCAGCACCGTGAAGGGACAAAGGCGGCGGTCGAAGAGCCTCGGCCGGCCGTGGAGAGGATCCAATTTCGCCCGGCAGTCCGTCACGCTCCGACTTACGATGGCTTCGGCCAACTGGGTGAGGGCCAACGAAAAGTCGGCAAGGCTCGTGGAGGGATCGAGAAGATGCTTCATGTCGATCCGGAACAGCTCTTCGTCCTTGAACTGGTTCAACGCCTGCCGCCGCCGCTCGTCGGTTCTGCAGGTCGCTAAGCGACGCCGAAGGATCTTGTCCAGCTCCTGCTTCGATTTGATGAGCGGCTCGACCCGATAGGTCTCCAGCATCGGCAGGAGATTGGTATGCTGCCGGCGCAGGAAATCTTCCCACAGGAAATCGCTGGCGCCCAGCAGGCGGGCCAGCAGGGGAAAGGACCTCTTGTCTTTGACGAAGGCGAGGCCCTTTTGACGCTTGAAACCCCGCTCGTCTTTGAGGATCAAGTCCAGGAACTGATCGAAGGCTTCGATCGCTTTTGCAGGGTCGGGGGCCCAGGTGAGCGCGTGGGTGAACTGTTTGATCAGGACCGCGGTGATCCGGAGGTTCTGCTGTTCGTCCGGATCGACGATCTTTTGCCCGTTACGGTCGCGGACGTAAAAGCGGTCGTGGAGCTTCGGACCCACGTTTTCGAACTGGGCTTTGGTGATGTAGACGTTCCGCATGGCCAGCGCGTTGGCGAACGCATACAGGAACGCGGGCGTGTCGTCCGAGCGGATGTCCATGATCGTGTCGGTCGCGGACTGGCTGTTGTCGAAGGTGATCTGAACCGGTTGCAGCAGGCCGGTGAAGGTTCCCCGCTGTTTGCCGAGCCGTTCGACCAACTGCCGGTTCACGTGCTGGCGCGCCTGTTCGAACTGCCGCGTATCCAGCAGGCGGATCATGCGGTCCAATTCGTCGCTCAGGCGGCGTTGCTCCTCTGGAGAAAACGCGACGCCGGGCATGGGGCGAACCCGAAAGAGATCGACGATCTTTTTTCGCGCAAGGCCGGGACGCGCTTTGGGGCGGCGCGACGGCCATGTCGATCCCATGTGCGGCGCAATGGCGGGCGCCGCGTCGGAGAACGTGTAGATACGCCCTTCCTGGACGTCGAGTCCGAAAGCGGACAGCAGCCCGCAGATCGTGGCGAACTCCGAAAAGTAGTCGTAGGCGACGACCACGACCTCGAACGACGGGTCTTCCTTGGGCTGAATGTGGATTTGGCAGGGGCGGTCCGGGTCCAGGCGCGACGCGAGCCGGACGTGTCGCGCCATGTCGTCGGGCCGGACGTGCGCGAAGTAGTCGGGGTCCATGCGCGACACGAAATCGCGCAGGATATCTTCCGCTACATCGGGGCATAGCAGCTTGAGCGCATTGATGCGTGCTTCAATCGTCATGAAAGGAAAAGCTCATAGCCGTCAGCTCTCAGCGTTCAGCCAAGAACAGAGCGTTCGATATACAGCCGAGGGCTGACAACTGATAGCTGACAGCTTTCTTGCGCCAGTATACCTGAACGGCGATTCGTTGTGCGTCTCTGTCCGCGTCGGTATAATGCCGCCGCATGACACGGAAGGCTTCGGTGTCCCGCCCTCTGCGCACAATACCGTCGGCTTCTCAACGCGATGCGCGATCATCAGACCCGAGTGCGCTCCTGTTGGCGCCCAGACTCGATTCCGACGAAGTCGCTGCCATCCTCAAGCCTTACGGGCTGACCGATGTCGTGCAGGCCGACGCCAACATCCAAGCGATGGCCGGAGAACCCCGCACGCGGCATCTCTTGGCGAAGATGTTGAGCGATCTGCTGGAATCCGTTGCGCGGACCGCCGATCCGGACCAAGCATTGAATCATTGGGAGCGATTTCTGCAGTCCGGCATCAACCGCGCGGCGCTGTTCGAATATCTGCACCGCTCGCCCCGCATGTTGCATCTTCTGTGCGCGATTTTCGGCAACAGCGATTCGCTCGCCCAGACGCTGATCCGCGATCCGCTGCTCGTCTATTGGCTGATAGAGGAGCAGGTCCTGACAAGACGGCCGACGCGCGCGTCCTTGGACCAAGCGCTGCGCCGGACTTTGGCCAACCTGATGACGGGCGAGCTCAAGCTGGAAGCCCTCAGGCGGTTCCGTCGCCGGGAGATGTTGCGCATCGGCGTGCGCGATTTGCTGGGCCTGGACGATGTACCGGACACCACCGCCGCCCTCTCCGATCTCGCCACGGTTCTTATCCAGGCTGCATACGAAATCGTCGAGGAGGACCTGCGACGGAGATACGGCGTCCCGATGCACCGCGACACCAAGGGACGGATGGTGGAAACCGGATTTGCCGTGATCGGCATGGGCAAGCTCGGCGGGGGAGAGCTCAACTACAGCTCCGACGTCGATCTGATTTACGTGTATGCATCCGATGCCGGAAGCACCCGAGGAGTGCGGCAGGAACTCTCCAACGAAGAGTACTTCGAACAGCTTGCACGTCGTCTGACGCAGGCGCTTGCGGCTCCGACGCGGGAAGGCCATGTCTTTCGTGTGGATCTGAGGCTTCGCGCCGAGGGATCAGTCGGGCGGTTGGCGAGATCCTTGGCGGATTATGCCCGGTACTATCGGACGAGGGGGGAGGTGTGGGAACGTCTCGCGCTGCTCAAGGCCTGGCCGGTCGCCGGCTCCCGAGAGGTCGGGCGCGCCTTTCTGCGCCTCACGCGGCCCTTCGTTCTTGGCGGTCCCGAGCCTTCACAGCGCGGCGCGGACGTCCAAGCTGTTCTGAAAGAGGTGCGAGCGGTCAAAGATCTGATCGACGGGAAAATGGCCGACCGCGGTCATGAGCGGCGGAATGTCAAGCTGGGCATTGGAGGGATTCGGGAAATCGAATTTCTCGTCCAAACGGTCCAGGCGATATGCGGGAAAGTCCTGCCGCGCATTCTGGACCGCAGCACTCTGGGAGCGCTGGGTCGATTCCGGCAACTGGGGTTGTTGTCGGCGACGGAGCGGTCGGCGCTGGCGGCGGCCTATGTCTTTCTACGCGATGTGGAACACAAACTGCAGATGGTGCATGACCTCCAAACCCATGCGTTGCCGGAGACCGAAGAAGAGTTACAGCGTTGCGCGATCCGGCTCGGCTACGCCGGACGCGACCGAAAGACAGCCGTGGATCGCTTCACCGCGGACTATCGCCGCCACACGGAACGCGTCAACGCCATGTTCCGCCGACTCTTCTTTACGCCGGGCCGCTCTCCATTGCTGAGGGCCGCTCTCAGAAAGCTAACAGCGAGGAGCTAATAGAGAGTAGCGAATTGCAAGGCACGGGAAGCAAAAAACAAAGAGCCAGATGAACGCCGGGTCTCCGGGCGCTGCTTCCCTTTGAGTCTGCCAACACTCGCTATTCGGCTTCTGCTATTGTGTAAGACTGGGATCATCATACGCGGCCAATCCGGAATAGCGGAACTCTTCGCTGTAGGTTCGGGCACTTGTAGAAGTAGTTCGTTCCGTCCAGTGTTTTGATTTGCATGGGAAGATGACACGCTTCACACGGAAGCTTTGGGATCTGACTGTCGTTCACGTAATGAGAGTTGCCGCACTTCAGGCAATTCCGTGATATGAAACCACCGTCTCGGCTGCGGACTATCTGTGCGTCTGCAGTGCAATACGGTGACGGCTGAGTGCGTATAAGTTTCCTCTGCATTGAGTGCAACGGGCAACGAAACCCTCCGAAAAAGCAACAGGGCCGGAGGGCTTCCGCCATCCGGCCCTGTCGCTTCCCGCTATAAACCGTTAGCTGTACGCCAGTAGCTCTTTCTTCAATACATGTCGTGCATGTGACCATGACCGGCGCCGGCCGGTTCTTTCTTCTCCTCCGGGATCTCCGTGACCATCACCTCGGTCGTCAGCATCAAGGCCGCCACGCTGGCCGCGTTCTGGAGCGCGCAACGCGTGACCTTGGTCGGATCGATAATCCCCGCTTTGAGCATGTCGGTGTATTCTTCGGTTTGCGCGTTGAAGCCGAAGCTGGGATTCTTATCGCCCCGCACTTTCTCGACGACGACCGAGCCTTCCACGCCGGCGTTCGCCGCGATCTGGCGGATCGGCTCTTCCAGCGCGCGCCGGACGATATTGACACCCACTTTCTGCTCGGGGGGCACGTCCTTCAGCAGGGGGTCCAGCGCCGAAATGCAACGCAGATACGCGACACCGCCGCCGGGCACGATGCCTTCCTCGACGGCAGCCTTGGTCGCGTGCAGCGCGTCCTCGACGCGGGCCTTTTTCTCCTTCATTTCGGTCTCGGTGGCGGCGCCGACATTGATGACCGCCACGCCGCCCACGATCTTGGCCAGCCGCTCTTGCAGTTTCTCCCGATCGTAATCGGATGTCGTCTCTTCGATCTGAGACTTGATTTGCTTCACGCGGCCTTCGATCTTCTTCGGGTCGCCGTACCCTTCGACGATCGTGGTGTTGTCCTTGTCGATCGTCACCCGCTTGGCCCGGCCGAGATCCGTCAGTTTCACGTTTTCGAGTTTGATGCCGAGGTCCTCGGAAATCACCTGGCCACCGGTCAGGATCGCGATGTCCTCCAGCATGGCCTTGCGCCGGTCGCCGAAGCCGGGCGCCTTCACGGCCGCCACGTTCAGCGTGCCGCGCAGCTTGTTGACAACCAGGGTCGCCAGGGCTTCGCCTTCCACTTCCTCAGCGATGATCAGCAGCGGCTTGCCCATCTTGGCGACCTGCTCGAGAATCGGCAGCAGGTCCTTCATGCTGCTGATCTTCTTTTCGTTGATGAGGATGAGCGGCTCTTCCAGCACGGCTTCCATCCGCTCGGCGTTGGTGACGAAGTAGGGGGAGATGTACCCGCGGTCGAACTGCATGCCTTCGACGACGTCCAGCGAGGTGGACATGGACTTGGCTTCCTCGACCGTAATGACGCCGTCCTTCCCCACCTTCTCCATGGCCTCGGCGATCAGGTCGCCGATCGTCTTGTCGTTGTTGGCCGAGATTGTACCGACCTGGGAAATTTCGGTCTTAGTCTGGCAGGGTTTGCTGAGCTTCTTGAGCTCCTGCACCACCGTTTCCACCGCCCGGTCGATGCCCCGCTTGATCTCCATCGGGTTGGCGCCCGCGGTAATGTTCTTGACGCCCTCGCGGAAGATCGCCTGGGCTAGCACGGTCGCCGTCGTGGTGCCGTCGCCGGCCGTGTCGCTGGTCTTGCTGGCGACTTCACGGACAAGCTGGGCGCCCATGTTCTCATACGGGTTCTTCAGCTCGATTTCCTTCGCGACAGTGACGCCGTCCTTGGTGATGCTGGGCGCGCCGAACTTCTTGTCCAAAATCGCGTTCCGACCCTTGGGGCCGAGCGTGGCCTTCACGGCGTCGGCGAGCTGATTCACCCCCTTTAGGATCGCGGCCCGCGCCGCCTCGCTGTAGAGTAATTGCTTAGCCATCGTGATCCTCCCTCTGCGTCGTGATCGTTGATCAGTATGTCATGTGTGGACATACGGTTTGCGCGTGACGGGGCAATGCCCAGGTTCAGGTGTTGGTGAACACGCCCAGAATGTCCTCTTCTTTGAGGATCAGGCATTCTTCGTCGTCGATCCGCAGCTTGCTTCCGGAATATTTGTCGAACAACACGTGATCGCCGACCTTCACGTTTTCGACCTTCTTCCCGACCGCCTGCACGATGCCTCTCTGGGGCTTTTCCTTTGCGGAGTCCGGCACGTAAATGCCGCCCGCGGTCCGCTCCATCTCCTCCGTGTAGGTGATGAAGACGCGGTCGCCGAGCGGCTGAAAATTCTTCGCTGCGGTCGAGGCTTTCTTTTCCTTCTCCTTGGTCTCCGTGGCCATACGAACTCCCTCCTCCTGTTGGTTTTAGTCTGTGATTGGTCGCGACTACTACTTTTGAAACCGATTGTTTGAAAAGCGGATTCCGCCTCCCCAGAGGAGGCGGCTAGCAAAACTCGCTGGGAGAGATAGCGCCGGTCGAAGGCAAGTCAAGGGGGCGGGGCCAGAATTTCTTGGCGGCCACCGCAGGCCGCAAGATATTGACTCTAAGTCATTGACATTGCGTAAGAATGGTGGCGATTCGTCCGGCCAAACTCAGGCGCGTAACCGATCGAAGTCTTTCACCTCTTTTTTGATGTAGTCGCGGAGGCGCTTGATGATCCGAGCCTCTAACTGCCGGGTCCGCTCTTTGGTGATTCCATATTTGGCGCCGAGGTCTTCCAGGGTCAGAGGGGTCTCGGACAGGACGCGGTTCCGCAGGATGTCCTCTTCTCGCTCGTCCAGAGTCTTGATGAATTCAGCCAATTTCCGCCGAAAGAGCGCCCTGAGTTCCGCATCAGCGATTTGCTCGTCCGCCGGCTGATCCTGTGAGGGCAGAATGTCGAGCAGCGTGCCGTCTTTGTCCTCACCCAGCGGCTGGTCCAGGGACAATTCCCAGCTGCCCAGCCGTTGATCCATTTCAATCACGTCCCGTTCGCGGACGTTCAGGCGATCCGCCAACAGCTTGGCGTCCGGTACGAAGCCTTCCCGCTCCAGTTTGGCTTTCTCCTTCTTGAGGTTGTAGAAGAGCTTGCGCTGGTCCTGGGTGGTGCCGACCTTCACGAGGCGGAAGTTGTTCAGCAGATAGCGGAGAATATAGGCGCGGGCCCACCAGGCGGCATAGGCGTAAAAGCGGACGTTTTTGGTCGGATCGAATTTCTTGATCGCCTGCATCAAGCCGACGTTGCCTTCCTGAATCAGGTCCATATGGTCGGCGCCGGTATGGAGGTATTCGGCGGCGATGGCCACGGAGACACGCAAATTGGAAAGGATGAGCTTAACGGCGGCTTCGCGGCTGCCCATCACGCGGTACTCGTGAAAGAGCCGGAGTTCTTCTTCTTTGGTCAGGTAGGGATAGCGCCGGACTTCGGCCAGATACTGTTGCAGCGCCGTGACCGGGACGAGAGACGTCGTCGCTTCGGCATGGTCGCGCTCCTGAGAGGAAGATGACCCGGTGGGCTCGGGGAAGACGCCTTCTTCAGCGATGTCGGTATCCGTCGGTTCGACGTCCTCGACTTCCCAGGTGTCCTGCTGAATTTGCGGTTCGGATTCGCTCATCGATCCTTATGCGCTCTCGCCGTGCGCGCGGGCAGATTCCACCATTATAAACAGAATGGGGTCGAAATAAACAGAACAGTCGCCATGAGCCTGCGACTCACCCACGCATGTGAACATCATGGCTGGGCGAGCGGCAAGGGGCGAAGGAGAAAGCGCCTCCGGCCTCGCGTCTCGGGGCTCTGGCCCCGCGCCTATTTTCAGAAGAGAGTCGAAGGACAAAGTTCAACCGGCAAGCACGTCTACATGGCCACGGGTTCGCGCACGAGTCATGTGATTTGCTAAGATGGCCTCCGGAGATGATTGGGGATATGCCTCCGTTTAAGCTCGAAGCGCCGTTCAAGCCATGCGGAGATCAGGGCCAGGCGATTGCGAAACTGGCCGCCGGGGTCAAGGCCGGAAAGAAGCACCAGGTTTTGCTCGGCGTCACCGGTTCCGGCAAAACGTTCACGATGGCGAACCTGATCGAACGGGTGCAGAAGCCGACGCTTGTGCTCGTCCATAACAAGACCTTGGCGGGACAGCTTTACCAGGAATTCAAACAGTTTTTCCCGCACAATGCCGTCGAATATTTCGTCAGCTACTACGACTACTACCAGCCGGAAGCCTACATTCCCCAGACCGACACCTACATTGCGAAGGATGCGTCGATCAACGACGCCATCGATCAGATGCGGCACGCGGCGACCACGGCGCTGTTGCAGCGGAACGATGTGGTGATCGTATCGTCGGTGTCGTGCATCTATGGCCTCGGCTCGCCGGAGGTCTATCGCGGCATGCTGCTCTACCTCGAAGAAGGCATGGAGATCCGGCGCGAGCAGATCCTGTCCAAGTTGGTGGAGATTCAATATGGGCGCAACGATACGGATTTTCACCGTGGGACCTTCCGCGCGCGAGGCGACGTGATCGAGGTCTTTCCGGCCTCCTCGGACGCCGTCTCGGTGCGCATCGAGCTGTTCGGCGACGTGGTGGATGCGATTCACGAGATCGATCCGCTCACCGGCAAGTCATTGGGCAGGTTGCCGAAGGTGCCGATCTACCCCAATACCCACTACCTGATCGCGCCGGACCGTTACGAGCGTGCCTTGAACGGAATCGAACAGGAACTGGAGGAACGGATTGCGTTCTTCAAGCAGGAGGGCAAGTTGCTCGAGGCCCAGCGGATCGAGCAACGGACGCGCTTCGATTTGGAGATGATACGGGCGATGGGCTACTGCCACGGGATCGAGAACTATTCACGGCATCTGAGCGGTCGCGCGCCGGGCGAGCCGCCGCCGACGTTGCTGGACTACTTCCCCAAGGATTTTCTCCTGATCGTCGACGAGTCGCACGCCACCATTGCGCAAGTGGGAGGCATGTACGAAGGCGACTATTCGCGCAAGAAGACCCTCGTGGACTACGGGTTTCGGCTGCCGTCGGCGATCGACAACCGGCCGCTGAAATTCGAGGAGTTCGAACGGTGCTTGAACCAGGTCATTTACGTGTCGGCGACGCCGGGCCCCTACGAGCTGGAACATGCCGGCCGTGAGGTGGTCGAGCAGATCATCCGGCCGACCGGCTTGATGGATCCGGCCATCGAGGTGCGTCCCGCAAAAGGGCAAGTGGACGATTTGCTGGGCGAAGTGCGGGCGGAAGCCGCCAAAGGCAATCGCGTGTTGGTCACGACGCTGACCAAGCGGATGGCTGAAGATCTGACCGAGTACTACCATGATCTGGGCGTCAAAGTTCGCTATCTGCACTCCGACATCAAAACGTTGGAGCGGGCCGAAATCGTGCGCGATCTGCGGCGCGGCGTGTTCGACGTGCTGGTGGGAATCAACCTCTTGCGCGAGGGGCTGGATATTCCGGAGGTCAGCCTCGTCGCGATCCTCGACGCGGATAAGGAAGGCTACCTGCGGTCGCACCGGTCGCTGATTCAGACCGCCGGCCGCGCGGCCCGGCACGCCGAAGGCCGCGTGATTCTGTACGGTGATACGGTCACGGATTCCATGAGGTTAGCGATCGAAGAGACCGCGCGGCGGCGGAGGATTCAGGCCGAGTACAATGAGGCGCACGGCATCACGCCGGAAAGCGTGAAGAAGGGCATCCCGTCGCTGGAGTACGCGGTGGCTCAGATGGACTATCTCACGCGAGATCTGGCAGCCGAGCCCGACGCCGTCTATCAGGAGGAGCGCGACGTCGAGCAACTCATCCGGCGTCTGGAAGCGGACATGAAAGCGGCCGCCAAGGAATTGGAGTTCGAACGAGCGGCGGAACTGCGGAACCGGATCCGGGCCTTGAGGATGAAAGAGCTCGAGGTCAAGCCGTGAGACTCAGACCTGTTTGTAGAGGTAAATGCCCAGGAAAATACCCAGGAACGTCAGCAGGTTCATTTTGATCGTGAAGCCCATCGTAATCTTGAGCAACACCAGATCGACCGTCACCGGCGGGTTGATTCCTGGAGTGAGAGCGGTCGAGAAAATGTTTTGAATGGCTCCGTGCGGGGCCAT
>FWPU01003808.1_pt1 | contig 31515 bp, 26 predicted proteins | sample 2228361 | NCBI WGS metagenome assembly FWPU01 (sample SAMEA103939777, study PRJEB20133) | metagenome | reverse complement strand
AATTCAAAGACTCTGTCAGGCACTTGCAGCATTTGTTAAACTTTCTGAATTTAAAAATAAATTGGAATTTAAAAAATACATACCGATTGCAGAAAATAAGATAAGAAGCATATTTTATAAATTTGATATTTATAAATTAAAACCATTGAAAGACATCTTTTTTTGACCTTATACTTTTAACTTATGAAATTTATTTTTATATTCTTTATATTAACAAAAGGTGAATATTCCCTTGAATTCCTGAAATTTGGAATTGGTGCAAGAGAAATATCTCTTTCAAATTCCGACATTATATCCCCTTCGCCTTCTGTTGCCCCACTTTATAATCCTGCATGCATTGGAGAAAACCAATTCTCATTTACATTAAACAAATCTTTTGCCTTTAATAATATTCTGGAATATAACTATGCAGGTTTTTCGCTTCCAATTCTGAAAAAATATTTTTTTGCAGTTGGTTTTTTGTATTCAAATATCCCTGATATTCCCCTTTATTCAAATCCAATAGAGCCAGGTGATACAAATTTTTATCCATCAGAGGGATATTTTAATTATACTCAGAAAGCTTTTCTGTTCAGCTTTGCATGGAAAAAAGTCCCTGTGGGTTTGAATTTTAAGGTTATTCATCAGAAAATGCTTGAAGGTAAGGGGTTGGGTATAGGATTTGACATAGGAACAAAGTATTTCAGATTTACAAAATTTGGAAAATTCTCTTTTGCTTTTGTCATTAAAGACATAGGTGGAACAAAGGTTTCATGGCAGGATAAGGAAAAGGGTGAAGAGATTACAGGATTTTATGCAGGAGCAGGTTATTCAAAAGAGTTTGGATTTTTTAATTTAAAAATTTTTGGAACAGGTTTTTATGATTATGATTTCTATACATCTACAGGGTTTGAAATATCTTTATGGAAAAGTTTGTTTTTAAGGATAGGTTTTTTATACTTTGACCTCTTTTCAGCAGGTGCAGGCTTGAAACTTAAATTTATTGAACTTGACTATGGATTTAAAAGAAATATTGCAGGTTCAACTCACTCAATTTCATTAACATTTAAGAAGATATGATAATTTTATTATTTTTTGTTTTATGGTCACAGGACTTTGTTCTTGATGAAAATCCCCAGTCAAATCAGTATCTTCCCTATAATTTTCAAAATACGGTTACAGAAAACAGCCTGCACATAATTGTTTCAGGATATGAAAATCCTGACTGGCTCAAATCAAGAAATTTTGTTTATTTTAAACCTTTTAATGGAGTATGGAGTCCTAAAAAGCAGCCCTACGCAGGTGATGATTTTGATGAGTATCCTGTAATTTTTTCCGATGAAAACGAATATCTTTATTTGTTTTATCAAAAAATCACAAAATATACTGATTATGGAATATATTATCAACGCTCAAGTTTTCCAAGAGAGTATGAAAGCTTTACATATCCTGAAGGGATAAATTTTGGTTCTGATATGACTTCTGAGATGTATATATCCGCCATCATTGGTGAAGAAAACAGGATAAATCTTATTTTTTCCAGTGATTCGGAAAATTATTTTAATATTTATCATGGAATAGAAGTAAATCCCTATTATTTTGAAATAAACAGGATAAGTTTTTACGGAGATAATATATTTCCACAGATGGTCTATTTAAGAGATACAACCTATATATTTTATCTGAAAATTCTATCAGATGGAAGTTCCTGCATTACCCTTAACAAATTTAAAGGAAATTATAAGGGTGAAGTTGTTTTCAACGATATGGGGAACAATATAAAGAACTTTTTTGCTTTATCATATTTTAGTAATTATATACTTCTATTTTATATACAGAATAAAAAATTGTCAGGTGCCATATATGATGTGGGTTCCTCTCAAATAGTTGATACCCAGAATATTTTTTTAGGTATTGATGTTGAAGAACCTAATGCAGTATGTGATTCTTTTGGAATTGTTCATCTTTTTTTCACAGTTGGGGCAGGGGAGGAAAGAGACATATTTTATACATATTCTTCTTCAGGGCTTAACTTTTCTAAACCTGAGCAACTCACTTTTACCCCTTTTCCTTCCTACTCACCCCATTCTTTTTATTCAAAGAATGAAGGAAATCTTTATGTTTTCTGGGTAGATGAAAGAGATAAGCCTGTTAATCCCGAGTTCTATTCAAAAATTTATTATAAGTTTAAAAATACAGGTAAAAAGGGAGGGTTTATTTTTTCAAAAAATGTTTTAAAGAGCGAAGATATAAAAAGAAAATATACAGGGAAAAAGTTTTTTGATGTTCTCGGTAGAAAGGTAGCCACAGGACAGTTTAAAGGAGGAATTATATTTTTAAATGACAGAAACAAAAAAATTAAACTTATAGGATTATGAAACTTATTATTTTTATATTTTTATCTTACAAATATCTGGTTATACCTGATGGTGATTTTAAAATTACCTTAAATGAGAAAGATATATCTCCTTTGAGAACAGGCTGGATAAGAAATGTTCGTGTCGGAATTTTTGATGTTGAGGATACCCTAAATTTGAAAATCACAGGGAAAATCGGATATTACGAAATAGATAAAAATTTCAAAAAGATACTTGAAAAAATTATTGTTAACAAACAGGATATTAAAAAATTTGCATACAGGTTAAATATTACTGAAAACCTTTATGAATTACCTTTTGAAAGAGCAATCAAAATATATACAAAAAAAGAAGGCATTTATAGAATTTATGGAAACATTTTAAAGAATATGGGAATTGATATAGATACTCTTTTCCCTCAAAACGCCCACCTTTTTTACAGAGGTAGAGAAATTCCTATAATATTTAGAGGAGAGGAGGATGGTGTTTTTAATGATGGTGATTATATTGAGTTTATCGCTCAAAAGATAAAAGGCGAAAGAACATATTTCCATCAATACACTGATTTTAATTCCTATTTCCTGTACTTCAATTATGAATCAGGTTTAAGATTTTTGAGCAAAAATATGCTTTCTTTTGACTCTACAAATATTATATCTTCCTTGCACAAGGTATATCACTTTGAGAAGGATTCGGTTTTTATGGATTTTACACAAATGGAAATGACAAATACTGATTCCTTTGATCTGTGGTACTGGAAGGTCTTATCATTGAATAAACCGGAAAGCCTTTTATTTAAAATAGAAAAACCACTGGATCAGAGACCCTATAAGATAAAATTCTATTTTGAAACCTTTGAAACAGAAAATGTAAACTATCCTGAACACGGTGTTGAATTGAAGATAAACGATAATTTCACGGATACGATTTTCTGGAATGGAAATGCCCCTTATATTGATTCAGTTATTATTCTAGGCAGTTTTTTAAAAAGTGGATATAATTATATTGTTTTAAAAGAGGATTCCCTTTTCAGTAATATAGCAGGTCTTTTGAACTGGTTTGAAATTGAGGGAACATTTAGTCCTGAATTGATAGGGGATTTCTATAGATGTGAACCTGCTCAAGATACATTTTCCATAATTTTGAAGGGTGGAAGAAAAAATAAAATCAGGGTCTTTTTTTATCCTTCAATAAAATACGGAGAGGTAGAAGGAGAATTTAAAAACAGTGGATATGAGTATAATCTGACCTTTGAACCCTTTTCTTCAGGTTATTATTTTATATCTGATACATTTTTTATACCTGAGAGCCTTAAAATTTATGAGAAAGAAGAAATAGTAAATCCTTCTCAAGGTGCTGATATAGTCGTTGTAACCCCTTTAGAATTTTATGAGAAAGCTTTAATTTATAAAAATTACAGAGAATCGCAAGGATATTCAGTTAAGATAATCAAAGTGGGTGATATATACAATCAATTCTCCTACGGTATAAAATCGCCACATGCAATAAAGGAATTTTTAAGAAACGCAGTCTTCAGATGGAATCCATCTCCTTTTGCTGTTTTGCTCCTTGGTGATGCTTCCTATGACCCTAAGAATATTGAGAATTATGTAAGGGATTTTATACCCACCTTTTTATATCCTGCCAAAACACCGGGTCAGGTTGTTTATTACTCAAGACCCACATCAACAGATATATACTACACATTACTTGTTGGAGATGACCCTTTCCCTGATATACTTCTAGGAAGAATACCTGTTAACAGTTTAACTGAATGTGATGTATATTTAAACAAGGTTATTCAGTATGAGCAAAATCCAGAGTTCGGATGGTGGAGAATATCTCCTTATCTTTTGACTGAAGTTCATCCTCAGGATGGAACGGTGTTTTATAAGGCTTGTGAAAAGTTAAGAAATGAGAACATACCCAAAGAATATGATTCAAGAGTTATTCCCCTTTCAACTTTATCAAACTTTAAGGGTTATACTTTTCCTGAAATTCTTGAGGAAATTTCAAAAGGAAGCCCTGTTATAACATTCATAGGGCATGCGTCAACAAGTTTCAGGACGATTTTTAGAAATAAAACCTTTAAGGCTGAAAGATGGTATGATGTCTATAATTTCAAAAAACCCCCTTTATTTGTGGCAATGAGTTGCTGGGTTGGAGATTTTGCAGGTTTTTCTGAAAAGTATTCCTTTTATGACCCTGGAAAATCCTTTCTTGAACTGCCTCTTTTGCTTTCAGGAAGAGGAATAATAGGTTGTATGGCAGTTACCGCATCTTCACCATCGCCTGAGTATAGCTTAAAAAATATAACCTATCTTTTACCTGAAGGAGTTTTAAAGGGGTTTTATAGTTATAATATAAAAGAATTGGGTGGTTTACATCTTTTTTCTCGTTTACACTCTTTGTTATATATACCTTCTCTGTCAGGGGAATCAAAAAATGTCTACTATACCTTTAATTTAATAGGTGACCCATTATTGAAATTACCTGTGCCAGAAGTGGATAGTATTAGTTTAAATCCTGTTTCTGTTTTGCCCTATGATACAATTTTTGTTTCATCAGAACCGGACTCCATACTCAGCGGAAAAGCCATTGAGAGACTTAAAATAACGGACGGTGATACAGGATATACTATGTACAAATTGAAAGAATATAATTCTTTACCCTTCGTAGATACAATTCCTGTTAATTATTCTGGTTTTAATGCAAAAGGAGAAGTTAGAGTTTATTTCTTTAATCCCTCCTTTGAGTTAAAAGAAAAAACAGGGTTTGCAAATTTTTCATTGAATGGTGCCTTTGCTCAAAATATTGAATTTGTCCCTCCTTTACCTGATAGTGAATATCATTATATAAAGTCAATTATAAAATCCGCGAGAAACATGGACACAGTATTTCTTTTATGGAGTTATGGTGATTCCATTGAAAGTCCGTATTTTGTGAACCTTCAAAGAACAGGGGATACATTTGTTACACAGAATGCAATAGGTCCTTTATATCCGGGTAATGAATTCTGTATTTCCTTTTATATAATTGATACCACAGGAATTTCTTTTTACACGGATACATTCAAATACAAGGTTCCTTTTCTAGCCGACCTTTTTGCAGGTAAAGTTGATATAATACCTGATATAGAGAATAGGAATTTAAATATTACTTTCCCGATTGTAAATGGCGGTGAAAGGGATGCTGATAATTTCAAGTATTTCTTTAAAATTATAAAAAGAGGGGATACGGTTCTTTCAAGAATTGACAGTATTTCCCTTATCCCGTCTGTTTCTGAAAGCATTTTTATAAATATAAGTGATACCCTTTATCATGGTAATTTAAAAATCTATTACAACATTGATTCAGATAACAGAATCTTTGAATCAAATGAATATAACAATTCAATGATAATTGATAATTTTGAAAATCCTTACATATATTTTATCGACTCAACTTCATGGGTTTATCTGGATGATTCTTTGCAGTTTAAAATAACAAGTCAGGATACAAATATATTTGAGATTAGAAGAATTGATAGTTTTCAAATATATCCAGGAATTAAATTTGTAGATACCCTTTCGGGAATCAGCGTAAAAGACTTTTTAAATACAGGGACAGAAAGAGATTCTTTGATATCATTTAAATTCCTTTCTCCCTCTGATTCACTTGAACTTTTCAGATTTGAAGAGGACTCGCTCTGGCACAAACTTGATAAAGTTTTTGATAGTTCTTTTGTTTTATGGGTTTCTGAAAAAATAGGTATTTTTTCCTTTGGCTATTTAAAAGATAAAAGGGGACCTGAATTACATATATTATGGAATGGAGAAGAATTAAGGGACAATCAAAAATTAAAAAAGGGAAGCGATATTGGATTTTTATTTTCTGATTCAAGTGGTATAGACCTGTTTTACAAGAAGCCTGAGGTTTTACTTGATGGGGTTAATATATTTGACAGCCTGAGTTTTAATAAAGGTATTCAAAATCCGAGAACTATTTCATCGAGTTATAAATTAAAAACCCTAAAAGAAGGATTGCACACTATTGATATAAATATTTATGATTGCCTGGGTAATTTTTCTCAAAGGACAGTATCCTTTTTAATATTTGAGCCCTTTGATATAATATTTAAAGGTATTTATCCAAATCCTATAAGAGATAAAAAGACTGTTATAGCCTTTGAAAATACCAAGGATTTGAATTCAATAAAAGTGAAAATAATTACAGTGGCAGGAAGAGAGATATACGAATTTGACCCTTATATGGATCCTGTAAGACCACCTTTGACAAGAAAAGGAAATCACTGGCTTGAGTGGTTTTTACAGGATAAATGGGGAAACAAGGTTGCAAATGGTGTATATCTGCTTTACATAGAAGGTAAATGGAAAGATAAAACTAAAAAAATAATTCAGAAAATAGGAGTTCTGCGATAAAAAAAAATACCTTTGAAAATTTATATGATGTTGTGAAGATTTTAAGAAGAAAATGCCCATGGGATAAATCCCAGACCATGAATTCAATGAAAAAAGAGATACTTGAAGAGGTTTATGAGGTTCACGATGCCTTAAGAAGAAGAAACTATAATAAGGTAAAAGAGGAAATGGGAGATGTTCTTTTGAGTTTATTTTTAATGGTAAAGATAGCAGAAGAAAAAAGGTATTTTACAAGAAAAAAATTTGTTAAGGATTTAATTCAAAAAATTATAAAAAAGCATCCCCATGTTTTTAAAGGTAAAAAGTTTAAAGATAAAAAAGAATTTTTAAAATACTGGGAATCAGAAAAGAAAGAAAAAGAAGTGAATATAGCAATGCCTTCTCTTCTCCTTTGTGAAAAGACTTTAAAAAAGATGAAAAGACTGGGACAAGGCGTCAAAAAGAATGAAATTGAAAATAAAATTTTAAAAACAATTTCAAAGGGTAAACTCCATAAAAAAGAACTTTCCTCGCTCCTTTTTCTTTCTTCAATTCTTTTAATTTTAAAGGGATATTCACCTGAAGAAATTCTTATAGAGAAATGTAAAAATTTTAAAAATCAGGTTTCAGATAGAATCCTGTGAATTTTTAAATAAAGTAATAGAAGTGTTATAAAGCTTGATAATAGAAAAAGGGAACAGGAAAAAGAGAAGTGTGAGCAAGAATATAAATATGACAAATGAAATGAATATGTAGCTTATTTCTTTTATTGCAAAGAATGCTCTTGAAAAAAGTCTTAATAAAAGATATAAAGATATTATTATTGAAATTAGTATAAAATCAATTTCCTGAAAATAAAATCCTTTCCCAAAAATCATATTCCACAGAGAGGGTAAAAATGTTGATGAAAGTATCAGGAAAGCTATTAGGGTAAATATTATAAGAATACTAATTCTTTTTATGTAATGAATAAAAAGTCTTTTATCTTTTTTGGATATAGCATAGCTGAGATTTGGTAAAAGGGGCATAAAAATTGCTGAATAAAATGTTTTTACACCCATAAAAAATGTTAAGGTTGCATTAAATAATCCTATATCTGAATAGGGTGAATTTTTTACTTTCATAAGAAGTATCCCTATGTAAAAATAGGATTCAAGAATTGAATTTATGGTGGACATTAAAAGTGGATTTCCGGGAAATATTATATTTTTGAAATTAAAGTTGAATTTTAATGGTGAAATTTTTTTTAAAAGATAAATTGTTACAGGTATCGGGATTAAGAGAGAAAGCAAATATGCAAACTCAAAATGGAATAATTTGCCAGAGATAAGATAAAAAAATATACCTGTTAGCAATGTGAAAATTCCGTAAATTGAGTGGGATATGGCTAAATAACTTATCTTTCTAAAGCCTAATAGTATTCCTCTTATAAACATTAAAGAGAGAAGGAAAATAAAACACAGTGAAAATAGAGAAAAGTTGGTTATGTGGTTGTCAAAGAACTTATTGATAAGGACAGGTGAGAGAACCCAGATCAGGATATAAAAGATTATGAAATAGAATAAGAATGAAGATAGGCTCTTTTCTAAAAATTTATTTAAAGTTGTTTTCTCATGGATTCCAGGTATCGTTACCGCTATTAAATCCCTAAATCCTGAAGCTAAAAAACTTGCTATAAAGGAAAATAAAGAATAGAACACACCCAGTTTACCAAACTCTGATTTTCCTATGCTTCTTGCTGCCAGGACATTGAATATAAAGAGAGAAACCCCTGTTATGGAAAGGGCTATTAACATGTAAAAGGAACCTTTTCTCACCCCTTCACCTTGGTCAGGAATGCTCATTTCAGAATAGGTTTTGACCCTTACCCACTATTTCATTAAAGGCTTCTTTAAAAAAATTTGTTTTTAACCTTATTTCCTCCGGAATTTTTTCACAATAATACTGCCATGATTTTTGGATTTCATTTTTTAAGGTTTCTTTTAAATTGCCCTGTTTTAATCCCCTTTCCCATTTATCTTTATAATACCTCGTTATATCCCTCGCAAGGATCTTTGCAAGTCTTTTTGCCTTTTCATAAAGCTTTTTTTCTTCTTCTGTTACAGGGGGGATATATGTTTTTTTCCGAACTTTTTTTTCTTCCAGTGGAGAAATCGGGAATATTACCCCACAATGTTTACATCTTGCCTTTATACCTGGCTTTATTTTTTCTTCAGGAACCTTGTATTTCTTATTACAGGAAGGACATTCTACAATTATATAATTCACATTAAAATTATAATCTTAAAAAATTCTCTTTTTCAAGTGGAAAAGGATTATTCCCCTTTTTCTTTTTCGTTTCCTTCTTTTGTTATCTCTTCAGTTTCTTTGGCAGCCTTTCTAAATTCTCTCAATGCCTGTCCCATACCTTTTGCAAGATCAGGTAGTTTTTTTGCCCCAAAGAGAAGCAATACCACCAAGAATATTAATAAAAGTTCCTGAAAGCCGAGGTTCATTTTTAACCTCCTTAGCCGGCAATTGCCAGCTCTTCTTCTTCTTCTCCTATTACCTCTAATTTTTGGAAATCTCTAAAACCAGTTCCTGCAGGTACCAGGCTTCCTATAATTACATTTTCTTTAAGCCCCTTTAAATAATCTTTTTTACCGTATACTGCTGCTTCTGAAAGAACTCTTGTAGTTTCCTGGAAAGATGCTGAGGCAATAAAGCTATCTGTAGCAAGGGCCGCCCTTGTTATACCAAGAAGCACAGGAGAGTATGTGGCAGGTCTTCCACCTTTCTCAAGTATTTTTGCGTTTTCCTCAAGAACAATTGTTCTATCAATAAATTGACCTCTTACGAATTTTGTATCTCCAGGCTCTTCAATTTTTACCTTTCTCATTATTTGTCTTACTATCACCGCTATATGTTTGTCAGCAATCTTAACACCTGAGAGTCTGTATATCTGTTGAATCTGGTCCATGAGAAATTCCTGAACTGCTTGAACACCTTTTACTCTCAATACATCATGAGGATCTATCTGGCCTATTGTCAATGGGTCTCCTGCGTTAACTTTTTCACCGTCGTCAACAAGAAGATATTTGCCATAAGGTATTGTATATTCTATTTCTGTGCCAACATCAGAAATTATTTTTACTTTTCTTTGCCCCTTTTCTGGTTTCCCTATTTTAACCATTCCGTCTATTTCTGCTATCATTGCTTTATCTTTTGGCATTCTTGCTTCAAATAGTTCTGTTACCCTTGGAAGTCCGCCTGTAATATCTCTGGTTTTTCCGGCTTCTCTCGAAAGTTTCGCTATTGTATCACCTGCTTTTATTTCAGCACCTTCTTCGACTATCAAATGAGCATTTTTAGGAAGAGATATTTCTTCAAGAACTTTATTTTTCTTTTTCGGATCCATTAATATAACAGCAGGATGTTTTTTCTTGGCTTTGTCTTCAGTTATTATCTTTTCTACTCTACCACCTTCTTCTACTGACTCATAGAAGGTTAAACCTTCTTCTATGTCTTTATATTTTACTATACCGGATTTGCTGGTAAGAATCGGTATATTATAGGGTTCCCACTTACATATAATTTGACCTTTCTGGATTTCCTCTCCATCATCTACAAACACTCTGGCACCCTGTGGTATATAATAATTTCTAATTCTTTTTTCGCCTTCTGTGCTTTCAATCCTAATCAAACCTTTTTTGGTAATAGCGACTTTTTCGTTTTCCGAATTTTCTACCACTGCAAGTCCAATATATTCAACTTTTGCTTTAAATGGGGCATCATGTGTTGATTCTTCAAGAATTCTTGCAGCAGCACCTCCTATATGAAATGTTCGCAGAGTAAGCTGGGTGCCTGGTTCGCCTATTGATTGAGCTGCAATAACTCCGACTGGTTCTCCTATTTCAACAAGCCTTCCTGTGGCAAGGTTTCTTCCGTAACATTTCTTGCATATACCTTGCAAGGACTCACAGGTCAAAACTGACCTTATTTTAACTTTTTCAATACCAACATTTTCTATTTCATAAGCAATGTCTTCTGTTATTTCTGAACCTGCTTTTACTATAACTTCACCGGTCACAGGGTTCCTAACATCTTCTGCAGCGAATCTACCTGTAATTCTTTCTGAAAGTGGTTCTATAGTTGCTTCACCTTCTTTTAGAGCAGTGATCTCTCTTCCAAGAATTGTTCCACAGTCTTCTTCAGTTATAACAACACCCTGCGCCACATCAACAAGTCTCCTTGTCAGGTATCCTGCGTCTGCTGTTTTAAGAGCAGTATCAATCAGTCCTTTTCTTGAACCGTGAGTTGATATGAAATATTCAAGAACAGTCATTCCCTCTTTTAAATTTGATTTCACCGGTGTTTCTATAAATTCTCCTGCAAGACCAATAGTTCTTTTTGGTCTTGCCATAAGTCCTCTCATTGCTGCAAGTTGTTTTATCTGATCAATACTTCCTCTTGCTCCGGAATTCATCATCATAAATATAGAATTAAATCCCTGCCTGTGCTCTATCAATTTCTTTTGCATCAGTTCTGTCACTTTATCTGTTACTTCGGTCCATATATCCAGTATTATATTATATCTCTCTCCTCTGGATATCTTCCCTTTAAGAAAATCGTTTTCCACTTTTTCAATAGTTTTTTCAGTTTTTTCCAGAATTTTCTCTTTTTCCTGTGGAATAAGGAGTTCGTCTATACCAAAGGTAATTCCTCCTTTTGTTGCCCACTTAAATCCCAGGTCTTTTAGATCGTCCAGAAATTTCTCGGTTACGATAGAACCGAACTTTTTGTAGCATTCTGTAATGAGGTTTCCGAGTTTTTTCTTGTTCATCTCTTCATTTAAAAATCTTAGTGGCAAAGGAACTACATTGTTGAAGATAATTCTTCCAACAGTTGTTTCAATTATTTTGTCTTTTATGAGCACTTTTATTTTTGCATGTAAACCTATTTTCCCGTTTTCAAAAGCAAGGAGTGCTTCTTCTGGTGATGAAAATGTAGAACCTTCCCCTTTATCTTTTTCTTTTATTTTTGTTATATAGTTTATTCCTATTATCGTATCTTGTGTTGGTGCTACAAGAGGATTCCCATAGGCAGGGGACAGGATATTATGCCTTGAAAGCATCAAAAAGAGAGATTCAAGTTTTGCTTCCATTGATATAGGAATATAAACAGCCATCTGGTCTCCATCAAAATCTGCATTGAAAGGCGGGCATACAAGAGGATGAATTTGGATTGCCTTACCTTCTACAAGTTTTGGTAAAAAAGCTTGAATTGACACTCTGTGAAGAGTAGGAGCACGGTTAAGAAGCAGAGGGTAGTCCTTGGTGATATATTCTAAAAGTTCCCATACTTCTGTGGGTTTTTCTCTGAGAAGCTTTCTCGCACTTTTTATTGACTCTGCCAGTCCTGCTTTTTCCATTCTTCTTTCTGCAAAAGGTTTAAACAGCTCCAGTGCCATCTCTTTGGGTATCCCTACTTCATGAAGTTTTAATTCAGGACCAACGACTATTACTGACCTTCCAGAATAATCGACCCTTTTACCGAGAAGATTTCTTCTGAATCTTCCTTTTTTACCTCTCAAAATATCAGAAAGAGATTTTAAAGGATTACCACCTCTTCCCATTATAGGTTTAGACCTTCTTGCATTGTCAAGAAGTGCATCAACCGCTTCCTGTAACATTCTTTTCTCGTTCCTGAGTATAATTTCAGGTGCACCCATTGCTATCATGTTTTTCAATCGGTTGTTTCTAGTTATTACCCTTCTATATAGGTCATTCAAGTCGCTGGTTGCATATCTTCCACCTTCCAGTGGCACAAGAGGTCTTAAATCGGGCGGTATGACAGGGAGCACTTCAAGAATCATCCACTCTGGTTTGTTCCCTGAATTTAAAAAGGCTTCTATAATCTGGTGTTTTTTAAGAAGTTTACCTCTTTTTTCCCTCGCGGTTTCATGATGTATTAATGCTCTGGTTGTTGCTGAAAGTTCTTCCATATCAAGATTTTGAAGAAGTTTTTTAATTGCAAAAGCTCCCATTTCCGCTACAAAGGCATCTTTTATCTCTTCTTTTAGTTTCGCATACTGGGTTTCTGTTAAAATTGAACCCGGCTCCAACTTTACAACTTCTTCTTTGTCCTTTATCTGTATTATGTGTTCTTTAACTTCTGATTCAGTAATAACATATAAATCATAATAAAGTATTCTTTCCAGGTCAGTGCTTTTTATATCAATAAGTAATCCAATTATACTGGGGGGTATCTTATAATACCATATATGGGAAACCGGGACAGCCAATTCTATATGACCCATTCTCTCCCTTCTTACAGAGAAAGTAGTGATTTCAACCTGGCATTTATCACATATCTGTCCTTTGTATCTTCTTCCTTTGTATTTACCACAGCTACACTCATAATCTTTTACAGGCCCGAATATTCTCTCACAAAAAAGCCCATCTCTTTCTGGCTTTTGTGTTCTGTAGTTTATTGTTTCCGGAGATTTTACTTCACCATAAGACCAGCTTCTTATTTTTTCTGGTGAAGCCAGCTTTATTGTTAATGCCTTTAAATCAATAGGTTTTATTTCCATAAACCCTCCTTAAAAATTATACTGTTTCAATATCAACATCAAGGCAAAGTCCCCTGAGTTCATTCAAAAGCACATCAAAGGATACAGGCAAAGAAGGCTCAGGGGGTTCTTCGCCTTTTATAATTGCCTGGTATAATCTATTTCTTCCTCTAACATCATCTGATTTCACTGTAAGCATCTCCTGGAGTGTGTATGCAGCACCATAGCCCTCCAGTGCCCAAACTTCCATTTCTCCAAATCTCTGTCCCCCGAATCTTGCTTTACCTCCAAGAGGTTGCTGTGTGATAAGTGAGTAAGGTCCAACAGCTCTTGCATGTATTTTATCTTCTACCATATGGACCAGTTTCATCATATAGATATAGCCGACTGTTACCTCATTATCAAGATATTCACCTGTTCTACCATCCTTTAATTTAGCTCTCCCATTTTCAGGTAAACCAGCTTCTTTTAATTCCCTTTGTATTTCTTCTATTGTGAATCCTTCGAATACAGGACATGCATAATATTTGTTCAGTTTCTTGCCTGCCCATCCGAGTAGAGTTTCCAGAATCTGTCCTACATTCATTCTTGAAGGCACACCAAGAGGATTAAGAACAATGTCAACAGGAGTTCCATCGTCCATAAAAGGCATATCTTCCAAAGGTGCGATTTTTGCTATGACTCCTTTGTTACCGTGTCTTCCTGCAAGCTTGTCTCCAACCTCTACTTTTCTTTTCTGAGCTACGTAAACTTTTATGAGCATATTTACTCCATGAGGAAGTTCGTCACCCAGCTCTATTTCCTTTCTTTTCCTTTTAAGGTAATTTAAAAGATTTTCCCTTCCCTCTCTTGCTTCCTGAAGATAATTTCTTAGAAGTTTTTCTGTTTTTATGTTATTTGCAAAACCTTCTGGAAAATCCATTGAAATAATATCTTTCTCAAAAAACTCTTCATTAAACTTTGAACCTTTTCTTACGATAATTTTACCTTTTTGAGTTTTAACAGTCTGTCCCGCTTTTTTGTTGATTAATTCCCTCCTGAACACCTCTTTTATCTTTTGCTCAATTGCCCTGATTTCCATAGTAATCCTATTCTCAAGGCTGGTGATTCTCTTTCTTATGATTTTTCTGGCTAATGGAGAGGCTTCTATATTTTTGGTAAGAACCTCCACATCAACTACCACACCATTTACCCCAGGGGGGACTTTTAAAGAGGTATCCTTAACATCTTTTGCTTTTTCCGCGAATATTGCTCTCAAAAGTTTTTCTTCAGGTGTAAGTTCTCTTTCTCCCCGTGGTGTTATTTTTCCCACGAGTATATCATCAGGAGCTACCTCTGTTCCAATCCTTACTATTCCGTCTTCATCCAGGTGCTTTACCGCATCTTCAGGGACATTGGGTATATCTCTTGTTATTTCTTCAGGACCCAGTTTGGTCTCTCTCACTGAGATTTCTAACTCCTTGATATGTATTGAAGTGAAAGTGTCTTCTTTCATGAGTTTTTCACTTATCACTATCGCGTCTTCAAAATTATAACCATACCATGGAATAAAGGCGACCAGAAGATTTTTACCAAGTGAAAGTTCTCCATGTTCAGTGCTGGAGTTGTCAGCAATAACATCTCCTTCTTTTACTCTATCTCCTGGTTTTACAATAGGAAACTGGTTTAATGTAGTTTCCTGATTCGTTTTCTTAAATTTTATTAACCTGTATTCGTCTAAATCTTCACCTATAAGTTTTTCCTTGCTCTTGTCGGGTTTAACCACTATTTTATTCGCGTCTGCTTCTATAACTCTTCCTGATCTTTTTGCCATTACCATTGTGCCTGTATCCACAGCGATTTTGTATTCAAGTCCTGTTCCTACTATTAGTGCTTCAGGTACAAGGAGTGGAACTGCCTGTCTTTGCATGTTTGAACCCATAAGAGCTCTGTTAGCATCATCATGCTCAAGAAATGGAATCAGTGATGCTGAAGGTGAAACCATCTGTCTGGGAGAAACATCAATATAATCTATTTCTTCTTTTCTTACTATAGGATAGCCCCCTTTATATCTGACTGGTACCATAGTAGGAATTATGTTGCCCTCGTTATCCACAGGAGTATCTGCAGGCGCGATTTTTACATCTTCTTCTTCTACAGAGGTTAGATATTCTATTTTATTGGTTATTTTCCCTTCTTTAACTTTTATTAAGGGAGTGGTAATAAAACCCATGTCATCTATTTGAGCATAGGTGGTAAGACTTGTAATAAGCCCTATATTTTGTCCTTCAGGGGTTTCTATGGGACATAATCTTCCATAGTGGGATGGATGCACATCTCTTACTTCAAACCCTGCTGTTTCCCTGGTGAGACCACCCGGCCCCAGTGCGGATAATCTTCTCTTATGAGTTAACTCCGAAAGAGGGTTTGTTTGTTCCAAAAATTGAGATAGCCTGTTCACTGTAAAGAAAGAGAGAATTGTTGCTGATAATACTCTGGGATTAATAAGATGATGAGGGACTATTTTGCCTTCTCTTTCAAGTAACATTTTTTCTTTTATATTCCTTGCAAGCCTTGTAAAAGCTATTTTAAACTGGTTTCCAAGCAGTTCTCCAACCCTTCTTACCCTTCTGTTTGCAAGGTGGTCTATGTCATCCAGTACTTCTTCGCCTATGTATAGTTTCAAAACCCTTCTTATTATTTCTTCTAAATCGTTTAAGGTTAATTCTATTTTTTCCTCTGGAATATCAAGTCCCAGTCTGGCATTCAACTTATACCTGCCTACATTACCCATCTCCATCTTGTTTCTTGAAAATAGCACTTCATTTATATAAAATCTGGCTTCTTCCTCATCTTTTGGAGGGACGAACCTTATAATTCTGTAAATAGATGTGAGGGCATCTGTTTCTGTTTTCATTCGGTCATGCCTTATTGTGGCAAGAACAACATCTATTCCAGGTGTGTCAACAGGATAAACTTCTACTTCTTTTATATTGTTTGCCTTTAATTCATCTAATAGTTTTTCATCAAGTAGTATTCCAGTGTCAATCAATTCTACACCTGTTTCAGGGATTACAACTTCTCCTCCCGTGTAATAAATTTCAGGTTCAAGTTCAGAAACAGATATTTTCTGAGGTTTTCCAAAGAAGAATCTCAGTATATCCTTATTAGTTCTGTAACCGAGAACTCTTAAAAGTCTTGAAACAGGAAATCTCCTCCTTTTCAGGAATGTAACACCAAATATTTTTTGAGCATCTACAGAAAATTCAACCCAGGGACCTCTATAAGGTACAAGAAGAGATATGTATTTTGTAGTATCAGCTTTTTCCTCTACATTAAAGTATATACCCGGTGAACGATGAAGCTGGTTAACTATTACTCTTTCCACTCCATTAACTATAAAAGTTCCTTTTGAAGTCATAAAAGGTAACTCGCAAAGATATACTTCTTCCTCTATAGGACTTCCCACTGTTTCACCAGTGTCAGGATTTTTGTTTACAAGTCGAAAGGTTGCAAATATAGGAACTGAATAAGTTAAATTTTTTCTTTGACATTCTTCGGGTTCATATTTAGGTTCTCCTACCCTGTACTTTACATACTCCAGAACAAATCTTTTATGTATATCTTCTACAGGAAAGGCTTCACTTAAAAGGGCATGCAGTCCTTTTTTTGAAAGTTCTTTATCTTCCTGTAATTTATCTATCTGTAAAAATCGCATAAAAGATTGTAATTGGACTTGTAATAGATTTGGTATATCTGTTATTTCTTTTTTATAACCAACTCTTTTTCTCACCATATTAAAACCTCCACATAATTTAAATTAATTGATGTTTGTATATTTTGTCTCCAAAAATTATTTTACTTCTACCTTTGCGCCCAGCGATTCAAGAGTTTGTTTGATTTTTTCAGCCTCTTCCTTAGAAACCCCTTCTTTTATAGGTTTTGGTGTTGAACTTATGAGGTCTTTTGCTTCTTTTAAACCTAATCCTGTAATGGCTCTAAGTTCTTTTAAAACGGGAATTTTCTTTTCACCGGGTTCTAAGAGAATTACATCAAATTCTGTTTTTTCCTCAACTTCAGTCCTACCTGCTGGTGCAGAAGCCGCTACTACCCCTGCTACAGGAATCTGAGCAGATACTCCGAACTTCTCTTCCAGTTTTTTTACAAGTTCTGAAAGTTCTAACACTGTGAGGGATTCAATTCCCTCTACCAGAACATCAACCTTACTTTTTTGTGCCATTTTAAAAACCTCCTTTTTATAAATTTTTGTTTTTTTCCTTTAAATTTTTTAAAACATACACTAAACTTGATAAAACACCTTTCAAAGTCCAGACAAGCATTGATATGGGTGCATTTAAGACCTGCACCGTTTTGGTTCTTAATTCCTCGATTGATGGAAGTTTTGCAAGACTTGCAATTTCTTCTTTTGTATAAAGTTTTGCACCCTTTATTACCCCCTCTTTTAATGCGCCCTTTTTTAATTCTCTTAGAAATTCATACGCTTCTTTCAAAGGAGCAATCAAATCTTCATAGGAAATTAAAAGGGCATTTGGACCTGTGAGTTTTTCATTGATTTCCTTAAACCCAACTTCTTCTAAAGCGATTCTGGCAAGCCTGTTGTTTACCACCTTTAGAAGTCCGTTCTTGCCCTTTACCCTATGCCTCAATTCGGTGATTTCTGGAGCGGTTAAGCCGGTAAAATTGACTAAGTAAATGGCCTTTGCATCTTTAAATATATCTTTTAAATTAGAAACTTTGTTAACTTTTGTTTTGCTTGGCATTATTTTTTCCTCTCTTTTAATTTTTCAAGTAAGTTGTTGACATTTATTCTTAAACCGGGTCCCATGGTTGTTGATATACTGACTTTTTGAATGTAGGTTCCTTTAAAAGATTCGGGTCTTGCATTTATAATTTCGTCAACGAGACTTAAAAAATTATCTATAAGATATTCTTCAGAGAATGATGCTTTACCTATAGGAGCATGGACATTTCCTGTTTTGTCTACACGAAATTCTATTCTGCCCTTTTTGAGTTCTTCAACCACCCTTCCAACTTCTTTAGTCACTGTTCCTGTTTTAGGTGACGGCATAAGTCCTCTGGGACCGAGAATTTTACCGAGTTTCGACACTTCTGGCATTGCGTCAGGTGTTGCAACTACATAGTCAAAATCAATCCATCCTAATTTTATTTTTTCTATAAGGTCGTTAAATCCTACATAATCTGCCCCTGCTTCCTTTGCTTCTTTTTCTTCGTTTCCCCTTGTGAATACAAGAACTTTTACCTGTTTACCTGTGCCATGAGGCAATATGGCTGAACCCCTTACCATCTGATCAGCTTTTCGCGGGTCAACGCCGAGTTTTATGACAACTTCCACAGTTTCATCAAATTTTGCTGTTGAGGTTTCTTTTACAAGTTTTATTGCCTCATCTATTGTATAGAATTTGTCCGGGTCAATCTTTTTCAATAAAGTGTTGTATCTTTTTGAATGTTTTCCCATTTTTTACTCCTCCATAATTTCAATTCCCATGCTTCTTGCAGTCCCTTCTATTATTCTCATAGCAGATTCAATAGATTCTGTATTCAGATCAGGCATCTTTGTCTTTGCTATTTCCTCTACATCTTTTTTGGTCACCTTTCCTACTTTTACCTTGTTTGGTTCTCCTGACCCCTTTGCCAGTCCTGCTTTCTTTTTAAGCAATGCAGAAGCAGGAGGGCTTTTTGTGACGAAAGAAAAGGTTCTGTCCTTATAAACATTTATAACCACTGGAATGATCATTCCTGCCTGATTTTTTGTAATTTCATTAAAAGCTTTGCAGAACTCCATTATGTTCAAACCATGTTGTCCAAGAGCAGGACCAACCGGAGGTGCAGGAGTTGCCTGTCCAGCAGGTACCTGTAGTTTTATCTGGGCAACGACTTCTTTTTTAACTCTTGCTTTCATTTTAATAAACCCTTTGAACTTGTGTAAAATCAAGAACCACGGGTGTGGTTCTTCCAAAAATTGTAACAAGCACTTTTAATTTACCTCTATCGGGGTAGATTTCTTCCACAACACCTGTAAATTCAGAAAAAGGACCTTCAATAATTCTGACTGTCTCACCCTCTATAAAAGGACTTTCTGCTTTTCTCTTTTCTTTCTCTTTTTCAATTTTTCCAAGAATGTTTTGAACTTCTTCTTCAGAGAGCGTTATTATTTCTTTTTCTTCAAGTGAACTCCCCTTTATAAGTGGTCTTAAGGCGCCATAAACCTTGAAAAAGTTTATTAATTCAGGGTCAGGAATCATCTCTACAAGTATGTATCCTCTGAAAAGAGGTTTTTCTTTTACAACTCGTTGTTTTTTTCTAACAGCTACAACTGTTTCTGTTGGTATTAGTATCTTTCCTACTTTTTCCTCTAATTTAAGTTCTGTAATTATTGTTTCCATAATTTTTTTTACTTTTTTCTCTTTACCCGATAGTGTCCAGAAAACAATCCATTTCTTTTCCATTATTTAAGTATCACCCCCATTATTCTTGCGATCAGAAAGTCCAGGAGCCCCACAAATAGCATGACAAGTAGAGAGAAAATTATTACAGCTATTGTTGAACCCATTGTTGTATTCCAATTAGGCCATGCAGTTCTCTGCATTTCAATCCTTACTTCATCAAAAAAGGACTTGAAAGGAGTTAATATTTTTTTCATTTTACTTCCTTATGTTCAGTATGTTTTCTACACCATTTACAGTATTTTTTTATTGAGAGTTTTACACTTCTTTTCTCTCTTGGTTTTGTTGTGGTGTAATTTTTCCTTTTACATTCTGAACATTGTAAATGCACTGTTATTCTCATTTTACAAAAATACAGGCCTGGAGGGACTTGAACCCCCAACCACTGGATTTGGAATCCAGCGCTCTCCCAATTGAGCTACAGGCCTAATTTTAATCTTTATATTAATTTTGAGTATTATATTTTACAGGAAATCGATATATAAGTCAAACGGAGGGGGAGGGATTTGAACCCCCGTTCTCCGATTTCTCGGAAAAATCCCGTTTCGAGCGGGACCCCTTAAACCTGGCTCGGGCACCCCTCCGCTCCCTGTAAAGTCAAAGTATCTTATAGTTTAACATTTTAAATGTTCTTGGTTATTTCTTTCAATAATTAGGATTATTCTGGCTAAGAAATTGTTGTCATGGAAATTTTAAATAAATGTTTTAATATATTTAGAGAGAATTTTATCACAAGGTTGTAATTCTTTAACAGACACTTCTTCTTAAAACAGAACTGGATTTTTTATATGGAGCCACAGAAATCTAATTATTTCATATTCTATTTGAAACTTATTGCTAATTACCTTTAACATTTAACTATGAAAAAATTACTGATTTTATTTTTGCCTCTGGTGGTTCTTGCTCAATATAATGATAAAATAGTTGCTGTTGTGGGTGATGAACCTGTGCTTCTCTCTGATATAGAAGAAGTCCTGAATTTCTACAGATTACAAATGGGTGGTAATTTGTCTCCTGAGCAGGAAAAGGACATAAAAAGCGAAATTCTGAGTGAAATAATTAGGGAGAAATTATTATATATGGAGGCAAAACAGGATACAAATTTAAAAGTTACTGATAAGGAAGTTGAAGAGGAACTTGATAGAAAAATAGAGGAGTTAAAAAACCAGATGGGAGAAGAAAACTTTAAAAAGGAACTTGAGAAAGAAGGTTTTACAGTGGAGGAGTTGAAGAAAAACTATAGAGAGGATATAAAAAGAAACATTTTTATTCAGAAATATATCGCTATGTATATTCAGCCCAAGGTGATGATTTCACCGGAAGAGTTTAAAAAATTTTATGAGGAGAAAAGAGATTCTATACCTGAAAGAGAAGAAGGCTTTTATCTTTCTCATATTCTCATAAGAATTTTACCCGACAAAAATAAAGTGAAAGAGGCAAAAGAAAAATGTGAAAATATATATGAAAAGTTAAAAGAGGGAGCAGATTTTAGCTATATGGCTTTTAAATATTCTGACGACAGACAGAGTGCTTTAATGGGTGGAGAAATAGGTTATGTTCAAAGAGGTATTTTACCGCCTTCTGTTGAAGAGAAAATATTCTCCCTAAAAAAGGGGGACTTTACAGGACCTATTGAAAGTGATTATGGTTATTATATATTTAAAATTATTGATAAGAAAGAAAATGAAGTTAAACTTGCACAGATTGCAATAGCAGCACTGCCTGAAAAAAAGGATACAATCAGATCTCTTGAACAAGCCAGAGAATCGAGAAGATATGCTCTGGAAAAAGGTTTTGAAGAAGCAGTTCAGAAGTATTCAGAGGACTTTATTTCAAAAACAAGGGGTGGCAATCTGGGCTTTATTCCTACAAAAGGGATGGAAGAGGGTATCAAAAATAGTTTGAAGGGATTAAAAGAAGGAGAAATATCCGAACCCATTCCCGGAGCTCTTGGATATCATATTTTCCGTCTTGATAGATATCAAAAAGGTGGAAAACCATCCTTTGAGGAAATTCAAAGTGATTTGAAGAACATTCTGCTTCAAAGAAAAATGAAGAAAGAATTGGATAAAGTTGTTGAAAAAATAAAGGAAAAAGTATTTGTTGAAGTGAGAGATTTTGAGAATTGATAAATATCTTCATCTCATAAATGTTCTGAAGTCAAGAACCCTGGTTAAAGAAGCCTGTGAAAAAGGTTATGTTTTTTTAAATAGTATTAAAGTAAAAGCGAGTAAAGAAATAAAAGAGGGAGACGAAATTTTTATTAATTTTCCTTTAAGAGAAATTAAAATAAAGGTCCTGAAAATACCTAGGAAAAGGAATATATCCAGAAAAGATAGGGAGAATTATTTTATCATTTTAAAAGATGAAAAAAAAGATGTTGTGTAGAATAGGAATTACTTCTGGCGACCCTTTTGGCATTGGTCCTGAAATCATTTTAAAATCCCTTAACTTTTGTAAAAATAAGTCCTTTAAATTTACCCTTTATAGTGATTCCAGTTACTTGGAGAATCTTTCTCAGAAATTGAAATTAAAAATACCTGATAATCTGATAATAAAAGATGTTTATAGAGTGAAAAAAATACCGTCAACTCATCCTTCTAAGGAAGGAGGGGAATACGCTTTTAATTCTTTAATTTCAGCTATTGAAGATTTAGATAAGGGCTATATTTCTGGCTTGATTACTGCACCTTTGAGCAAAAAAGGAGTTGAACTTAATCTAATAAAATTCAAAGGTCACACAGAATTTCTGGCTAAAAAGGTGGGTTTGAAAGATAGTGATGTTCTGATGAGCTTTTTTTCTAATAATATAAAAATTGCACTTTTGACAAATCATGTGCCTTTGAAAAAAATTTCAAGATTCATAAATAAAGAATTTATAATAAAAAAGATAAATATTCTTGTGAAATGGTACAGAAGAGTTTTTATGTCCATTCCAAAAATTGCTTTTCTATCTTTTAACCCTCACAGAGGAGAAAATGGCGAGGAAGACATAATTATAGAAGGTGCCATAAGGAAATTCAATTTTGTAGAGGGTCCTTTTCCTTCAGATTCTTTTTTTGCAAGAAAACTGCACAGAAATTTTGATTTTGTGTTTGCTCTTTATCATGACCAGGGACTTATACCTTTTAAAATTATTTCAAAAGGTAAGGGATGTAATGTTACACTTGGATTACCCTTTTTAAGAGTATCTCCTGACCATGGTCCTGCTTATAACATCGCGGGTAAAGGGATTGCAGATATAAACTCAATGAATTTCTGTATTAAGTTTGTTTCAGAGATAATTAAACTCAAGACAAAAGATAGTCCCTTTGCCAGGAGTTGAATTTACTGTGATTTTTCCATTCAGTATCTCCACAGCTTTCTTGACAATAGCAAGACCAATGCCTGTTCCCTCATATCTTTTGTTAATCTGGGTAAATATATTAAAAATTTTTGGTAGGTATTCGGGTTCTATACCTATACCATTATCTTTAAAATATATTTTTATCTTGCCGGGGTCAAATTTATAGTATATTTTTACTAACAGAGATTCATTTTTCTTTCTGAATTTTATTGAATTGGATATAAGATTCTGAAAAATCTGGGTTAAAAGTTCAAAGTTGGATTTTAAAATGGGAAAATTTTCAGGGTATTCGATTTTTACATTTTCTTTTTCTATTTCTACTTTAAAATTGGCGAGCACATAGTGTAGGACATCTTTTAAATTTACATTCTCTATTTTTAACTCTGTTTTTCCAAGTTTTGAATATTTGAGAAGATCTTTTATAAGGTTGGCAGTTCTTTTTGCCGCATTGTTGATATGTTTGATGTAATCCCTGCTTTCTCCTGTTAGATTTTCTCCAAAACGGGTTAAAAGGATGTGGGAATATCCTTCTATTGCCATAAGAGGAGTTCTCAGGTCATGGGAAACAGAGTATATATATCCTTCAAGTTCCTTATTTAATTTTTCTATTTTCTGGGTTCTGTCCTTTACCATTTTTTCCAGTTGTGTAGTATATTTTTTCAGTTCTTCGTAGAGTTTCGCGTTCTGTATGGCAATTCCAATTTGATGACCTATTGCGTTATAGACTTCTCTTTCCCTTTCTGAAATTTTTTTATTTTTTGTGTATATTAAATCCATAGCACCTATTACATTATTTTTTTCATCTCTTATTGGTATTGCAATCATGGATTTCAGGTGCTTTGGTAAAAAATCATCCTTTATGGCATATGGGTCTTTTTCATAGTCTTCTACAAAAATTGTGTTTTTTTGCATTACTGCCTTTCCTGTAACAGTGTTCATAGAAATAACCCTATATTTCTCTACTATATTTTCAGGAACCCCGAGAATAGAAGTTGCTATTAACTTATTTTCATCTTTATCAATGAGAAAAATAACCGTCCAATCAGCGTTTGATATTTCTTTTGATTTCTTTATCGCATATCTGTATGTTTCTTCAACATCTGTTATTTGAGAAAATTTTGATACCATTTCTGTTATCATTTTCAAGTTTTTCAAATATTCTTGAGTCTCCTGAAATAAAGAGATTTTTTCATTCCATAATGAAAAAGTATTTGCTATTTCTTCCATACTCTTTATAAAATTCTCATCTATTTTACCTGTTTTTTCAAAACCACACAGGATAAATCCGTCCAAAGAATCATAGGTAAAAAAGGGGACACAGAAGTAAGAGAATACATTTCTCTTTAGAAGTTTGTCCTCAAATTCTGAAAATTCTTTTTTCACAGGAAGGTCCTCTTCTATAAATATTTCTCTTTTAAGAAGTTTATTGATAAAATTCAAATTTTTTTCATCATATATTTCTTTTTCCTGAATCCCTACAAAAGCGTCTCCTTTGTTCAAATATATATCAGCTTTTATTAAATCTTCAATCCTTTTAATTTCCTTTAAGAATATTCCTGAAAGTTCTTTGAATGAGTCTGCAAAGTAAATATTTTTTGTCAAAGATTGTGTGGTTTCAAGAATTCTGTAAGAGTTTTCAATCCTTTCTGATGTTTTAATTAGGTCGGTTATATTTAAAAGAGTTATAACATAATTTTTAATCTCACCCTTTTCATTCTCTATCTCCTTACATCTTATTTCAAAGTATACATCTTTTTCAGTTGCTTTTATTTTTATTATTCCATCCCGGGGCACGAAATCTTCTCCAAACCTGTTACCTTTTTCATCAAATATATCAAAGGACAATGGAGAAAAAAATATTTCTCTTTTTCGACAAAAATATTCTTTTAGATTAAGTTCCTCTTCAGCCTTTTTATTGTATTTTATTATTCTCAACTCTTTATTTAATATAAGTACAGGCGAGTTTATAGTTTCCAGCATCTCAAATATTTCTCTACTCTTCTTAAATCTGTAATTAAGGAAAGAGAATAATAGAATAAAGACCACAAGGGATAGTATGAGTAGAAAACAGGAATGGGGACCCATAAGAGAATAATAGAAGTAAAAGAAATAAATCTCTCCTCCTAAAAGCACTGTAATACTTGTTAAAAGACTCAATAAGAAATTCTTTTGATAAATTTTTTTCATTTTAAATTTAGTTTAAATCTTTATATAAGTCAATATAAAATAGTACAGTATTGCAAATCCTGTAACGAGCAAAAGGGTAGGAACTAATTTTTTATATATTCTTTTCCAGTCTGCTTTAAAATATTCCTTTGTGAGTGCAAGACAAAGATGAGTTGGGGTGGATAGAACACCAATAAAACCAAAGGTATACACCAGCATCACCCATCTGTAGTCAATATTTCCTGTAAAAAGAGATGCAAGCATTGGGAAAGCCACCCCTGCATATATCTGGTTTATCCCTGTCAGAAAACCTATGGTAAAGGAAATTGTTGTAACAATTATATAATTTATTGTTTGAGGTAAAATTAGTTCACTCTGTAATTTTCCAAATATATCGGCAGTTATTATTATCTCCTTGTATATCATTATAAATATTATAAGAGAAATTATGGTTGGATTCATTGCTCTGTAAAATATTCTCAGTGATTCCTTTAACTTTGTTCTTGTTATAAAGATAGCAATCAATGTTCCTATAACCAGAGAAATTATAAAATTTACTCTAAAAAAGAGTGTAAGAACTATTATCGTTATTATTGGAAGAAGGGGAATAAAGTTTTTGAAACTAAATTGGGTTTTTTTCGTTTTTTTCTCCTCCTTTAAAAGAGGAAGAGTGAGTATAAGCCCGGATATTATGGAAATCAACGATAGGGGAAAGAGATATAACATTATTTTTCTTATGGGCACCTGGAGCACCGCAGATGCAACCAGAAGTCCTGGATACAATGGCCACCAGTATTCCCATAGATGTCTAAACCAGAAATTTATATAAGCTTTATCAGAAGGAGATAGTTTGAAATGTTCTGATGCTACTTTAACTGCAGGCGCCGAAACAAGGGCTCCTCCTGGCATTGGTAAGAGGCCTATTATTGACGGAGGTAAAAGGAGTGCCCATTTTTTAGTTTTAAAATTTGAAAGCAAATTAATCAACCTTGCGAAAAGCTTTTTTTCTTCCATTATTCCCTCTAAGAAAAGTATGGTGATAATCATTCCTACGAGTTTGTAAGTAAAGGGCGATAAAAAAGCTTTTATTACAGAGGTTTTAATTTCAATAGGTGATAGTCCAAAGACTACTGTTGTTGCTATGAGAAGAAAAAATATGACAATAGCTATGTTTATCTTCAGCCTTATAAAAACAAGAATAAAAATAATGAGAAAGGCAAGTTTTAGAAGGGTAAACATAAGAGATTAATTATAATATTTAGAAGGAAATTTTTTCACTCATTTTATATGTTTTTTGAATCCATAGAAATTTTATATAGGGAACCAGAAAAAAGGGATTTTTTAAAAGATTTATAATTGCTCTTCCATAAGGTATATCTCTGTATTCCCTTTTATTCATTAAATTCCCTACTACCTCTAATTCATTATCAGAAGAGGAATACAGTATGTTTCTTGCCTTATAAAGGGATTTTTTAAAGTAAGGCAATCTTTTTAATAATAAATTGTATTTTTCCAATTCATATTTTCTACTTTTCTTCGCAAATTTTTCTATTGTTTCTGCACATAGGATTGCAGAGAGAAAAGTGCCGTGGATACCCGCAAAAGTTAACTGATGAGCGAACCCTCCCGCATCACCGATAAAAAGATTTTTATCATGGTATAAAAAATCAGGAGGTTTTAGAGGGAATGGAATTTTTCCTGTTATTGTTTTTATAGATTCTTTGACCTGTAAAAATTCCTTTAATGATTCAAAATGTTTTTTGTCCCTATAACTTTTACCTATGCCTGCAAATTCACCGTGGTAAAATTTCCACATATAAATGGGTCTAAATCTTTCCCCATGATAGAATTCCAGAAATTCCTTTTTACTACTGTCTTTAAATCTTTTTTCTGTTGCGAATAAAAAACCTTTGTAGGGATATTTTATACCTTTTATTGATTCGCAGCCTGTTGCAATTACTTTCAGGTCTGCCTGATAGTTTTTGTTTATACCCTGAAGTTCACAGTTTTGAATCCTGATTATTCTATCTTTTATTATTTTCCCACCCATTGTAAGAAATTTTTGTGCGAGCAATTTTTCTAACTTTTCTCTGTCAATTAAAAATCCCTTTTTTCTGAAATATATACTTTTCCCTGACGGAACAATAACCACAGACCCTTTGATTTCCCTCTTTTTAACTTTTTCAATTATTTCACTGTCATCTACAAGTTTCAATCCATCTTCGCTTATACCCTCTGCACATTTTAATGGCTTACCTATCTCTTCTTTTTTCTCTATTATCCTGCAATCTATTCCCTTTTCTACAAGTCTTATACCACACAGAAGACCTGCAGGACCTGCACCTATTATAATTATATTCACCTGTAAAATCTGTTGTATAAAAAATCAACCAATGATGGGTACCTTGAAACAAGAGCAGCAGTTATCCACCATAAGGGTCTTATGAATATATCTCTTTTATCTTGCTCAATACCCTGTATGATTTTACAAGCGCTATTTTCTACATTATCCCAGAAAAAGTTTGGCTGATATTTTTCTTTATGCTCATCCAGTCTCTTTGTCATTTTCTGGAACTCGGTTGGTATTGGTCCCGGATAAACTCCTATGACCTTTATTTTGTAAGGTTTTAACTCCATCCTATAAGAGATTCAGTTAGCCCCCTTACTGCAAATTTTGATGCCGAATATATGGAAAACAAGGGCATACCCACATATCCCCCTAAACTGCTTATATTTACTATAGTTCCACTGTATTGTTGCTTCATAATGGGAACGACTTCCTTTATCAGTAGATATACTCCCTTTACATTTGTATCCATCACATAATTATAATCTTCTTCATCAACTTTTTCTATACTGCTTTCGAGTCCCACGCCTGCATTGTTTATAAGAACATCAATTGAATTAAAATTCTCAAGGGCAGTCCCTACAAAATATTTTATACTCTCTTTATTTTGCACATCCAGTTTCACAGGCACTACTTTTACCTTATATTTCTGTTCAATTTCTTCTTTTATTTGTAAAAGTCTATCAAATCTTCGTGCTCCTATGCATAGATTTACGTTTTTCTTTGCAACTTTGTAAACCAGGGTTTTACCTATGCCTGAAGAAGCTCCTGTTATTAAAAAGGTTTCACCTCCAATTTTCATAAAATTTTCCATTTAGAAATTCTTTAAGTGCTTCTTTCCAGTCTCTTAAAGGATAAAAATTTGAAGAAAATTTGATGTTTGTTAAAGCAGAAGAAAAAGGTCTTTTTGCCATCTCGCCAAATTCTTCTGCCCTAACAGGTGTAATTTTTACACTCAGTTTTTTTAAATTTTTTATTTTTTCAGCAAACTCAAATCTGCTAACTCTCCCGGTATTTACTATATGATAAATTCCATATTTTTCAGAGTAAATAAGCGTGATTAATGCGAGAGCCACATCCTTGGTGTAAGTGGGAGAACCATATCTGTCAATTACAACTTTTATATTTTTCTCTGTTTTTGCTTTTTCCAGAAATTTAAAAATAAAATTATTTTTACCTTCTCCATAAAGCCATGATGTCCTGATAATAAAATATTTTTTTAAATTTGAAATTATTTCCTTTTCTGCAAGATATTTTGTTTTTCCATAAAAGCAAAGAGGTTGTGGCAAGTCAATTTCTGAGTAGGTTTCTTTCTTTCCATCAAATACATAGTCACTACTTATAAAAATCAACATTTTGTTCTTTATTGCTACATATTTTACAAATTCTTTTGTTGAAAGGAAATTTATTTTGAATACTTTTTCTTTTTCTAATTCTGAACCGTCAACATCGGTATAGGCTCCAGCAAGTATTAAAATGTCAGGTTCGTTTTTACTACAATACCTGTATATTTCATCTGTTTTTTCAAGGTCAAGCTCTTTTCTTGTAGGAGCACATACATTGAACTTTTTTCCTAAAATTTTCAGGATTTCTTTACCGAGCTGTCCCGTAGCGCCGGTTAGAAGAATTTTATTACCTCTTTGCCTCAAATCTCTATATAGGGTTCTAAGTTCAGAAGAGTTTCAGAATTGTTTTCTAAATTTTTAAACCATTCATTGGTATTTATTTTATTTATTGGGGGTAAATTACAGGTTTTTTCGGGCTCCTTTCCTTCTTCAAGTATTTTTCTGGTTTGTAGCTCCTTCATTATGTGTTTTTTTAAAGAGGAAGAGCATAATTTGCTGTGGTAAATTGTTGAGAGAGACATTTTTATCATTTCACTGAGGTGTTCATCACCCTTTTCTTCATGTATATGAGGATTTAAAGTTTCAATCTGAAATATTTCAATTGGATCTTTTTTAATCTTTTTATTATTGTTAATATTTGCCTGTTCAAGCAAAAATACAATTTGATAGGGCTCAACCGAATATCCTGTAGAAAATTCAATGGAACTTGCAAGATTGGTAGACATGGCGTGTTCACCTGCATTCCCTGTTACTATTATGTTTGTTTCAAAACCTGTGTATTCAGCTATTAACAGGTTTAAAAAACGGTTGGTTATTTCACTTACCCGTCCCCATTTCCTGAAATAAAGCCTCCATTTTCTTATCTTTGGTTTATGTCTCCAGCTTAATCTTACCATTGTATTTTCACTTTGGCTCATTAAAAAACCAGCTGCATAGTTTTTAACATATTCGTTAGCTGAACCGGGTATATAATTATCTGCATCTATAAATCCTATAAACTTTGCTCCAATCGCTTTTGCAAGTAGAGTTCCTATAACCATGCCTTCTCCTTTTCCATCCCGAACATTTCCATCTTTGGTGAGAATATCATTATAGCCTGATTTTTCAAAGGCTTCACTTAATCCAGCGTCTTTCTGGTGTATCATAATGATTTTTGTGTGGGTTAATGAATAAAAATGTTTGACCAGATCAGATTCTAACTTAAAGTGGTCAGGAGATTCTCTTCTGCTATCTGAGACTATTATTAACGGACATTTATGAGGAATTGCCTTAAGGACACCGTCTAGAAGATGGAGTTTTTCATCCTTTAAGGGAATTACCACTGCCATTTCCCCGAGCAGATTGTAGATTTCTTCCCTGGGTATATTTTGAACCAAAGAACTTTTTACTGACGCGGTTTCAGTATCAATTTTTAAAACCTTCTGAACCTCATGAAATATAAGGTTTCCAAATATCTCTTTATAAATTGATGTTTCTAGAAGCATATAAAACCTCCTCTTTTCAGACTTTAAAAATAACAGATAACACCCTTTTGAGTCAAGTTTGTTTTAATTTAATTTTGGAAATTATAATTATAAATTGATATGAAAATTCTTAAAATAAAAGACAAAAAGATAGACATTAAATTGGGAGATATAACAGAGGAGAAAGTGGATGCAATTGTGAATGCTGCAAATTCTAATCTCAAACACGGAGGAGGAATCTCAGGGACTATTGTAAGAAAGGGAGGTGAAGTGATTCAGAAAGAGAGTGATAAGATGGGTTATGTGCCTGTGGGTGAAGCGGTAATTACCATTGCAGGTAAACTGGACTGCAGATATGTTATTCATGCGGTTGGTCCTGTATGGGGTGAGGGAAAAGAAGGGAAAAAACTTAAAAGTGCTGTTCTATCTGCTTTGAATCTCTCAACAAAAAAAGGTTTAAAAATTATTTTTGTTCCCGCTATCTCTACGGGTATTTTTGGTTTTCCAAAAGAAAAGGGAACAAAGATTATTCTGGAAACGGTTATTAACTTTTTAAAAAAAGAAGAGACAACCCTTTCAGAAGTAAATCTTTATTGATATAGATGAGGAAACTTATAACTTTTATATAAAAGCTTGCGAGAAATTGAAAAAAGGAGGAGAGCTTTAGTATAATTAAACTATGAGAATTTTAATTGTGGTAAATCCGTTAAAAAGAAAGGGTGTTTTACTGGCTGAAAAAATTAAAGTATATTTGAGTAATAAAAAAGTAAAAGCAGAGATAGTAATAAATGATGAAGAAATTAAGGAAGGTGATATTGTTGTTACCATAGGTGGCGATGGAACCCTTTTAAAAGGATTTCATCTTTTTCCTGAAATTCCCGTGTTTGGAATTCACATGGGTAAACTGGGATTTCTTGCTCATGTTGATTATGAGGATTGGAAAAGGGCTATTGATTCTGTTATTAATTGCAGATACAGCATAATGAGAAAAACACTTGTGGGGATGAAATTGAGGAAAGAAACTTATATAGCTCTTAATGATATAGTTCTTGCCACAAAGTTTCCAGGAAGACTTATAGAATACAATGTAATAG
>FWPU01004659.1_pt1 | contig 31525 bp, 27 predicted proteins | sample 2228361 | NCBI WGS metagenome assembly FWPU01 (sample SAMEA103939777, study PRJEB20133) | metagenome | reverse complement strand
GGTTAGGGGGCTGGGGTTGGGGGGCGCCAGCACGCATGCCATGCGATCCCGAGCCCCAGCCTCCAATCCCGGCCCCTACCCGACTGAACCTTCCATCTCCAACTGAATGAGGCGGTTGAGCTCAACGGCGTACTCGAGCGGCAGCTCCTTGGCAATCGGCTCGATAAAGCCGTTGACGATCATGCTCATCGCCTCGTCCTCGGTCAGTCCGCGGGACTGAAGATAGAAGATCTGCTCCTCAGCCACCTTCGAGACCGTCGCCTCGTGACCGATCGAGACCCGCTCCTCCTCGATCTCCATGTACGGGTAAGTATCCGTCCGGCTCGTCTCGTCAAGCAGCAGCGCGTCGCAAACAACGTTGCTCTTGACGTCCTCCGCGCCCTTGTAGACCTTGACCAAGCCGCGGTAGGACGACCGGCCGGTCCCTTTCGAGATCGACTTCGAGATGATCTGCGACGAGGTGTGCGGCGCGACATGCACCACCTTGCCGCCAGCGTCCTGGTGCTGGCCATCACCGGCGAACGCGACCGACAGGATCTCGCCGCGCGCTCCCGGCTCCATCATCCAGACCGCCGGGTACTTCATCGTCAGCTTGCTGCCGAGGTTGCCGTCTACCCACTCCATCGTCGCATCGCGGTAGGCGGCCGCGCGCTTCGTGACCAGGTTGTAGACGTTCTTGCTCCAGTTCTGGATCGTCGTGTAGCGGCAGCGCGCGCCTTCCTGAACGATGATCTCGACCACCGCCGAGTGCAGCGAGTCGGTGCTGTAGGTCGGCGCCGTGCAGCCCTCTACGTAGTGGACATAGGAGCCCGGCGCGCAGATGATCAGCGTCCGCTCGAACTGACCCATGTTCTCGGCATTAATCCGGAAATACGCCTGGAGCGGAATCTCAACCTTGACGTTCTCCGGCACGTAGATGAACGAGCCACCGGACCAGACCGCGGAATTGAGCGCGGCGAACTTGTTGTCGTTGGCCGGGACGATCGTGCCGAAGTACTGCTTGACCAGATCCGGATACTCGCGCACCGCCGTGTCGGTGTCGACAAAGATCACGCCCTGCTTCTCAAGATCCTCCCGCAGAGAGTGGTAGACGACCTCCGACTCGTACTGGGCGCCCACGCCGGCGAGGAACTTTCGCTCCGCCTCGGGAATGCCGAGCTTCTCAAACGTGTTCTTGATGTACTCCGGCACCTCGTCCCAAGACTTGCCCTGCTTCTCGGTCGGCCGGATGTAGTAGTAGATGTCGTCGAAGTTGATCTCCGAGAGATCTCCACCCCAGGTCGGCATCGGCCGGCGAATGAAGTGTTCATACGCCTTGAGGCGGAACTCGCGCATCCAATCGGGCTCGCCCTTCATGTAGGAGATCTCCTCGACGACCTCCCGGCTCAAGCCCTTCTTGCTCTTGTAGACGTATTGCTCCTCATCGCGGAAACCGTACCGGTACTCCCCGATGTCGATCTGCGGCTTTGGCACTGCAGACATTCCGAATGCTCCTTTCAGTCGCTTGGGGTGAGGGACTTCAGCCTCAGAGCTGAGAACGACCGTCTCTCCCCGGCCCCCAGCTCTTTAGCTCTCGGCCCCGGCGGCCAGAGCCGCCCTCAGGCCTTCGTACCCCTTCTCCTCCAGCTCCAGCGCCAGCTCGGGACCGCCCTCTTGCACGATCCGGCCATCCATCATGATGTGCACGAAGTGCGGCTTGATGAAGTTGAGCATCCGCTGGTAGTGCGTGATCAGCACGACGCCCATGTCGGGCCGCATCAGCGAGTTGACGCCTTCAGCGACCACCCGCAGCGCGTCAATATCGAGCCCAGAATCGGTCTCGTCCATGATTGCCAGCGTTGGCTCGAGCAGCGCCATCTGCAGGATCTCAGCCCGCTTCTTTTCGCCGCCGGAAAAGCCCTCGTTCAGGTAGCGGTTAGCGAAGCTTTCGTCGATCTTGAGCTGGGTCATCTTCTCACGCATCAACCGCCGGAACTCCCGCGGCGTGAACGGCTGGGCGCTCCCACCGTCCGCGGCAACCGCCTCAGCACGGGCATTGCGGACGTTCGTAACCGCCATCCGCAAGAAGTTCGCCATGGAGACGCCCGGAATCACCGTGGGATACTGAAACGCGAGGAAGATGCCCTTCCGCGCGCGCTCATCCGGCGACCACTCGAAGATGTCCTCCCCGAAATAGCGGATGGACCCCTCGGTCACCTCATAGGCTGGATGGCCGGCAATCACGTATGCCAGGGTGCTCTTGCCCGAGCCATTTGGACCCATCAGCGCATGAATCTCACCGGCATTCACCGTGAGGTTCACGCCTCTCAGGATCTCCTTATCGTCGATGTTGACGTGCAAGTTCTCGATTTCGAGAATCGGAACGGTGCTCATGATTGCTTCTCAACCCTCCTGTCCCGGATCTCCGGGCTTCATCTCCGCAGCCTTTCCGTGGCTAGCCGGCACATGGTCGCGAGACCATTCTTCCCTCATCGCCTGGCCAGCGGAGCGTTGCTGCCCCACTCGGGTTCGCCCGGTGGCCTGGCAAGCTGGGCATGTTCCAGCAAAGATGGTGTGGTGGCTCGTAATGGTGAACCCCGTGCGCTCCTCGGCAACGTGGCGGGCCATCAAGGCAACCGGGACATCGACATCAACCAACTGCCCACAGACGGTGCAATACACATGGTCGTGCCGATCCACCCGGGCGTCGTACCGGCTCGCCTGATCCGCGAACGTCAACTCTTGAATCAATCCGAGCTGGGCCAGCAGGTGGAGCGAGCGGTAGACTGTGCCGTAGGCGATCCGCGGATCCTTGCGGCGGACCCGCTCGAAGATCTCCCCGGCGGTCAGATGCCGCTCCGCGGCCTGCACCTCAGCGAGAATCATCGCCCGCTGGGCCGTCTGGCGGTAACCACCAAGCTTGGCTGCCTTGTCATCGCTCCGCAATCGTCCGGCCATCACGAGAACCACCATACTTGAGAATGAGTCTCGTTACCAGTGCAAATTCTACGGTACAGGTCGGATTTGGTGCAAGTGCGAGTGCAGCAATGCCTCACGACCGTTCACTGCCGTTGCCCTGCAGCACGGCTCACATCAGCGCCCGCGGCATGCAACACTGGAACCAGCGACGCTCTGTGCGCTGCAGGACCGGCGGCGCGGATGAGCAACAACGCGCCACCAAGGGAAACAACGAGCAACGGCATAGCTCATAATGCCAGCCAGAGGCTGGCGCTCCCATGAGGCTGGCGCGCCATGCGGCTGGCGCGCCCAAGGAGTCACCCCTCAACGTAAAGGAGTGACAGCAGATGGACGCTGCAGAGTCCAACGTCGCGCAGCAACTGCGGTTCGCGAGCCGCGCCGTTCACGCCGGCGAGCGCGCGCCCCGCCCTGACTTTACGCCAACCACCACGCCTATCTATCCTGCTTCGTCGTTTCTCTACGATGATCCGGACACGCTCGACGCGGTCTTTGGCGGGGAGCGGCCCGGATACGTCTACACCCGGCATGGCAATCCAACCACCCGCGCCCTGGAACAAGCAATTGCCTCCCTGGAAGAGACCGAGGACGCGATCGCCTTCGCCTCTGGGATGGCCGCGCTCCATGCCGCAATCCTCAACGAGGTTCGCGCAGGGACTCACGTCGTTGCGTCGCGCGATCTGTACGGCGCGACCACGGCCATGCTGACCTCCGTCTTTTCCACGCTCGGCGTGACGACAACGTTCGTCGACCTGGGCGATCTCGACGCTGCTGGCCGCGTAATCGCGGAAACCAAGCCGCGTGTCGTTCTCTGTGAAACAATCTCGAATCCGCTTGTCCACGTCGCCGATTTACCGGCGCTCGCCGGTCTCGCCCACGCTGCCGGCGCCGCCTTGATCGTGGACAATACCTTTGCCACCCCCTACCTGGTCAACCCAGCGCGTTTTGGGGCAGACATCATTGTCCATTCCTCGACCAAGTATCTGGGCGGCCACGGGGATGTCACCGGCGGCGTGATCGCCACGTCCGGCGACCGCGCCTTCGAGATGCGCGAGCTCGCGAAGCTCACCGGAGCGATCCTCGGTCCGTTTGAGGCCTGGCTGACGCTGCGCGGCATCAAGACGCTTCCGTTGCGGATGCGCCAGCAGTGTCAAAATGCGGCCATCATCGCGGAGTGGCTGGCCGCGCATCCGCGCGTCGCACGAGTGTATTATCCAGGCCGGGAGCCACTCGGCCGGACCGCATGTATCTTCAACAACGAGTTCCGTGGGGGCATCGTCGCCTTTGAGCTGGCCGGCGCCGGTCGCGCTGACGTATTCCGGTTTCTCCGATCGCTCCGCCTTTGCCTACCCGCCACGACGCTGGGCGATGTGTACACCCTGGTCCTGTATCCGCCGATGTCGAGCCACCGTGCCCTGACGCCGGAAGAACGCGCGGCAGCCGGGATCGGGGAAGGGTTACTGCGCCTCTCCGCGGGTATCGAAGATGTCGCTGACATCATCGCGGATCTCGAGCAGGCGCTCGCTGCGGTCTGAGGCCGCCAAGATCGCAAGCGGTTGCCGCTGCTGCAGGCCGGCACACCGGCAACCGATCCCTGCGTCTCGTGGCAAGACTGCCGCCGTATTCGATAGGGCAAAGCCATACGCAAGCGTGCTTGACCGTGGTGACACGGAACACACCATGCTTGGCCAGCTTGGCATTCCGCTGCTCAACCCTTTGAGACCGAGAGCATAGGACTCCCTGCTGCTCGGCCTACTGGCTGGCGCGGCAACTTCTATTCCAGATCCCACGTGCCCAGGTAAGGCGATCGCTTCTCTAACTGGAGCCACTTCTGCCCATGGTACAGTTAGGTGGGCCATTCAGGGTTTCGTCCGCACTCCGCACATGCGACGCACCGATGAATCGGAAGCGGATAATGGAAAGGAGACCGATGAACTGTCCTGTTTGTAATGTTGAGCTCCGCATGGCTGACCGCCAGGGAGTCGAGATTGATTATTGCCCCACGTGCCGGGGAGTCTGGCTTGACCGCGGTGAGTTAGACAAGATTATCGAGCGCAGCATCGGCCGCGACGACGATTGGGATGATCGGTACGAAGACACGGCCTATCGCGCGCCCGGCCCTGCTCCTGCGGAACACCGCCCATACGGCAGCGACCACAGCGGCCAGCACCGCAAGAAGCGGCGCTCATTCCTCAGCGAGATTTTCGACTTCGACTAGGGACTCCACTCTCGCCTCGCGCCACACGTCCCCGACATTCTACGCTGCTGCGGGCTGGCACCACGAAGCACGACCCACATGACGGTGGGGCCGGATGGTCGAGGCCCCACCGCCTCGTCACGCATTACGGAACGTTTGGCTCCGGCACCTCGACCGGTTCGCCGGTCTCGTCCGGCCCGCCCCAATCCGGCAGGTGCGACCGATCCCCTTCCATGCGCCAGAACTTCTCACCTCCCTTGCCGCCCCGCATCCCACGTCCGGACGAGCCACCAACTGGACCCAAGCCGTGCCACTCACGGGCAAACCTTCCAGGAGCAATGCCGCTCGCCAGAGCAGCCGCGAACGCAACCTCGCTGGCAGCGCGAGCCATAGGCGCCGCTTTCGCATAGGTGCCAGCGTTATAGGCGTCATAAGCGGTCTGGTACAGCTGCTGGGCAAGGCTGATCATCTCCGTGACATTGGCGTCGACCGAACTCGACACCAGGTCACCGATCTCCGTGATCGTGCCGTGCGCGGCGGCGACGATGCGGCTTGTCCGGACTTGCTGCGATGGCAAGCCGTAGTCGGAAAGCTCGGCTTGGATCGCAGCTGCCGCCGCCCGTGCCAGCGCGACCGCCGCATGCGCAAGCTCATACGCCGGCTCACTGTCAGCGATCGACGTGCGTGCGACTTGGTCTCGTAGCGCTGTCGCCTTGGTGAGAAGCTGATCGACGACTGAAACATCGATCGTCGAGCTCACAGCATCCCGGTCGGTCTTGACCCGAGCGATGATGCTGTCGAGCTTCTGCAGGAGGGCATCCACCGCATTCCCCGTTGTAGTTTCCGCTTGCGGCGTTGCAAGCGCACCCGGCGTGCTTTCCTGCGCCTTGCCAAGCGTGACGCCCAGCGCTGCGGCCAGGCCCGCTCCGGCCAGCCCGGCCAGCGCACTGCGCCGGCTCATTGCCCGAAAGCCGTTCATCTCGTGACTCCTTTCTCGCCCTGACCGGGCACGAACTGCCTCTTTCGCCGCGATGCCGGTTTCTCCGACGAGCCCCTCGCGGCGCGCCGGCTCGTTCCAAACCTGTCCGCTGGCTAGGTTCGTGTCCTGTGTCACGTTCGCCTGGACGTGATTCCAGGCGCCCAGCCAGGCATCAGTGTGCTGGCCAAGGCTGAAGGCGGGCTGTAGGCTAGCTGAACGCTGGGTGAAGAACGGCTAGAGCCACTCGTGGAACGTGAGCGAGACAACAAGAGCAACACCAGATGTACGCCGAACTCAGATGATCCCCGAGGATTCCACGCCGGGCCGGGACGGGTCGGGCGTCCCCGTGCCACAGCACTCAATAGAGCATGACGCGGTGTGACCCATGCGGATGAGGATCACCGGATGGGCAGCGTGCTCGCGATGCAATCACGAATCCGGCGCTTCTGGTACCCGCCCGGCCGGTTGCCGGAGCGCCTCAGATGGGGCGCCAGCCTCGGGATGAGCCGGCCGCTGGCGCGCGGCTGCGAAGCGCTCCGCAAACGCATCTCGCTCGGGATGCGGGAAATGCAACCGCCGGGAGATAGCCACCGAGATCAAGCCGGTCTTCGGCGCAAAGAGGAACACCAGGAGAAAGACAACCGTTGCCACCAGAACCACGCTCGCGCCGGATGCCGTCCCAAGGTGATACGACAGGTACAGCCCAACGATGCCCGACGCCGCACCGAGCAACGCCGAGAGCCCGACCATGATCGCTAGCCGCTCGGTCAGCAGGCGGGCGGTTGCTGCTGGCGTTACCAGCATGGCAAGTACGAGGATGTTCCCGACCGTTTGCAGCGAGATGACAATCGCCAGCGACAGCAGGACAAGGAACAACTGGTCGAAGAGCCAGAGATTGAGTCCGAGAGCCTGAGCGTAGGTGCGGTCGAAGGCAATGATCGTCAGCTCCCGGCGGAACAAGGCAATCACCCCGAGCACCACCGCGCCAACCCCCGCGGTCAAGTAGAGATCCTGCCGCGAGACGCCGAGGATCGAGCCGAGCAAGAAGGCAGCGAGGTCCCGCACGTAGGTGCGCTGCATCGAAATTAGCGCGATGCCGAGAGCAAAGCCACCCGCGAAGAGCACGCCGATCGCCGTATCTCCCGAGATGCGCGTGCTTTGACTGATCACACCGATGCCGAGGGATACGAGGATCGCCGCAATCAGCGCCCCGATGAGGAAGTTGCCGCCAAGCAAATAGGCGATCACCACACCGGGGAAAATGGCGTGCGCCAGCGCGTCCCCCATGAAGGCGAGCCCGCGCAAGGTAACAAAGGTGCCGGTAACCCCACAAATGGTGCCCACGAGCACGATAGCAATAAATGCATGCTGCATGAACGTATGGCGGAACGGTTCGAGAAGCCAGTCCATCATTGCCTCATCTCCCCGGCGCCAAGGACATCGAATGGCAACACGGCCTGACCACCAAACGTGGACCGGAGATTGGCCGCCGTCAAGACCTCGCGCGGCGGGCCGATGGCGATCAGCCGCCGGTTCAGCAGCATGATCCGATCGGATGATCGTGCTGCCAGATCAAGGTCGTGCGTCGCGTAAATGATGGTCTTTCCCCGCTTGCGCAATTGATCGAAGAGCGAGACGACGAGTTCCTGGGTTGGAACGTCCACTCCGGTGAACGGCTCGTCAAGCAGAAACACGTCGCCGTCCTGCACCAGCGCGCGCGCCAGAAATACGCGCTGCTGCTGCCCGCCAGAGAGTGCGCCAATCTGATAGGGAGCCATCTGGCGCATCCCGACTTGCTCAAGCGCCTGGAGCGCTGCCGCCCGGTCGGCCTCGCCAAAGGGCAAGAACCGGGAGCGTCGTAAGGCGCGCGCCATGAGGACAACGTCCAAGACACTGACCGGAAAGGTCCAGTCAACGCTCGACCGTTGCGGCACGTAAACCACCGCCTGGCTCGGTCGCCGGATCAGAACGCTATTGAGTGCCACCGTGCCATGCGACGGGGGGAGCAAGCCGCCGATGACCTTGAGCAAGGTGCTCTTGCCTGCGCCGTTTGGCCCCAACAGACTGACGGTCTCGCCCGGAAAGAAACTGACAGAGATATCTTCCAGGGCCGAGCGCTCACCGAAATGCACGCTGAGATCAACGGTGATCAGGCGAGGCGTTCTTGCTCCGGTGAAATCGGCAGGCACGGCAACCATTGGTCGTTATCGCAGCGCTTCGACGATGATGCGCGTATTCGTCTCCATCATGCCGATGTAGGTGTCCGCGCCAGACCCAGGGTCGCCAAGGCTATCCGTGTAGAGGGAGGCCACCACGCGCACCCCAGCCTGCTCTGCGAGCGCCTCGGCTAGCCGGGGGCTTACCGTGTTCTCAGTGAAAATCGCCGGGACCCCCTCGCGCTTGATCCGGTCCACAAGCTCTGCCATGTCCTTCGCAGATGGCTCGGTTCGGGTATCAATGCCAGGAATGACCGTGCCGACAATGGTGAGGCCGTACCGCTCGGCAAAATAGGCCAGCGAGTCGTGGTTCGTCACCAGCTTGCGCCGCTCAGGCGGAATGAGCGCGATACGCTTGGCAATTTCCGCATCGAGCAGATCCAGATTCGCCTGATAGGCTTGCAGCCGCGCCTGATAGTCGGGCTCGCCCGGTGGATCAACAGCGATGAGCCCCTGGGCAATATTCGCCACCATCTGCTTGGTGCGCTGCGGATCGAACCAGACGTGTGGATCGCCCTCCGAAAACGCATCCTCGCCGGATGCGATCGTCGTAATGCCCGTCGTCGCGACGACCACCGGCGCATCCCCGCCGGCGCTTTCGACCAGCGGCTCAATCCAGGCATCAAGCTTGAGCCCGTGCATGACGACCAAATCGGCCTCAGAGATGGTCACGAGATCGGCTGGTTGCACCTCGAAGTCATGCGGGTCTGCATTGGCCGGCAGAATTGACGAGACGTCCACCCGCTCACCGCCAACCTGCCGGGTGAGATCGGCCAGAATGGCCGTGGAGGTGACGACGCGCAGCGGCCCCTCGGGTCTCGGCGCGGCTGGCGGTAGCGGCGGAAACTCTGGAAACGGCGGGAATTCCGCTGGCTCCGGCGTCCCCTCCGCATCAGCCCGGCTGGCAACCCAGTCATTCTGGCCCAGCGCCACACCACCAGCCGCTAACCAGATCAGGCGACGGCGCGTCAGTCGTCCCGACTGCATGCCAGTCATGCTCACCTCCTTCATCAGACGGCTGGTTTCACTGCTCATGCCTACCGGCGCAACCGCCTCAACGAGCAGACCGTATCCGCCAAGCGCGCGGAGCGTACCACTTACTGAGACATTGTGTCAATTATCGGGTGGCGACGACTGGCGCTGTCTCCCGGCAACTCGGGCAGACTCCGAAGATTTCGAGGTGGTGCCCGTGAATGGTGAAAGCCGTGTCGCGCGTGAGGTCACGAACCAGCTCATCAACAGGACATCGCGTGAACGCGACCACTGTCCCACACTCAGAGCAGACCAGGTGATGACGATGTCCCGGCTGACCCACAACGTACGCCGGGTGCCCACCAGGCTGAAGCAACCGGGTAACCACATCTACCGAGGCGAGAATTTCGAGGGTGCGATAGACCGTCGCCCGTCCGATGCGTGGCAACTCTGACACCAACTGCTCGGCCGTGAAGGGCCGGGTCTGCCGGAGGATTGCTTCGACCACAGCCCGGCGCGGCCCAGTCACGCGATAGCCATGACCGGAGAGGACGTCGAGCGCATACTGAAGTGTCAGCGCCTGACCCGGCGCAACCGAGAGATGCACACTCATCATCAAAAGCGTAGCACAATCGCCGCCCGTGGCCCGCAGACCCCGCCAGCCGCATGGGATAATGGCAAGCGATGACGGATGGATCAGCGAGCGACAGGTCATGGACCGCGCTGTCTCCACTCCGTTCGTACCGGAGACCGCAGCGCAGGTGATGCGCTGACCGCAGCCGAGCGGAATGGATCGCGAGCACGATGTGTACGCTGCTTAATGGCATACGAACAACTGGAAACGTTCCCCGTCCCTGGTTGCGTCTGGTGCTGCTCACGCTCCTCGCTGCGACGATCGCACTGGGCTTAACCTCCCTGGAGGCGACGGCACAATCCACCAAATCTGTCACTTGGAACCGTTACGACGTGACCATCCAGGTGCAGAGCGATGGCTCGTACCACGTGGTGGAGCGGCAAGAAATCGCGTTCCACGGCGGGCCGTTCAGTGTCGGCTTTGCCACTATTCCATTGACGCGCATTGACGACATCCCGGTCGAGAGCATTGCTATTCAGGAAGAGACGGCCAGCGGGCGCACGGACTATACCCTCATGCCCCGCCGCTCTTGGGACGAGCGGCCTGGCACCTTTTCGGTAGCGTCTAGCTCGGCCGAATTGCTGATCGAATGGGCATTTCCGACCACTCGCGATGCGACTCGCACGTTCTACCTGTCGTACGACGTCTATGGCGCCTTGCGCGTGTATGAGTACGACGACCCGAACCAATCGAATCAGCAAATCTGGTGGACCGCAATCAGCCGGGAGGTGACCGATGTCGCCCCGGTCCGGCAAGCAACGGTCACCATCATGCTACCCCAGCCCGTGCCCCTCGATGCCCCACAGCTACGCGTCGGAGAGTCGGGCAAGGAACCGCCGCAAGACCACACTACCGACGGGCAAACCTGGCACTGGGAACGCTCCAACCTTGGTCCTGGTGACGAGTTCACGGTGCGGTTGCAGGTGCCGCCGGTGGCCAATGCCCAGCCACCAAGCTGGCAACAACGCGACGACGAGGAGCGCCGGCGGGCGCAACAGGCTGCCGATCGCCGGAATTTGCTGAACGCCATCTTCCTTGGCATCGGCTTGCTCGCCCTGGCTGGAGGTGGTCTCGGGCTCTACGGACTGTGGTATAGCCGCGGCCGTGATCCGCACACCGGCGCCGTCGCGGAATTTCTTCCCACGCCGCCTGATGATCTGCCTCCTGGAGCCGCTGGAACCTTGCTCGATGAGACGGCGGATGAGCGCGACATCGTTGCCACCCTCGTGGATCTGGCGCACCGGGGCGTGATCCGCATGCAAGAGTCTACGGGGCAAGACGTTGAGATCACGCTGCTGCAAAGGTCTGATTCGCTGACCCCATTCGAGTCAGAGCTGCTCAAGACCTTATTCCCTGGCTCGCCCAAGCCAGGCGACTCTATCAAGCTAAGCGATATCAAGTCCCGGTTCATCGAGGCGATCCCCGATATCAAAAAGCTGCTGTACGACGAGCTTGTCCGGCGTGGCTATTTTCCGCGCTCCCCAGAGGCTACCCGGTCCACCTGGCGCACCATCGGCATGGTTGCCTTGTTTGTCATCGTCATCGGTGGCTGCGTGGGTGGTGGCATCGCTGGCTCGGCAGGGTTTTACTGGTTTGCGGTGGCCATGTTTGCCGGTCTCGCCATCGCTCTGCTTGCCCTGAGCACGGCCATGCCGCGCAAGACGCTGAAGGGTGCTGAGGCAGCGGCGAAGTGGCGAGCCTTCCGCAAGTATTTGGGGGATATCGAGCGTTACGAGAACGTGGCCGAAGGACGGCAGATCTTTGAGAAGTACCTGCCCTATGCGGTCGCGTTCGGCCAGGAGCGCTCTTGGGTATCAACCTTCGCCCGCGCGGGTGCTCCTGCTCCCTCCTGGTGGGAAGCAGATGGTCCCGTTGTCGTCCTTGGCGATCCGTACGACAGCCGGTCCTATCCGCGCCGCACGTCATCTCGGGGCGGACGGACCGTGATCGCCCCCGGCGGAGGTGGTGGAGGCGGAAGCGGCGACATCGATCTGCCGAGCATGCAAGAGGCGAGCGACCGGGCGAGCCGCTCGTTGCAGCGCTCTAGCAATAGCCTGCTCAAGATGCTGGAGAGCGCTGCCCGGGCATTCAGCGACTTCGGCGGTGGAGGCGGAGGCGGCGGCTGGAGCGGCGGCGGTGGCGGATTCGGCGGCGGTGGTTTCAGCGGTGGCTCCTCCGGCGGCGGCGGTCGGGGTTTCCGATAACCCGGTGTATTCACGGGCTTTTGGATTAGGAAATAACGCTTAATTGCACTGGTCCTGGAGCCGGCTTCAGCCAGATTTGTGAGGCCAGCGCGGGCCATGAGGCCGGCTGAGGAAGCGTCATGAACCGCTCAGGCTAAAGCGCGTTGCAAAGCGCGGCCCGAGGCGTGATCCCTCGTTCCACTCGGGAGAGTACGCTTCGACAGGCGCTCTTGTGCTCCCAACGCACACTACGAAACGGCGGCGCTCGGCTGCTCCTCCCGCGTCTCAGCGGGCGCTTCCTCGGTGGCTCGGATCAACTCCAGGCGATCGATCCGGAGACCATCCATCGCCACCACCCGGAGGATGTAGCCATTGACTCGGACCTCGTCGCCGACCTCCGGGCGCCGGCCAAGCTGACCAAAGACATAACCGCCAATCGTGTTATAGAACGGATCCTCGAGATTCAGCTTGAAATGCTCGTTCATCTCGTCGATCGACAGCAGTCCACTGATGAGCACCCGGCCATCTTCCAGGAACTGGATGTCGTCCGCCTCATGCTCGAACTCGTCGTGGACCTCGCCGATGATCCGCTCCAATACATCTTCAAGGGTAACCATGCCGGCGGTGCCACCGTATTCGTCGAGCACGATAGCCACGTGCGTCCGCTTCCGCTTCATCTCCGCCAGGAGCTCGTCGAGCGGCATGGAACGGGCAATGACGAGCGGGGGCCGCACCATCCGGCGCAGGTTAAACCGCTCTTGCTGTCCCAGAGCGAGCAGCTTGTACAGATCCTTGGCGTGGAAGATGCCGATAATGTCGTCCAAGTCCTCGCCGTAGACGGGATACCGGGCGTGGCCATGCTGGGCCACGATTTCGGTGACCTCCTTGAGTGTGGCGGTGGCGGGAATGGCAATCATCTCCGTGCGCGGCACCATGACCTCGTCCGCATGGATGTCGTGGAAGCTAAAGACGCGCGTGATCAGCTCCTGCTCGCTTGGCTCGAGAAAGCCCTTTTGCTGGCTTGCGGTGACGAGCATCTTGAGCTCGTCCTCGGTGTAGACGAGGTGATGCTCGCCTTGCCAAGACAGGCCAAGCGGGCGGAGAACCAGATCCGTCAGCCAGTACAGCAAGGCGATGATCGGACGGAAGGGAATCGCCAGCCAGGCGATCGGCGCCGCCGTGGCGAGAATCGTGGCTTCGGAGCGCTGGATCGCGATCATCTTGGGTACCTGCTCACCCAGCACAATATGCATCATGGTGATGATGAAGTAGGCGATAATTCCGGCAACGAGATGCGCACTCACTCGCGCCCCATGCCCCAGCCAGGACTCAAACAGCGGCACGATCAGGCGCGCAAGCGCTGGCTCGGCGATCCAGCCCAAGCCGAGGCTGGCCATGGTGATTCCGACTTGAGCCGCGGAGATGAAGCGATTGGGATCGGCCATGGCACGCTTGACCAAGCGCGCCATGGGATGCCCTTGCTGGACAAGCTGATCAATACGGGTCGGCCGGACGCTGACAAGAGCAAACTCGGCGGCGACGAAAAAACCATTGAGTAGCACAAGTCCCACGACCGCTCCAAGCATAAGGAGTTCGCTACTCATAGACCTCCTGGCAGCGCGTGAGCCCGCTCCAAGGCCGCAGGTGAGAGAATCGAGCCGCGGGAGCTAGCCACAAAGACGGAGCATCGTTGCACGCGCTGGTGGGTGCATGCGGAGCGCTGACACCCCTCGACGACCGCCGGGGAACCACCCGTAAAACGCGCGAAGGGGCACGTCTCTCCGTGCCCCTTCGCTGCATGCCTGATTGTTCGTCTGACGTACGAATGGTTGAAGACTCCTGCCGAGTGCGTTGCGCGTGGGCGCTTACAACTCCTGATGATACGCCAGGAGCCGCTCCCCGTCGAGACGGCGGAGCTTTTGCAGCGCCTCGTTCTCGATCTGCCGGACACGCTCCCGGCTGATCTGCAACTGCTCGCCGACCTCGGCCAGCGTGTGCTGGTGCGTATGCCCGAGCCCAAAGCGAAGTTGCAGCACCAGCTTCTCGCGCGGGGTCAACGTATCGAGCGCAGCGGCCACATCGCGCTTCAGCATCGACTCGCTGGCAGCCTCATACGGAGTCTCCGACACCTCATCCGCGATCAGGTCACCGAGGCTCGTTTCGTCCTCGCTGCCGATCGGTGTCTCCAGCGAGATCGTCCGCTGCGCCGCTTGGACGATCTGGTGAATCTTCTCCGGCTGGACACTCATCGCCTCAGCCACCTCTTCCGGGGTTGGTTGGCGACCGAGCTCCTGAGCCAGCATATTCAGCGTCTTGCGGTAGCGCGAGATCGAATCTCCCATGTGCACAGGGAGACGGATCGTCCGGCTCTGATCAGCAATGGCGCGCGTGATCGCCTGGCGGATCCACCACGTCGCATACGTGCTGAAGCGGAAGCCCTTGCGCCAGTCGTACTTCTGGACCGCCCGCATCAAACCGATATTGCCCTCCTGGATCAGATCGAGGAGGGTTAGGCCACGGTTGACATACCGCTTCGCGATCGACACGACCAGGCGCAAGTTGGCACGCACAAAGAGTTGCGTTGCAGCCACATCGCCTTGCTCGACCCGCTTAGCCAGCTCGATCTCCTGCGCATGCGTCAAGAGCGGCGTCTCCGCGATCTCGCGCAGGTAGAGCCGGACGGGATCATTGATGAAATTCGGATCGAGCCGCTGCAGCACGTCGAGATCGCGCTCGAGATCAACCTCGGGCTCGATCTCATCGGCGAGCTGTGTCTGGATCTCCTCGGGAAGATCCAGCTTCTCATCGCCATTGACCGTTTCCGCAACGAGCGCATCAATCTTGTTCACATCGTAGGTTTGCAAAGCGTCACTCATTAGGGCCATACTCCTCTCGGCGTGAACGGGCCGACCGTCCATCCACATCGCCGCTGCACAATCATCGCCAATCTGCGCACCGCGCCGCCGATCCATGACTGTTCAGGAACGCGGGATGACAAATGGCGGCACATGACGCGGTCAAAAGCACGCAAACGCTGCTATGGCCGCTGCAAGCGAGCGACCATTGTAGAGATACGACTCCGCGTCGCATGCGGATGTATTAAAGTCCCTCGCAACCGCGGGGCGAAGGGTGCCGGCTAGGATATCCATCTGGGACGACGGGTGCCTCCAGGTAGGACCCGCCCTACACAAGCTGCACATTATACCATATTTGTGACGCGCGCAAGTAGGTCACGAGTCCCATTTTGAATTTCTGCAAAATTCAGGTCACTAGGCGATCTTGCGGGGTGTGCCATAGGGTAGGAATGGCAACGAATCAGGGGCGCCGCCGCGCCCCCGTTCTCGGCCATTGTCGCCCGGGATTTCGGCCGCCTAGCGCCCGCAGCCGCACCCGTGAGCCGTCTCGGCATTGCCGCCGGCATCGAACGAGTGACCGCACGCACAGGACGCCACGGCGTTCGGGTTGCGGACCGTGAAGCCGCCGCCCATGAGGGAATGCACGTAGTCGACCTCAGCGCCCCGCAAGTACATGGCGCTGAAGGAATCAACGAGGAGCCGCACACCGTCAGCGTCAATGATGGTGTCGTCCTCTTCCGCCGTCTCCTCGATCGTCATCCCATATTGCAGCCCGGAGCACCCACCCGGCGCCACAAAGACGCGCAGGGCATGATCGGGCGTGCCTTGCTCTGCGAGGAACTTCTTGAGCTGGGCCACCGCTTCCGGCGTCATCGTAATCAACTGCTCAGTTGTGGCAGACATGGATCAGGTTTCCTCCGTCTCGTGACCTTGGGCGCTTGACCACTGAGAACACGGCGGAACCGCGTTCCAGTGTCAATGCTTCCCTCATGATACCGTCAGGAACGATTTGGCGCAATACGCGCTGCGCGGCCGGCCACACAGCCGTCTCGGGTTCCCCTACCCTCCGCGCACAAGCGGGTGCGCTGCCCGCCACTCCTCTGCCGCGGTGCCCAGGGTTGCAAACCGCACGCCTTCGTGTGACGCAACGTAGTCAATCAGCCGTTCGAGCATGAGCAAGCGGTGCCCCCTGCCGATCACCTGCGGGTGCATCGTCAGGGTATAGACACCATCCGGCACGTGCTGGAGCATGAAGTCAAACTCCCCGCGCCAGATTTCCTCCACTTTCGACGGGGCGGACAGTCCTGGCCGGAAGCGATCGCCCACACTGACATATTCGAAATGCGGCCAGTCGTCGAGAATCCAACTCACGGGCATCTCAACAAGCTCGACTTCTTTGCCGAAACGATAGGGACCATCCGGCTGGATGACGTCGCCAACACGGCACCAGTATGGCTCGAAATCGCGGCCCATCAACGACGATTCGTATCGAAAGCCATGTTCGAGCAACAGCTCGACCGTGTAGGGGCTATTGTCCCACGATGGGGAGCGATAGCCGGCCGGCCGAACACTGGCCACCCGGTCGAGCGCGTCTAACCCACGCAGGAGCACCTCCCGCTCGCGCTCCCGTGATCCAAGCGCGCAAGGGTTTTCATGCAGATAGCCATGGTGGCCGATCTCGTGCCCAGCAGCAGCGATCGCACGGGTCAGATCGGGATAGGTTTCCGCGGTGTGCCCGGTGACAAAGAATGTCGCCGGGATTCCGCGCGACTCCAAGAGACGCACGATGCGCTCGGCGCCGAAGGCGCCGAATTCCCCGCGGGAAATCATGCTTGGCGAGGTCGCGCCAAACGGGCCGATCCAAATGGAGATCGCGTCGAAATCAAACGTCAGGCAGACGGTTGCTCGGTGCGTGGACATCAGTGGGCGCATCCTTCGTCAGCCACCGGGAGCGCACCAGCGCTCCCAGCATCTTGCGTCCCGCCCTTTCAGCCGGCGGTGCGATCGGGATTGTACCTAAGCCAGCACAGTCGCCCGCGTTGCACACTAGAGCCGCGAGCATGATCACGCCTCACCACCAGCCAGGAGGAGCTCCAAATGGCGCTTCACTGCCGGCCATTCATGCTCGATGACGCTGTAATAGGCGGAGTCCCGATACGTGCCATCGGGCAGGATGACATGATTGCGCAGAATTCCCTCGAATTGCGCGCCGATCCGCTCCAGGGCACGGCGCGAGCGATGGTTAAGCCGGTGGGTCTTGAATTGGACGCGGATGCAGCCGAGCGTCTCAAAGGCGTGGCGAAGGAGGAGATACTTGCTTTCGGTGTTAACCGGCGTGCGCCAGCACGAGCGCCGCAGCCACGTCCAGCCGATTTCCAGGCCCCGGTCGCGAGGGCGGATGTCAAGATACCGGGTGCTGCCAATCGCCTGCCCTGAGGCCTGGTCAATGATGGCGAACGGCAGGGCGATGCCGGCCGCCTGGTCGTGCAGTGCCGCGGCGATCCACTCCTGCACGTCGTCCAGCGTGCGCAGGTGACGTGGCATGTAGCGCCAGATCTCTTCATCAGCCGCTGCCCTGGCAAGATCTGGGGCGTGCTCCGGCCGGAGCGGGTCCAATCGAACCCACCGGCCAGCCAGGGAGACCGGCTCGACGATCAAGGCCGCAGGCGCCTGCCCATGCATCATCCCTCTCCTGTCCATCGTCATAGTCACCGGATTCCCGTTTGCTCTGGCTCGAAAGCACCGGACGGCGCCTACGCCAGCGTCTGCCGATCATGCCGCCAGGCCAGCGCCAGGATGGCCACCGCCAGAAGCACCGGCAATGCTGTGGCAACCGTCACATGCGTCCGGAAAAGCGCTCCAAGAAAGCGGTCTTCGGTGACGAGCGCTCCTGCGGTATAGCCAAGCAACGCCGCCCCGGCCCATGCCACAATCGGCAGCCGGTGCATGAGCCGCCCGATCATCGAGCCTCCAACGAGAACGATCGGCACTGAAATGGCGAGACCGAGCACCAGGATCGCGTACGGACGGGTGCTGCGCTCCGCGACGGCAGCGACCGCCAGGATGTTGTCCAAGCTCATCACGACATCCGCCAGCACCATAAGCTGGACGGCGTGCAGCAGGGAGCCAGCATCGCCAGCCGGTGCCGCGCGCTCCTCGCTCGTCAGCAGACGATAGGCGATCCAGGCGAGCAGCGCTCCTCCGCCCGCGTGCACCAGCGGTAAGCGGAACAGCAACCCGGCGGGGATCGTTAGACCAAGGCGCAGCACAACGGCGAGACCGCTGCCGATTGCGATAGCGCGCTGCCGGAGCCGTGGCGGGAGCCCACGAACTGCCATGCCGATCACAACCGCGTTGTCACCGGATAGGATAAGGTTGATAAGGAGAACGGCACCGAGTGCGCCAACCAGTGACGGCGTCATAGAATCGGTCAAGCCCTCCTGAGCCAGCGCAAGCGCGCGGGAACTCATAATACCCCGCGAAGGGACATCAGTGCCTGATCACTCTTGGAGACCAATAGGGAGGCATAACACCCAGCGCGGTGGGCGGCCATGCCGCTGACCGGCTGAGGTGCGATAGGGGAGGAGCAACACCGTGGAATGGGTGACAAGCGGTGAGATCTGGGCGGCGCTGCTGACGCTCACGCTGCTGGAAATCGTGCTAGGAATCGACAATATCATTTTCATCTCGATTTTGGCCGACCGCCTACCGGCTGCCCAGCGTGAGCGAGCGCGCTTGATCGGCCTTTCGCTTGCCATGTTCATGCGGATCGCGTTGCTGCTGTCCATTAGCTGGATCGCCAACCTGAAAGATCCGCTCTTTGACGTCGCCAGCAAGGAATTCTCCGGCCGCGACCTGGTGATGCTCGGCGGTGGACTCTTCCTGCTCTACAAGGCGACGACGGAAATCCATGACAAACTTGAAGGAGGGGAGGAGTACGGCGAGACGCGCTCCGTGGCTTCGTTTGCTGGCGTGATTACCCAGATCATCTTGCTCGACATCGTCTTCTCTCTCGATTCAGTGATCACCGCCGTCGGCATGGCCGAGCATATCGAGGTGATGGTTGCAGCGGTGGTTATCGCTGTCGGGGTGATGCTGGTGGCCTCCGGACCGATCAGCGCGTTTGTCAGCCAGCATCCAACGGTCAAGATGCTTGCATTGAGCTTCCTGCTGCTGATCGGGATGTCGCTGGTCGCGGAGGGCTGGCATTTCCATATCCCCAAAGGCTACATCTACTCAGCGCTGGCCTTTTCGATCTTCGTGGAGATCCTAAACCTGCGGTTGCGGGCGCGCGCTGCCGAGCCCGTGCATCTCCATCAGCCGTTGATCAACGAACCAGTCGCAGCGAAGGCCGCGAGCATCGCCCGCACCGTTACCCGAGAAACGCACCAGTGACCTGGTGATCCGAATCGCTAAGTTCGGGTATCCTGCCGAGCCCAGGGAGGCGGCAAGCAAGCTGATGCTGCGTTTGGAGGAAGAATCATGGGCGAACGCGTCTGTGTCGCTGTCACGCGGATCATCCCGGAAGCGGGCATGGCGTTGCTGCGAGAAGCGGAAGCGCGCGGGGAGATCGAGTTGCGCGTGTGGGAGGAGGAATTGCCGCCACCGCCCGAGCGCCTGGCGGAGTTGGTGCATGGGTGTGTTGGGGCGATCACGCTCCTCACCGATGCCATTACCCCTGAGCTGCTCGATCGCGAGCCGCAGCTCAAGGTCGTTAGCAATCTTGCCGTCGGCTACGACAATATCGACGTCCCTGCTGCCACGGCACGTGGTGTAGCAGTCTGTAACACCCCGGGCGTGCTCACCGAGACGACCGCTGATTTCGCTTGGGCTCTCCTGATGGCCGCGGCGCGCCGGATACCCGAAGCGATCGATTATGTCCGGGCCGGCAAGTGGAAAACGTGGGGACCAACCCTGCTCCTGGGCCGCGATGTCCACGGAGCAACGCTGGGAATCGTTGGATTTGGCCGGATTGGCAAAGAGGTGGCAAGGCGAGCGCAGGGCTTCTCGATGCGCGTCCTCGCCTACGATGCGTATCCCGATATTGAGGCGGCACGGCAGCTTGGCGCGGAGTTTGTTCCGTTGGACGATCTGCTGCGCCAATCCGATTTCGTCACCCTCCATGTCGCGCTGACCCCGGAGACCCGTCATCTCATCAGCGAGCGCGAGCTGCGCTTGATGAAGCGCGAGGCCATTCTGGTCAACGCGGCGCGCGGACCCGTGGTCGACACGGAAGCGCTGGTTGCGGCGCTGCGGGACGGCACAATCATGGCGGCCGCGCTCGATGTCACTGATCCAGAGCCACTCCCGCCGGATCACCCACTGATCCATCTGCCGAACGCGATCGTCGTGCCGCACATCGCCTCAGCGACGGTTGCGACGCGCAACAAGATGGCGGAGATTGCAGCTCGCAACCTGCTGGCGGTGATCCGTGGCGAGCGGCCACCCTTCATCGTGAATCCGGAGGTCCTGGGCTGACTGCCCGTTTGGCATCCGTGCCGAGGCGATCACCCGCGGTGTCCTAGGGGCTATGGACAACCCGGGTATACTGTGCATGATCTGCGGCTCGCAACGCGGCCGTGGGGAACTCGGCTCCGCCTTTGAGGGGAGAGATAAACAATGTTCCGCTGCAAAGTCTGTGGCTGGATCCACGAAGGCGTAGCACCGCCGAACGAGTGCCCCTCGTGTGGCGCTCCGGCGGATCGCTTCCGGCCCATGGATCCATTAGAGATCGATCTGACCGCGAGTGAGCTGGCGAGTCATGGGATCGTCGGCCAGGGCCTGGAAGCAGAGGTTGAAGACAGCCGGCGCATCCGCCTGCTCGCCTTTGTGGATGCCTCCTTCTTTTCGCCCTATATGGAGCGCTCCGGCAAGCGCTATCCTGTCTACACGGGCGATGCCCAGTGGTTTTCCGACAACATTCCGTGCATGACCGCCTGTCCGTCGCACACGGATATCTCGCGGTACATTGCGCTGATCGCCGATGGGCGCTATGCCGACTCCTACGAGCTGAACCGGGAGCACAATGTCTTCCCCGGCTGTCTCGGAAGGATGTGTGCCCGGCCCTGCGAAGACGCTTGCCGCCGCAAGGAGATTGATGCGCCAATCGGCATTTGCTATCTCAAGCGGGTGGCGGCCGACTATCGCGGGGAAACCCGGCGTGAGACGCCTCCGCCCTGGAACGGCTTGACCGCCGGGATCATCGGCGCGGGCGTCTGCGGGTTGACGGTGGCCCGGCAACTGGCTCGCAAGGGGTACAAGGTCACGATCTACGAGAAATATCCGGTTCCCGGTGGCGTGATGTGGACCGGGGTGCCGGAGTGGCGCCTGCCGCGCGACGTCATCATGGAGGAGGTCGAGCTGATCACCGATCTCGGGGTGGAAATCCGCTTCAACACCGAGGTTGGGAAGGACATCTCCTTCCGGGAGATCGTGGAGTCCTACGACGCGGTTGTCATCGCGACCGGCTGCCAGATCGCCCAGGAGCTTGGGGTGCCAGGCGAGGATCTGGAGGGTGTGGTCTCCGGGATCAAATTCCTGGAGGAGGTCAACCTGGGCAAGAAAGATGTCTGGGTTGGCAAGCACGTGGTGACTGTTGGCGGTGGCTTCACGTCAATGGACTGCGTGCGCACCGTGCTCCGGATGGGCGCGGAGCGGTCGGTCATGACCTATCGCCGGAGCATCCAGGAGATTCCCGTGGATGAGCTCGAGCTCGAAGAAGCCGAGATGGAGGGGGTAGAGATCATGTACATGGTCTCGCCCGTTCGTGTCATCGGCGACGAGCATGGCCGGGTCAAGGGCATCGAGCTGATTCGCAACGAGCTTGGCCCGCCAGACAGCAAAGGCCGGCGGCGGCCACAACCGGTGCCAGGCTCGGAGTTCATCGTGCCGTGCGACATGGTGCTGGTGGCGATCGGCCAGCGGCAGGATAGCTCGTTCCTGGGCGACATGCTGCCAAATCGGGACCGCCGCGGCGTGCCGTTCCTCGATCAGAACCTGAAAACAGAGTTGCCCAACGTCTGGGCTGCTGGCGACTTTGTGATCAACCCCACGAACTTCATCTCATCCATCGGCGAGGGCAAGCGCGTCGCGATCGCGATCGACCGCGAGCTGCGCGGCGTCGAGCCAGCGGTTAAAGAGATGGAGATCACGCGGGTCCCAACTGAGTACGTCTCGACGCCCAACCCGCTGCTCGCCGAAGGCATCGCCGAATGGAGCCTGACGGCAATGAGCCGGCGCCTGGTCTGGGGTGACGACTACACCGGCGTCGGGCGGCAGATGATGCCGTCGTTACCCCTTGTGGACCGGGGCATCGGCACGCACGACACGACGCTAGAGGTAGAGCTCGGCTACACCAAACCCATCGGGTTCGAAGAAGCCAAGCGCTGCCTGCAGTGCCAGCTCAACATCTTTATCGACGGTAACCGGTGCATTCTCTGCAACGGCTGCGTTGATGCCTGCCCGCACCGCTGCATCGAGATGATCTCGCCCGACCGTATCTATAGCATCGACAACGATGTCGAGCTCGCCGAGCTGGCCAGGGCCGAGCTCGGGCCATACGCGGCGGCGATGGTGATTGACGAGCGCGCCTGCATCCGCTGTGGCGTCTGCGTTGACTGGTGTCCGACGGAGTGCCTGACGATGGACCACTTCCGCTTGACACCGGCCGATCCGCGGGAGAGCGTTGATCTGGCGATCGTGGCTGACTGACACGGTAGCTGTTCGTTCCGGCCGGCACGCGAACGCCACCAGTTGGGGGCGTGGGCGCGACCACCGGCCAGCGTCATTCCGCTCTGCAACTCCACGCCGAGGACGGGTTCAACCTTGAACAGCAAGGTGCGACTCGCCTCGGCGTGCCCAGGCGCGTCCACGAAGGACATCCCCAAAACTGCGCTGCCATTCGCGCTCCTCCGGATTGTCTTCGGTCTCGGCCTGTGCCGAGGCAGCCGCAAATGCCTCTCCAACCTTGTCCTCCTCGCCGTGCGCTCGGACCGGCTGGCGCGCTGGTTCAGGTCAGGTTACTTAGCAATCACGGACGCGGTCCACACGATGTCGCCCATTTGAGGCTCCGGCATCAACCTGGCGACTCAGGATGCCGTCGCCGCCGCGACCTTGCTCTGAGAGCCGCTCCGGTATGGGAGACTTTCGCCTGGAGACTTGTCCAGGGTTCAGCGGCTGCGGGAGGAGGAAGCACGCTCGACCTGACAATCCACGGGGAGGCACGGCACGGGCTTGACAGGGCAGTGCGCCGCGGTATGGTAGGGGCAAACAGCCCCACATACGGCATCACGGAGGGGCGTGCTGTGTCCTCTGCGTCGCTCGACAAGGATGGTCGCGAGCGGGTACCGCCCATCTCGTTGATCGGTCGAGGCGGCGAACTCGGCCAGAGTTTGCCGTTGCCTCTCACACCCCTGATCGGACGGGAGCGCGAGGTTGCGGCGGTCGTGGGGCTGCTGCGGCACGCCGACGTGCGCCTCCTCACCCTGACCGGCCCTGGCGGCGTCGGCAAGACGCGTCTCGCGGTGCAGGTGGCAGCGGAGCTGCGCAATGAGTTCCCCGATGGCACGGTTTTCGTCCCGCTCGCTACGCTTGCTGACCCGTCCCTCGTCGCCCCGACGATCGCCCAGGCACTCGGGCTGCGCGAGACTGGCGGCCGCCCGGCCCTGGCCCGCCTGATCTCGTTCCTGCGGGAGCAGCGGCTCTTGCTGGTGCTCGACAACTTCGAGCAGATCGTCGCGGCGGCGCCGGCAGTGACTGAATTGCTCGCGGCTTGCCCCCGGTTGATCGTCCTGGTCACCAGCCGCGAGCCGCTGCGCGTCGGCGGTGAGCACGAGTTCCCGGTCCCGCCGCTGGCATTGCCCGAACGGTCCGCCGGTGGACGGTCGCCAACGCCGGCGGAACTGGCCGAGCATGGTGCGATCGCGCTCTTCGTCGCTCGGGCGCGTGCAGTCCAGCCCGCCTTCGCCCTGACCGAGGCAAATGCCCTGACGATCGCCGAGATCTGCCGATGCCTGGACGGGCTGCCACTGGCGATCGAGTTAGCGGCAGCGCGCACGAAGGTTCTCGCGCCGCCTGCGCTGCTGGCCCGTCTGACGAACCGGCTGGCGGTTCTGACCGGCGGCCCACGCGACGCGCCGGCGCGGCTGCGCACAATGCGCGACGCGATCGCTTGGAGCCATGACCTCCTGCGTAAGGAGGAGCGAGCGCTCTTCCGGCGGCTGGCCATCTTCGTCGGCGGGTTCACCCTGGAAGCCGCCGAGGCGGTTGCCAGAGGCCAGAACGCTGGGCGCTGGGCGGTTCCTTATCCCCACCCCCCGACTCCTGACTCCTCTGTCTTCGACGGAGTCGCTTCCCTCGTCGACAAGAGCCTGCTGCGGGCAGCGGCACAGCAGGACGAGAGAGCCGACTCGGCGGCCTCGCGCTTCGTGATGCTGGAGACGGTGCGCGAATTCGGATTGGAGCAACTCGCTGCCAGTGGCGAGGACGCAGCAATTCGTGGTGCGCACGCTGCCTATTTCCTAGCGCTGGCAGAGGCGGCCGCACCGGCGCTCTCCGGACCGGCGCAGCGCGACTGGCTGCACCGCCTGGAAGCCGAGCACGACAATCTGCGAGCAGCACTCGCGTTCTTGCTTGAGGCGGGCGAAACGGAGCGGTGCCTGCGACTAGCCGGGGCGCTCGCCGGGTTCTGGTGGCAGCGCGGCCACCTCGGCGAAGGGCGAAGCTGGCTGGAGCGGGCGCTTGACGTCGCCCCGGACGCACCGCCGCCGGTGCGCGCGCGGGCACTCGCGGGCCTGGCCGGGCTGGCAACGTTCCAACGCGATCACGCGCGAGCGGGGGCGGCGTACGAGTCGGCGCTGGCGCTCTTCGAGGAGGCTGGCGATGCGCGCGGCATCGCCGTCGTCCGGCTCGGCCAGGCGATGCTGGCCCTCTTTGAGGGTGCCTTCGCCCAGGCAGCGGACCGGGCTGAGACGAGCCTGACCCTTTTCCGGGCGCTGGCAGAGCCGGGGCTCCTGAACACCGCGCGCTTCATCCGCGCGTTAGCCGCGCGGTTCCAGGGTGACCTCGACGACGCATCGGCGCTCCTGGAGAAGTGCCTAGCGGACGCTCGTCAGCAGGGATACGAGTACCACCTCGCCCTCGCCCATCAGGGTCTGGCCTATGTCGCGCGGGACCGGGGAGACGCGGCGCGGGCGCTGCCGCACTATCTGGAGGCGCTGGCCGGCTTCTGGCGCCTGGGCGAGTTGTGGCACATCCCGCTCTGCCTGGAGGGGATTGCCGCGCTCGGCGCCGACGCCGACCCGGTGGCAGCGGCACGACTCTTCGGCGCAGCGGAGGCGCTACGCGAGGTCACAGGGGTGCCGATGCCACCTCCCGACCGCCCGGCCTACGAGCGGGCAGTGGACGCGACGCGAATCCGGCTCGATGCACCGGCATTTGCAGCCGCTTGGACGACGGGCCGGGCCCTGCCGCCGGCAGAGTCCATCGCCGAGGCGCAGGCGCTCGCAACTCGTCCCGCCGGCTCCGCCCGCCCTCAGACCGCAATGCCACCGGCCGTCGCCGCGCTCGGCCTGACGCCCCGCGAGTTGGAGGTCCTGCGCCTGCTTGCCGACGGGCGCTCCGATCGCGAGATCGCGGCGGCCCTTTTCATCAGCCCGGCCACCGCGACGACACACGTTCGCAACCTCCTCGCCAAGCTCGGAGTCGGCTCACGTATGGCGGCTGCCGCTTACGCTCACCGACACCACCTGGTCTGAACCACCTATCCTGTCCCGGCCTACCTGGAATCAGGTAGCGGCTCCCTGGTATCCGTCCGCAGAAATACCTGGTTTCAGTCATGCACGCGCCATTCGCCCGTCGGACAATACTGCCATGCTAGCCGTCCTCTGGAGACAGAGGCAATACCCGCGGTCTCTCGTCACCACGGTGGAGGCAGCGCACGAGCGAAGGCGGTAAGAGGCAATAGGCAGAGAGCACAACGATTCGTGCTCCCTGTCGCTCTGCCTACCGCCTCGGCAGGTCGACCGGGACGTCGGTCCGGAAGTGGCTTCGTCAGAGCGACCGACAGCGACTGCACAGGAGGTGAACCATGGTTCTCTTCGTTGCTCGTCACCAACATCCGGCCGAGCGATGCCCAGGCCAGAACCCGGCCATGGGGCAAATGCTCCTCGACCACCTTGGCCAGCCGAACGCCGCCCGCCACGGCGTCACGATTCACAGCGAGGCGGTGCTCGACGGCCAGCACACCCTCTACTTGATTGCCGAGGCTCCCAACCAGGCGACGCTGGAGCGCTTTCTGGCCCCCTTCGGCCAAGCCGGCAGCGTCGAAATCTGGCCGGCCTCCCACTGCGCAGCCGTCGTCGAGCGCGGCGGTTGCGGCTCGGTCCATCTCTAGGAGCCCTTGGGTCCGCGGCGCCGCTGCTCCGGCGCGGTCAACTGCCGCGCGAGCGTCGCCCTGGTAATGCGTGCTCGACCGCCCATCCATCGGCTGCGAGCAGCGGCGCCCCGAGTTACGTCTCGTTCATCTGCAGACCCGCGTGAGGCCAGTGCGGAAGCCTCGTGAATAATTCGGGTGAGAACGGTTGCAACAGCGCGGCAATCGCGGGGCCACCCTTGCTCAGGGTCTTGCCGAGCGCAGCCACCCACGCTGGTTATGATGGTGCCAAATCTTCCCCGAAAAAGTGCCGCCGAGCGGCGTCATCGGCTACCAGTCCGTCGGGTCCCCGGGCGAAGATGAGCCCGAACCCGCCAGCGGACGGATCAGCCTCCCGCGCCCGCGCAACTCGCTCGCGCCGCGCATCCGCCGCTGCGCCCTCCTCGGTGATCAGGATCCCCATCCACTGCGCATGCGCCCGGAGCACGGCGAAATCGCGCTGCCGGCACTCAGCATAGGCTGCGGTCGCCTCATCCCAATTGACAGTTGAGCGCAGGGCGTCACGCACCATCCGCACGTCCCGGTAGACAAGCGAGAGCCCATTGCCAACGCTCGGGTCGTTGGCGCCGGCGGCGTCCCCGATGAGGACCACACCGGGTGCCGTGAGCGTTGCAGACCAAACATCGGCATTTGAGAAGAATGCAACCGGGCCAGCGACGGTTACATCGTCGAGAACTCCAGCCGGCAAGACTGAGGCGCAGAGGGCGACAAAGGCGTGGGGGAACCGCTGGGGTTGGTGCTCGGAAAAACGCTGGGGAGAGATGACGACGTAGGCGCGTGCCCGGCCTTGTCCCTGCGGCAGAAGAAACATCCGGCCGCCAGGAAAGACGCCAGCGTGGGCCGCCGCCGGGTCAAGAGCGACGCGTTCCAGAAGCCCTCCACCAACGAGGTGATGCATCCGGTCGCGCCGCGCGGCAATCCCAGCCCACCGGCGCACCCGAGAGTGACGCCCATCGGCGCCCACGACGAGCCGCGCGTGCAGCGTCTCCACCTGATCACCAGCCACAACGTCGACCTCAGGCCATGCGCCACGGCGAACGGCGACTGCGGTCGCTGGCCGGTAGACCGCCGCGCCCTGCTTCCGCGCCCACTCGAGCGTGGTCTGCTGCAATGCCGGGTGATAAACGCTCATCTCCGGGTGGCCGCCGACCGAGTCCTCCGCCCAGACATATGGCTGATCGGGTGCGCGGTTCGTGTAACTTTGCCAGATTGGCAAGGCACTGGCACCGGCTGCCCGCAGGACGGTCAGGAGCCCGAGGCGTTCCGCTTCGGCGACTCCCCAGGGGTGAATACCTTCGCCGCGGACGCGATCACGGAATGCCGCCTCCCGCTCGATGACCGCTACGCGCAATCCCTCGCGCGCCAGTACGCCCGCCAGGCTCGCCCCGGCAATGCTGCCGCCAATGATCACGACATCGAAAGGGTTCGTCATTGTGGCAATCGAGCCTGATAGCCGTCGATCAGCCTCCGGAGCGCGGCAATGTGCTCGGGACGGGTGCCGCAACACCCACCGATGATCTGTGCGCCCGCCTGGAGCCAGCTCTCCGCGGCGGCTGCGTAGACGGAGCCAGAGATGCGCTCATCGGCCTTCCAGCCGACGGTGTCATCAACCGTTCCCAGATTCGCATAACCACCAATGGGGAGATCAGTCAACTTCCGCAGCGATTGCAGTGCTTCAGTGATTGTTCCGGGTGGGGAGCAATTCACGAGCACGGCGCAGATGCCCAGCGGCGCAACGGACTGAACCGCGCTGGCTAGCGTCTCTCCACTCAAGAGCCGGCCGTCGCTGCCCAGCACGAAGCTCGCGGTCACGGGTAGACCCGTGGTGCGTGCTGCGCGGACGGCGGCAACAGCCTCGTGAATCACCGGCATCGTTTCGATCATGAGGAAGTCCACGCCGGCGGCTGCCAGGTTGCGCGCATGAGCGAGATGCTCCTCATAGGCGACGTCGTCAGGAGGGGAAAGCCAGGGCGAGTAGCAGTCCTCCAGCGGCGCAATGGAACCAGCGACAAGGATGTCGCGCTGGCTGGCGACGGCGGCCTCCCGCGCAAGCCGGACCGCCAGCCCTGTCAGATCCGCGGCGTGCGCTGGATCGCGATCCGCATGCGCGAGCGTGCGGGCCGTGGTGCGGAACGTATTGGCGGTTAGGATGTCGGCGCCGGCACGAGCATAATCTTCATGGATGGCACGCACGAGATCGGGTTGCTCCATGAGGCCGAGCGCCGACCACAGTGGCAAGTACGTGTGCAAACCCCGCCGCTCGATCTCAGTGCCAGTGGCGCCATCGAGGAGGAGGATTTCGCCTGCAGCCAGGCGTTCGGGGAGCGAGCGACGGGTCTTCATGAGCGTCTCGTGTGGCCTGTTTACCAGTGGCTATCCAGCCCGTTCGCCGATAATGTACGCGATCAGCACAAGGATCGTGGTGGCTGCGGTCGCGGGCAACGCCACCCGTCCTTGCTCAGTTGGCGTGGTGCGGGCGTTGGCCACGGCATGCTCAACGCCAACGGGAACGAGAGCTAGGAGGGCAATGATGTAATGCGTTGCCGTGATCGAGTGATTGGAGCCAAGGAGGCTGAAGCCCAGCACATATTGGAGTAGGAGAAGCCCGGCAGCGGCGAACGAGAGCGGGCGCGCCCAGGCGATGTGGCGGCCACCTAACCGCAGAATATTGACCACTGTTGACACCAGATACGCCAGGATCACCAGCGAGCCAACCGTCGAATGAACCGTTACCATGGGCGTGCGCAACTCCTTTCAACGTTCTGGGGAAGCCGCGACTTGACTTCACCCGCATCTCGTTCGGTTTGCCAGAGTGGTAGCATAGGGTGCTACGAAGGTGCCGTCCAACAACTGGCTGTGCCTGGGTGCACGGCCTGAGCCAAGCGGTGGACGGACGAGTGGAACAGAGCAGCCATCCCGGCTCAAGCCTGTGCACATCACAGCAAGGCGTGGCTTGAGCGCTTGGATGGGTTAAGCCACGGAAAGGCGGGTGACGCATGGTCGAGCAGCGAACACGAGAAGAGGCGACGATCGCGGCGCTTCTGGCAGAGCACCGGACTTTCCCCCCGCCACCGGAATTCGCGGCGCGGGCAAATGCCAATGATCCCGCCATCTACGAGCGCGCTGCGGCTGACCTTGAGGGCTTTTGGGCCGAAGAGGCCAAGCGCCTCGATTGGTTCCGACCCTGGGATAAGGTGCTGGAATGGAACCCTCCGTATGCCAAGTGGTTCGTCGGTGGGCAGCTTAACGTCTCTTATAACTGCCTCGATCGCCACGTCAAGGCGGGCCGCGGGGATAAGGTCGCCTACTATTGGGAAGGCGAGCCAGGCGACCGGAGGGTTTTGACCTATAAAGACCTCCTCGACGAAGTGAGCCGGTGTGCAAATGCCCTCAAGGAGCTTGGCGTCCGGCGGGGTGACCGCGTGGCGATCTACATGCCGATGATCCCGGAGCTACCGATCGCCATGCTGGCCTGCACCAGGATCGGCGCCCCGCATACCGTCGTCTTTGCCGGGTTCTCGGCCTCGGCACTGACCGATCGGATCAACGACGCCCAGGCCAAAGTTGTCATCACGGCGGACGGCCAGAACCGGCGCGGGCAGCAGCTTGGCCTGAAGCCCAACGTTGACACCGCTCTCCTCAACACAACCTCCGTTGAGAAGGTGCTGGTTGTCCGGCGCACAGGGCAGGACGTCCCCATGCAGGAAGGCCGGGACGTCTGGTGGCACGACGTGGTCGCCCGGCAATCCGCGGAGTGTGAGCCGGAGTGGATGGATAGCGAGGACATGCTCTACCTCCTCTACACCTCCGGCACGACGGCCAAACCCAAAGGCATTCTCCACACGACCGGTGGCTACCTTGTTGGAGTCGCCAGCACGCACTACTACGTCTTCGACATCAAAGACGATGACGTGTACTGGTGTGCGGCTGACTGCGGCTGGGTGACGGGTCACTCGTACATCGTCTACGGGCCGCTGGCCAATGGAACGACCGGGGTGATGTACGAAGGCACCCCCGATTATCCCGCGTGGGACCGCTGGTGGGACATCATCGAGCGCTACAAGGTGACGATTCTGTACACAGCGCCGACCGCGATCCGCGCCCATATGAAGCAGGGGCCGGAACATGCCCAAAAGCACGATCTCTCCTCATTAAGATTGCTCGGCAGTGTCGGTGAGCCGATCAATCCGGAAGCCTGGATGTGGTACCACACCCATATCGGCGGTGAGCGGTGCCCGATCGTCGATACCTGGTGGCAAACGGAAACCGGCATGATCATGATCACGCCCTTGCCGGGCCTCACGACCACCAAGCCCGGCTCGGCTACCTTCCCCTTCCCCGGCGTGGAAGCCGACGTGGTCGATTCGGCCGGGAATAGCCTTCCGCTCGGCGCTGGTGGGTATCTGGTGCTCACCAAACCCTGGCCGGCGATGCTGCGCGGGATCTACGGGGATCCCGAGCGGTATGTGGCCACCTATTGGAGCCGATTCCCCGGGAAGTATTTCCCCGGTGATGGCTGCAAGCGAGACAAGGATGGATATTACTGGCTCCTCGGTCGCGTTGACGATGTGATGAACGTGTCGGGTCACCGGCTGAGCACCACCGAGATCGAAAGTGCCCTGGTGAGCCACCCGAAGGTCGCGGAAGCGGCCGTCGTCGGCCGGCCAGATGCGATCACCGGTGAGGCCGTTTTTGCCTTCGTCATCCTGAAGGCGGGTGTCGAAGGCACGCCGGAGCTCGGAGAAGAGCTGCGCAACCACGTGGCTGAGAAGATCGGCCCCATCGCCAAGCCGAAGTCGGTCATGTTCACGCCAGATCTTCCCAAGACCCGCTCCGGCAAGATCATGCGCCGGTTGCTGCGCGATATTGCGACTGGCCGGGAGCTGGGTGATACAACGACACTGGCGGATGCACACGTCGTGGAAATGATTCGCTCCGCCACAGTCGCCGGCAAAGAGGAAGACTAGCGTACCTGGCGTGGCGGAGAGCGAGCAGCGCCGCGACGCTCAACGCACAACCTACGGATGATGGATCGGGAGGGCGGACTGGGACGTCCGCCCTCCTATTGCTCAAGAAAGCGCAGCGCCTATGCGATGGAGTGGG
>FWPU01002454.1_pt1 | contig 31538 bp, 32 predicted proteins | sample 2228361 | NCBI WGS metagenome assembly FWPU01 (sample SAMEA103939777, study PRJEB20133) | metagenome | reverse complement strand
ACCGTCGCCGGGGCCGTCCTCCCCTCCCGATTGCGTACGGCGCGCCCCGGGAGCATCCGCCCCGGGGAGAACGCGACGTTCCGCCGTGCTTCTTTGCGAACGGCCCCGACTTTCGCCGGGGCCGTTCCCCCTCTCCTCGTCATCTCCGGAGCGACAGGGCTCGCCCGTGCATGCCCCGTCTGGGCCTTCAGGCCCCTCCGAAGGCGCCGCGGAAAATCAGCTGCAGCCCGACGTCGAGCCGCAATTGCTGCACTTGTAGCAGGCGCCGTTGCGCACCATGATGGCTCCGCAGGTGTGGCAGGGCGGCGCGTCGGCCTGGTTCAGGTACGCCTGATGGCTCGACGAAGGCTCCGGCCGCACCGGCTCGGCCCGCATCTCCACCTCGTGCCGCTCCTCCTTGGGCTGGTCCTTCTTGAGGAACTTCAGCTCGAGCCACCGGAAGATGTAGTCGGTGATCGACTTGGCGATGGGGATGTCGCGGTTGTTGGTGAAGCCCGACGGCTCGAACCGCGTGTGGCTCAGCTTGTCGACCAGCACCTGAAGCGGCACGCCGTACTGCAGCGCCAGCGAGATGGCGGTGGCGAACGAGTCCATCAGGCCCGAGATGGTCGAGCCCTCCTTGGCCATCACCACGAAGATCTCGCCCGGCTTCCCGTCCTCGTACATGCCGACGGTGATGTAGCCCTCGTGGCCGGCAATCGAGAACTTGTGGGTGAGCGAGTGCCGCTCGTCGGGCAGCTTGCGCCGGTTGGCCCGCGGCTGGGCCAGGGCGGCCTTCACCGCCGCCTCGATCTCGGCCTTCTGGTCCTTCTCGGCCTTCTTCGACGTGTTGAGCGGCTGCGACCGCTTGCACCCGTCGCGGTAGACGGCGATGGCCTTGAGCTTTTGCTTCCAGGCCTCGAGGTAGGCGTTCTCGATGTCCTCCACCGTGGCGTCCGACGGCAGGTTCACCGTCTTGGAGATGGCGCCCGACAAGAACGGCTGGCAGGCGGCCATCATCTTGATGTGGCCCATCCAGTGGATGCTGCGGGTGCCCTTGGCCGGCTTGAAGGCGCAGTCGAACACCGGCAGGTGCTCGGGCTTGAGAGATGGAGCGCCCTCGATCGTCTCGGTCTTGTCGAGGTGGGCGACGATGGCGTCGACCTGCGTCGACGAATAGCCGAGCTTCTGCAGCGCCAGCGGCACCGTGTTGTTGACGATCTTCAGCATGCCGCCGCCGACCAGCTTCTTGTACTTGATGAGCGCGATGTCGGGCTCGATGCCGGTGGTGTCGCAGTCCATCATGAAGCCGATGGTGCCGGTGGGGGCGAGCACGGTGACCTGGCTGTTTCGGTAGCCGTGCTCCTCGCCGAACGCGTGCGCCTCGTCCCACGCCTGCCGCTGCGCCTCCCACAGGGCCTTGCCCACGCCGGCCGCGGGGATCTGGTAGGCGTGCTTTCGGTGCTTGCGGATGACCGAGAGCATCGGCTCGCGGTTCTTCTCGTAGCCGGCGAACGGCTCCATCTTCTCGGCGATGCGGGCCGACTGCGCGTAGGCCTCACCGCACATCAGCGAGGTGATGGCGGCGGCGTAGTTGCGGCCCTCGTCCGAGTCGTAGGGCAGGCCCGACGCCATGAGCAGCGCGCCCAGATTGGCGTAGCCCAGGCCCAGCGGCCGGTAGTCGTAGCTGTTCTTCGTGATCTTCTCGGTCGGGTACTTCGAGTTGCCGACGATGATCTCCATCGCCAACAGCGTCACGTCGACGGCGTGCTTGAACTCGTCGACGTCGAACTCGCCGTCGACGGTGCGGAACTTCATCAGGTTCAACGACGCCAGGTTGCAGGCCGTGTCGTCGAGGAACATGTACTCGCTGCACGGGTTCGACGCGTTGATGCGGGCGGTGTTCGGGCAGGTGTGCCAGTCGTTGATGGTGGTATCGAACTGCAGGCCCGGGTCGCCGCAGAGGTGCGCCGCCTCGGCGATCTCGCGGAAGACGTCGCGCGCGCGCAGCGTGTCCATGATGCGGCCGTCGCGCACGGCGCGGGTGCTCCAGCTGCCGCCTTGCACCACCGCGTTCATGAACTCGTCGGTGACGCGCACCGAGTTGTTCGAGTTCTGGAAGAAGATGCTCGAGTAGGCCTCGCCGTTGAACGAGCCGTCGTAGCCCGCGTCGATGAGCGCCCAGGCCTTCTTCTCCTCGTTGGCCTTGCAGCGGATGAACTCGAGGATGTCGGGGTGGTCGGCGTTCAAGATGACCATCTTGGCCGCGCGGCGGGTCTTGCCGCCCGACTTGATGACGCCGGCGAAGGCGTCGAACCCCTTCATGAACGAAACCGGGCCCGAGGCGGTGCCGCCGCCGGCGAGGAGCTCCTTCGAGCTGCGGATGGTCGACAGATTCGAGCCCGTGCCCGAGCCGTACTTGAAGAGCATGCCCTCGGTCTTGGCCAGATTGAGGATGCTCTCCATCGAGTCCTCGACCGAGTTGATGAAGCACGCCGAGCACTGCGGGTGCTCCTCGACGCCGACGTTGAACCAGACCGGCGAGTTGAAGGCGACCCGCTGGTGGAGCAAGAGGTAGCTCAGCTCGGCATGGAAGGCGTCGCGGTCGGCCTGACTGGCGAAGTAGCCGCCCTGCTCGCCCCAGCGGGTGATGGTGTCCACCACCCGGGCCACCAGCTTGCGCACGCTGGTCTCGCGCTCGGGAGTGCCCGGCGTGCCGCGGAAGTACTTCGAGGCGACGACGTTGGTGGCCAGAGCCGACCACGACTTGGGCACCTCGATGTCCTTCTGCTCGAAGACGACCTTCCCGTCCTCGCCGGTGATGGAGGCCGAGCGGTGCTCCCAGGCGATCTCATCGGCGGGGTCGACTCCGGGCGTGGTGAACTTCCTCGCGACGGTCAGCCCCCCCGATGCGCCCTTCGCCTTCCGCGTCCGCTTGGGCTGCACGCTGACGGAAGACCTGGGAGCCAGCTCTTTCTCCATGTTCCCCTCCTTCACTGCTAGTGCGAGTCGAAAGAAAAAGACTGCCTGGTGCCGGCCCTGACGGGACGGACCAAAACCGTCGGGTACCCCTCACCCGGCATCTGCGCCTGACGGGTACGTTGTATGAGGTTGTGGTGGGTTGACGCCTCCCGGCGCCGCTACCTGTTGCTTCCCCCTCGCCGCTTCGGGCCGCGATTTGTGCCAGAAACGCCACGCGGCTGTCAAGTATGGACCTACTAGGCCTTGTGTCAAAAAAACAGTCCTCCCCTACATTTAGCCCCTTTCCTCTTGCCGGGCGGACACTTCCGAATCGCTCCGGAGCCGAAAAATCGGCCCCGGAACGCTGTTGAGTGGAAAAGACCGACATTGTCGCCACCGCGGTCGGAAAAGTGCAGGTACATGCCTCGTCACGCCCGTCGGCTCGGGCGCGGCCCGTCCGCGTCGCGGTAGTCGCGTTTTGTTTGCTGATTGTGCGCGTCGAATTTATCAGAGGCGGGAGGCGCGCCGGAGGCTCGTGGGAGGCGCTTCCGAGCGTTTTGCGCGCCCGCACAATCGGATAAAGCACCGCGTCATGCCGCCGCCGTACGTTCGACACGTCTTCGTCTGCACCAACCGCCGGCCCGACGGCCACCCGCGTGGCTCGTGCGCCGAGAAGGGGAGCGAGGAGCTGCGCTCGCTCTTCAAGACCGAGATCGACAAGCGCGGGCTCAAGCACCAGGTGCGCGCCAACGCCGCCGGCTGCCTCGACGCGTGCGAACGCGGCATCACCGTCGTGGTCTACCCGGACAACGTCTGGTACGAGCGCGTGACGAAGGACGACGTGGCGGAAATCGTCGAGCAGCACCTCGTCGAGGGCCGGCCGGTCGAGCGGCTGCGCATGAAGCTCGAGGCGCCGAAGAAGGGGTGATCTCCCCGCCGCTGTCGCAAGCGCTCGGCCGCGTGCCATCGGCTCGGGTGTGAATGGCCGCGTCGTCATCGGCATCGCCGCGGCCCTGGTCTCTGCGAACGCGGTGCTGGCGTTGGTGCGATGGCAGATGCACAAACCCGCGCCGGAGCCGACGGGGACGAAGGGCGTGGGCGGGTGGCTGCCGCGCGCGGACTTCATCGCCTTCGTCGACCCGGACCTGCCCGATGCTCCGTACCTCGGCTCGGCGCGCTTCGAGGACGTGCTCCGGGCGATGCGGATGCCGACGCTCGGGCTCTACCCCGAGCGGTACGACTGCTCCGGCTTCCCCTCCGCGGCGCGGCTCGCCAGGTGGGGTGACGCGATGAAGGTCGGAACCGAACGCCGCCGTGAGTGAGAGCCGCAGCCAACAACCCCGCGGTGCTCGAGCGGCTGATGCGTGCGCACCCGGGTTCCATTCGATGCCGGCACGCCAGCGTCAGCGCCGGCAACGTCGACGTCACCCACTCCGCATCGTGGCGGTGGTCAGCGCCGCCGCCCCATCAGCCGCAGAATGGCGAGGAACAGGTTCACGAAATCCAGGTACAGCATCAGCGCGCCGGAGATTGCCAGCGAGCCTTTGCTCGCGTACCCCGAGTCGGCGTGGAAGCGGCGGAGCTTCTGCGTGTCGTACGCGGTCAGGCCGGCGAAGACGACGACGCAGGCGCACGACCAGACGAAGCTCAGGCCCTCGCTGCGTACGAACATCTGCACCACGCCGGCGATGAGCACCCCGATGAGGCCCATGAAGAGGAACGTGGCCCAGGCCGACAGGTCGCGCTTCGTCACCGTGCCGTAGACGCTCAGCGCGGCGAAGGCGCCGGCGGTGATGGCGAACGCGTGGAAGATCGACCCCAGCTCGTACGCGATGAACAGGAGGGAGAACACCACCCCGGTCGAGAACGAGTAGAGCAGAAACATCGTCGCCGCCACGACCGCGCTCACCCGCGGCGCGAGCCAGCCGAACGCCAGCACCAGCACCAGCTTGCCGATGATGATGACCGGGAAGAGCGGCGCGACCGCCGAGAGGATGCCGGGCGAGGACGCGACGAACCACGCCGTGGCCGCACTGAGCGTCAGACCGGCGATCATCCACCGGTGGACGCGGCCCATGAACAGCCGCGCCGATTCCTCGACGGTGATGCCGGCGTAGGCGGGCGCGCTCGAGGGGGCTTCGGGCACTTGCCAGGACATACGTTCTCCTTTGTGAGCGGAAACCCACTCTACCGCGGCGGAAGGTGGGCCCGGTACGCGGTGTAGAGCATCTCCGCCACCTCGCGCAAAACGAGCGGCAGCACGCCTCCGCCGCCCACGATGTTCACGATGTGCGAGATGGACCCGCGGCAGGCGCCGCCCCACGCCGGACCGTCGAGGCCGATCGACGCGTATGCCGAGAAGTCGACGAACAGCGACGTCTCGTCCTGCGCGTGCTCGGTGAGCAAGACGTGCGGCTCGGGTTTCGTCTCCACGAGCCGCTGCACGACGAAGCCGCCGCCCCGGCGGTCGTCCGCGCACCTCCGGCACAGCTCGGCCCAGGTCAAGCTCTCGCCGAAGGCCGCCCGCACCCGCTCGTCGAACCCGGGCGTCGTTCGGCTGTGGCCGACGAAGACCGCGCGCCCTCCGTAGTCCCACGCCCGCTTCAACACGAAGTGGTCGGGGTCCGACGCCACCATGCCGACGAGATCATCCACGCGCCGGCCGTCGGCGTCGGTGGCCGGCCCGGCAACGAAGGGGCGGGTCCAGGGCACCGACGCCCGCACCGAGTCGAGCTCGTCTTCCGTCAGGCCCGCCTCGCGCGCCAGAGCAGGCTCGGCCGTGGCCTGCGACAAGAGCGCGAACGTCGTCTTCACCTCGATCTGCGACGCGGGCGGGTTCAGCACCACCGCGCGCCGGCCGGGCTCCTCGGTGAAGAGCGCTTCGCAGTACGAGGCGTTGGCGAGCTCGGGCTCCTCGAGGCGGCGGACGAACAGGTGCCGGTAGACGAGGTCGTACGTCTTGCCGTTGGCCCGCACCGCGTCGTCACCCGAGAGCTGGTCGGGGTGCACCACGTCGGCGTCGGTGCCCCACTCGCGGAAGCGCTCGCACAGGTAGCCAAGCTCGGTGATCTGCGCGTCGTTCCTCCGGCAGAGCAGCGCAATGCGCTCGGGCGAGCGGCCGGGCCGCACGCGCGCGTAGCCGGCGAGCAGGGCGCGATAGAGGGGCAGGGCGTTGGGCCGGTTCTGTGCCCAAAGCCGCGCGATGACGTGGTCCTTGAGGCCCCAGAAGCGGCCGACGATCTCGATGAAGCTCTGGGCCGCGATGTCCGAGTAGCCCTGCATCGCGGGGATGGTGGCGTTCAGCTCGAGCGCGTACGGCCGGTCGGAAACGAAGTAGTCGACGCGGGTGGTGGCCAGCGTCGTGGCGCGCTCGAAGGTCCGCTCGGCCACCCTGCGCTCGAGCGGCGAGAGCGCCGAAAGGAGCATTTCGCGGCGCGCTCCGGCCAGGACGGCGCGGGCCATCTTCGCCCCGGCCGACGACAAGTGCGCCGACAGCTTCGCCCGCCGGTCGAGCTCGGCCCGCTCGATCACCACCGGCGTGGCGGTGATGGGAATGGGCCGCGTGTTGCCGTCCTTGTCGGTGACAGCCAGGCCGCGCTCGTACGCCGTGCGCGCCAGGGTGGGGCCGAAGTGGCGGCAGTCGCGCTTGAGCGCCGCGATGAGCTGTTCCACGTGTCGCTCCCGGTTGCGGTTCGAACGGTAGGGTTCGCTACACAAGCGCCTTGCCCATTTCCATTCAAAATGGTTCGAGGTCGCCAACATCAAGCGCGAAGAGGTAAAGGGACCCTCGACACGGAAAGGACGCACTCATGGCGATGCTCTCGGGCGGCCAGCTCGTGGCCAAGATGCTCAAGAAGGAGAACGTGAGGCACGTCTTCACGCTCTCGGGGTTGCACGTCGCTCCCATCTACGCGGGGTGCGTCGAGGAAGGCATCGAGGTCATCGACACCCGCCACGAGCAGGCCGCCGCCCACGCCGCCGACGCATACGCCCGCATCACGCGGAACGTGGGCGTGGCCGTGGTCACCGCCGGGCCCGGCGTCACCGACGCGCTCACCGGAGTCGCCAACGCCCACCAGGCGGCCTCGCCGCTCATCCTCCTGGGCGGCGCCGCGCCCATCTTCAACCAGAGCCGCGGCAGCCTGCAGGAGATCGAGCAGGTCGACCTCTTCCACCGCATCTCGAAGTGGAGCGACCGCGTGCCCACGCCCGAATTGGTGCCGCTGTATCTGGCCAAGGCGTTCCGCGTGGCCACCTCGGGGCGGCCGGGGCCGGTCTTCCTCGAGCTCGCCTGGGACGTGCTCTCCAACTGCGCCGACGACGCCACCCTCAAGATGCCGGAGAAGTACCGCACCGACGCGCGCGTGGCCCCCGACGCGCGGAAGGTCGACGAGGCCATCGCCCTGCTCGGGTCGGCCGAGCGGCCCGCCGTCATCGCCGGCTCGAGCGTCTGGTGGGACGGCGCGTGGGACGAGCTGAAGCGTTTCTGCGAGGTGGCCCAGGTGCCGGTGTACCTGAACGGCGCCGGCCGCGGCTGCCTCCCGGCCGACCACCCGCTCTTCTTCCAGCACACGCGCAAGGAGGCCATCTCGAACGCGGACGTGGTGTTCGTCATCGGCACGCCGTTCGACTTCCGGTTGAACTACGGCTCCGAGCCGACGTTCAGCGCCACGTCGAAGATCGTCCAGGTGGACATCGATGCCACCGAGATCGGCCGCAACCGCGCGGTGGACGTCGGCATCGTCGCCGACAGCCACAGCGCCCTGAAGGCGTTCGCCGACGCCGCGGGCAAGGCCCGGCGCGACGCGTACCTCGGTGCGCTCCGCGAGTCCGAGAAGAAGAAGCAGCGGAGCATCGACGAGTGGGCCCAGAGCGACCAGACGCCCATCCACCACTACCGGCTGGCCAAAGAGCTGTCGCAAACGGCCAATGCCAACGGCGATCCGGTCTTCGTGGCCGACGGCGGCAACTGGGTGGCGATGGCGGCGAAGGTGATCGAGCTGAAGCGCCCGGGCCGCTGGCTCGACCCGGGGCCGCTCGGCTGCCTGGGCGTCGGAGCGCCGTTCGCGCTCGCGTCGAAGCTGCTCCACCCCGACCGGCCCGTGTGGGTGGTGCAGGGCGACGGCTCGTTCGGCTTCAACGGCATGGACTTCGAGACCGCGGTGCGCTTCAAGCTGCCCATGGTCTGCGTGGTGGGCAACGACGCCGCGTGGGGGCAGATCCGCATCCCGCAGGTGGGGATGTTCGGCGAGGACAAGTCGCCGGCGACGCTCTTGGCGCCCACGCGCTACGACCGCGTCGTCGAGGCCTTCGGCGGACATGGGGAGCACGTCACCGAGCCGTCGCAGATTCGCCCCGCGCTCGAGCGAGCCCTGGCCTCGGGCAAGGTGGCGTGCGTCAACGTGATGCTCGACCCCGACGCCCCGGTGAAGGCCGGCGCGATGGGCTACGCAGTCTGATTCGGCGTCGCATCGCCGCTGCCTTCGAGGTTCGGAAGGCACGTGCCAAGCCGTGCGGCGCTGGCGAGAAAGCTCCTGATCGAGTCGCTGGATCGTCGTGAGGCGGCCGAACGAGCGCACGTGTTGGCCGCCGCCTACGCCGCCGATCGCGACGACCCCGAGGTCGCCGAGCTGCTTGGCGATCTCGAGCGAGGGCAGCTCGACTGGGCCGCCGATGAGACTGCCCGTCGTGGTCTCCAACGACATCGCCAACCGGGTGGCCAGGACGATCACCGTCGTGCCGACGATGCGCTTCACCCGCGAGCGGAGCGAGCGCCCGTACATGGTGGACCTGCGCGCTCCCCGCTCGAGCCTCGAGGGAGGCGCGCGTCGCCAATGCCTCGATGATCATGACCTGCGACCGGGCGAGAATCCGTTCCCGCGCCGGCCGCGTCCATCGCGACGTCATGGCCCGCCTCGACGCCGCGCTCGCGCTGCATCTCGCCCTCGGGTCGCGCTGAGGAGCCCGCCAGCCGAGCGCACCGTCGACCGGTCGGGTGGAGCGACGGCGTCCGGCCGAGCGCCGGCGAGGGTCGGGCGGCAGTGGCGCTCTGGGCGATGCGTTCTCATCCTTTCGCCGGGCCGGGGGTGTCCGTGGGGGAGTGGCGGCAGACGGTGCTGACGTTCGGTGGAGCGGTCTCTTCGTGGTCGGCCGCGCTCGCCCAGCCGGACCTGCCCAAAGGCCGCGAGGCCGCGGACCACGACCCGCGCTCTGGCGCGTGGGCGTGGCTCATTCTGCTCGTGGCTGTGGCCATCATCGTGGCCGCCTTCGCATGGCTCGGCCAAAGACACCTGGGGCGGCGCTGAGGGGGGCGACATCGCCGCGGGACGGGAAAGGGCGTATGGTGCCCCGCCCGTGAAGGCCGCCGATGCGGCCAGCCAATCGAGACGACGATGCGACACAAGGTGGACAGGAATCAGGCGGTGCTGTTGGTCATCGACGTTCAGGAGCGGCTATGCGCCGCGATGGAGCCGAAGGCGCTCGAACGCATGGTTCGCCGCACGGCCGCCGCCATCCGCGGAGCGCGCGCGCTCGGCCTGCCGGTCGTGGCCACCGAGCAGTACCCCAAGGGGCTTGGGCCGACGCTGCCGGAGATCCAGTCGCTGCTCGGCGACGTCCGGCCCATCGAAAAGGTGAGCTTCTCGTGCGCGCTGGACGAGGTGCTGTCGCGGTTCGGCGGGCGCAAGCAGGTGCTGGTGGCCGGCATGGAGACGCACGTGTGCGTCTTCCAGACGGTGCGCGATCTGGCCGACCGGCAGCTCCAGCCGTTCGTGCTCGCCGACGCGGTGCTCTCCCGCACCGAGCTCGACCGGTCGATCGGGCTAAAGCTGTGCCGCGAATCGGGCGCGCAGCTGAGCTCGGTCGAAACGGCGCTGTTCGATGCCCTCGGCAAGGCCGGCACGCCCGAGTTCAAGGCGGTGAGCGCGGCGGTGAAGTAGGAGGCGCCGTCCGATGCGCAAGGAGACCACGCTCGAGCGCATCGAGCTTCAGCGCAACGAGGAGATCATCCTCGCCGAGGGGGCGACAAGGCGCGAGCGCCGATCGCCGAGCGCATCCGCTCGATGGGCGAGGGCTCGCTCCGGCCGGTGCACCGCGAGGTGACGGTGCTCTTCAGCGACATTTGCGATTTCACGACGCTCTGCGAGCGCATGGATCCGAAGGCGGTGCTCGAGCTGCTCGACTTCTGCTTCGGCCACATGACGCAGGTCGTGAAGGGCCGCGACGGCATCGTGAACAAGTTCATCGGCGACGGGCTTTTGGCCTTCTGGGGCGTTCCCGAGCCGAACGACCAGCGCACGCGCGAGCGGCTCGTCCAGAGGGCGTCGGACCAAACCCGCCGCCTGATGGTGCTACCATCTCGGGCGTGAGCGACGCGCTGGAAGCGGCGAGCCAGGAGGTGGAGGCCACGCTGCGAAAGGAGCGCGAGCGCGTCGAGTGGGTCGTCGTGCGGTTGCGGGTGGTGATCGCCTCCGCCTTCGTCGTCACCGGCGTGGTGAATGCGCTCGTCGCGTCCGACCCGGTCGTCGCGAGGGACTCGTGGTTCGGCACCGTCTACTCGCTGGTCTACGTCGCGCTCTCGCTGGCGCTGGCCGTGGCCGTTCGATACGGGGTGCAGTGCTCCATCGTCGGTGTGCTGGCGACCGCGGCCGATCTGCTCGTGGTCGCCGCCTACTTCCCGTTGATGGGCGCGCTCCTCGGGTGGGACCACGCCGACGAGCAGTGGCTGTACATGCTGTACCCGTCGCTGCTCACCGCGGCGCTGCTCGCCACCTTCGGCCGCTACCGCGCCGCCATGTCGATCGCCGCCGCGGCGGCGGCGGTCGGGCTCTACCTCGGCGTGTCGATCGCCCTGGCCGGGTACAAGCCGCAGATGCTGCCCATCTCGGCGGTCCTCGCCCTGGTGGGCGGCGTGGGCGCGGTGGTGGCCTTGCGCGTGCACAGAGCGCTGCACCAGATGGCCCGGCTCAAGCTCTTGGGGCGGTACGTGCCGTCGGCGGCCCTCGAGCGGATCGCGGCCGAAGACGTCGACGCCGCGCTCGGGCCCGGCGGGCGGCTCGTCGAGGTGACGCTCCTGGCGTCGGACCTGCGCGGCTACACCGCGATGAGCGAGGCGCTCCGCCCGGACGAGGTGGTGAGGCAGCTCAACGAGTACCACGCGGCGATGCTCGAGGTGATTCGCCGGCACGGCGGAGAGCTCGACAAGTTCATCGGCGACGGCGCCCTGGTCGTCTTCGGGTTGGGGCAGAGCGGGGGAGACGCCGGCGCTTCGGTCGCAGTGGCCTGTGCCCGCGAGATGTTGGTGGCGCTCGAGCAGCTCAACCTGCATCGCGCGCAGAGGGGCCTCGCCCCCTTGCAGATGGGCATCGCGGTGCACACCGGCACGGTGGTGGCCGGCAACATCGGCGCGGGCCGCCGGGTCGAATTCACCGTCATCGGCGACGCGGTGAACACCGTCTCGCGGCTCGAAGGCCAGACGAAGGAGCTCTCCACGCCGCTCTTGGTGTCGGCGGCGACCGTGGCCCGTCTCGCATCCAGAGACGGCCTCACCGAGCGGCCGCCGCTCAGGCTGCGCGGGCGCACCGAGCCTCTGCCGGTGTTCGCGCTCGCGGGCTGATCAGGCGAAGTCCTGCCCGCGCCGCACCACGCGCAGCTCCATCGCGGTCAGCGGCTTGCGCCGGCACGACTTCGAGAAGCGGTGCACCAGGTGCGCTCCGATGAAGGCCGTGGCCACGGGCAGCACCACGGGCAAAAGCCCGGCGGCGACGAACAAGGCGATGCGCCCGGGCCCGTCCATCGACCACGCCTCGCGGAGCAGCACCACCCCCACCGCCAGGCCGAAGAGGATGCCCTGGAAGAGCAGCAGCATCGCGGTGCGCGCGCCGTAGTAGGTGCGGATGGTGGTGCGCAGCTCGCCGTCGAATCGCAGGTGCGCCCGCCGCACGTTGGGGTCGGCCACGTCGAGCAGGGCGACCTCGGTCGGGCAGTGCAGGCACACGGTGCCGCCGCTGAAGGTCCGCCGGCAGCGCGGGCAGATCTTGATCATCGGAAGCGGTATACACGCCCGCCCGATGCAATTCGAGGTGGTGTGCCGCTCGGAGGAGCTGCCCGACGGCGGCAAGAAGATCGTCGCGGCGGGCGGACGCACGGTGGCCCTGTTCCGGGTCGGCGGGCGGATCTACGCCGTGGACAACCGCTGCCCGCACCGCGGCGGCGATCTGGGAGGGGGCGAGCTGGAAGGCACGGTGGTGTACTGCCCGCTCCACTTCTGGTCGTTCGACCTGCTCACGGGCCGCTCGGTTCGCCCCCCGGGCGCTTCGGTGATGTGCTTCGAGGTGCGCGAGCACGAAGGCCGGATCGAGGTCGGGCCAGAGGCGGAAGCTGCGCCCGGCGCCCGAGACTGCTAGTTTCGACCGTCGTATGCAGATGGAGCTCTCCGTCGACTTTCATTTCGCCGCCGCGCACCGGCTGCCGTATTACGACGGCCCGTGCTTCCGGCTGCACGGGCACAACTACAAGCTCACCGTCGTCATCGCGGGCAAGCCCAACCCCAAGGACGGGATGATCCGCGACTTCGAGGAGATCCGCCGCAAGGTGTGGGAATCGGTGCTCGCCAGGTGCGATCACCAGAACCTGAACGACCTGATGGACAACCCCACGGCGGAGAACCTCGTGGTCTGGATGTGGGACCAGCTCAAGCCGCACCTGCCGGACCTCAAGGAGATCCGTCTGTGGGAGACGCCCGACTACTGCGTCAGCTACCGAGCTCCGTGAGGCGCAAGAAGGCGTCGTATCGCGCGCTCGAGAGGGCCGTCGCGAGATTTCTCCACGCGGCGGGGGTGGACCTGAACGATCCCAACCTGCGCGAGACGCCCTCCCGCGTGGCCCAGGCCTGGCTCGAAGAGCTCATCGACGGCTACGGCCGCACGCCCGAGGAGGCCTTGGGCGAGCGCTACCCGGCCCCGAAGAATTCGTCGGGCGAGATGGTGGTGGTGACCGACCTGCGGTTTCACTCGATGTGCCCGCATCACCTCCTCCCCTACGTCGGCCGCGCCCACCTCGCGTACGTGCCGGGCAAGCACGTGGTGGGCTTCGGGCGGCTGGCCGCGCTCGTGGACACCTTCGCGCACCGGCTGGTGCTGCAGGAGGACCTCGCGCGCTCGATCGCCGAGGCCCTCGCCCGGACGTTGGGGAGCCCGGCGGCGGCGTGCGTGCTCGAGGCCGAGCAGGCCTGTCTGCGGCTGCGCGGCAGCTGCCAGGTCGACGCGCGCACCCACGCCGAGGCGTACGTGGGCTCGTTCAAGACCGACGCCGAGCTGCGGCAGCGGTTCTGGCGGTGCATCCGGGAGCGGTGATGTCGCTGTCCGGACGCATCGCCCTCGTCACCGGCGCCTCGCGCGGCATCGGCCGGGCGATCGCCGTTTCGCTGGCCGACGCGGGAGCGGATCTGATCGTCACCACCACCCGCGCGGGCGGGACCGACGGGCTTTTGCGGCGCATCGAGGCATCGGGGCGGCGCGCCGTCGAGGTCGTCTACGACGCGGCGCAAACCGGCTCGGCGGACGAGCTGGTGGGCAGGGCGATCGAGGCGTTCGGCCGCGTCGACGTGCTGGTCAACAACGCGGGCATCGTGGTGCGCAGACGGCTCGACGAGATGACCGACGCCGACTTCGAGCGGGTGCTCTCGGTGAACCTGACCGCGCCGTTCAAGCTGGCCAGGCGGCTGGCACCGGCCATGGCGAAGCGCGGCTTCGGGCGGGTGGTGAACGTCTCGTCGATCAGCGGCACGCTGGGCACCCCGCACCTCACCGCGTACTGCGCGTCGAAGTGGGGCCTGAACGGGCTGACGAAGGCGATGGCCGAGGAGCTGCGCGGCAGCGGAGTCTTCGTCGCGGCGGTGCTGCCGGGCAGCGTGGACACCGACATGCTGAAGGGCTCGGGCTTCTCGCCGCAGATGTCGCCCGAAGAGGTGGCGGGCGTGGTGCGCTATTTGTGCGAGTCGGCGCCGATGGCGATGCACGGCAGCCTCGTCGAGGTGTTCGGGTGAGCGCGAAGCGGGCCGACCCGGCGCTGGTGGCGAAAGCGCGCGAGGCGCTCGAGCAGGCCCTGCCCAAAGGAGCGGTGCGCGACGAGCCCGACCTGCTCGAGGCGTACGGCCACGACGAGTCGGACACCGGCGACTTCCCTGCCGACCTGGTGGTGTTTCCCGCGCGCACCGAACAGGTGCAGGCCGTCTTCCGCATCTGCCAGAGCGTCGGCGTTCCGGTGACGCCGGTGGCCGCGCGGAGCGGGAAGAGCGGTGGCTCGCTCCCGCTCTACGGCGGCGTGTCGATGTCGCTCGAGCGGATGAACCGCATCAAGCACATCTCGACCGAGGACCTGATCTGCATCGTCGAGCCCGGCGTCGTCACCGGCGAGCTGATGAAGGCGGTCGAGGCCAAAGGCCTGTTCTACCCGCCGGACCCGAACTCGCTCGAGTTCTGCTCGATCGGCGGCAACGTCGCCGAGAACGCCGGCGGCCCGCGCGCGCTGAAGTACGGCGTCACCCGCGACTACGTCATCGGGCTCGAGTGGGTGTTGCCCACGGGCGAGGCGATGCGCGTCGGCCGGCGCACCATCAAGGGCGTCGCCGGCTACGACCTCGTGGGCCTGTTCGTCGGCTCGGAGGGCACGCTCGGCGTGGCGACGGAGATCACGCTGCAGCTGTTGCCGCTGCCCAAGCGGGTGATGACCGCGTTGGTCGTCTTCCCGTCCGTGCTCGACGCCTCGCGCGCGGTGTCGTCGACCCTCGCGGCGGGCCTTCTGCCCCGCTGCCTCGAGCTGCTCGACGACGTGTCCATCCGCGCCGTCGACGGGCGTGGGTTCAACTTTCCTTCGGGCGCGGGTGCGGCGGTCATCGTCGAGGTGGATGGGAACGCAGACGACGGCCTGCTCGCCGAGCTTTCGGCCATCGGGGAGATCTGCCAGGCGCACGGATCGACGCAGACGCTGGTGGCCCAGAGCCAGGAGCAGCGGCAGAAGCTGTGGGCCGCGCGGCGCGCGCTCTCGACGGCGCTGCGGGCGATGAAGCCGTTCAAGATCTCCGAGGACATCGCCGTGCCGCGCTCGCGCATCGCCGAGCTGGTGGCCGGCGCCAAGCGGCTCGGCGAGGAGCTGGGGCTGCTCGTCGCGACGTACGGCCACGCCGGCGACGGAAACCTGCACGCCAACATTCTCTTCGAGGGGCCGCACGAGCGAGCCAGGGTCGACGCGGCCGTCGCGCGGCTGCTCGAGATGACGGTGTCGATGGGCGGCACCATCACCGGAGAGCACGGGGTCGGCTACGCCAAGCGCGACTTTCTGCCCCTCGAGCAGCCGAGCGAGCTCATCGCGCTGCAGCGGCGCCTCAAGCAGTTCTTCGACCCGAAGGGGCTCTTGAACCCGGGGAAGATCTTCCCCGAGGAGCGCTGACCGCGCGCGTCGCTTTGGCGCGGTGCGATGTGGCGGGCGGAAGAAGTCGTGTCCTTCCGAGTGTTTTGCCGAGCGGCATGGTCAGCCGGCCGAGGTGGCCGCGTCTGACGGATAAGGGCCGTTGCTCCGCTGAATGAGCAGCGCTTCCCGCGCGCATCGGGCGGGCGGGGCCGAGCGCGAAACGCGAAATCGCATGGTGCGTCTAAGCGTGTGACTTGGACGCAGGGCGGAGCGGGAAGGGCACGACGAAGGAGGTCGGCTCAGATGGCAACGTTGAGCAGGCGAGAGACCGAAGGACTGGCGAGCTACCTTCGCCATCTGGGGGGCCACAAGCAGCTGACGCGCGAGCAGGAGTACGAGCTGGCGAATCGGGCGAAGAAGGGCGACGAGTCGGCGCGGCGCGAGCTGGCCGAATCGAACCTGGCGTTCGTGGTCGCGGTGGCGAAGAAGTTCGCGAACCGCGGCGCGCGGCTGGATGACCTCATCCAGGAAGGCAACGTCGGGTTGATGAAGGCGATCGAGCACTTCGACCCGAAGAAGAACGTGCGCTTCGCCACGTACGCGGTGTGGTGGATTCGCGCGTACATCACGCGGTACCTGAAGGACAACCGCAGCCAGGTGCGGGGCGGCGAGGCCGAGCGCGGCACGATGGCCGACTTCTCGCTGGATGCTCCGCTCGACGACGACTCCGATTCGACCTACCTCGACCGGCTGGAGGACGGCCGGCCCGACCAGGAGGAGGTCTTCCTCGCCAACGAGAAGTCGACCGAGGTGCTCAAGGCGCTGCAGCGGGTGCGCAAGCGCATCGGCGATTTGGGCTGGGACATCCTCCAGGAGCGGCTCACGCAGGACAAGCCCCGCACCCTCGAAGAGCTCGGTCAGCGGTGGGGCGTCAGCCGCGAGCGCGTGCGGCAGGTCGAGCTGAAGACGAAGCACTTCCTGGCGCGCTACCTGTCGGCGTTCAACCAGGACGAGGAAGTGACGAACGCGGCGGCGTGACGCGGTGGGCCTGAAGCACCGTCCAGGCCCACCGGACCAAGAGCGTCACCAGCACGCCCAGGAGGAACGCGGCCAGCATCGGCCAGACGTTGGCCGGCTGCAGAATGCCGCGGCTGAAGCCCGTGCCCGCGGCGCGGCTCATCTCGCGCACCCGTCGCTCGAGGCAGCTTGGGCGATCGGGGCCCCGGCACTCGGAGAAGAGGAGCGGCTCGTCGGCGGCTCCGCGCAGGGCGGCGGCAGCCATGCGCTCGCTGGTGGCGGCGAGCGCCTGCCCCAGCGGTCCGTCACCGGATGCGCCCAGCTGACGCGTCAGCTCGGCGGAGAGCTCGTGCGCGAACGCGCGAGCGACCTGCTCGGAGAACGGACCCACCGGGCCGGCGCCCGTCGTGCGGTCAGCCGCGCAGAATTGCGCCGGGCGCACGGCTCCCGACAGGACACCTCGCGCCAGCCGCTCGGCGATGAGCTGCAACTGGGCGAGCTGCTCGGGCGTGGTGAGCTGCTGGAGCCCTCCCGCGACGACGCCTGAGGCGGTCTTTTGGGCGAGCTCGCCGACGGGCACTTGCTGCCGGGCCTCGGCCTCCCTGAGCGCGGCGACGACGCCCTACGTGGTCTGTTGCCCCGCCCCGCGCAGCATTCGCCCGCATCCCACGAGCGCGACGAGCGAGAGCATCGCCGTGAGCAGATGCCGGTCCGGTGCCATGGTTTCCCCCAGTGGGAGGTAGGCCCGGTGCCGTGGCCGCGCATCTGTCCGTCGGAAGCGAGGCTCGGTCAATCGACGTTCGGGGAGCGGTCGACGTCGACGCTGGCTCCGCGGGCTCCGGAACGTGCGATTGAATGAATTGCCCGCCGATGCGTCGAAGGGACGCATGCGGTGGAAGCTCCTCGCCCTCGGGTTGTGCGCCCCGGGCTCGCCGGCGTTCGCCAACGGGACACTGCAGTGGCTCGACGGGGAACTGAAGAAGCTCGAGGAGGGCCCCGTTCGCTCCGCCGTGGAGCTCGACGTCGCCTCCTTCGTCCGGGGTGACGTCTCGGTGTCGCTCGAAGTGCCGCTCGGCGAGCGGTGGGCGGTGCGCGCAGGCCCCACCGCGCACCTGTACCAACCGCTGCTCTCCCGGGCCATCGGCGGCTGGGCGTGGACGGGCTACGGCGCCCGCGCGGGCTCGCGTTGGTTCGGGCGATCGGTTCGCGGCGGCCCGTACGTCGGCGGCGACGTGGCGGTGGTCGCCGGGCGCTACTACGGCCCGCTGGTCAGTCATGGCGTCTCGGGCTCGCTCGAGCTCGATCTCGGTTACCGGTTGGGGCTCGGCCGGTTCTCGATCGACGCGGGCTCGCGCGTGCGGCTGCTCGGAGTCAGCGCCGCGGGCGTCGCCGTCGGCTCTCCTGGAAGTCGGTTCTCGCTCGACCCGGTGGTGCACCTCGCCGCGGCGTGGCGCTTCTGACCGGCGGTGCGGAATCCGGGTGCAACGCGGCGCGGCATTTCGTAGCTTCCGCGCGCCATGCGCACACTCGCGGCATTGATGGTTCTGGCCGTCGCCCACGTCGGGTGCATCGAGCGGATGATCCTCGACGGGACGATCAAGGGCACGCGGCAGGCGGGAAAGAGCTTCGACGAGATGCCCGATTACGAGGTCGCGCGCTCGGGCGCGGCGGCCGGCATCGCGCAGTTCGAGGGCTTTTTCGCGCTCGCTCCCGACAACGAGGACGCGCTGTTCTTGCTCCTCTCCGGGTGGACGGGCTACGCCTCGGCCTTCATCGAGGACGAATGGGAGCAGGCGGCCGACCGCGGCGACGACGAGCGCGAGCAGGAGCTCAGGGCGAGGGCGCGCAAGGCGTATGACCGCGCCATCCACTTCGGCTCGAAGCTGCTCGAGCGCCGCCGCAGAGGCTTCGAGGACGCCCAGCGCAACTACGACACCATGAAGGCGTACCTCGCCGGCTTTTCGCCCGAGCACGCCGAAGAGCTGCTGTGGATGGGCCTGGCGTGGCTCAGCCGCGGCAACGTCGGCATGGAGGACCCGGAGATCGTCGCCAACCTCTTCGTCGGCGTGGCCCTGATCGAGCGGTCCGTCGAGCTGAACGACAGGCTCGCGTTCGGGCTCGGCAGCGCGGTGCTGGGCAGCTACCACGCGCGCTCGCCGGACGCCGAGCTGAAGCTGGCGAAGGAGAGGTTCGAGCGGGCGCTGGCGATCTCCGAGCGCAAGTCGCTCACCACCCAGGTGCTCTACGCCGCCTCGTACGCGTGCCACTCGAAGGACCGGAAGCTGTACGAGAGCCTGCTGAGCGAGGTGCTCGACGCCGGCGATCCGCTCCCGGCGCAGCGGCTGGCCAACCTGGTCGCCAGGCGCAAGGCGGCGCGATACCTGTCGAAGAGCCGGCTCCAGAAATGCGGTTGGGAGTGAAAGCCATGACCCGTACGCTGCTTTTGGCCCTGCTGTTGCCGCTTTCGGCCTTCGCCGAGGCGGTGGTGTTCAAGATCGGCACGCTGGCCCCGCGCGAGTCGCCGTGGGGGCAGGTGTTCCGCGTCTGGGAGAAGGCGGTCAAGCAGAAGTCGGGCGACAAGGTGCAGCTTCAGTTCTTCTGGAACGGCACCCAGGGCGACGAGGCGGCCATGGTGGGCAAGATGAAGACCGGCCAGCTCGACGGCGCCGCCATCACCGCGGTGGGGCTGGGCGTCATTCACCGCGAGACGACGGTGCTGCAGATGCCCGGCGTCTTCCAGAGCTGGAGACAGGTCGATCTGGCGCGCGACAAGCTGAAGGCCCGCTTCGAGCCGGCGTTCAAGAGCGCTGGCTTCACGCTGGTGGGGTGGGGCGACGTCGGCGTCGATCGTTTCTTCTCCAAGGGTTTTCCCGTGGCGAAGCCGGCCGACCTCAAGGGCAAGCGGCCCTGGGTGTGGCGCGACGATCCGGTGGCGGTGGTGACGCTCCAGAGCATCGGCGAGGTGGTGCCGGTGCCGACCGGCGTGCCCGAGGTGCTGCCCGAGCTGACCGTCGGCAACATCAACGCCATGCAGACCTCGGCGCTGGCCGCCGAGCAGCTGCAGTGGTCGAGCCGGCTGGATCACGTCACCGACATCTTCGTCGCGCCGAGCATCGGGGCCATCGTCCTCTCCAGCAAGAAGCTCGAGTCGCTCCCCAAGGAGCTCAAGGAGGTGGTGCTCGATACCGGCCGCATCGCCGCCAAGGCGCTCACCGACCGCATCCGCGCCGAGGACGAGAAGGCCTTCGAGCGGCTCAAGAAGCGCATGACGGTGGTGAAGCCGGACCTCGAGGCCTGGCAGAAGAACTTCAGCGAGGCGCGCGCGCGGCTGGCGCAGGGCGTGTTTCCGGCCGAGCTGGTGAAGGAAGTCGAATCGGCCGCGAAGTAGATGGCGCCCGGCCCGGACAGCCCCGCGTCCGAGGGGGAGGGACACGCGCGGTGGGTCCGGCCGCTGGTCTCGCTCGACCGGCGGTGGACCTCGCTCGAGGCCCGGCTCTGCGCCGGCGTGCTGGTAGTGGAGACACTCGTCCTGTGCGGGTGGATCGTCCTCAAGGGCCTCTCCACGCCGACCACCGCCGACAGCAAAGCCGGCCTCGTCTTCCGCGGAGCGCTGTGCGGCTTCGTGCTGGCGCTGGTGGCCTGGAAGGCGGCGAAGCGGCTGGGTGAGCCGGGCCGGCAGATCGCCACGGTGGCAGCGCTGCTCGTGGGACTCGCGGTGGGTGCGCTGACCCGGTCGCTCGGCGTGGAGTACTTCGCGAACCTGCTCACCTGGCTTCAGGACGCCTCGACGCTCACCCTGGTCGGCGGCCTGCGCGGGCTGGGCACGCGGCTCACGCTGCTTCTGGCGCTGCTCGGCTCGTCGTTGGCCACCGCCAGCGGCAAGCACATCGCCATCGACGTGGCGATGCGCTTCCTCTCCTTGCGCGAGCGGCTCTTCACCGCCGTCGCCGGCTGGCTCGCGGCGAGCCTGGTGTGCCTGACCGCATCCTGGGGCTTCTTCGACCACATCGCCATCGACAGCTACGGCGCGCGCGCGGACCAGCCGGCGTTCGAGAAGCTGGCCAAGGTGCCCGAGAAGGTCTCGCGGCACCTGTTCTTCCTGAGGAAGCAGCTGGCGCTCGACTTGAAGAGCCTGCCCGCGGTGCTCGCCGGCGAGCGCTACGAGACGGCGATGACCGGCGCCGAGTGGAACGAGTGGATTCGCTCGGGCGGGTGGGCCGAGAGGTTCGGCCCCGAGGAGATGGCGCAGATTCTCTTGCCGGCCTCGGCCGAGTCGCAGAGCCACGCGCCGCTGGTGGTGGCTCCCGGTGAGGCGGTGCGCGGCATGCTGGTGCACGACCTCAACCTGGTTCTGCCGTTCGGGCTGCTCATGGTGGGCCTGCGCTTCCTCTTGCGGGCGCTGTTGGCGCTCGGTGGAGCGGCGTCGGCCGACCCCGACGGTTCGCACGCGATGGAGGGCGAAAGGTGACGGCTCCGGGCATCGGCGCGGCGGCTCCGGGCGGCAGGCTCGGCCAGAAGGTGGTGCCGGCTGTCGCCGCGGCGGTCTCGGCGGTGCTGGGCTTCGCCGCAGGGCCGCTCGCCGCGCTGGTCGGAGCGCTGGCTCTTCTGGGCACTCCGCTGTTCGCCATCATGGGCGGGTCGGCCGAGCTGCTCTGGCTGACGCACGACGACCCGGCGCTGAGGCATCTTCGGTACCTCGCGCCCACGGTGCTCGACGAGCGGTTCGCCGGCTCGCCGATTCTGGTCACCATTCCCCTGTTCACCTTCGTCGGCTACGTCATGGCCGAGTCGAAGGCGCCCGAGCGATTGGTGCGGGCCTCGAGCGCCTTCTTCGGGTGGCTCCCCGGCGGGCTGGCCATGGTGTGCCTGTTCGCCAGCGCCTTCTTCACCACGCTGACCGGCGGCTCGGGCGTGACGATCGTCGCCATCGGCGCCTTGCTCTACCCGGCGCTGCGCAAGCAGGGGTACCCCGACTCGTTCTCGCTGGGGCTGGTGACCACGGGCGGCTCGCTGGGGCTGCTCTTCCCGCCGTCGCTGCCCATTCTGGTCTACGCGCTGGTGGCCGGGCTCGACTTCAATGCCGCGTTCAAGGCGGGGCTGTTGCCGGGCACGCTCATCATGGTGCTGCTCGGCCTCTACGCGGCCTTCGTGGGCGTACGCGCGGGCGTGCCGCGAAAGAAGCCGAGCCTCTTGGAGATGGCGAAGAGCCTGTGGCTCGTCAAATGGGAGCTGTTCATCCCGGTCATCATCCTGGGAGGGCTGGGCAGTGGGCTCACCTCGCTCGACGAGTCGGCCGCCATCACCGCGCTGTACACGCTCTTCGTCGAGGTCTTCGTCTACAAGGACCTGTCTTTGAAGAAGGACCTGCCGCGCGTGGCCCGGCAATCGATGAGCCTGGCCGGAGCGGTCGTCCTCATCCTGGCGATGGCTAACTCGCTCATCAACTTCGTCATCGATCAGCAGATCCCCGCGCGCGTGCTGGAGACGATCAATCTGGCGTGCTACGCGCTGATGTGCCTGGGGCTACTGTCGTTGGGGCTGACCGAGACGTGGCAGTTCTTGCTCATCTTGAACGTCTTCCTGCTGGTGCTGGGCATGGTGATGGACGGCTTCTCGGCCATTCTCGTCGCCGTGCCGCTGGTCTTGCCCTTCGCCGCGCGGTTCGGGCTTCAGCCGTTCCATCTGGCGATGATGTTCATCTTGAACCTCGAGCTGGCCTTCTGCACGCCGCCTCTGGGGCTCAACCTGTTCATCTCCAGCTTCCGGTTCGGCCGGCCGGTGCTGTCGCTGTACCGGGTCGTGCTGCCGTTCGTGGGCATTCTGGCGCTGGGCCTGCTCATCGTCATGGCCGCGCCGGCCCTCTCGACGGTGCTCATCGAGCCCGACATCGCCGCCGCCCGAAAGCAGGCCGAGCGCGACGGGGTGGCGCCCCGCGAGGCGTGGAAGCTCGAGTGCGTGCAGGAAGACGTGTCGAACCCCAAGCCCTGCACCGACGAGGAGCGGAAGAAGTGGCTCGGCGGCACGGGCGACGAGCCGGCCGGCGACGATGCGCTGCTCGAAGAGATGATGGGCGGCGACAAGTCCGACGAGGTGCTGCTCGAGGAAATGCTTGGCGGCGAGCCCCAGGACGAGGCGCCCGTCGACCAGACCTTCGGCGAGGATGGCGGGTCTCCGTAGCGGCCGCCCGGCAAAAGTGGTAACGCTCGCCCACCCTCGCCCCCGCGCGGGCAGGGCTTTTGCCGAGGAGGTCGCGCGTGAGAGCTGCCCAGGCCGTCGAAGCCGCCCAGCCCCCCCGAAACCTCGTCGAGCTGCTGATGGAACGCGCCCGGCAGCCCGACAAGCCTGCCGCCCAGCACAAGGTCGGCGGCGCGTGGAAGGACGTCACCTGGGGCGAGATTCTCGAGCGGGTGAAGAAGGTCTCCGCCGGCCTTCTGGCCGCGGGCGTCAAGCCGGGCGATCGGGTGGCGATCTTCGGCGCTACCACGCTGCAGTGGATCATCTGCGACCTGGCGGTGAGCGCCGCGCAGGGCGTCACCGTGCCCATCTACGCGTCGAACACGCCTGACGAGTGCCGTTACATTCTCAACAACTCCGAGTCGGTGCTGGTGTTCGTCGACAACGACACGGCCGACGGCAAGCAGGCCGGCCGGCTCGCGCGCATCCGCGCGCGCATCGCCGAGTGCCCCTCGGTGAAGAAGATCGTCGTCTTCGAGGGAGCGGTGCAGGGTGACCGCGAGACGACCCTCGAGAAGCTGATCGAAGCCGGCAAGGACACGGGCGGCTTCGACGAGCGCGTCAGGGCCATCAAGGCGGACGACCCCTGGGGCTTCATCTACACCTCGGGCACCACCGGCGACCCCAAGGGCGTCATCCTCACCCACGGCAACTGGGCCTACGAGGCGGGCGCGGTCTCGAAGATCGGCCTGATGGAGCGCGACGACGCGGTGATGCTCTTTTTGCCGCTGGCGCACTCGTTCGCGCAGGTGGTGAAGGCGTCGTGGCTGGGGCTCGGGTTCAAGCTGGTCTTCGCCGAGTCCATCGACAAGCTGGTGGCGAACCTCGCCGAGACGAAGCCGACCATTCTCCCCGCGGTGCCCCGGGTCTTCGAGAAGGTGTTCTCGAACGTGAAGTCGAACGCCACCTCCGCGCCGGGAGTGAAGGGCAAGCTGGCCCGCTGGGCGTTCCGCCTCTTCGACGAGTACGTGCGCGCGAAGAAGGAGGGCCGCGAGTACACCTCGATGGGGTGGGCCCTGGCCAGAAAGCTCGTCTTCTCGAAGGTGCGGGCCACGCTCGACGAGCGGCTCGGCGGCCGCATGCGGCTGTTCATCTCGGGCGGCGCGCCGCTGTCGAAGGACATCGCCTACTTCTTCGACCTGCTCGGCTTCAAGGTGCTCGAGGGCTACGGCCTCACCGAGACCTCGGCGGCCACGTGCGTCAACCCGCCGGAGAAGATCAAGATCGGCACGGTCGGGCCGTCGGTGCCTGGCACCGAGCTGAAGATCGCTGCCGACGGCGAGATCCTCATCCGCGGGCCGGGGGTGATGAAGGGCTACTACAAGAACCCGTCCGCCACCGCCGAGGTGCTCGAGGCCGACGGCTGGTTCCACTCGGGTGACATCGGCGAGCTCGACGCCGACGGGTATTTGCGCATCACCGACCGCAAGAAGGACATCATCGTCACCGCCGGCGGCAAGAACGTCGCGCCGCAGAACCTCGAGAACCTGCTCAAGACGTTCCCGCTGATCAGCCAGGCGATGGTCTACGGCGACAAGCGCAAGTACCTGGTGGTGCTCATCACCGTGAACGAGGAGTACGCGCGGAAGCTGCTCGCCGAGAAGGGCGTGCAGGTCGGCTCCTACGCCGAGCTGTCGAAGCGGCCGGAGATCAACGAAGAGGTTCAGCGCATCATCGACCAGGTCAACGCCGAGCAGCCGCCGTATCAGACGCTCAAGCGGTTCAAGGTGCTGGAGCAGGACTTCAGCCAGGAGAGCGGCGAGCTCACTCCGACGTTGAAGGTCAAGCGCAAGGTGTGCGCGCAGAAGTACAAGGCGATTCTCGACGCGATGTACGACGGCGAGATCGTCGACTGACGTCTCCACGTGCCTGCGGCGCACCACGGAGGGATGAAACAGGCTCGGCAGCGGCGGCCATGCTGGGGCATTCTGCCGCTGCGGTGCCGATGTGTAGGTCGCCAAACGCTGTGGTGCACACGAGCCCGAGACTGACTCCGGCCTGTTTCACCTGACGGACGCTGCGCTCACGAGCCGCGGGGCGGGGCAGGGCAGAGGGCTCATGCCGGCGATGCGGCGACGACGGGCCGATGCGGCCGAGCGCGCTGGGAGATCCCGCGACGGGAGAGGAGCGCCATCGAGCTTGGTGTGGCTTCGGGCTGTCGCTCGCGCGGCTCGTCCGGGTCGTGGCGCGTGGGCCTTTCCTCGCGGCGTCCGGACGGCAGCGAGCGGACGTCGGGCGGCTCGAGACAAAAGCGACGCCCGCCTGCGGCGACGCCCATTTCCTGCCGCCGCGTCGAGGCCTATCCCTGTTTCTCGGCGACCTTGCCCGCGTCCTTCGCTTCCGCGGTGCTCGAGCTCGACAGCGACACCACGTTCTTGCCGCCGTCGCCGCCCTTGTCCTCCTCGGTACCGCTGAAGCCCTTCTTGAAGTTGCGGATGGCCGACCCGAGCGAGGTGCCGAGCTGCGGCAGGCGGGTGGCGCCGAAGAGCAGGAGCAGCACGACCAGGATGAGAATGATTTCCATTGGTCTCAGGCCCATCGCGACGCCTCCGCGGTGCTGAATCGGCCTAGAGCATAGCGGGGGCGCTCAGTGCCCGCCAGCGTCGTACACGGGCAGGTGCGCGCGAATGGTCAGTCCACGGCCGGGCGAGAGGGCCTCGACCCGGGCGCCCGAGGCCTCGAGCTCGTCTTTCGCCAGGCAGAGCCAGAACGCCGTGCCCAGCCGGTTCTCCCGCGCCACGGCCGCGTCGCGTCGGAAGGCCAGCTCGTCGGGGGCGGGAGGCGCTCCTTCGTCCGATATTTCGACCGCCACCTCGCCGGGTTCGGCGACCGTGCGCAGCGCCACCACTCCGCTCGGGCCCGAGCGCTCGCCCGCGACGTGGGCCAGAAGGCGGATGGCGTGCGAGAGCCGCTCGGCGTCGGCCCACACGCGCGGCACCGGCTCGAGCTTGAGCTCGATGTTGGTGCCCGGCGGCACCGCTCCGACCGCCTGCCGCACCAGCTCGTTCGGCTCGACGGGAGTCTGCTCGGCCGGCATCTGCCCCAGCTCGTGTCGCAGGGTGTCGAACACTCCACGCGTCAGCTCGATGGCGCGGTCGGCGTTGCGGACGATGGTCTCGACCATGCGGCGCGAGCGCTCGTCCAGCCCGCCGCGCCGGAGCAGCAGCGCGGCGAACGATCGGACGTTGGCCAGGGCCCCGCGGAGATCGTGCGAAGCGATGGACAGAAAACGCGCGCGATCGGCACCCGGAACGTGCGGCTCGAGCATTGGCAACTAGCTTCGGCACTGACTGTCAGGCCGACAACTGACGCCAGGTGGGCTCGCCGGTCGGGAGCCGGGAAGGCAGGTTCGAAGCGGTGGATGAGGTATATGGGGCGGGTTGGACGAATGTTAGCCACCGTGAGCGGTCTTGCCCGATACCCGCGCGTCCTCGTCGTGGACGACGACCCCGACATCCTCGACGCGCTCGCCGAGATCCTCGAGGTCGAGGGGTACCGGTGGACCGCGCGCGGAACGGGCAGGAGGCGCTCGAGCACCTGGCGGCCAAGAGGCCCGACCTCATCTTGCTCGATCTGATGATGCCGGTGATGGACGGCTGGGAATTCTCCCGGCGCCTGGCGGAGCAGGCGGGCCGCCTTCCCCCCATCGTCGTCCTTTCGGCCGACCGCAACGTCGGCGCCAAGGCGAAGGAGATCGGCGCCGCGGGCTTTCTGGCGAAGCCGTTCGAGCTGGCCGATCTGCTCCAGATGGTGCACGAGGCGCTCGCGCGCGCCCAAGAGCTCGCTTGACGCAGACGTGAGGGGTGGCTACGGTGCGCCGCCGCTTTTGACTCGGCAGTCAATCACCACCCGAGGGAGCCCATGACGGCGAAGGACATTCTGGAGAACGAGATCCCCGCGCTGCTGAAGACCAAGCCGGACCTGGCGAAGGAGATCAACGCCATCATCCACTTCGACATCACCGGCGACGCCGGCGGCAAGTGGACGCTGGATTTGACCAAGGCTTCCGACTGGGTGACGGCGGGCGCCACCGGCACGCCGAAGATGACCATCACCGTGTCGGCGGACGACTTCGTGAAGATCCGCCAGAAGCAGCTCAACGCCCAGATGGCGGCGATGCAGGGCAAGCTGAAGTTCAAGCCGATGGACATGGGCCTGGCGATGAAGCTGGGCAAGCTGCTCAGCTGATCCGGGGCGGGGCAGTGACCCTTCCCCTCGCCGGTCTCAGGGTCCTCGACCTCTCGCGGCTGCTCCCGGGGCCGTACGCCACGCTGGTGATGGCGGACCTGGGGGCGACCGTCGACAAGGTCGAGGACCCCACGGGGGGCGACTACATTCGCCAGATGCCCCCGTTCTCTGGCGACGAGAGCGCGCTCTTCTACGCGCTCAACCGGAACAAGCGCTCAGTCGCGCTGGACCTGAAGGCGCCTTCGCACGCCGCCGCCTTCAAGCGGCTGGTGAAGGGCTATGACGTTCTGGTCGAGAGCTTCCGGCCCGGCGTGATGGACAGGTTGGGCCTCGGCTACGAGGCGCTCTCCGCCGAGAACCCGCGGCTGGTCTACTGCGCCATCTCCGGGTACGGCCAGACCGGCCCCGACCGGCTCAAGGGGGGGCACGATCTGAACTACATCGCCCGGGCGGGCGTGCTCGGCTACGGCGGCTCGCCCGAGGGGCCGCCCGCGATGCCCGGCGTGCAGATCGCCGACGTGGGCGGAGGCAGCCTCTTCGGGCTGGTGGGAATTCTCGCGGCGCTCTTCGAGCGCGAGCGCACCGGGCGCGGTCGCTTCGTCGACGTCTCGATGACCGAGGGCGCGATGGCGTTCTTGCACATGCACCTGGCCGCGCGGCTCTTCGCCGGGCCCGAGGGCTCGCCGCTCGCCCGCGGCCGCGAGCCGCTCAACGGCGGGTACGTCTGCTACAACGTCTACCGCACGAAGGACGGCCGCCACCTCGCCGTCGGAGCGCTCGAGCCGAAGTTCTTCGCCGGCGTCTGCGAGCGGCTCGGCCGGCCCGACCTGATGGACGCGGCCTACGACACGGGCGAGGCGGGAGAGAAGGCCCGCGCCGAGCTGCAGCGCATCTTCGCCCAGCACCCCCTCTCGCACTGGATGAAGGTCTTCGAGGGGGCCGACGTCTGCGTCGAGCCGGTGCACGAAGGCGACGACGTCTTGAACGACCCGCAGCACCGCGCTCGCGGGGTGTTCGTCGAGGCGTACGACGAGCAGCGGAAGCGGGCGGTGACGCATCTGCGCACGCCTCTGTCCTTCGGCCCGCTGCCGGTGCGGCCTCCGCCTGCATTGGGCCAACACTCCCGCGAAATCCTTGCCGAAGCGGGCTTTGCGCCTGCCGAGGTGGAGACCATTCTGGCCCAGGGCCGATAATTGCCGCGCGTGCGCTCTTCGAAGCACAGATCGGTTCGTCTCGCGCCGGCGCTGCTCTGCGCTTCGGGCCTCGTGCTCGTCGCGGCCGCGTGCGGGGCGGAGTCGCTGAAGGCGCCGCGCCCGGCCGAGCAGCCCGAGCAGTGCAAGCGCTTCGAGGAGCTGATGCCGCGCTTCTACCGCGCGGTGAGCGGTGGCCACACCGAGGGGCTGAGGACGGTCGTCCAGCAGCACCTGTTGGTGGGCGAGCGCGAGGGCGAGGCCCCGCCCATCAACGACGTGATGCGGGCGGTATTCGGGACGATGGCGTCGTTCGCGCGGCTGCCTCCCGAGCGGGGAGCGCCGGCCGGCCAGACCTGCGCTGTGGTGGCGCCGCCCCTCGAGCAGTCGCACCCGCTCTGCGAAATGCGCCGCGCGATGGACGTGCTGGTGCACCAGGGCAAGGGCATCGAGGCGCTGGCCCTGATCGACCCGATGCTGAACGGCGCGATGAGCTACATCATCGGCAAGCAGCCGGTGAGCAGCGCGTCGCACTTCGAGGTGGCGCAGGTCATCAGCGACATGTGCGCGCAGAACGCGGTGTGCCAGCTCAACGACGGGCTCGACCTGGTCATCGCCCTCACCACGTACCTGCAGACCCCCGAGGGCAGGGCCTCGCTCGACCGCCTCGACGCCATGGTGAAGAACCCGGCGCTGCAGCCGTTCCTCAAGGGCGACGGCTCGCAGTACGGCGGCGAGAACGGCATCGTGGCGCTGGCCCGCATCGTCATCCAGACCGTGCTGGGCATGACCGACCCCGCCGAGCTCGACAAGCTGCCCATCGACAGGCTCCCGGCCGAGCTGCAGCCCGACGTCAAGGCGCTCTTGGCCGACACGAAGAAGGTGCTCGACCCCAAGCGCGAGCCGAACGTGCTCCGCCCGCTGAAGAAGGGGCTCAACTGCTACAGCGTGCAGGACAGGGACCTGCACCTGATTCGCATGCTGTATCGGCTGGGGCTCGAGGCGAAGCTGCCCGAGTTCGGCCTCACCAACATGATGCGGGTGATGAAGGGCCTGGCCGAGACCGACCAGCGGGGCACGCTGCTGCACCTGACGCGCATCATCGCCGTCGCGGTGCGCGCCGACGAGACCGCGGTCGACTCGGCGGCCAAGCTGTGTCGCACGTTGTTCTCGACCGACGGAAACGCGCAGAAGGCGCTGCCCGTCATTGCCGATCTCGCGGCCCAGGGCGTCGCCAGCGAGGCCTTGTGCGCGGCGGACACGCTGGTGTTCGGCTGCACCGGTGGCTTTCAGCCCGCGTGCGCGAGGTGACGCCCTGTCTCCCAAGGCCGGTGCCAGAGGCATCGCACTGGACGCGGCAAAGCTCGAGCGGAACGCATCGGTGGCGCTGCGCGTCGCGGCGCCAATCTTCTTCGGCCGCCGACCTGCTCAGAGCCGTGCGCCGATGCGAAGGCCGAATGCTCCGTCGTGCCGATCGGTCCCCGCGAGTGGAAGCGTGGCCTGTAGCTCTGCGTGCACGGGGCCGAACGGCCGGAAGCGCAAGGCCAGCGCCGGCCCGACGTAGCTGGTCGCGCCCATGCGCGCCGTCAGGTCGAGCGCCACTCCGAAGCGCGACCACGGGGAATACTGAGCGCCGGCCGTGGCCAATAGCCCCGGGCGCGGCAGCGCCTGCGCCGACGAGAGCCCGGCGGAGAAGTCGCCTCCGAGGTAGCCGTGAATCTCGAGCCGCTCGCCGGGCCGGTACGTGACCGCTTCGCCGATCTCCGCGCCGATCAGCCGCACGTGCGGCATGTAGAAGGCGGTCGGAAACATCACCCGTCCCACCGTCGCCGTGTGGAGATTCCCCCGCGCGAACGTCGAAAGCGCCGCCCCGGCGGTGAGCTGACCCAGCGTGAGGCTCTGTCCCTTCAGCGTGGCGTTCTGGACGAACTGGTAACGCACCACCTCGACGGTGCCGAACAGCTCGAGCGACTCGGAGAGGGCGTGGCTGCCGAAGACGAGCGCGTCGACCGAGATGGCGCCGTAGAAGTTGGGCGTGTCGATGACGGCTCCGGCCCGGGTGCCGATGCCGGCCTCCGAGCGCGGGCAGGCGCGGCGGCCGGTGGCCACGTCTGCCTCGGCGAAGCCCAGCGCCACCGGTCCCTCGGGCAGGCCCGGGTCGATCCACTTCCGACAGGCGTCGTCCTCCGCCCGGGCCGGCGCCGACGCCATCACCGCCGCGATGAGGAGCGCGCGCATCAGTCGCCTCCCTTCGCGCCTGGAGCATCGAACCTGCCGTTGCCGTCGCGGTCGAGGATGAACGGGTTGGTGAACGCCATCGGGTAGCCGTCGGTGATCTGCGCGAAGTGGAAGTTGGGGTGGGCTTCGTCCTTCGGGGGCGCGGGGTTCTTCAGCGGCCCGTAGGCGCCCAGCGCGACGTCGGCGCAGTCGGTCTTTCCGTCCTTGTTCTTGTCGTTGCTCTGCACGTCGTGGCAGTCGACGGTGCCGTCGCCGTTGTTGTCGGTGGTGTCGGGGATGCCATCTTTGCCTCCGCCCACCAATCGCCCGCCCAGGTCGGCCGCCACCGGCAACTTCGAGCCGGCCTCGATGACCAGCCACGCGTCCTTCGAGCCGGAGACGAGCTCGCCGAGCGGCAGCTCGCCCTCGAAGCGCACCAGCCCGTCGGCGCCGAACGGCTCGGCCGGGCGGGGCAGGTTGGAGAGGGTCTTCACCACCGTGCCGTTCACCACGAAGCGGATCTCCTCGACCGGCACCCACGGAGCGGCCGACACGCGCAATCGGACCTTCGCGTCCACCTTGGGCTTGAACGGCGTCATGCCGAAGGGCCGCGCCGTGCCGGACTCCTCCTCGACGGTGGCCTCGATGATGGGGCCGTTGGTGCCCAGCACGCGCCCGGCGACGATGGCCTTGTTGAAGCGATCGACGTCGAACGAGGGGCCCGACTGCGTGTCCGCCCAGACGACGTTCCGCGGCATGCCCACCGTGTTGTCGGTGAGCGAGTGCGAGTCCGAGTTGGCGGTGCCGGTCTTCAGCTGCCCCTGGTTCAGCGTGTAGAACCAGAACGCGCGGTACGGCAGCAGCATGTCGTTCTGCGAGCCGTTCATGACCTCCTGCGCGTGGTGGTCGTCGTTGCGGTGGCCTCCCTTCGGCCGGCGCACGTAGATGCCCATGTTGGTGCCGTCGTCGGACGGCGGCAGGTCTTCGAGCGCGGAAAGCCCGATGGCGCGCGGGAAGCCGAGGTCGCGGCCGAACTCGGCGTCGGCCCACGGGTGGTTCAGCTCGATGAGCGGTTGCACGCCCGGCAAGAACAGCTTGTCGACGCGGTCGAACAGCTCGCCCGGCTCGACGAATTCGTCGAAGGGCCCTCCGTTGCGCGGCTTCGACGGGTCGTACTTGAGCGGCCAGAAGTTGTAGTGGCCGACCACCAGCGGGAAGCCGTAACCGGGAATGAAGAGCCACGGGATGTGACCGGTGGTCTCGACGCCGGTGACGGTGGACATCTTGTCCTGCAGGTTGAGCTGTCTCAGCATCGCGCCGAAGTCGTAGACGACGTCGTGGTCG
>FWPU01004656.1_pt1 | contig 31540 bp, 25 predicted proteins | sample 2228361 | NCBI WGS metagenome assembly FWPU01 (sample SAMEA103939777, study PRJEB20133) | metagenome | reverse complement strand
GGCGGATCCCACTGCTTGACGCGGTGCGTCAAGCAGTGGCACACGGGAGTGCTGAGAGCGTTGCGTGCCTACGACATCCCTGGTACCGATGGATGGTAACGCTATGGCTCGGCTATGTTTCCCGCACTCCACTACATGCTGAGACCGCGCGAGCATGGCTCGGGACAAAGGTGCCGAGCGCTTGTGGCCAGAGGTCCACCGATCGCCCCAGAGATTGCAAGCCAGTGCGGTCGGGGTAGAATGCCCACGCAGTCCTTCCAGACTGAGCGAGAATCGGCCTTCGTAGCGCGAACGCCGCCACCGGCGCCGCCCTCCCTCCCAACAGTGGTCCAAGACGGATGATGAAGCTGGCTTTCAGCTCCAACGCCTACTTGAAGTTCCCAGTCGAGCAGGCAATGGAGCGCATTGCGGCCGCGGGCTACGCCGGGATGGAGCTGCTGGCAGACGTGCCGCACGCCTGGCCGGCGGGTTTGCTCGAGGTGCAGAAGCAGGCCATCTGCCAGGGCCTGCGACGGCATGGCCTAGCCGTGTCGAACGTGAACGGCTTCATGATGAATGCCGTAGCCGATCCGCGGCAGCCGTACTGGCACCCCTCTTGGATCGAGCCGGACCCACACTATCGTGCCATCCGTCGGGAGCACACCAAGCGTGCGCTGGCGCTGGCCCGAGAGGTGGGCGCGGCCAACCTGCAAACCGAGCCTGGCGGTCCGCTGGCCCCGGGCCAGACGTGGGAAGCGGCAGCGAGGGTTTTTTACGACGAGTTCATGCCCTGCGTCGAGGTGGCTGAGAAGCTGCAAGTGGGTCTGCTCATCGAGCCGGAGCCAGGCTTGATGATCGAGCGTTTCGACCAGTACCTGCGGTTCGTGGAACGCATCCAATCTCCCTACGTGGGCCTGAACTTCGACATTGGACACGCCTATTGCGTGGGCGAGGATCCCCAAGTCTGGGTGGAGCAGATGGCACCGCATACGAGGCATTATCATCTGGAAGACATCGCGGCCACGCGGGTGCACCAGCACCTGATACCGGGGCATGGGGCAATCGACTTCAGGGCGACGCTGGGCGCGATTGCGCGTACAGGTTACGAGGGGTGGATCACCGTCGAGCTTTACCCCTATCTGGACGACCCAGATGCGGCGGCGCGCGAGGCGTTTCGGTACGTGACCGGTCTGCTGAATGAGCTTGGCATCGCGTACCAGGCACGGGGCGGCTAAGCATGGCATGGAGAGGGGTGCATGCCTGGCTCGAACTGGTGCGGCTGCCCAATGTCTTCACGCTTGCCGCGGATGTGCTGGCAGGCTGGCTGTTGACGCACGCATGGCTTTCACCCTGGCTGCCATTGCTGCTGGTGATGTGCACCTCGGTGAGTCTTTACTGGGCCGGCATGGTGCTCAACGACGTGTACGACTTGCCGGCCGATGCGCGCGAGCGGCCCAGCAGACCATTGCCTTCGGGGCGGATTACGCTAGCGGCTGCCCGCCGTGGCGGGTATGGGTTGCTGTTGTTGGGGGTTGCTCTTGGCTGCGCCGCAGGGGTGACGAACGGCCAGGCCTCGCCGAGCATTTTGGCGGGCCTGCTAGCTGTGGCCATTGTGGCGTACGATCGAATCCTCAAGAACACGGTTGTGGGGCCGTTCGCAATGGGAGGCTGCCGCACGCTCAACCTGCTGCTCGCCATGTGCACGGCCACGGGGGGTGAGGTTCCGCCTCTGCGTGCGGTCCACTGGTTAGTGGCGGGCGGGTTGGGCGTCTACGTGGCCGGGGTTACATGGCTGGCTCGCCGCGAGGCCGAGCGCAGCAGCCGCGTGCGGGTGATGGCCGCCATGGCCATCATGGCGTGTGGTATGGCGATGCTGGCCTGGCTGCCGAGGCTCGATGCATCGGGAATGCCCGAGTTGAGCCGGCCCAAGATGGCCATCGCGTTGCAGGGCCGCTGGTTCGCCTGGTGGGGAGTGATGGGCGTGCTCATCCTTTGGCGGCCGCTGCGGGCGCTCGTCGATCCCTCGCCGCGCCTGGTTCAGCAGGCAGTGCGGCAATTGCTGCTTTCGCTCATCATGCTCGATGCGGTGACGGCCTTTTCCGTTCGTGGCGTGGAGGCGGCCTGCATTGTGCTGCTTCTCTTGATCCCCGCGATCCTCCTGGGAAGATGGTTTTACTCGACGTGAAGGCGGGCTCGCACCGCCAGAGACGACCTGGATTCGGCGGCATGTTGCCGCCTTGCAGAAGCCCTGACCGATGCTGATCGATTTGCTCCGCGTCACTGCCGCCGACGGCTTGATGCTCGATGGCGCCCTGCAAGAGCCTCAAGGCAACCGCGGTGTCGAGCGCCCGATCGATGCCAGCCTGCTGTTGCACGGCACTGGCAGCAGCTTCTACGGATCGACGCTGCTGGAGGGCCTGGCTGCCATCTTTAGGAGCTGGGGCGTGGCCGTACTTCGTGCCAATACGCGGGGGCACGATGGCATCAGCACTGCCGCGGTAGCCAGCGGCGGGCGGCGGCTGCAAGGAGCGGCGTACGAAATTGTTGACGACTGCCGCCACGACGTGGCTGCATGGCTGGCACTCTTGGCAGATCGGGGTTACCGGCAAGTGCTGGTGCTTGGCCACAGCCTGGGGGCCGTCAAGGCGCTGTACGCATTGGCACACGACTGCCCCGCGAGCGTTTGGGGTGTGGCGGCGATTTCGCCACCGCGGCTTGCCTACTCGTGGTTCTGCCAATCTGCCGAGCGTGAAACGTTCTTGGCAGATTGTGCCCGCGCCCAGGCCGCCCTGGATGCAGGCGATGGCCAGCGATTGCTCGAAGTGAAGTTTCCTCTGCCTTATGCCATCTCTGCCGCCGGCTACCTGGACAAGTACGGACCGGCCGAGCGCTACAACGTGTTGAAGTTCGCTGCGCACGTGCCGCGGCCTGTCCTGGTGACATACGGGGGTGCAGAACTCGCACACCCGGCGTTTCGCAGGATGCCGGAGGACTTGCAGGCGCTTCCCGCCGGGGCGGCTGCGTTGCGCGTCTGTGTAGTGCCTGGTGCAGACCACCTTTACACCTCGCGGCACGGGGAGCTGGCCGAGCAGATCGACTTCTGGCTCCGCTGGAGGCAGCAGCAGGCAGGCTGAGCGTGCTATCGTTCGAACACTTGGCCCAAACCGTGCTCGCGCAAGGCGTAAGAGTTAAGGCGGCAGGCCGAACGTCGGCGCGCGGTACGGCCTGTAGCAAGAGGGCAGTCTCGAGCCAGCCAACGCTTCGCGAGCGATTTGCATTCCGCAGTCACTGCCACACCACCGAGTATGTTACGCGCCAGGCACCAGACGTGTTGCACTTAGCAGTTGCGCGGACTGGTCGGCTCTACACCACGGAGCCTGCTTCGTGCCATGCACCCCGTTGTTATTCTGGCCTGTGTAGGTTAAGTTCATATGCATCTGGATCCCTGCTAGCGAAAACCCGCCTGCTTGCAGCCCGCCCCCCCTCACCACTGAGGACCCTGAATGACGGCCACCGCCTCTGCTGTTTCTACAGAGATGGCTGCACGTGTGAAAGCAGCCCGCGACGAACTTGACCGCCACACCTACGAAATCGTCCAGTGGCACTTTCATCCCTCTACCGGCTGCCCCTTCTGGTTGGACAGGGCTAAGCAGCTCAAGTTCGACCCCCTCAAGGAGGTCAAGGGCTTCGACGACCTGAAGAAGTTCGAACTGTTCCAAGACGAGTGGCTGCGCGGCGGCCCGGTGCGGCGCTGGGTTCCCAAAGCCTATGCCGACAAGCCGATCTACGTTTTCGAAACAGGGGGCACGACCGGCACCCCAAAAAGCCGCATTTCCATCGACGACTTTCGTATCGATTACGAACTCTTCAGCAAGACGCTGCCCGACGAGTACTTTCCGCCCGGCGCCAATTGGCTGATGCTCGGCCCCTCCGGTCCTCGCCGCCTGAGGCTGGCCGTCGAGCACCTCTGCCAGTATCGCGGCGGCATCTGTTTCTGCATCGACCTGGACCCGCGCTGGGTGATCAAGCTCATCAAGAAAGGCTGGATGGAGCACCTCGAGGCGTACAAGCAGCACTGCATCGACCAGGCACTCACGATTCTGGATGCCGGGCACGACATCCGCTGCATGTTCACCACGCCCAAGCTGTTGGAGGCGCTCGCCCTGGCGCTGGAAAAGCGAGGCCAGACAATCCGCCAGGTGGGGATCACTGGCATCTTCTCGGGCGGCACCGAGTTCACGCCCCAGTTCACAAGGTTCGCCGTAGAGGAGCTGCTGGACGGGGCCTACATGACCCCAACCTACGGCAATACGTTGATGGGCCTGGCCTGCTCCAAGCCAGTCTCGGCCGCCGAAGGGTACAAGATCACGTATTACGCCCCGCAGCCCAGGGCGGTGATCGAGGTGGTCGATTTTGAGGATCCGGCCACGGTGGTCGGCTATGGCCAGACGGGCCGTGTGAAGCTCACCACCCTTACCAAGGAGTTCTTCGTGCCCGGCTTTCTCGAGCGAGACGAGGGAGAGCGGGAACCGCCATACGAGAAGTATCCGTGGGACGGCATTAGCGGCGTGCGGCCATACCGGGCGCTGGCCGAGTCCACCACGGTCGGCGTGTATTGACCGGTCTGCCGCGAACAAGGGAGCCGCACTCGATGTTGAATCTGCCCATTCTCCGCTGGGGCAAACCCTACGAGTCGATGGAGCTGGACGAGGTACGCCACTTCATCACCGGCGAGTCGATCGCGCGCGTCAGCCAGGCCAATGGCGGCCTGCTGCAACGAGACATGCGCTTTGCCCCGCGCGCCCGGCAGGTGCTGCGCGAGATCCCCATCGAAGAGCTGATCGAACGCGTCAAAAACGCCGCGCACCTATACCTCAATGCCACGCTCCCTATGGGAGACGGTACCCAAAGCCCCCAGGATTTTGTCCGGGCACAATCGGCTTCCACCGGCCTTCCAGAGCACATGTGCCGGGCGAACATGCAAAAGAACTACTTCGTGCTCACGCACATGGACCAGATGCTGGACGCGCTCACCCGCGGCCTGGATCTGACCATTCTTACCCGCGGCTACGGCATAGAAAGCCGCGGCGTGGTCGTTAGCTACCAGGCGCAGACGCCGGCGGTGGGACTGGTCTTGCCCTCGAACTCGCCGGGTGTTCACACGCTCTGGCTGCCGGTGATTCCCATGCAGATCGGGCTGGTGCTCAAGCCAGGTCCGCAGGAGCCCTGGACGCCTTACCGCATGGCCATGGCATTCTTCGAGGCGGGCGTTCCCCGAGAAGCTATCAGCATCTACCCAGGAGGCGGAGACGTGGGCGCGGCCGTGCTTGCGGCCTGCAACCGCAGCATGATTTTCGGCGGCACAGCCACGGTAGAGCGCTACAAGGGCAACCCGCGCGTCCAGGCGCACGGGCCCGGCTTCAGCAAAATCTTGTTGGGCGACGACGTCGTTGACGATTGGGAGCAGTACCTCGACCTGATGGCAGAGAGCGTGTTCATCAACAGCGGGCGAGGATGCATCAACTGTTCCGGCATCTGGGCATCGCGCCACACGAGGGAGATCGCTCAGGCGCTGGCCGAGCGGCTGGGACCGGTCGAGGTACTGCCGCCCGACCATCCCCAGGCCGCCCTGGCCGCATTTACCGTGCCTGGTGCCGCGCAGGCCATTTGGCAAGCAATCGAAGCGGACCTGCGCGAGCAAGGCGTGACGCATATGACCGCCCCCTACGGTCCCCGCCTCGTCGAATTGGAGCGCTGCGCCTACCTGCGGCCGGTCGTCGTGCATTGCACCTCGCCCCAGGCCGCTATCGCTCGCAAGGAGTATATGTTCCCGTTCGTGACTGTGGTCGAGTGTCCTCAAGACAAGATGATCGAGTCCATCGGGCCCACGCTGGTGTGCACCGGCATTACCAACGACGCACAGTTCCAGCAGGCGCTCACCGACGCCACGCATATCGACCGCCTGAACATCGGCCCCATCCCCACTACCAAGCTCGACTGGATGCAACCGCACGAGGGGAACATCGTCGAATTCCTGTTCCGTGCCCGCGCATACCAGATCGCCCCGGAACGCATTGCAGCCGCAGCAGCGCGGTAGCACCACCCTCCTACCGCAGGCCGCTAGGGCTTTCTTCAACCAGCAAGGACGGTATGAGATCGTTTGACTATCACCCTCGCACGCGAGTGGTGTTCGGAGCCGGCCGCCTCGAAGAGCTGGGTACATTGGCGCTCGAGTTCGGCCCGCGGCGTGCGCTGCTGGTAAGCGACCCTGGCGTGGTCGCAGCCGGGCATACGGCGCGCGGAGCAGCGGCCTTGGATCGCGCGGGCATCGAAGTGCACGTGTTCGATGCAGTGCATCAGAACCCCACCACGGCAGATGTAGAGGCCGGCCTGGCCGTGGCCCGCAAATGCCGGCCCGAGCTGCTCGTCGGCTTGGGAGGCGGCAGTTCGATGGATTGTGCTAAGGGGATCAACTTCCTCTATTGCTGTGGCGGCAGCATGCGGGACTATTGGGGAGTGGGCAAGGCCACCGGCCCCATGCTCCCCATGATTGCAGTGCCGACCACGGCTGGCACGGGCAGCGAGGCGCAGTCTTTTGCCCTGATCAGCGACGCAGAGACGCACGTGAAGATGGCGTGCGGAGACAAGCGTGCCGCCTGCCGGATTGCGTTGCTGGATCCGGAGTTGACGCTCACGCAGCCGGCACGGATCACGGCACTCACGGGTATCGACGCTTTGGGCCATGCGTTGGAGACGTATGTCACCAAGCCGCGTAACGCCCTCTCGCAGGCCTTCAGCCGCGAGGCGTGGCGTCTGCTGGCGCCGGCGTTTCCGCGCGTGCTGGCGGACCCGAGCGATCTGGAGGCCCGCGCTGCCATGCAACTTGGTGCGTGCCTTGCTGGCATGGCCATCGAAAACAGCATGCTTGGTGCGGCGCATGCCCTAGCGAACCCCTTGACTGCGGCTTACGACGTGGTGCACGGCCAGGCCATTGCCTTGATGCTGCCGCACGTGATTCGATTCAACGGCCAGGAATGCTGGAGTTCGTACGCGGAACTGCTCCCCTCTCTTGGCCCAGAGGGCGCAGCAGCCGATCCCCGTTCAGCCCCGGCGGTTCTGGCAGACCTGGTGACAGACTACTGTCGCCGCGCCGGCCTGGCCACGCGGCTGGCAGAGTGTGGCGTTGCGCGAGATCGGCTTGCGGAACTGGCCGCACAGGCGGCGCAGCAGTGGACGGCCGGCTTCAATCCGCGTACGGTAGGAGTAGAGGAGATGCTGGCCCTGTACGAGCAGGCGTATTGAGTGCGTCGCACCTTTGGCCGCCCCCTGGCCCGACTCGCATCGCCCACATGGGCCGAGAGCTGCCAGCAAGAAACTCGACCTGTACAACGGCTGATGAGCGACACCGTATCCCACGCCCGGAACGAGATGCAGCAGCGGGCCCATAGATGTTGCGGCCGACACGCGCCTTGCACGCATGGCGAGGCAGGTACGAGCCTGCCGCGCGCGGGCAGGGCGCTCGTCCAGTTCTTCCGCATATTGCCAGGCGTTGTGTGGCTCGTGCTCGCCGCAGTGGCCGGCGTAGCGGTAGGAGACGATCGCAAAGCGAGATCGGAGACCCCGCGGCAGGACGCCTGGCCCGTGTTTCGTGGAAACGCGGCCAGCACCGGCGTGGCCGTCGGGACGTTGCCCGAGCTGCCCGAACTGTTGTGGCAGAAGACGTTCTCAGACGGGGCGTTTGAAGCCACTGCGGCTGTCGTCGGCAGTCGGGTCTATGCTCCCAGTCTGGACGGCAATCTCTACGCCCTGGATTTGCAAACGGGCGAGGTGCTTTGGAAGTTCTACGTGGATCTGGGTTTCAAGAGCCCGGCGGCCGTGCGAGACGGGCTGGTATTCGTTGGAGATGCCGACGGCCGCCTGCACGCCGTTGACATCGAAACAGGCCAGGAGCGTTGGTCGTTTGCCACGCAGGCGGAGATCAACGCCGGTGCGAACTTCTTCGAGGATAGCGTGCTGGTTTCATCCCAGGATGGCGGTCTCTACCGGTTGAAAGCAGCCGACGGCAGCCAGGTGTGGAAGTATTCGATCGACAACATGCTGCAATGTTCGCCGACCGTGGCGGATGAACGTTGCTTTCTTGCCGGCTGCGACGGCAAGCTGCACATCGTCGATTTGCGCACGGGGACGGCGGTGGCGAGGCTCGATATTCAGGATGCCACGAATGTCACGCCTGCGGTACGGGGCGACCGCGTCTACTTCGGCACTCAAGGGGCGCGTATGTTCGCCGTCAACTGGCGCGAGCCCAGCACGGCCTGGACCTATCGTACCGATCGCGCCAGCCCGATCCAAAGTTCTCCCGCTGTGACTGAGGCGTTGGTGATTTTTGGCAGCCGCGATCGCAGCCTGCATGCGCTCACGGCCGCCGACGGCCGAGAGGCGTGGAGCTTTCCCACGCGGGGACAGATCGACTCTTCTCCAGTGGTGGTTGGCGACCGCGTGTACTTTGGGGGGGGAGACGGCCGCCTGTACGGCCTGAACTTGCAGACGGGCAGTGAAGAGTGGCGATACGAGGCGGGCGGCAGGTTTCTTGCCTCGCCCGCGGTCGCCCAGCGCCGCCTGGTGATCGGCAACGACGAGGGCACGCTCTTCTGCTTCGGCGAGAAAGGCCCATGACCGCGGAAGCCGTCAAGACCGAGGTGGGGAGCTACTTCATTGCCAACTATCCCCCCTTCTCGCAGTGGACGCCCCAGCAACTGCACGAGGTGCGGGCCGCCATGCACGCCCCGCCAGCCGACGTGCCGCTGGGGCTGTACCTGCACATACCGTTCTGCCGCAAGCGCTGCAAGTTCTGCTACTTCCGCGTCTATACCGACAAGAATGCAGCGGAGGTCGAGCGCTACGTGGCGGCGTTGGCCAGGGAGATCGAGCTGGTCAGCCGCCTGCCGGCCATGGGCGGCAGGCCATTCCGATTTGTGTATTTTGGCGGTGGTACGCCCAGTTTCCTGAGTGCGCGGCAGTTGACCTCGCTTGTGGAGCGCTTGAGGGCGAACATCAACTGGGACCGCGCCGAGGAGGTGACATTCGAGTGCGAGCCGGGCACGCTTTCTCAACCCAAGCTGGCAACGCTCCGCGAACTGGGGGTTACCCGGCTCAGCCTCGGCGTGGAGAACTTCAGCGACGCCGTGCTGGAAGAAAACGGGCGTGCCCACCTCTCAGCAGAGATCTATAAGTCTTGGGAGTGGATTCGGCAGCTCGATTTTCCCAGTGTGAACATCGACCTGATCGCCGGCATGGTTGGCGAAACCTGGGACAACTGGCGCGATTGCGTCCGCCGTACGCTGGAGTTGCAGCCTGACAGCGTCACCATCTACCAAATGGAGCTGCCGTTCAACACCGTCTACTCGCGAGAAGCACTGGGGAGGCACGTCGAGATTCCTGTCGCCGACTGGCCTACCAAGCGCGCATGGGTGAATTACGCCTTCGACGAACTGCTAGCGGCCGGGTATCACGTCTCCAGCGGCTATACGCTGGTGCGCGATAGGCAGCGGGTACGCTTCAGCTACCGCGACCACCTGTGGCACGGCAGCGACCTGCTGGCCACGGGCGTGGCCAGCTTCGGCCACATTTCCGGCGTGCACTACCAGAACCTTACCGAGTGGGGACCCTACCTGGAGAGCTTGGAGCGGGGCGAGCTACCGCTTTATAGGGGCATGCGGCCCACCCAGCACCAACTCCTGGTGCGCGAGCTGATCTTGCAGCTCAAGACGGGGCGGATCGAACCGCCGTACTTCCAGAGCAAGTTCGGTGTCGACGTGCTGGATGAATGGCACGAGGTCTGGCATCAGCTTCAGGCCGAACAAATGCTTACACTCTCGCCCCACGAGGTGGTTCTCACACGCCATGGCCTACTGCGCGTGGACGCCCTGTTGCCGGCCTTTTTCGAGCCTGAGCACCAGGGGGTCCGCTATACATGAGCAGCGGGCTGATCTTCTACATGGGCAAGTTCGCCGCGAACATACCGCTGGACCGCCTCTACGCGCGCAACCACATGTGGGCCATGCAGGCAGGGCGCAGTTGGCGGTTCGGGTTCACTGCCTATGCGGTGCGGCTGCTGCAAGACGTTTACTTCCTTGAATGGAGCGTGGATCCGGGTACAACATTAAGAGAACGACAGAGTATCGGCGCCATCGAAAGTTCCAAGGCCGAGAGCGAGCTGTTTGCACCGATGGCCGGGCGGCTGCTGCGTTTCAATGAAGAGCTGCTGAGCGATCCGTCCGGCATCAATGTGGACAATTATGGCACCGGCTGGTTGTTCGAGATCGAGGGCGAAGGCAGCTCGCTGCTTTCGCCGCCTGAATATGTCGATCATTTGCAGGATGCCTGGGCCGTTGCCCAGCGGACGATCAAGGGCCAGATTAACGAGGAGTGAACGCCGGCTTGCCCGTGGAAGCGTTGTGCCTGGACAGCCTGCCAAGCCGCGAACTATTGGGTCAACCACCATGAACCCGCCCTGCGAGAAGCACGCATGACACGTAAACTGAACGTGGTCGTTTCCCAGGGGCAAAGCGCCAACCCGGCCAAGCGCAAGCTGGAAGAAGACCTGGTCGCGGCCCTACTGCTCGAACCCGGTATCGAGGTCACGGTCGTCCCCCACCTGTACGACTTGGCATCCGACAGCACCGGAATGCTCTGCCTGCAAAGCATCTCTGGAGACCTGGTGGTGCTGAGCTGGCTGTACCCGCGCGCGGCACACTGGATTCTGGACCGCAATCAAGTGCGTGGTGCCGCAGGCCGCTCTCTGCTCGATCCGGCCGATGAAGAGCAGGATGACGAGGATGCCGCAGCAAGCACGGCCAATGCCAAGCTCGAACCACAGCCGCGGCGCGTGGCCGACGATCGCCCGCCGCCGGCTCGGACGATTTGGTGCCTGGACCTGCGTGCTCGTGAGTCTGCCGCCGACTTTGTGGCGGAGATCCGCCGCATCCAGCGCGAAAGCGCCGTACAGACGGTCACCTTGACCCTTGGCTCTGCCACGGCCGCCCCCGCACCGACGAATGGTACTTCGCCCGCCGCAGCAGGCAACGGAACCATCGCCCTCCCGATCATCTTTGGTACCACGCGCGGAAACGGACGCGATCCAGTCCCCAAGACGCCGGCTCCAGCCCCAATTCCTGGCACGGCGGATCAAGCGCTGCCCGCCGCGGATCAGACCGCCGATGCCCCCGCACCCCGCCGCATCGACGGGACGCCCGCACGCCGTTGGTACCCCGTCATCGACTACAGCCGCTGCACCAACTGCATGCAGTGCATCGACTTCTGCCTGTTCGGCGTTTACGGCGTGGATGCCACGCAGACCATTCTGGTAGAGCAGCCCGACAATTGCCGCAAAGGCTGCCCTGCGTGCAGCAGGGTTTGCCCAGAGAATGCCATCATCTTCCCCCAGCACAAGACGCCAGCCATTGCAGGCAGCCCCGCCGGTGCCGCTGGAAGCCTTAAGATTGACCTCTCGAAGTTGTTCGGCGCGCCTGATGCCCTCGAAGTAGCCGTGCTGGAACGCGACGTGGAACTGGTGGCCGCCGGCCGCCAGGCCGTTGGCATGACCGTCGGCATACCTAAGCGCCAACATCAGAAACAGGGTCCCAAGGATGAACTCGACAAACTCATGGATCAGCTCGATGAGCTGAATCTTTAAGGCTTAGATGCCGCGCGGCCGCCTTCAAGCAGAGTGCGCAAAACAAGTCAGGCAGCGGCTGCCCTTTTCGCCCCCTCGGACGAACATCCCCTCTAGCGTCGAGCAGTTGCCGCGCAATCTTGAGCGAATGCGGGGCGAGTGCACGGCCGTTTGCACCGCAACGGCCCACCGTTACCCACGACCGTCGCCCGAACACAAGCAATAGCCCCACCGTGTGGTTTGGCCTTGTGTAGGGAACCAGGATCGATCATCCGCCGCGACCGCGAAAGTAGAGCCTCGCATCGGCCGGCTCTGCGCGGCTGATCGGCAAACATTGCCGGTTCCAGGTAGGCCGGCGGCCTGCGACACGGCCGCTGGCATGACATCCCCTCGCGGCCGGAAATCTCTGCCCGCTATTGCCTTACAGAAAAGCGGCCGCGGCATGCCCTGGTGGCGATGGTCGTTGGTATGCCAGTTGCTCTCCGGGAGGCACGGTCAAATCCTCAAGCGGGCAAGTCTGCCACATGCCATACGGGTTCTACATTTCGGCCGAAGGGGCGCTCGTGCAATCGCAGCGCATGGAGGCCATCTCCAACAACCTGGCCAATGTCGACGCTGTCGGATTTAAACGCGACCTGGCCATATTTCAGTCCCGTTACGCTGAGGCCGCGCTGCAAGGCAAAGCCCCCAGCGACGGCGAATTGGAAAACTTGGGCGGCGGTGTGGCCATGTATGGCACGTTGACCGACTACAGCCCGGGCCCTGTTAAGCACACCGGCTTGCCCACCGACGTGGCAATTCTGGGAGAAGGCTTCTTCCTGGTCGAGAAGCAGGGTTCTAGGTATCTGACGCGCGCAGGCAACTTCATGCTCACCAGCGCAGGCGCGCTGGTGACGCAGCAAGGCTACTCTGTGCTTGACGACAGCGGCAATCCCGTGGTGATCGATCCAACTGCTGGACCGTGGAGCATCACCGCAGACGGTACGCTCATCCAGCGAGATACGCTCATCAATCTGGCACTCGTGCGCCCGCCTGCTCCCAGCGACCTGATGAAGCATGGCGAGAACCTGTTCGCCCTGCTGCCGGGCCGGACGCCGGTGCCTCTGGAGCCCGCAGAGCGGCGCGTTTCTGCCGGCCACCTGGAGCAGTCCGGCGTGCGAGCTGTACAAGAAATGACGGAGATGATCGAGACCTCGCGCGCCTTCGAGGCCAACATCAACATGCTGAGGCTGCAAGATCAGGCACTGGCCGGTCTCATCAACCGAGTGCTGCGAGCGTAAGGAATGGATTTCGCAGGGCCGGGGTGTAAGAGACCGCAGTCCATCGAGCAGGCCCCGGACCGAGAGGTGCCTGGATCACAAGGAACGAACCTGGCGACGGAGCAAGCGCATGAGCGTACAGACGCTGTACACAGCAGCGACCGGAATGAAGTCGCTGGAAACGAAGTTGGACGTGATTGCGAACAATCTGGCCAACGTCAATACTACGGCGTTCAAGCGCGGGCGGGCCAACTTCGAAGACCTGGTTTACCGGCACATTAAGCTGCCGGGCAGCCAAGATGCGAACTCGAATTTCAGTCCTACGGGGATCTCCGTGGGACTCGGCTCGCGAGTCCAAAGCATCCAGACAGATTTCACGCAGGGTGCGGCCAGCCAGACCAATGGCCGGTTGGACGTGGCCATCGAGGGTCCAGGGTTCTTCCAGGTGACGGATCCGTCGGGCATCATCCTGTACACGCGCGCGGGCAATTTTTCGGTGAATGCCAACGGGCAATTGGTCGTAGGGTCGGCGACGGTAGGACGGGTGTTGGAGCCGCCCATCCAGATTCCACAAGATGCCACTGGAATCGTGATCGGAGCCGACGGCTTGGTGCAGATCCAGCAGGCAGGGCAGACGCAGTTTCTTCAAGCGGGACAGATCCAGCTTGTGAACTTCATCAATCCCGAGGGGCTGCTGAAGCTGGGAGAGAACCTGTATCAAGATACGCCCGCCTCGGGACCGCCTGTGGTCACTGCCAATCCCGGAACGGAGGGGCTGGGAGTACTGCGACAGGGCTCGTTGGAGCTTTCCAACGTCGAGCCTGTGACGGAACTTATCGACCTGATCACCACGCAGCGCGCCTTTGAACTCAACTCTCAAGCCGTGCAGGCGGGCGATCAGATCTTGCAGCTCGTGGCCAACCTGAGGCGATTCTAACGCGTTCTTGAGCGAACAGGCGGTGCACGGAGGCACCTCGCATGAAGATCGGCTCGCCGAGGCGAATGATGCAGGCGTGTGGCTGCGGCATTATCTGGCTGGCATGCTGCTGCGGAGCATTCCATACCCTGGCGGAGGTGCTGGCAGCGGAAGTGCGTCTGCGTGCCGAGTGCCGCACCGCAGCGGCCGTTGTGCGGTTGGGCGATGTGGCCGACATTTCCTCCGCCGCTCCCGGGGAGGCATCCGCACTAGCACAGCTCGAGCTGTTTGCGGCCCCGCCCGCCGGGCGTTCGCGGCATGTGACTGCCCGAGATATTCACGAGGCGCTTGTGCTCGCGGGGTACGACCTGCGCAAGATTCGGCTTTCAGGCGCGGCAAACATTTGTGTCTCAGCGGCGGAGCGGCAGCCGATGCAGCGCACGTCGCCCTCCTCCTCGGAGGCTTCGCTAGGCCGGGGCCAGAAGCTTATCGAGCAGGCAGTGCGAGGCGCGTTAGAGGTGCAATTTGGCGTTGGCAGTTGGGGGCTAGAGTGGGACCGTCCTAACTCCGTCTTCGCCGCGGCAGCTCGGCCTGGTGCGGCCGTGGAAGTCTTGCGCATTGCCCTGCTCGACGCCGGCCAAACCGGCGAGGACTATGATGCGGTTATGTCGGAGACCGTTGTGCCGGCTGCTGAAAAGCCTGCCAATGACGGACTGGAACAAGATGGCAGGCACTCCCCAGGCAGGCAGACACGCCAGCCGAGTGCCGCACGAAACGCACAGGCTAAGCAGTCGATGGAGTTTGGCGTGCAGCTTCGCATCACGGTCGGAGAGGAGGAGTCGACTCACGATCTGCACGTGCGCGCAACACGCCGCCCGCAAGTCGTGGTGGCGCGGCGCACGCTCGCACCGGGTACCGTGATTACAACGGCCGATATTGAGATAGCCGAGGCCAGACCGACGCACCCCTCCGAGCCTGCCGTGGAAGGCGGCTTGGGCACAGCGGCCATGACACAAGCTGCCGGCAGCCGTGGCGCAGCGGTGCATGCGGCCCCCTTAAGCTGGGACGAATGCTTGGGAATGGAGACAACGCGGACCATCGCCGCTCGCCAGGTTCTCACGGCAGATGCGCTGCGAGAACCAACCCTCGTCAAGCGCGGCGAGGCAGTGACAGTGTACGCGCGCTCGCGCGGCGTCATGGTTCGCGTTACAGGGCGTGCGCTCGAGTCGGGCAGCCGGGGAAGCTTGATTTCTATCGAGTCCCTCGAGAATCGGCAGCGGTTTCTGGCACGTGTCTGCGGCGTGCAGCAAGTCGTCGTGGAGGCAGAACCCCAACCTGCTGAGTCCGATTCGGAAGAACCCGGCCGCCTGGCTGAGAAGCCCCACCTCGGCGCGGAGGAAGCCCTCGCACCTACAGGCGACTCCTCCACACCAAGGCAAGTTGCCGCGGACGCCGACCGCCGCCTGCCGCGCTCTTATCGCGCCCGACGGCCCACCGCAGAGGAGAACGGTCCATGACGTTGCGATGTCTAGTGCGTCTCGTTCCTGGCCTGTGTGTCTGGCTGGCTGCCCTGACCGCGCAGGCACAAAGCTCCAGCCTGTACGGCGAGGCAGGCCATCGGCGGCCGCTGCGGTTGTCCGATGCCTCCTGGTACTTCTTGGAGCCTGAGCCTCCCCGGGCCATCCAGAAATACGACCTGGTCACAGTGATCGTGAAAGAAGCCACGCAGTTTGTTAGCGAGGGAGAAATCAATCGCCGCACCCAGTCCAACGTAGACGCCCGCCTGCGGGATTGGATCAAGCTCGACGGCACAAATATCAGCCCGGCCCCACAGGCCGCTGGCGACCCGCGCGCTCGCGCCAGCCTAGACAGCCAGCTTCGCACACAGTCCGAGCTGGAGACTCGGGACGGTCTGCAATTCCGCATCACTGCCACTGTGGTCGACATCCGTCCCAATGGTCTGCTCGTACTCGAGGCACACAAGCGCACCAAGGTGAACAACGAAGAATCGATCCAGATCCTTTCCGGCATCGTGCGTCCTGAGGACGTGCTCCCCAACAACACTGTCCTTAGCGAGCGGATCGCCGAGTTGCGAATCGACAAGAAGGAGGCTGGCCACATCCGCGACGCCTACCGCCGTGGATGGCTCGTCAAGTGGCTCGATAAAGTCCGCCCCTTCTAGAGACGCATCTGCTGGTGCGGGCATGGCAAACACACACGAGATCGCTAGTCGAGCAGACGTCCAGAATACCGCTCGTGCGACTGTCTCGGTTGCAGCCTGTGGAGCGGTTTCGATGGGCAATTGCTGGGGTACGGCTGCGGCCTGCGATTACCACGTACAGCCCGACGGCTATCGTCCTCTCAGGCCATTCCGCCCAAACCGGTATCGACCTGCTGCCCAGATCACTGCCCTTAGCACCGCATGGCGCACTGCTTCCTAAAGGAGCCGATGCATGGCCCGGAGCTTGATGGGAATCTGCCTTTTGCTGGCGCTGAGTACGGTACCTGCTTCGGCTCAGACACGCCTCAAGGACATCTGTCGCGTGAAGGGTCAAGAGGAGAACACGCTGCACGGGCTAGGTTTGGTGGTGGGTTTGAAGGGCACTGGGGACGGTGCGAATTTTCTACCCACCTTGCGCGGGCTGGCTGAAGCGCTTCAGCAAATGGGGAATCCGCTGGGAGAAGGCAAGCTCGCCGAGCTGAAAGACGCCAAGAACGTGGCCCTCGTGCTGGTGACCGCGCGGGTAGGGCCGGCCGGCAACTTGCAGGGAGACAAAATCGACTGCACCGTGAGCGCCATTGCCGCCAAGAGCCTTGCCGGCGGTAGGCTGTTTCTCACGCCGCTGGTAGGGCCGCAGGCGGGAAGCGACCGCGTGTATGCGTTTGCCGAAGGCCCGATTACGTTGGACGATCCCAAGCTGCCTACCACGGGGACCATCCACCGCGGCTGCCGGTTGGAGGAGGATTTTCGCAATGTGTTCGTAAAAAATCACACCATCACGCTCGTGCTGAATGAAGATCATGCCGATTTCGAGGTGGCACACGAGGTCGCGGAACTCATCAATAGCACGTTTCAGGGCATCGCCTCGCGGCCTCGGCGGCTGGTGCAGCAGCCGGGAGTGCGGCAGGCAGCCGCCCAGTGGTCCAGCGAAGAGCAGGGTGAGATTGCCCGCGCCATCAATCAGCTATACATCGAGGTGCAGATCCCGCAGCCCTACCGCTCGAGGCCCACGGAGTTCGTGGCCGAAATCATGGGCCTGGCCCTGCTCGCACCGCCGCAGACCGAAGCGCGGGTCGTGATCCGAGAACGCCAGGGAAGCATTGTGATCGGGGGAGACGTCGAAATCGGGCCTGTACTTGTGACCCACAAGAACGTGGTCATTGATACAACGGGCGCCGCAGGCGGTGGAGGCGACGCCTGGTTCGCCATCGACCCCGGGCAGCGAGGTGCCAGCAAGCTTTCTGCCCTGGTAGCGGCGCTCAATGCTGTGAAGGTGCCGCCGGCCGACATCATCGACATCATCAAGGCCCTGGAGCGCAACGGCAAGCTGCACGGCCACCTGATTATTGAATGAGTATGCATGCAGTGCAGACAATTCGTGCGGTGCCGGCATTCGAACTCGGTTCAGCCGTGGTTGCTCCTCAGACGTTATTGGCTGCCCAGGCCGAAGGCCTTGGACGTGCAGCGGAAACGGCCTCACCGCCGGACGGCGAGGACATGGAACTGCGCCGGGTATTCGATGCCTTTGTCGGCGAAACGTTTTTCTCCCAGATGCTAGCGACGATGCGCAAGACATTGGGCGAACCGGCATACGTCCACGGCGGACAGGCCGAGCGAGTGTTCCAAGGCCAACTCGACCAGCTTTTGGCCGAACGCCTGTCCCGCTCGACAGCCAGCCAACTCAGCGGCAAGATGTTCGAGTTGTTTCAACTTCAGCGGCCCGGAGCCTGACGATGCGGCATTGGGACCATGAGCTGACCAGCCTGCTTAGTGAACTTTCCAGCGTACAGGAAGGGTTGCTGCAACTGCTGTCAAGCAAACACAGCCTCCTCGCGGCTGGAGACGTGGCTGGCCTGCAAGCCATGCAACCGCAGGAAGAAGAGCTGGCAGCGCGTCTGCAAGCATGCCACGAACGGCGCCATGCACTGCTGGCACAGGCAGCCGCCCAGGGCCTTCCCGCGCAAAACCTGCGCACCCTCAGCACCGCGCTGGGCCCCGAAGGGCACCGCCGCTTGGCACCCCAACTTGCCCAGGCTGCGCAACGCATGCAGCTCCTCAGGCATCACAGCCTTGCCAACTGGGTGCTCGTACAGCGCACGCTGCTGCACCTCTCTCAATTATTGGAGATTCTTGCTACAGGGGGCCGTCAATGTCCGACATATAGCAAGACGGGGCCGCAGGCTCCCAGCGGCTCGCTCATGGATCAGGCAGCCTAGCCCGCACCCGGCTAGAGGCGCGGGCTAATCGGACCCGCACATGTCTCTATCGGGCACTCTACACATTGCCGGCAATGCTCTGGCGGCCCAGCAAATTGCGCTGCAGGTGGTGGGCCAGAATATTGCCAACGCCGCCACACCGGGATATTCCCGTGAAGAGGTGGTGTTTGCACCGGCGCCTATGCAGCGACTGGGCAACCTGACACTGGGGTTGGGTGTACGGGTCGAAGGCGTTATCCAGCGCGTCGACGAGTTCCTCAACCAGCGTCTCCGCCGGGCCACGAGCGATCGCATCGATAGCGAGGTGCGTGAGCAGACCTGGCTGGAGCTGGAGCAGGTTGTGGGAGAACTCTCTGAGACAGACTTGAGCACGGCCCTCACTCGCTTTTTCGGCAGCATCGACAACGTGCTCAACCAGCCGGAGAGCGTCTCTGTGCGGGCGATGGCCGTGCTTCAGGGCCAGTCTTTGACGCTACAGATTCAGCGGCTCGCTCAGCGCGTCGGAGATCTTCGGACCGATGTGAACACCCGTATCGTCAACATGGCGGCCGACGTCAACCGGCTCTTGGCCGAGGTTGCCCGGCTGAACGTGCAGATTTCGACCACCGAAGGCGGTATCGTGGGGGGCAGCGAAGCGGTCGGGCTGCGCGATCAGCGCAACCAGGCCCTGCGCCAGCTCTCCGAGCTGATCGACATTCAGACGCAGGAGCAGCCGAGCGGTGCCATCAACGTCTTTGCCAACGGAGACTTTCTGGTCTTTGAGGGGACACACCGTACAGTGGCTCCCCAGTATGCGCCCAGCCACGGATTTGCCGCCGCATCGCTGAACGTAGTGGAGCTGGATGCCCCATTGGGACAAGGGACAGGTAAATTGGCTGGCCTACTTGCGGCCCGCGATGACATTCTGGGAAATTTCCTGGACGAACTCGATACGTTCGCGTCCACCCTGGCGTTCGAATTCAATAAGGTTTATTCCCGGGGCCAGGGATTGGCGGGTTATACCCGACTCACCAGCGAGCGCAGCGTGAGTTCTTCCACGGCACCGCTCGACGAGGCCGGGCTGCCTTTCCTACCTACGAGCGGCCTGTTTCAGATCCTGGTCCGCGACCGCCAGACCGGCGTCACACGCACCCACGACGTTCGGATCGAACTGAACGGCCTGAACACCGATACGACGCTGGACGGTCTGGTGGCGAAACTGTCCTCGATCGACGGACTCTCGGCCGTGATCGATGGCGAAGGACGTCTGACGATCGAAGCGACTTCCTCCAACGTCGAATTCGCGTTTGCTAACGACACGAGCGGCCTGCTCGCAGCCCTAGGACTGAACGTCTTCTTCTCGGGAACCACGGCCAGAGACCTGAATGTGAGCAGCGTGGTGGCAGCCACACCCGCTACCTTTGCCGCCAGCAACAGCGGGCTCGGCGGCGGCACTGGCAACGCCGTGGAACTGGCTCGCTTTCCCGAGCTGGCACTCACCACCGCCGGCGGAGATACGCTTCTTACATTGTACGACCGGCTTAGTGCGAACGTGACTCAGGGCACCAGCGTGGCCCGCGCCGTCGCCCAAGGCCTCCGCTCATTCGAACAGACACTCGAAGCTCAACAACTGGCGGCAAGCGGCGTGAGCCTCGACGAGGAAGCACTCAAACTAATGACCCACCAGCGCGCCTTCCAGGCCGCCGCACGCCTGGTCACTGTCATCGATGAGCTGCTGCGGTGGCTGGTCGAACTGTAGCCGAGGGCGCCCCATGACCGTAATCGGCATTCCCACCACTCGCGTCAGCGACCTGTTTGTCAGCCAGCAGCTCGTCAATCGCGTACAGGCAGACCATCTCGCCCTCGCACGTCTCCAACAGTCCATCAGCACCGGGCGCCGCGTCAGCATCCCCAGCGACGATGCGCCAGCCGCACTACGGGCGACTGCCCTGCAAATCTTGCTCGAACGCAAGTCGCAGTATCTCACCAACCTTAACACAGCCAACTCGTTTCTGTCAGCTACTGACACGGCACTGGGAGATGTTGCAGCCCTGCTGGCAGACGTGCGCGGCGCCGCGGTCTCGGTGGCGGACACCGTGTCTAGCGATACCCAGCGCCGCGCTGTCGCCGAACAGGTGCAGCAGGCACTCGAACGCTTGCAGGCCATCGGCAACCGTACCTTCCGCGGCCGTTACTTGTTCGGCGGCACACTTGCCCAGCAGCTACCATTCAGCCTCCGTTCAGACGGCCGCATCGCCTACCTCGGAGACCGAGGTCGGCTACAAACGTTCGCCGATGCCAATCTGCTGTTCGACACCAATGTCGACGGAGACCTGGTGTTCGGCGCTATCTCCTCGGCCGTCCAGGGAAATGTGGATCTCGATCCAGCCCTCACGCCCGACACTCCCCTTGCGGCCCTGAACCAGGGGATGGGCGTGCGGGCCGGAAGCGTCCGCATCAGCGTCGGCACTAGCGAGCGGATTGTCGATCTCTCCGGCGCCGCCACGATCGGCGATGTCGCACGCTTGCTCACCGCCAATCCCCCGTCAGGAAGGACAATTATCGCCCGCGTCACGCAGACTGGCCTCACCGTCGAGGCAGACGCCGCCGGCGGCGGCAGTCTGACCATTACTGAAGTCGGCAATGGTTCCACGGCTCGCGACCTGGGCATCTTTCATAACCTGGCCACGGGTACCGGACCGATCGTGGGCAGCGACTTGAACCCACGGCTGTTACGCACCACGCCCCTGGACCGCATTCTCGGCCGCAAAGCCTCGGCCATACTTCCTGGCACAGGCCCAAATAACGATCTGTATATCGAAGCACGCGAGAACGGCAGCGATTTCAACGGAGTTGCCATTCAGCTCGTGGACGACAGCCGCATGCAGGCCGCCCCGGGTCTTACCGCGGGAAACGAACGGGCAGAATACCGAGAGGCCGCCACGGCCGCACGCGCATCGCTTAAGTTCGCTGGCGGCAATAACGACCTGTTGCTCACTGCCGTGACGCCCGGCACCTCGTTCAACGGCGTCAACATCAGCGTAACCTCAACCCTTAGCAGCGGTACGGCAACCGCCGCATACAACGCCTCCACGAAAACGCTCGCCATCAACTTGCGATCCGACGGTACGACCACGGCCAACGACGTGATCGCCGCCGTGAATCTAACCGGCGTATTTACAGCGGAGCTGGATACGTCCCTGGAGTCGTCCAACGACGGCAGCGGAACCATCGAGGCATTCACCAACTCCAGTTTTGCCAACACGGCAAACACCGGCGGAGATGCAAAAACGCTGTTCGTATTTATCCAACCCGGTGCTACTACGGCCGCTCAGGCGATGGCAGCGATCAACGCAACCGCCGAATTCTCCGCTCGGCTCGACAGCGGCGAGAATGGCAACGACGGCAGCGGATTGCTGCTGGACGGCTTTTCAGACCCCTTCGCCACGACAGTAACCGCCGGCGGCAGCGGCCGCAATCTGGACCGAAACAATGGCCTAGAGATTCGTGTCGGCCAGCAGGTCTATCACATCGATATCAGTATGGCACAGACCGTTGATGATCTGCTCAATGAATTAAACCGGTCTCCGGCAGGCTTGCTGGCAGACATCAATGTGCAGGGCGCTGGGCTGATTGTCCAATCGCGCGTCTCGGGCGTCGACTTCGCCATCGGCGAACACGGCGGCACAACCGCATCAGATTTGGGGATCCGCTCCCTGACAACCTCCACGCCGCTTGCAGATCTCAATCATGGCCGCGGCGTCCATGTGTCGGGCGGCATCGACTTCATCATCCGCCGTAACGATGGGGTGGAGCTGGACATCAGCCTTGCCGGCGCCCAAACAATCGGAGATGTGCTGGAGCGCATCAACCAGCATCCGGCCAACGCAAGCGGCGCGCCCATAGTAGCGCGCCTGTCTCGATACGGCAACGGAATCGAGCTGGCCAACGAGGGCCCTCCCGCTGGAACGGAGACGCTCTCACTCCGCACAGCCAACAACAGCCAGGCCGCCGCCGATCTAGGCCTGCTCGCATTGGGAGCAAGCTCCCGTAGCGACGTTACTCCTGGAACGCGCGCGCAAGCGATGTTCAACCCGTCGGGCGACCATAACGCCTTCTCTATCCGCGCTCGAGCCAACGGTGCCCTGCTAAACGATGTGTCTGTGAGCTTTGTCGACACCGGTCTGGGGCCCGGCAACTCTACCGCAACCTACAATGCAACGACCCGAACGCTGGTCTTCGACATCGACCAGGCTACTGTCACCGCGGCAAACCTGGCTTCGATACTAGCTGGGAGTTCCTCGGCCGCGGGCCTGTTCGAGATGGTCCTTGAGGCTTCAGACGGTTCGCCGAACGACGGGAGCGGCCTGGTGGGCCTGCCGGCCACCGCCGCACTGCAAGGAGGCACTGCCGACGCCATCGTGGGCAGCGACCCCAATCCGCAGGAAACCAAGGGACTGTTTACGGCCCTGGCTCGATTGCGCGACGCTCTCCAGGCCAGCGACCTGCTCGAAGTCGAGCGCGCGATCAAGCTCCTCGACGACGGCTATACAAACGTCAACTTCGTCCGCGCACGCCTGGGGACGCAGCAACAGGTGCTGGACGCGCTGCAACTGCGACTCGAAACCGAGCAGATCGAGCTGCAAGCGTCCCTTTCGACAGAGATTGATGTCGACCTCGTCACTGCCATCAGCGATTTAACAGCCCGGCAGGCCGCATTCGAGGCGTCGCTGCGAATGACAGCGCAGGTATTCCGCATGTCGCTGCTAGATTTTTTGTAACACGCACGGCCGCGGGCGGGGCTGCCCCATGCCCTAGCCGCTACGCGGCGCGCAGAGCCCGCCCTTGTGGAACCGGCAGGCGGCCTGGCAGTAGATTCTCAAAGATGCGATCCATGTGCTCGGCGTAAGCTTGCTCGCTGAAATGGCAGCGTGCATACTCACGAGCACGCGATGCCAGTTCGTCGCGCACGCGGCGAGATGCACACAACTGCAAGATGCGGTCCGCCACCTGCCTTGGATCTGCTTGAAAGTCTAGTTCCACTAAAGCATCTTCGCATTGCTTGAGACCCCGCCGTCCGCACGAGGTTGTCACGATCGGCTTGGCGCGTCCCAGCGCCTCCAGGGTCTTAATCGAAATCCCAGCACCGCGAAACAAAGGAATAACCACAACCTTGGCCCTGGTGTAGATTCGATCCAGGTCTTCCACGACCCCCAACAGATGCACGGCTGCGTCTCGAATGGACAGCGCCCGGCACATCGAGCCAACCACGGCCCAGCGGACCCCATGGCCCTTCAGGTGAGGGACAAAAACATGTTGATAAAACCACTCAGCACCTTCCACATTGGGCGGATGGTCGCTGCCCACGAGTAGCAAGTCGTAAACAGGGGAGCCTTCCTCCTCAGCCTCCCTGCCATCGTCAAGCAGCTCGACCGGCTGAGGAACATAGATCGCGTTGGTGGCGCCGCGCTCGTTCGCCAGCAGCGCTTCTTGCTCGTTGATCATCAAGACCGCGTCGAACAACGAATACAATTCGAACTCAAAACTCAGATACTGCGTGGCCAGTGCAGGGGCGGAGCCCGAAGGAAGGAATTGCCGGCTGATGAAATCATGCGACTCGAGAATCCGCACGGCATTCGCCGGCATAGCATCAAGCAGCGGGGCTGAAAAGGCGTAGTTTACGAACACCGCGTCGGCCGGCCGTTCAAGTACCGCGCGAAACTCGGGTACCTCGGTGATGGCTGCAAACCCCGCCAGGTAGCTATCGAAGGACCAGGTGCTGAAGCACCGCTCAACCTGCGGCAATCCATGAATCCGAAGCCAGCGCACCTCCTTTGCCCAAGAGTACTCCTGCTCAAACGATCTTACATCCGCGGGGCTGCCGTCCAGCCGCACGATCACAGTGGGCCGGATGCCGCGCATGCGAAAGTAATTCATATGCGCGCGGGCCACCTTGTCCGCACCGGAGCGAACGGGATGAAAGCACCCCCAGGGGTAGAAGTATGTAAGGTCCATGCCAGTTTCCAACGAAACGTTTCGAATGGTGGATAGGCTGAATGGTTGGAGGCGGTGCGGCCGAAGTCAAGCCGCTTGACGACGGCCCTCATTTGCGCCAGCTCGCGACGCACGTGCAGGCAGAGCGGCGTGGATGATGTGAGTTCCCGGTGCGTTCACGCACAGAGGAATCTCCTCCAAGTCGGCCAGGGCCTGGCGCACGGCCGAGCGCCGGTCCGGGGGGACAAAGAACACCACGAACCCGCCTCCGCCCGCCCCCAACAGTTTTCCGCCCAGGGCACCGGCATCCAAGCCGCGCCGATAGATCTGGTTGATCGTACTGTTCGAGACGGCACTGTCGAGCTGATTCTTCAGCACCCAGCTCCGGTGCAACAGTTCCCCAAAAGCAGCCAGACTTCTCCCGCCCGCCAGAATCGCATACCCTTCGTCCACCATGCACCGCATTTGCTTGAGCCTCTCGCAGTTCCGATCGATCCCCTCGACCAGCCGAGCAGCGACATCGCTCGAGCGCCGGCGCATGCCCGTGAATACCATCATTAGATGGTCTTCGAATTCCCGCTGCCGCTCAGGAGTAAGAGGTACGCGATGGACCACGATGTCTCGCAATCCCCGAAATTCGATCAGATTGAATCCTCCCAGCGCAGCGAATGTCTGGTCCTGGCACCCGACGGCCTCATGTAGTACGTTGCGCTCGATCTCGATGGCCTGGTATGCCAAATCCAGCGGAAGGACGGCGCGCCCCTGAAAGGCGTAGAGCGTGTTCAGCACCCCCACCACAAAAGCAGAGGAAGTCCCCAGCCCCGTGCACGATGGCAACTCGGCCATGCAATCCAGTTCGATGTTGCTGGTCACGCCTGTCCAGCGGAGGCATTCGCGGAACGGGGCATGCTCGATGGACTCCAGGTCTTTCACGCATTCCACTCGGCGGTACGCAAGCCGAATCGAGTAGTCGAACAAACGGGAGTAGAACGGTGTGGCGGCCAGGTAGGTGCACTTGTCGATGGCCGTACCCAGCACTGCACCGCCGTGCCGCGTAAAGTACTCTGGATAGTCCGTGCCGCCGCCAAAGAAACTCACACGAAACGGCGTCTTGCTGATGATCATGCAGACACCTTCCAGGAAAAATGTGCGCGAATGAAGCTTTCGGCCTGGGCTAGCGCATCCGGCGTGCCAATGTCTAGAAAGTCGGCCTGAACTCGCAAAACCGCAATGTAAAGATCGTCAGACAGCCAACGTGGAAATACATCACGCTCGAGCGACAGTGGCACCTCACCGTTAATCGTGTCGATCAGCCGCCGTCGCAGCAAATACACGCCGGCGTTGATCACGCCCTTGCCTGGAACCTTCTCCGCAAAGGCCCGCAGCCGGCCGCTGCTATCAACAACCAGACTGCCAAACCGCGCCGTGTCCGGCACCTCGACACCCACGACGACCCCATCCACACGCTCGGGCGCGGCCAGTTGCCACGCTCCGCTCAGCTCGCCGATAACAATCGAGTCGCCATTGGAGACAAGATACCACTCGGCCGGACAGGCCGCGCTCGCATAGCGGATAGCGCCAGCCGTTCCCAACGGGCTGCGCTCACATACGGTGACCAGCTTTAAGCCGTCGGCCGGCCTGCGATCAAAGTACCGCAAGGCAGCCTCCGCTCGGTAGCCCAGCGAGATCACAAACTGGCGAACGCCTGTGGACGCAAGCCGGGCCAGCACCCACTCGATGAATGGCCGCCCGGCTACCTCGACCAGCGGCTTGGGAACCCCTCCCGTCAGGTGGCGGATACGCTCTCCCAAACCGCCCGCGAGAACGATACCGCACGTGCGCCGCGCTAACCCTTCGAAGCCGGCGCCTTTTGAGCCGTGTCTCATGCAGCGCACTCCCTCTCAGGGACGGCCGGGAGGAGCGACTCCCTTTCTGAAAGAAACCAGGCAATGGTGGCGTCGAGCCCTTCTTCCAGAGGGGTCAGGCGCACCGGCCCCAACAGCCTATTGAGCTTCTCTACCGCCAGGCACTTGGATCGGGCACCGATATACCGGCTGGTATCAAACCGAATCTTGTTGACATCGTAACCCACACGCTCGCAAATCAGCCGTGCAAAATACCGGATCGAATACTCTTGTCCGGCGCCGATGTTCACAAGCTCGTTATCTACGGTCTCTGCCAGCCGCACGGCGACCCGGACGAAGTCGCGCACCAGCACGAGTTCGCGGCGCTGCTCTCCGTCGCCCCACAGCACGACATCCTCCCCGTACAGCCTGCCTCGCAGGATCTTGCGAATCAGGTCAAAGATGAAGTGCATCTGCCGTCCATCGGCATGGTAGCCGGGCCCGTATAACGTCGACGGCACGAGGTACAGGTATCGTAGGCCATATTGCTTGCACAGGGCGAGCAAACCCACGTAGAGCATGCGCTTGGTCATGCCGTACGTGAACAGACTATCGATAGGCAGCCCTGACAGGTAATTTTCCTCGACGAGCGGTTGATCGGGTGCATAGGCACAACTCGTGCCGATGGCGATCAGCTTCGCCTGCGGCTGCCTTGCCTGCCACCAGCACAGCACGTTCGTGTTGATCTGCTGGTTTTTGATCCATTGCTCCCCTGGGTGGTGCAAACAAAAGTCGCCCGCCTGAGTCCAGGCGGCCAGGTGATAGATTTGATCGATGCGCACATGGCTCCAAGGCTCCAGTGCGTCCGCCCGTGTGAGGTCGGCCTGCCGGCTTGAAAGCCCCAGCACCTCGTGCCCTTGCTCTGCAAGCTGGCAGCACAGGTTTCTCCCCAGAAAACCAGTTGCTCCGGTGACTAAAATGCGCATGTCTTACGCGTCCGGCGGATCCACGGGAAAGTAGAACTCGACCCCACGCTCAGCGAGGTGGCCATGGTTCGCCAGGATCTCCTGCTTGAAGTTCCAGGCAAGCACGTAGTAAGCGTCCGGCGGGCTGTCGAGTTCGCGCTCCAGTACAATGGGGATGTGCGTGCCGGGCGAGTATAAGCCGCGCCGCAGCTCGTTTTTCTCCACCAGACACTCTAGATCTGCTTGGCCGAGCGCGAAATAGTTGAGCAGCGTGTTCCCCTTGGCGGGTGCGCCCATGCCGAACACGCGCCACCCCCGGCGGCGAGTTTCGGCGAACCAAGCAAGGTTTTCCTGCTTCATGCGCTCGACCCGCTGGGCGAATGCTTGATAAGCCGCCAAGTCATTGCACCCAGATGCGCGCTCGGCTTCCATGAGCGCGCACAGCCGCGCCGTGCGCTCGGCACGGCTGCGATGGCTCGCAAATGCCACCACCGACCCGCCATGAATTGGCGACACGTATGCATCGAACAGGGACAAGCCATGCTGGCCCAGCAAGACATCGATGGTTTGCAGATTGTAATACAGCAGGTGCTCGTGATAGATCTGATCGAATGCCCCGTTCTCAAGGATGCGCTTCATATACAGGAACTGCACCACGAACACTCCATCAGGCGCCAGAACCTCGCGGATCCCCTCGGTGACAGAGTGCAACTCCTCCAAGTGGAAGAAGACTCCGGCCGCACTGACCACGTCAAACGTGCGGGCGAGCCGGCGGGCAAGCTCGTGGCTGAAAAACTCTCGCAGAGTGGGAATCCCAGCCTCGTTGGCAATGGCTGCTGCTGTGCGGGACGAATCGACGCCGAGCACCTCGCAGCCGAGAGTTTGGTAGTGCTTCAACTGCGTGCCGTCGTTCGACCCGATGTCCAGTACGCATGGGCGCTGCCGCCCGCGTAAGAATCTGTCGTGAACTTCTCGGGCTACGCTCCGAAAGTGCGCTGACAGGGAGCGAGTGGTTCCAGACAGATACGTGTGGTCCGAAAACATGGTCTCCTTTGCCACGGTAAAATCCAACTGGCTGGTTCCGCACCCGTGGCAGTACACGAGCCGCAACGGGTACCGCGGCTCCGTGCCGCGCTCTTCAGCCCGCAGAAAGTGATTGCACCAGGGCTGAAGGCCGAGGTCCAAAACCGGTTCGAGCATGCGCCCGTCGCAAATGCGGCAGCCAGCCAGCGCGCGCCCCGCGGCGGCGGTCAGGGCGTGCGCGCCCGACACCGTGTGCTGCCCCGCCGAGATAGTCGCCGGTTCGGTTGGCATCGCTGTTGAACTCCTTAGATTGGGTGCGCTGACATACGCGCCGGCCCGGTGCTCAGGCTGCACGTGCAGCGGCGGCGACATCGCCTTTGGACTGCATTATGGCCTCAACAAGCGCCCGCGGACTGTGCCGCGCAAGCCAGCCAGCCCGTGCGGCCTCCATTACACGGCGGTACGCCTCGAAGTTGTCAGCGACGCGCCGTACCGCATCCACAAACGAAATGAAATCCTGGAATGTTTCGCCACCGCCAGCAGGCATGTTTGCCGATAGCCACGTTCCCTCGGGCACCACAACGGGGCGTCCCCCCGCAATGACCTCCGCCAGCGTTCCGGAGCTGCATGCACGGTAGCGGAACCGATCGTAGGGGAGCAGCACGATATCCGCAGCCGTCAGCAGCTTGTAATAGTCTTCGGGGGACAGAGGGCCGTCGGTCCCTGCCAGTTGCACTACATCGGGCGGGTACCGCCGCAAGAGTTCAAGCGCCGGTATAGAGAGCGGATTGGGTCCAGGATTCAGCGTTGCCTGCACCAGGAACTGTACCTTGCCCGGCCGCACGTGCGACTCCATCAGCCAATCGATCAGCATGGGGAGCCAAGGAAATCCCTTCTCGTCCCGTGCCTCGCCGACGTATCCCAGTACAAGCGGCCGCCCGTCAGGCATGGGCGCCGGCTTCATCATCCGGGTGCGGAAGGGCAGGGGCAGCACGCCAAAATGCAGGCCGAAGTACAAAGTATGCTCGTGAGATAGCTCCTCGCTATCAGTGTAGAACAGCATCCGGTGCGAGTGTCCCAAGTCGCGATACAGCTCGAAGAAAGCCAGATGAGTGCGTGCCGCCGGGCACACCGGAGCCGCGCCGCCGCAAGGAGGGCCGATAAACAGCGGATGACGGAACTCGAGATGGAACATGGGCGAGCGGTCCTCGCCCAGGCGCCGAACGACTAGGGCGACAGCCAGCACTTCCCGGCCATGCGCTGTCCCCATCAGCACATGGTCGCGGGAGACGAGTCCTAACAAGGCGACGAGGCGCTCCAGGTCCCGCTTGAACGTGAGACTGTTGACCAGCTCTCCACTCAGGCCGGCAGCCGTCAGCCGCTCGAGCGCCTGGGTTATGATCGGGCCGTCCAAGGGGTCGTTCAGGGCCGCAGCCACAATAGGCGGGCCTTGATAGGGAATGGCGCGCCGGGGCGGGCTGCGGCGCTCCACGCCGCGGAGCACGCGCCACTGACGCATGACCCACTTCATCAGCCGTTTGCGGTCTTCAGGCCAGACGACCCGCGGCGTCCAATCGCAGACGCCGCGGCTTAGGGCCTGCGCCATACGTTGGACTGCGGGCGGCACAAGGTAGTAGCTAAGCCGATTGCACAACCAGGCAAGCCGCTTCGCCTCAGCCGCCTGTTGGGATAGGCTGGGACCAGCCGGGGGTGCGGGGGGGGCCAGCCAGTCCAGGTTGAAACGGCTGCTAACCAGATCTCGCACACGAGCCTTGCCCTGGCGGACGTCGTCGGCGCGAATCGGCGGCCCACCATAAGGATCGAGACGCAGCCGGCCAAGGTCCGGTGCGGTAGCGGGTGGCTGTCCCATCCAATGGTCTGTGCAGAAGATGGGATAGACCTCCAGCCAGTCTGGGAACAAGCCGACCGGGCAGTCGACATGCGTGGCCAGCACCGGCCGCAGGCCGAGTTCTCGCGCTGCTTCTGCAATCGCAATCGACGTTTCGAAATAGTGGCCGCACTGGTCCTTCAGGCCGTTGTTGAGGATCACCAGCCTGCGCTTCATGAGAACCCGTTCCTTCTAGGCCACCGGCGTGTGGGCACATGCGAAGACCGCCCAGGGCGCGAAGACGGGCTGGGCATCTGCGCGCGTCGAGAACATGCAGAGGCACACGGTAGCACGCAACGGGGCGTCGGCGAACAAGGCTGTCTGGAGCAGATGTCTCCGAGGCAGCTTCCGTTCTTGAGTGCTTGGGGACAGTTTCAGCATGCCATCTCATGCCACGTTGGAGTATTGCCGGCGCCGGAGGATGGAATACCCCTTGATCAACTCGTCGATGCCAGCATCCAGCGAGTATTGCGGCTTGAATCCCGTCGCCTCGATCTTGGCGTTGGAGACGATATAGTCTCGCTTGTCGGGATCCTCGCCGACGGGGGCTTCCACGTAGACGAACTGGGGTATTCTGCGCTTGATGGCCGCACAAAGTTCGAGCTTGGACAGGTTGGCATCGCTCAGGCCTACGTTGTACGGTTCGCCGGCCATCTTGGAGAAATTGGCAATGGCGTGCTCGAAGGCGCGGGCCACGTCCCGCACGTGAATGTAGTTTCGTTTGGCGTGCCCTTCGAACACCGTTACGGCGCGATCTGTGACGGCGCGGTACACGAAATCGTTCACAAGCAAGTCCAGCCGCATTCGGGGAGACATGCCGAAGACCGTTGCTAAGCGAAGGGTCACCGCGTTGCCGGCCTCCAGCACAGCATGTTCCGCCTCGACCTTGGTGCGCCCATAGAGCGAAATGGGGCGCAGCGGCGTTTGCTCCGTGCAGAACTTCCCCTTCTCGCCCACGCCGTAACCGCTGTTCGTGGTGGGAAAGATGATTCGCTGCTCGCGCGAACGCAGCCGGAGCAGCAGGCGGATCGCATCCAGGTTCGTCGATCGGGCGGCAACCTGGTCGGCCTCGCAGGCCGGTGCGCCGACGATGGCAGCCAAGGGGATAATCAAGTCGCAGCCTGCCAGTGCCCGGTGCAAAGTGGACTCGTCCCGGCAATCTCCGCGCACGACCTGGAAGTTCGGATCCGCGCAGCACTCTAAGAGGCTGCACGCCCCGTGCATGAAATTATCTAGAACGCAGACTGCATGGCCCTGCCGCAAGAGGTAGGGCACAAGGATCGATCCGAGGTAGCCGGCGCCTCCTGTGACCAGAATGTGCAGCGGCAAGGCAGTTTCCTCCATGAAACGGACCTGGCCTGCGTTGCCGCCTCGGCAAGGGCCGGTCTGGCTGGCATGATAGAGAAGGCCCCTTGCAGCGCCAAGGCCATTGGGCCGGTGCTTTATGCCACGAGCCGCCGGCTTTATGCTACGAGCCGCCGGCTTTATGCCGGCGGGGCGACCAGGTCGGCGCCACGCCAGCGAGGCGTCCCAGCCGGGGGACCCGGCGGGGGGCGCCACCGCCGGGCGACCCGGCGGGGATAAA
>FWPU01004649.1_pt1 | contig 31567 bp, 42 predicted proteins | sample 2228361 | NCBI WGS metagenome assembly FWPU01 (sample SAMEA103939777, study PRJEB20133) | metagenome | reverse complement strand
GGTAGCCGATGTGCGTGCGGTGTGCGTGTTGGCAGCGTCGTCGAACCGCTCAGTCGTACCTACATAGCCACCGGCGAGACCGCACGTGGAGAAGCCGTAGCTGGGCATTTAGATCACCCCTAGGGTGCTGTAAGAGCTTGTAGCTTTGTCTCGTCGTACTGCAGCACGCCGTTGACCACACGTGCGTCGATCAGCATCAGGTATTGCAATAGGCTGTCATCCACGTCGTTCAGTATTGCCTTGCCGCTCTCAGGTTGCGGGTTCTCACCCCACTGGTCAATCTCACCTGTTACCTGGTTGTAACGTACTTTCACCTTGCTCTCCTTTCTGCGATGTTGGCACGTTGGCAAGCTTGCTTGGCAGGATGCCTCCATCGCACATCTCTTCGCTGGCTTGTAGCTTACTTTCACATTGCTCGCCTTGCTGCAATGCCTGCAATCTGGCAAGCTCGCGCGGCAGCAGGCCGAGCATCTTTCTCCGAGCCTGAAGGTACATATCGTACTTGTCCTTCCCCCAAGCAGCTATCATGAACTCCTCTCCGTAGCGCTGCTCGAAAGTGTCCGGCATGTTCATCGCCTTTCGAGCCCAAAAGTCAAGCTCTAGTTTATGCTTCTCTTCAGGAGGAAGCTCATCAATATACCCGACCCTGTCCCACACCTGAAGAAAGAAGTTCGTCTCCTGGAGGAGAGCAGTTATTCGTCTGCGAAGACTTTTCGCCGCCAACATCTTCCTCGCAGCCTTGATCTCTAATAACCTACGTTTGTCATCATCCTCCTCCTTGTCCATCTCCTTCTTGATGAGACGAATTTTGTACGTTGCCTCCTCCAGACGTGCGACAAGGTCGCAGACATCAAAATATCTCTTATCTAGCTCTAATATGACCTGCTGGTACCGCCCGAAGTCGGTTGGGAATTCCACCTTGTTCAGCAAGAAGTGCTCAAGCTGAACAGGCGTCATCGCGGCGCTATGCCCTCGCTGGGCGAACGCCGCAAGGGCCTGTGCAACACGCTGGAATTCCTCAGGAATGCACTGGCTTATCTTTTGGCTGTCTAGGTAATCCTGCAGTTGATGATCCATAGCTAAGGCCCATCTCCCAACCTGACCGTTAACTCTCTAACCCTTCTCTCAATGTACCACCTGATCTTCCCAGCAAAGGCTGTGAGCCCGAACTCTTTCGCCGCTAGATAAGCCGTCCAGAACTCACCCAGTGGGATAAAATCCAATGGGACTTCCTTGGGGAACTCGACGTCTTGTTCATGTTGTTGCATCCTTCTCACACCGCCTCAACGCTCACGCCAACCGTGAACGGATTGTCAGACAAGGCAACCACATTGGCCTTGTAGTGTCGGATGAGCTCACCGGTAATTGGATTTGTCCCAGCGACCAGCAGCTCGTTCAGACGGTCTTTGAGCCACTGTGCCTTGGCAGCCGGATCGCCCAGGCTGCTAGGGATGTCACTAAACATCACCTCAACAACCTGACCGTTCGTAAAGTTAATCGAGATGCCAGTCTGAACATCACCATCTCTCAAGACATTGAATCCATCTATTTGAAACATTGTTCTTGTCCTTTCCTTTACAGCATTGGTGATGGCGGTACGAAGTTCGGGTTCCACTGCTTGCCCAGCGCCGCCATCTCCTGGTATGTGAGCTGCTGAACGTTCGGATTGCCCCAAAAACTGCCTAAATCAGCCGACGCATCATTCTTGTCGACACAGAGCATCCACAACTCCTCAAGATTGTTGAGTGGGTTGCGTGCAAGAAACAGCCCTCGCGCTCCCGACGGAACTTGTGGGAAAATTACGCGCTCGCCATGCCCCCACTCAACACCACTGTCTGGCATGAACTGCTCCTTGGTTCCAACCAACTTTGCAAAGTGCGTGCAAATGTTCATAATGTCTGCCTATCCTTCGCTTGATTCGTCTTGTGGCACTAAAGGCATCGACTTATTGAACCCGCCAATGTAGATGGTCTGCGCCCTCTTAGAGTAGCACCTGATCTCCAAGGCGGCGTGGTATATCGGCTTGAATGGAATCGAGTACACGATCAGGCCTTCCGCGTTCGTCCTATGGTCCTCAGAGAGTGTCCCGGCCCCGTTGTAGACGAGACGTCGCGTGGTCTTCTCGAGCAGGACTGGCGGGGTGATGTTGTTGTTCGCCCACAGCTCAATCCCATAGATGGTCGGATCGACGTCTCTTGGGGTCGCAACCCACCTCACCACATCGAACAGCGGCTCTAGGCCGTACGGCGGCCTGAACTGGATGAATGTGAACCGCAGAATCTCGTAGTTCTCACCTGAGGCGGCTGTGAAGATGTCATCCTGTAGCAGCAATTTCTGGTACGTACCACCGCCAGTGTCGATCGGCTTGATCGCGTAGGTTGCCCTCAAAGGAGAGGCTGACAGGTTCACGACCAGCCAGCCGTTCGCGACCTGTGAGAAGTCCGCCGCGTTGTTGACAAGATGGTACGCCTCTCTGGCCGTGGTTGTCCCAGTCATGCGCACCCTGGCAGCCGCCAACTGCTCCAAAACTGCCTGTGTCTCACCAAACGGCATTCTAGACCACCCAACCTTTCTTCTGGGCGAGGATATATGCTTCCAGCTCAGCGTCAGTCAGTAGAATATCACCGACAGACTGCGAGATCGTAACAGTGTTTGGGAATCTGTAGATATGTAGCTCTTCGTATGAATCCACTGATACTTGTCCAGAGACATCCTCGGCCAGCTTGACGTTCCCTTTTGTGAAGTTGGCCTCAAGGCCGAAGCTGACCGGATCGAGTGTGGTAGCCGCGCTGAGCAGCGATTCCAGTTCCTTCGGATAGATGCGCTGCATTGACGAGAGCACGCGGACTGGGACAACAACCCAGTAGACGGAGCCTGTCGTCGGGAAGTCCACATACCTTTCCCTCAAATCAACGCTCCACCCAGAGATGAATTGGGCCACGTCCGCATTCGTGTATGTGTATGAGACCTCTCCTTGAGATGTGATCCAATCCAGCCGCACGAGCGTCCTCACATACGGCCCGTGCGTGAAAACATAGTTGAGCAGGTTTGTCGGCGTCCCTCCGCTCGGCACCGCTGAGATGGTCCCACCCTTGTTCCCGGCAGCTACAACGAGCATGAAGTCGTTGCTACCGGCCCTTTGCCTCCAGACATTCTGCCCGCCTTGGTGCTGCGCAGTCCGAGGTGTCCATGAAACCCTGTCTATGACCTTGCCCGGGCTCGCCTGGGTTTGAGCCCGGAAGTGGTACACCGTGAAGCGCGAAATGGAACCCTTTCCCATCGTAGCTGCAAACTCAATGGAGCCGTCAGCATCTGCTCTAATCCATTGCACCCTCGTCTGTGCCATGTGATAGTCCACATGCCATGAGCAGTAGTAAGGGTAGCCACACCAGCCGTAGTAGTATGACCAGTACCAGTGGCAATAGCTGTTCCAGTAGTACCATGGCCAGTAGTACCTCCACCACGGCCAGCCCCACCAGTAGTAGTAGCACGCAGCACGCCATTCGGCGTAGGACGGCGTAGCCGTCAGGTCAGCTAGCGTCTCGTATGGCAATCCCGAGCTAGAGATGTCCGGGCGTATCTGCGTCCCACCGGCGCTCGCGATCACGACTATAAAATCATCACGCACGACGTTCGCAAGCGTGATCGGTGAACCTGATGTGTTCTCCTGTATGCTGACGCCTGTAATACCTGTAATGCTCGCCATAAATGATCACTCCTATATGCTTGTCGAGCTGGCCCGCGCGTTACCGCTGCTGCCTAAGAGCACCGATTCCAGCCTGATTTGCACGTGCACCGGGTTGTTTAGTGTGTGCCCATTCACGCGCTGGATAGGCAAGTTGCCAGTGTGACGGTCACTTGTGAGTTCATGAACCTGAGGGACAAATTCCGTAGGCTTATCCAGGATGTAGTCCCAGGTGTTCCGCAACACCCACTCCGTATTCGTATCTTCCCTGATGTATTCATTAATGAGCCCACTATTGAAACGAACCAACAGATCGCCAGGCTTGACCTCTAGCTGTGGGTCATCTACTGGGTCAGCATCTCCGAAGACCAGGTATTGATGTGTCAGGTAACCACTAGCGGTCCTCCTTCGGAAGGTAAGCACCACTTCAGATCACCTCTCTTGTAAAAGTGAGTATCATCGCGTTTGCACACCTGCCAACAGGACGCTGGCGTTCAGCGTGTCTCCGCTGTCACCGCCCTGGCGCACTATGCGGTAGTAATAGACATCGCCGACTGTCAGGGCCTGTGTCTCTACATCATATACCTGGAGAGCCACTTGCGGGTCGAACCTCCACGGCTGGTTACCGTAGAAGTACGTCCAAGGGCCGTCAAGCGAACTTGACATGCCAACAGCTATCACTGCATCTCCTGGCTCTGAGCCTTCAGCGGTGAGTTTGAGCCTGACCGTGCCGACAGTGAACTTGGCCCGCGCCTTGAGGTACACCGGCTCTTGCTTGCCTGGTGCCTTGCGCAGTATAGCACCGGCCTGGCCGCGCAGCACTCCCAGCTGTGGCGCGTATTCGTCGTTGCTCTCGGCAGCGAATAGAAAGTTGCCCAGGCCAAAGTCTGTCCAAAGAGAACGCGTGCGAATGATGTCGTTGGTCTTGACCAAGCCGTAGTCCAAGTACATTTTCTGCAACCAGTTGAAGAATTCCGCTGGCATCTCCTGCCACAATTGGGCGCGCCTCTGGAGCGCGGGAATGGGAACCTCGTCGCCTTGTTCTGGATCGGACTCCCAATGCTCCAGGATGTTGCCCGCCTGGTCCATAATAGTCAGTTCATCTGGCATAGCGCCTCCTCTGACAACTTATGCTTATTCGGCAGGGATGGAGAACTCAGGCATTGGGAAGGTCTCTCATTATACGTTATCCCAGACGTCATGTCAAGCTCACCCCCAGGTACGGATGAGGCGTCTGTCGCCCTAAGCGGTATGTCTTTTCGGTGGGGTAGGCCCAGTGGCGCAGGAAGTCCCACTCGTCTCGGCTGCGCAGTATGAAGGTATCGGCCAAGGCGCTCAGTGGCGCTGCGCCGAACCCGGAATACCGGTTCTCGCGCCACTCGCCAACCACAAAAGAGAACTTGAACCCCTTGCGCCACACTTGCCCGCGCACGCCGCCAGGCTTAACGACCTCTACGCAATCGAGCAGCTCCGACAGAACTGTGCGGCCATTGAGCAACCCAGCGTTAAAGCCATGCTCACGGTTCTCGCGCCACTCGCCAACACCAAAAGAGAACCTGAACGCTGGTTCTGAATACCCTTGAAGAAGCTCATACGGCGCCGTCATGATGAACTGCAATGGGCGGCGCTTCCCGTCAAGGTAGTACGGTATGGCGTTCTCAGCTATGTGCAGTTTCGGCATGTAGTGTTCCTGCCAGAGTGCGTTCTGCTTGAGGATACCAATGAACCATGCACAGGCGCGGCGGATTTGGGCAACCGTGCCGGAACTCTGCTGAACATATATCCACAGCTTGACGCGCTGCCGCAACCACTCGTCTGTCTCGTTGCGGCGTGGCAGAATGCCGAAATCCCGCGCCTTGGTGACCAGGTACGGCCCAAAGGTGCGGTCAATGTCCCACACATCAAGTATTTGCTTCAGGGTGACCAGAATCAGGCCGAACTCCGCAGCAACAGTTTTCAGATACGTCCCAATGAGCGTACCGAGCACGTCCTCGATAGGATGGTCACGGTCGAGGCGTGTCAGTCGCCGCAGCAGGCGCATCCACGTCTGCTCGCGCGCCAATTCAAGTTCTTCAGACAAAGAATACCTCCCCTATAACCGGCTTCTCCTCGATGGAGAACTCCAGGTCTTCGCGCTTCAGGCTGGTAGGCGACCTGCCCCACAGAATGTCCACAGACGGTATCCCAGGCAGTGACTGGCGCAACCAGACGAGAGCTTCCGAAATGTAGAGTTTTGCGCCGACGGGAACGCCGGTGTGCAGCACGCCTATCTCGTCAGCTCCGCCAATATACTCAGTGAGCGCCTGTCTTGCCGTTGATTCTGTGTTCGCTGGCACAGGCTGTGGGCGCAGCAGCACCTGAGCGTAGATGGGCACCTCGGTGGCCACACTCAGCTTGAGCGTCTGTGTTTCGCCGTCATCGTCTTCAAATGAGACGGTGCGGTTCCCAGCAGTGGGCACTCCAGCGCTCTTGGCCCTGGCGATCTCGCGGGCAACATCGATGACCGATGCGTCACCCCAGTAACTGGTGAGCACATACGGGTCTTCCGTGGCGCTGTTTTCAATGACACGGACTGTGCGCACGCCGGGCAGCTCGCGCACTCTGGCGCGTATGGCTCCTAGCCGCCCACCGCCACCACGGTCAAGTTCGTCGTCGTGCCGCGCACGAAGCTCCTCATCGTACTCGGTATCTCTCCCGCCATCCATCCGCCCAGTGGTTCCGGAGACAACCTGCATGTCCAGCGCATACGACTGCGGCACTCCGTTGATGTAGTACCGCTCGGTATCGTTTCCCGGTGCAACCTTGCCGACCTCAAGAATGCCATCGCTCTCAACGAGCAGGCGCGGCGCTACGCGGATGGCCGTTGCACTCCCTACATTGATAGCCTCATTGCTGAAAACAAGGTTCTTGCTCTCACCGCCTTGCAAGCTGAACAACATGATAGAAGTGAAATCCAGCGGTTCTCCAGAGCTGTCGTCCAGGATGCGCAGTTGCAGGTAGTACTGCCGTGCTGTTTCTGCTGGGTTGCGCACGACCAGCACGAACCCAGTGATGCGCGTCGGGCAGAGTATGCCGCTGGTCAATACCTTTTGATAGTCCAAGAACGTCTCGCTGGGCGAGATGGCCAGAAAACCAGCAGATTCGACGCCGACGCTCATCGTGTGTGTAGTTGGCTCTGAGGATATTTCCGCGTTCAAGCGGACATCGGTGTACGGTACACCAGCTTCCAGGCGCGTGTCGGCGCCATCATCCTGAGAGACAAAGTCCACGCCTATCTTTCCAGATACAGGGATGGTAAACTGGAATTCGTTGTGGTATATCTTCCCGTTTGGGCCACGAATCTCCAGTTTAGACGCTTCGTACACCGTTTCTGGGGCTCCGCTGACTATGAGCACTCCTCTGGATGGGTGTGCTGGCATGCGGACCATGCCCCTGTCTTTCACGCGGTCGTCCAGCGCCGCGCCGTTCGCAGTCGTGGTGAACCCAGACCGCATGACCTGCTGGGCGGCACGCCACAGGATGTCCGCTTCCATCGCGCTTATCTTGGAAACCACCACGTCTGGGTTATCGTCGGATATATCTGGCGTGACACCAGTCAGCGAGCGCCACTCCACAACCAGCATATCCTTCATGTCATTCCAAATGTCGTTGAACCTCTTGCGCACAAAACCAGCAAGCGTTACTCCCCAATTCATGAGAATTTAGCGCAGGAAACCAACGGCTAAAACCGTTGGAGAAACGCGCCTTCACTTCCTTTCTGCATTTGTTCAACTCCATGCATGGCAAAACCGATCTTCACATCAACTCGGACGGTTTATCGAGTGTTCAGGTAGTGCCTGTTTAGCCGTTGGCAGCTGGCTGCATGTCATGGCTTTGCAAACGTGAACTCTCGTTCCAAGACCGTTCCGTCCACAAGCGTCACCTCAAACTCAATAATGTATATACGGTTCTTGCTGTCAGCGATCAGGTTCAGCCTGTCGAGCGTCCTGATGCGCGGGTCAAGCATGATGACCTCTGCGGCTTCCAGTTCCATCGCTTTGAGCGTTTCAGGCTCGTCCGGCGCACCGAGGTACTTCCAGTACGGGAAGCCGTGCGTGGTGTCGAACATCCACGCGCCGCGCCACAAACGCAGACGACGCTCACACGCCTGCACGACCTCTTCAGGGCCAGTCACCAACTGTCTCCGCCCGTTCGGCAAAAGCACCCAGTCGTAGAATCCCCAGTAGGTGTTATCCACCTTTGGCGCTTGATACCCCACGTACTCTTGTGCCATCAGTTGCCACCTCCTAGCGCGCTGCGGAAGATAGTGTTTGCCATGGCCAGCAGCGAGCGTCCGAGGTCCGGGTCTGCGGCTTGCGGCGCGGCTTGTCGCATCTTGCCCTCAAGCACGTCGAGCGCCTCTTGTGGCGTCTTGGCCTGCAATGTGTCCACGACAGCCTGGGGAAAGTGCTCCGCGGGCAGGTGCTTCCGCGCCTGGTCCCAAAAGAATTGCGCACGCTCTTGCTCAGACAGTTTGGACGAAAATGTGCCAACAGCATTGGCGAAATCGCGCACTTCGACCAGTTGCTCATCGGTGGCGCCAGACCAGAATCGGTCAATAATGTCGTTGAGGACAGCGCCGCCGTCGGCATCGGAAAAGACATTCTGCACCGAATCGAATGCCGATTGAAGAAACTGGGAAAACTCCGAATTGGACACAACCGGGAACTGGACGCCTTCTTGCCCGTGCTGCGCTGCAAGGCCTTGTGAGAACGCGTCGTTGTCCGGCGACAGCCCCGGCCGGTAACGGCTGCTGGTCGCACAGAATGTCACATTAGAGCCTTCGACCATCCTATCCCGACCATTCGCCTCTGTGTCGTCGTCACGATCACCAACGCGCACCACATTTGGCCCGCCGATGTCGCCCAGGTGTACGTCCGGCGAGAGCACGACAAAGCGCGGACACTCAAAGCGAATCTCACCTGGCACCGGCGCATCCAGCCCGCGCATGACAAACTTGCTAATAGGAATGAGCTGGTTGTCCTGTTGCTTGACAATCGCAATGTACACCGGGTCTTTGAGGAACTCTGCTGGCAGGTATGGTTCATCTTCGGTTCGCACGCCGAACGGTTCCAGTATGGCGTCTTCCACGCCAAACTGACGCTCAATGTTCGGGCCGAAGTGCGCTGGCTGCTTGTCACGCAGCAAATCCTCAAGGGCCTTGTCAGATATGGTGCATTTCATGATCTGGCCCTTCTTGGGAGCGAACTTGAATACGGCATCTCCGACGCGCCACCACGAGACCGGCACCCAGAAAATCTCCGGCATTTCCACCTCGCGCCCGTCAGGCGCAATCATGCGCTTGTACTTCGGCCGCACACGCGCCCGCGCCTGAAGCACCCCAGGCATCTCACCGCCTCCCCACTTGTGCACCGGCTCGACGTACCTGAGCACAATGACCGGGAAGGACACGCTCAGTTGCATAACCTCTTGGCGCACAGAGTCACGAAATGCCCTGCGCAATTCAGTCAGATGCACCGCGCCGAGCTCCTGCCTCGTACCAGCCACGATTACCTGTTCCTCCCTGAACGCTTGTGCGTCTCCTCAGCGGTCACCTTGGAGTAATACTGCTGCCTGTCCGCAACGTGGTTCACCGTTTTTATCCGAAAATACCGCTCTTTCGGCTCCCTATAGAGCTCGTCGAACGAACGCGATATAACACTGAACCCATAAGGCGGGTTCATTTGCGGATTCAATAGAGAAATAATCTCATGTGTCTTCGGTGCTGCAGCCTGCTGCTCAATTTTCGCCTGATCATTCTGTGGTAATAGTTCACGCGCTTGCTCGCTCTTGCTGGACTCACGAATCTCCTTTGGAATACCAATGAGGTAGTTCCGCCAAGATATGACTGGCCCAGTGATGTCGTAGTCGCTGGGGACGAAATAAAGCTTGCTGTCGTATGCCGAAAAGAAGACATGGCTATTCACATCGCTCTCTTGGGCTATCTGTTCCAGGGCGTCACGCAGCAGGTCTCCTGTCTTGAATACCTTGCCTGACTTGTACGTCCCAGGCGGGGCAACCCAAACGTAGCCCAAGCCGCTACGCGCCTGCCAAAAGTTCAGCAGGTCATAGACCACGGTGGCCTTCCTAACTCCGGTCGGCCAACTGAACTTCTCCAACTGTATGAGCATCCAGGTAGAGTCTCCGGCAACCAACTCAAAATTACATGAGAGGTCGTTCTCCTCCCACTCGGTATAGAAATCCACAACCTCGCCCATAAATATCTGTGGCGGCGTGAGTGGTCCCCACCCAGCACGAATGCGCAGCAGCAACCGCTCCTCAGAAAACTCCATCCCATCCATAAGCTCCTTGATGCGCCGAATGTGCTGCGGCGTCATGTTATACACGGTGGCCGTTCCGGTCCAAGCCCACTCCTCTCGCGAGCCGGTGACATCAAACTCTAGATACCACCTATGCCCACCAGGCCAGTATAGCTCGAACTTGTCTTCGGGAGCCTCAAAAACGGGAATGCCAGTCCTGTCACGCACCGCTGTATTCGCCCGCGTGGACGTGCGAATGAGCTCAAACAGGATATGCCGCTCGTAGAGCAACCCTGTAGGCAACACCCCACTAGGCAGCACAATCTGCGGCACCGCTAAGCCTCCTCAATGGAGTAGTACAAGAAGGTATCTATCCCTAAAGAGCTTGGGAGCAATCCCGTCCTGAAGCCCTTGAGCATAGGGTCAGCTGGCACAATGCTAATGCCCTTGAGTTCCGGTATGTGCCAGAACCCATCGAGGCAGTTTCGCCCGTAGATCAACGGCCTGATCAGCAAAAGGTCGCCGTTTGGGCGTGAGAACGACAACGTGAAAAAGTGCCCAAAGTCGTTCCAGTCAAGCTCAAGAACCAGCGTGCGCGTGGGGCCGAACGGCTGAGTCCAGCGCAGCGGCAGAATATATCCAACGTTTGGCGGTATTGGCAGCCGCGTTACCAGGATCAGCGGCCTGGTCGTCGGCAATTCCGTGCGCAATGGCATAGACTACACCCTCAAGAAGTTCCCCAACACACCGGCAATCCCCTTCGCAATAGGATACTTTTCCGCTATCTTGTCCACAACGCTACCTGCAAAGCCAGCTACCACCGATTCGGCAGACTCTCCGCTAAACGCACTGTTCAGTGCCTTGCTCACTCCACCAACGCCACCAACAAAACTAAGGGCAGTGTTTATCAAGCCGCCGCCGGGCAATAGCCCAATAGCAGACTCTATCAGCGTGTCAGAACTTATGTTGCCCTTGAGCAACCCGGATATGAGCGATCCGCCTGGCAGGTTCTTCAGAAATCCTTCGGCAGCAGAGAGCGCCAGGTCTTTCAGCCCTGAACCAGCAAGGTTTGCCAGCGAATTGAGCAACCCTCCTAGGCCGCCGTCGCCCTTCGTACCAGGAAGACCAAACACATCTCCGTTGACTAGCCCCATGTCCTGTGGCGGGCCTTCCAAGGTCATCCCAGTTGACGGGTCGGGCAATGTAAACTGAAACGATGGGTCATAGACAAACTGCTGCTGCTCCAGCGTGATGTTGAGCTTGTACTCGTTTACCCATGGCATAGAGCGTTGCCAGTTCAGGTCCTTGACCAGGCAGTCGCGGTAGACGCCGGCTGGAAAGTCAATGACCACGTTGACCAATTCGGCCCGCTCGCGGTAGCCACGCAGCACCTGGAGCGCCCGCTTGTGGTTGTCATTGTAGACCGCCTGGCGAGGCAGTTCGTTGATACCACCTATGAGCGAGCCTTGTACGCGCAACACAGTCGGCATACGCCACGCATGGTCAGTGATATTGCGTCTGTCCTCCTTAGGGTGTGTTGCCGTCTCCAGTGACTCCGTAGCCTCCTCAACCTGCACAGCTTGAATGACCACATTCCCAACCTTGAGGTTCTGTGAGCGCTCTCCCGTTTGTGTGAGTGTAAGAAATGCGTTGCTCTGAGCGTTCAGGTCAGGAGATATCCCAGCCAGAGAAGCCACCCCTTGCGCCGCCGCCTTTATGTCGCCCAACGGCAAAGCGTTGATAAACCCCTCTACCTCACGCACAAATGGCAGTTGCACACCAAAACTGTTGAGCAACGACGTCCCTTGTTGTATTAGCCCCAAAATGTCTGCCATTATGGCCTCCGGCGACGCTCATCCGTCGGACGGTGCTCACGACCGCCACGCCATAACTGCAACAAGTACCTATCCAGGTACGGGCGCACGTTGTCCCAAATCTCCTGAGCGAGCATCGGTGCCTGCTGGCGCGCTGTCTCCACGTCAGTAACGCCAGCAAACTGTATAGTAATCTGCGGTGAGAACGAGAACATCAGCACACCACTGCCGCTCGCCGCGACATATGAGGACGCCAGCGCAGGCCGTGGCATGACCTTGAACCCGGACTCGAGAGCCTTCGCGGCAGCCATGCCGCCCTTGCGTAACTCATACGCGGTGCCGAAAATCTTCGGTGGTGACTTCGGCTTGAACAACGAATTGAAAACACTCATAATGCCTCTGGCGGCCATCCTGAACGGCCCAACGATAATGTCCGCCAACTGCTGAAACGCACCGATCACCTTGTTTACAACCCACTGAATGCCTTGCCACAGCTTCAAAAAGATGTCTCTGACGAAATTTACCTTCGCTGTCAGGATAGATAAAATGGCGATGAGCGCCGCTACCCCGGCGATACCCCACCCGACAGGGCCGAGACTGGCAAGCCACCCGGCAATTGCCACCACCTGGGCCTTCGCAAACAACAACAGTCCAGCAGTCGCCGCCTTGATAATCATTATGACGCCGCGCCAGCCGCGAGTAGCAACGGCAGCGTAGGCCGTTTGGGCGGCATTCGCCGCATACAAGCCACGAATGAAATGCCATACTTTCGTGGCGACTGCCTCAATGGTGTTTATAAACAACACGCGCAGTATGGTAATTCTTTTCATGGCTGCCCAGGTATCAATGAAGGCGAACTTGATCGCCTTGAGCACAACGTTGAGACCCAGAAACGCCAAAGTGATACCCATGATCCACGCGGCAACGTCGCCTACGATCGGCAAGGACAGCAATGAGTTGATCGCTTTGGCGAATGCACTCAGCAGCTTTGCTGCCGGAGCGATGACCTTGGCAATGGACACCCCAAGCGTGGATTTGAGTTCTTCCCATGCGTCGGACAGTTGATGGATGGCGCGTCCTGTGTTGGCCAAGTGGCCGAACTCATCGCGAAGTTTTCTTATGCTTGCCTGGAGCATTCCGGCAGCGCGCCGCGCACGTTCCACCTCATTGAGCTTTTCGAACGCTCTGGGAACCTGCACGCCAAGTTCAGCCAACGCATCCTTGCTGCCACCGAGCGCCTGCGTGAAAAGCTGTATGGCCTTCTGCCTGTCCTTGAGCACGTCACCTAAGAACAGGACATCTTCTGCCAACTGGACGGCCCTAGTTCTCGCCGCTGCAGAGCTGAACCCCAACGCGCTGAGCCTTACCACCAGTTGGGCTACAACGTCTCCTGCAGTCGCGAACGATGCTCCCGTGGCCACAGAAAGCTCTCGCGTGGCATTCACCAGTTGGCTGTTCAACAAAAGGAGCCTTACCATGACCTGCTCCGTCTTGATGAATGACTGAAAGACTCCAGTGAGCGCCTGTTTGGCCATGCGAAGGTTCATGTAAGAGATGAACAGCATGAAGCTCTTTTGGGCCAGCTCGGTCGCCGATATAGACCACTCCTCGAAGAAGCGCCTGATTTCGCCGCCCATGCGTCGCATGTGCCCCATAAACCCAAGCTGTCTCTGTAAGTTTATCGTCAGGTCAGCAGCGAACTGCTTGGCCAGCGGCATCAGTTTGATCTGGGCATGCAACTCATCGCGTTGCTTTTGGCTGAGCATGGCCAGTTTCTCTGCTGGCAATTCTGCTCCGGCCAAAGCAGCGTTCAACTCATCAGCGGTGAACGTCACCGTTTGCATTTCTTTTGGCAAGGCTTTGATAGCAATACTGGCCTGCCGCTCCATCTCGCCAAAGCTTGTCTTGAGTTCTTGTAACTGAAGATTGGCCTGCTTGATCGCGCTATCAAATTCAGGCCCTAGTCCGGGAAAGTCTGCTACATCCTTCAGTGATCTTCCCAGGCCACGCAATGAGCTCTCCATGATTTCAAGCGTCTGTTTTGCCTGCGGTGAGAGAGAGAGCCCTTGAACGGATTTTTGCAAGTCACTTGCCAGGCCAGCAAGAATATCAAATCTTTTTAGTGCCTGCGAGGCCACCTTATCCAAGTTCACGCCTTCCACACCGCTAGCAGCCATCTTGGCTGCCTGTAGTGACAACGCGATGCGGCGGAACGCCTCCTGGGAGCGACCAACTGTCATACTGACGCTACCCCACGTTTGGCTCACTTCTTTCAAGTGCTCCGGAAGCTCCTTCCCCACTTGGAACGATATAGGTGCTATGCCAATATCCTGTCGTGGGATCAGCGGGAACTGCTGGCTCTCCTGAGCAATATCCTTCAACAGGTTGAGAAAGCGTGGGTAGTCCTTTGTGGTGAGCGCGTCTATTTGTTCGGCGTGCTTGCGGTATGTGTTGGAGAGCGCTGCTGCGGCTTCGGCCTGCCGGACGTTGCCAAAGTTGATGACATCGCTCAACTCCTTCATGCGCACAGCGCGGTTGTACTGTTCGTTTATTTCTGAGAACCAGCCCTTTGGTTTTCTTCTGGCGATGGCGTCTGCGTGCATGTGCGCTTTGGCGAACGCGTCTTCCACCCTCTTCAAGGCATCAATCTGGCCTATCTTGGTGTTCAGGACAGCCTGAACTTGCAGGATCATATCGCGCAACGCCATAGAGATTCAGGCGAGAGCAAGCTGTCGTGATTCGCCTGCAAGCCGCTGGGCTTGAATCCACCTCCATTATGGCCAGAGCCGACTACTTACCGCACGATGATTGCACATAACTAGCGCATTCCTTGTGGTAGAGCATCTTTGTACTGTTCTCGGAGGAGCTCGTCGTGCAGCTGTGCTGCTTCTTCAAATTCGGCGCGGAGCGAGAGCGGCCAAGCAAGGAATTCCTTGAGAGTCACTTGCACCACTCCCTCGAAGACCCACCTCCAGCGAGTTCGGTATGCTCGTATCACGCGCTGGAGGTCTGGGTCACTTTCCGGTCTTTGGAGCCAACTGCTCTTCGTAGCGCTGCTGTGTCTCTGCAAGAAAGGAATTGAGCCCTGACCACTCCTCCCAATCGGATATGGCTTTTTCCAGCTCGGTGTAGTATCGACCTGGGGTGATGTCAGGGTCAATTGGCGGGGTGAAGAAGGTCATAAGAATCTTCTTCTTGCGCTCGCGGTTGTTGAGCTTGAACTTCGGCTCGTTGCTAGCACTGCCAACCTCAATCTTGAAGTAGAGGTCAGCAAGCTCGTCCACTTCGCCTGACATTGGCTCGCGCTGCTCGTACTCCCGCCCAAGCAGAGTCACCTTGCGTTTTCTGAGTTCTGTGTCTACCATACTACTCCGTGCGGCTGAAGCTGCCGATAAGTCTCAGTTCCACGCCGTTGAGTTCCGGCCCGCCACGCTCCGTGGTTGCTTCTCTCGCGCGAAGGGCGAAGTCGGAAATCCACTTAACATAGGTGGATTCGTTCTTGTCAAGTATTTGCACCTTGACGCGCTTTTTAGCGATGTTTGGCCACTGATCGCGCAAGAAACGACTAGAAGGCTTGACCCTCATGGTCAGCGTGTACTTGCGCACGTTGGAGACAACACCCAAAAGGTCACCATAGAGTCCCTCTATGAGCACAGCTTCATCGTCCATTGGCTCAAGCGAGACGGCATTGTTCTCCTTAACCAGTTCGTCCACTGGGAAGTCATCCACTACTACGGAGACCTGGTCGGTGAAGTGTATTACGTCTCTTGCTTCAATGGTGATTGCCATATGCTATAACCTCCTACTACTGCTCAATGCGCAGGCTTGGCTCCACGAACTGCACAGTGAGGAATCCTCGCACGCGCAACTCACCGATGAAGAGTAGGATAGTGGCTTCCCACTCGAGTCTGTAGATACGGTTCTTGTGGTCTGACGTTCCAGCCATTTCACGGAATGTAGGCGCGATAACACGTGCCAGCGTCTTGCCTTCGTTCCGCGCGACAATGCGACGGTCTCGCTGCGCGTTCCGCACCAGTGTTTTCTCCACGCGGCTGACGACCAGGTCAATGCCCTCTTGGTCGTATGGGATGCCGCCGACGTAGATCGCTGGTGGGTTGCTAAACAGGTCCACCAGCTCCTCGCGCATGTCAATTGTGATGCGGTCAACTTTCTGCTGTACGTCGTTGAAGTTCCCGCTGGTGTCGTAGTCATCAGACCAAACGATCTGTTCAGTTTCCGTGGTGTATGTTGTGTTAATGAAGTTTGTGCGCAATTCGGCCAGCTGGCTCTTCTTGAGGGCCTTGGTCCCGAAGACTGTCTTGTCGGTGACATCGGGAAGGCCGAGCACTCTCATCCAGCGCAGCCAGTAGCTTCCCGGTGAGCGTGGAGCGGACTGGCCCAAGGCCACAAACTCCGGCCAGTACTTTTGCGGGTCAGGGTTGTAGTAAAACTTGACGCGTGTGGAGTTGAACGAAGCTCTCTCGGTGTACAGTTCTTGCAGCGTCTCTTCGCCCTCGCCGCCGCCGGCAAGCTGTTCTTTGGCGTTGTCTACCACGATTTGGCTACCAGAACCGATGGCACGGAAGAGCTGGGCGACGCTCAACGTCGTATTGATGGCGGTCACGACGTCATTTATCGTAGAGATGGAAGCTCCGTTTGCATCAGTTGCCAGATTGACTAACAGCGTCCAGCCGCCTGTGTTGCTGTCGTATACTTTGGTCACTGAGAGCGGCGTATTTGCTCCAGAGGCAACGAACTGGATGCTGCTGGCGTTGCCAACAGTGCCGTAGTGACGGTATTCGACCTTAACGCCAGTTGAGCCATTCACGGTCGTACTTACTGAAACTGTGCCGCCTACGAGGTTTGTGCCGTCAGCGGTCATCTCCGGGACGTCCTGGTTCCCCAAGTCGCCCTGGAAGGTTACCGTCCACGGGCCTCCGTCGTTGCCGGTGACTGCCACGTCGTCCGGTCCAATGGCGCTCAGGGCCAGCAACGCGTCTTGCACAGCGCTTGCACTTGCGTTGTACGGTATAGCACTTGTGGTTTGGCCATCGAATGTCAGGGTGAACGTTCCGCCGGTGGCGTTGCTTACCGTTACCACCTGGACTTCATTAGCGCCCTGTGCCGTGAAGCTGGCTCGTTTGCCCGGGTAGTTTGCGGTATGGTAAATGGCCTCCTCTGCGGCCACCCACTGGCCTATCTCACGCCGGTCCTCTGGACGTCTGGTCACCGCGGCCACGTGGTAGAAGAACATGCCGTAATTTTCTTTGAGGCTCGACAGCGTTTCCGAGAACGATGTAGGTGCGTCTCCTGCTGTGTATTCCACACCAACAATCCACACCTGCACCGGCTTGGGGTTCTCCTGCTCGAAGAACTGCGACGCGGCCTCGTAGGTTGGAGACTCCGTTCCGAAGTCCAGGCCGATAGTAGACAAGTCCGTGTACAATCTCCGCACGCCTCCGGCCAAGCCAACGTCATCTGTCAAGATGAGCGCATTGAACGCGCGGCGCTTGACGCGGAAAGCGTCCGTAGTTACGAACACTTGTACGTCCTGAAATGGTGTTGGTGACAATGCTTCAGCCATAAACTCTCCTTATCTCACGCTCCTGGCCGGTGAATCGTCCAATCTTCGGCCTCCTTCAGCACCGTGCGGTCGACATCGAGCAACCGCCCAGATACGATCAGCGTTTCAATGTTCTCAATGATGTCATAGAACGTCTCTTGCACATGGAAGCGCACGTCAACGTTTGCCTGAACAGGCATGTCCAAATCTGTCGCACCGAAGAACTCCCGCGTGTCCAAGCGTCGGACGCTCAAATCCACGACTTCCGCCTTTTGTTTCGCCAGCCCACTGCGCCCGCTGGCTAAAAAGTAGTGCGTCACGTCATTGAGCAGTCCCTCAAGTGTCTTGCGCGGCTCAAGCTCAGGGTTGATGTTCATGTCCGCGAACAGCCGGAAAGAGACAGTTTTAGGGAAGCTGTACACATAATGCTTCTTCATGTCAATTGGGAACCTGTCTGGTTCAAGTTCTCCTGGGACAGCTTCGTACAGCCGTGCCCGTAGGTACTGGTAGAACTCCATCCGGTCTTCGCTGAACCCGCTGAACAAAATGGCTGGCCACAGGCTGCGCTCCGGAAACCCCGGAGATCGCGGGTCGGCTTCGGCAACCAGCGCTGCCTCAGTATGCTTCCCCAACCCATCTACAATCTCAGCCTGGACGTCCAGCCAACTCATCTCGCTTCACTCCTGCGGCATCCGCGACTTGAGCACAGTGCGTGCTCCGCCAGACTGGACAATCTCCAGCAGCGTGGGCACAAGCTCCTGTGGAACAGCTTTGGCAACATCTACTGCGTCTTCAATGGGCAACTCGTTGATGTACGCTGGGTTCTTCTTCGTCTGTTCCACGTCAAACTGCAATTGATCTTCCGGTACATCCAACCCAGTTTGCAATCCGACCAGCTTTTGACAGACCTTATCTTGCATGAAGGACTCATACGCCTCACGCGTGATACGGTTTACACCATGCTTCAACACGATCTGTGCTCCCTGATGCAAGAACGTACGTGGGAACTTGGCCTTGTTCACGATGACCATAACATCACTCCTTAATCCCTTGGCTTGTGCACGCGCACCTCGATAGCATTGAACAGTGCCCCGCTGTCAAGCAGCGGCGGGTGATCACGGTCCTGGAACGCCGGGTTCAGCGGCGGCGGTATGCCCTCCAGTATGGCATTGTGGATAATCTTCCGAAGGTATTCGCCAATGCGATTCGCAGCGTACTTGGCCGTTCGCCTCCCCTGGGTGACCTGAACGGCTTCGTTGATCATGAAGTCCTGCAGGCTACGCTGGTGCTCGTCGAACGGCCTGCGTAGAAACGACCGCCCTGGAATATGCAAGAAGTCCTTTCTCACGCGCACGCCGAAACGGCTGAACAGAAAACCACGCATCTTTGGTGTGACGGGAATGTCCAGGCCGAACTCGTGAATTTCCGCAAGCTTCCACAGTGGTATCTCATGCGGGTTCTCAGTTTTGCTGTCGGAGAAAACTCCCACCCGCACACGGTACTGGCTCAACTCCCTGATGCCCTTCTCAAAGGCGCGCCAGCGTCGCGTCCACTTGATATTCGTGGTCATGGTTGCGCCGTAGTGTCTCCCCACGACTGTTACCAGGCGGTCGCGAAAGTCAAAGACATTGCCGAAGAACTTGCCCATGGCTTTCAAAAAAGCGGGTGGAGGCAGTTGAAGACCTTCCCGATGTTCTCCATCCCTGCCTCCTTGTCCGCTAACTGACTGTTGCTCGCTTAACGACAGCCACCACGAATCCGGCCCAGAATACCGGACTGGTGTCCTGGACTCGCACAATCTCCCACTGGTTACCGCCGATCTCCACAAAGACACGCTGTTCAGGCGACAGGCTGCTCAACGTCCCACGCAAGCTCTCCTGCCCGCCAGGGAAGCGCAGCACCAAAACCTGCTCGCCGCGCTCAAGCTGGCCAACGCCAAGCTGCTGGCGCTCCGCGTCCTCAGCGTAGAGGAACGACCCAGCTATGGTCACAGGGTCTGAGAGCACCACTTGTTGTTTGCCGTAGCGATCACGCTCACTCACGGAAGCCGTGCGCATTGTGAGCGTCTGCTCGTACCTTCGCAGCGCGTTATCCAGCATTCAGATCGCCACCACTGGGCCAACAATCTCGTAAAACTTCTTCCAATACGTGTTCGTGTACTGCGCTTCAGCGACAGTGAACGTCTCGCGGACAGCGCCGAAGGCGGCGCTTTCCATTCCAAGGGCCGCACCGCTCTCGCGGTCTACCACTTGCGCGGCCAACCAGTAAATCATCGCGGCCTTTTTTACAGCATCGTCTACAAGATCATACTGGTTGACCACCATATCCGCTGACTCAAAAAAGGCTTCTATCTCCGCGTCAGCAAGCTCAGCGGCCAATTTGCGCGGCAGCACAGCCTTGACGTCAGCAGCGCTCACTGTCGGCACAGGTACTCCTATTGCTGGCCAAGGCTGGCTGAGATGCGGGCGCAGCTGCCCGCAGGCTCGTGAAAGCCACCTCAGCCATCACCACCCTGGCCAATTACACATTACCCAGCAACCTTCAGTACGCCCTGCACCGTCGCGCCTATAATACCGCCTGTGACGCCAGCAACGGTCTCCTTGACGATTGCCTTGACAAACCGCTTGTAGTTTTTAATGGCAATAACCGACACCTTGTCGTCGTTGGTAGAGTCGAACACCTCCGACTTAACGGCGTTGCCATTTTCGTCAGTCAGTGCTACAAATGTTCCGTCTGATGCGTCGCTGTGGTGGATTTCCAGCTGGTACGCCCCGTCAGTAATGGTGCCTACGTTGACGAGCACCACTGCTTCTTCGGGTGACTTATGCATGTCCACCGCTGCCGCATCGGTCACATCTGCAGCGACCAACTGCGGCTTGAACAGCTGCTTGCTCTCAGTCCTTCTTGTCAGGTCCAACCACATATTGCTCCTCCTAGTTCAGTGCTCTACAACATATTAGACAACAATCCGGCGGCTGACCACAAAGGCCTTTTCATTCGTGATGCCGAAATCGAACCCCAAGATGGCCTTGAAGTATGTCATATCGCTCTTGAACCCGACATGCTCAGATACGGCGATTTCCAGCACCGGCTCTTGAGCGATGATCGCCTTGTTGAACTGTCCGAAGATGAGGGTTGTCTTGTTGTTGCTATCCGTAGGAATCTGCGTGGAGACCAGGAACTGATGCCCAAGCAGGGTATCCCTGGTTTCGCCTTCGACCAAGTCGCGGATGAACACAAACTGCCCTGTGGTGTAATCCGGCGTGTTATCGCTCCTGAGCGTTCCGGAGCGCAACTGCCGTATCTTGTTCCGCACCTTGGTATTGCCGATAAACGTGAATGGCCCGGTGGCATTCTCGCTCAGGGCCATCTCCTCGATGTCGAGGATGTCCTCAGCAGTGATCGCCGCGTTGATGTCGTTGTCCTGGACGTCAGGCCAGTTGACGATGCCTAGAGGAATATTGGTGCCGCCAGCTCCCAAGAGGCAATCGTAGTCTTTGGCCAACTGCAATGCTTCGGCGATCTCGCGGCGGATGAAGCCCTCCAGCAGTCCCTCGGAGTGTCGCAGCGCGCGATTGGAAGCTGGAACGAGCACACCGAGGTACTTCGCTCGAAGGCCCAGCATTCCGAACTTCAGCGCGCCCTCGCCGATCTGTTCAAACTCGCCGACGTGGTACGTGGTCGAACCTTCAACAAGCTTTGGGATGTCCAGCTGGCCGCCTGGTGGCATGTTCAGCACTTGAGCGCCTGCGGCCTCGACCACCGCACGAGCCCTCATCAATTCAATGATGTCATCTGAGGTTTCGCTGTCGATGAGAAAGCCGCCAGAGGAGAGGTTGTCTTCCCCTTGAGCGCGTTTCTGAATGCGCATCATCTCGTTCAGCCCAAGAGAGCGCAGCTGCGGCACAGCATTCTCCAGGAACTTTACGTTGAGTGGGATGAACCGCCCTCCCTCACGGCTGGCATAGCCAAGCTTGTCCTGCAACAGTTCGTGCACGCGCTTCTCGATCTTTGCGTTCTCCCACGTGTTGTCGTAGAGCGCCCGCACGACTCTGGTCACTAGATATGGCCGGTCGACAAACTCACCGTGGATAACTGCTGGGGCCGCCGGCTTGACCTTGTTCGGGTCCTCCTTGACACCAGGAATAACGGCCTTGCGCACCGGCTCCAAGCCAATCTCCTCGGCAATCGCGATCTCTTCTTGCGTCAGTTGCTCATTGGTCTCCATATGGTCACTCCTTATTCTTCTTCCGCAATTTGCCCTCCGAGGCCAACTTCAACAACTTGCGCAGGGCCTCGTTCTCCCGCGCAAGTCGCTCTACATTGCCATCACTTGCGCTTTGCGCCTGCACTGCACCAGACAACGCTGCCAGCGCCTGCGGCAGCGTCATCACATCATCCAACAGCTTTCTCCCCAACGCTTCCGTGGCCGTAAACGTCTTGGCCTCCGTAGCACGAACCTGCTCATCGCTCAACCCGCGATTGCGGGCCACCGTATTGACGAACATGCCATATACCTCATCCACGACCTTTTGTATATCCGCTTTCGCGCTCTCAGAGAGCGGTTCGTGCGGGTTTCCGTCTACCTTGTGTTTGCCAGCGTGAACAAAGGTATACTTCACACCCTCTTTCTTGTCCCGCTCAGACTGGTCTACGTGCAGCGCATAGACACCGATGCTCCCGACCTGCCCCGTGCGCGGCGCGACCACTATGTCCGCAGCGCTGGCGACAGCATAGGCGGACGAAAATGCCATAGAATCTGCTATAGCCCATATGGGCTTTCTGCCACGAGACGCATAGACGGTGTCTGCCAAGTCGAACGCTCCAGCGGCCTCGCCGCCTGGTGAGTCCACGTCCAGCAGGATGGCCTTGACATTGGGGTCGTTCAGCGCATTGAGAAACAGCTGCTCGATCATGGAGTAGCTCATCATTCCGCTCAGTGGCTGCATCCCGAATGAACGGTGCACCAGCGTCCCCTTTACGGGAATGACCGCGACGCCACCCACAACGTCGTAGCTTGCCAGAGGGCTCTCCGGTGCGCCATGCGCCATATGGGAGCGTTCAGGCGCATCCAGCAGGCCAACACGCTCTCCTAGCACAGAAAGGATGATTTCCAGTTTGGCCGGGTCTATCAGCAGCGGGACGCCGAATACCCGCGCAGCGATGTGTGGCAGCAGGCTCACGGAGCGCTGCACCGCTTTCTCCTCTCTGTCCATGTCGATCATTTTGAGCAATTCGTCTGCAGCCTCTTCGATGCTCTTGTGGCCCTGCTGTGCTGCCCGCTGCTTCGCCGCGATGACTCCGCGCCGGAAGACCTTGCCATCCTTGCCGTAAGGGTATGCATACCTCTGTTTGGTATCCTCTGGTTCTCCTGGGCGGACGCCCAAATGGAAGCGGCTGTAGTTCTCCCAGTCGTCACCGTTTGGGCCGAGCAGCTTGTTCCCGTCCTCAGCGTCGAACGACCATGGGCTGTCACGGTCCACCCCACCATCAGCGATGAGCTTCTTCGCGTGTGCTTTGCCTGTGGCGTTCACCTCCACGGTGGAACTGGCAGCTGTATACAGTTCCGCAATGCTGCCAGGCCAGGTTGTCGTGGCCGTTCCCCAGCTGCAATCAAAATCTGCGCCGCAGGATGGCGAGAACGTGAAACGGCTTACCAGGGCATCTGGAACGGCAGGAGTGATTACATCGGTGTCTTGCACGGGCCTCTCCAGATCATTTTTCGCGCATAAGACAGCCTGGACACCTCGGTCAATCTCTTTTTGCCCGAAAGAGCCCTTGTGGCCCTGGTCTTGGTCGAACTGCATGAGCTGCCACTCGTTCTCCGTCTCGCCAACGTTGTCGTGCCTGAACCCGTGCTTCTTGGCCCACCATACCGCCTCTTCCCTGGTGAACTCTGACTTGTCGAAGTGCAGCGACTGTATTTCATGCCCCTTCTCGCGCAGTTCATTATGCAACGAGCGGACGCGCCAAGAGCGTAGCTCATCTTTTACGGTGAACAGCGCCACGTTGTGGGCGCACTCACGCGCCGCTTCCAGTGTTGACTCCTGCAGAAGCATAGAGAACGCCCGTGGCCCAACGTACTTGCGGTAGTACCTCAGCGCCTTCTCGTCCGCTGCCGTCGCATGTGGGTTCACCGGCACGGAAGTCAGGGAAAACTCCAGCAGCTCAGACTCCTCGAATACTGGAGGCCTGCCATGCCGACTGGGAGTAACGACTCTGGGAATGATGGTCACCGAATAGGCTCCCAAGTGACCATTCCTGTAAAGATACCACATATCCTCGATGGTCTTTGCCAACGGCCCCCACTTCTCTACAGGCTGACCATCGAAGTTTGCCCACCGCCAGTCTGCGGCCAGCTCGCTTTCGGTCGCGTCCATCTTGAGCGCATTCCCCAGCGGGACATCACCCAAAGCGGCCACGTTGTGCCCGTGCGTCCAGAGCACTGGAGCTCCGGAGCGGAAATAATTCGTCGTGTCGATCCCCTTCGGGTTGATAATCGTCCCGTAGCGGTCTACGTGGCTGGTGCTTACCACCGCTCTGACGATCCGCTGAGAGTCGTCCACGATGGAGCGTCTGACCAGCCTCTTGGGGAACGCCAGCGACACCGGCTGCTGCCTTTCCGCAGCCTCGTGCATCGCCCGTTCTATACCATCAGCCTCTTCGGACTCAAGCAGGACGCTCAGGTCCAGCGCCTGACGCTCAAGCTCTCCGGCTTCTTGCGCCATAAATCACCTCGGAAACACTAGCAAGTACCGCGACTGCAACTCTGCGGCTGCAGCCCAATCAAGGCACCAGACGCTACGGCCAAGTGCCACACCGACCACATTTAAATACCGGCCACAAAATAATTGCAATAGAATTGCGCGATAATGTCAAAAAAAGTCGAAAAATGTACTAATGTCGCAAGCAGTGGAGCCGTTTACGGTACCGTATACGGCAAGCTAGCGATGCGTGGTCTCTAAGGCGCTCTCGCGCAAGGGCAATTTGCCGTTTATGAAGATCGTTTATTGACGAACTCCTCTGCGTCTTTTTTGCTGATCCTGTAGTGTTTTCTTGAATTGCCCAATTTGACTGCGTGCAGTTCGCCCTGTTTTATGTACCTTGAGACTGTTCTTGGTGATACTCTGAGCCACTTTGCCAGTTCTTTGACGCTGATGAAATGTGCGTTGCCGAAGACGTCTTCCAGTGTGTTTGACATAGGCATCACCTGGTTACCCATTTTACCATATTCCTGAGTTTTCTATTGCAGACTGGGCAGCGTGTGTGCAGGCCGCGCACCACGGCCTTGCATTTGGGGCACCAGCCTCTGAATGACGGTTTACTGCGCCACATACTGTTCCAAAAACCGTTTATTTTCACGATTCGCCCGCTCTCCTTATTTGTTCAAGCTTGTTATTGAGCCTTTGTATTTCATGCATTATTTCTTCCATTGTCTCATCTTTTCTCGTTGATAGTACGGTTTGTTTGACGAGTTCCGGGTTTGGGCCAGCGACTGACTGGTTCCATGTTCCTGCCGGGATAATATCCACTGGGACGTAGGATATGGAGGCAATCTTGTCATCGAGTGGGCATGGTTTTTGCCATACGAGCGGCCATATATCTTTTTGCGGCACGCCTGCGCGGAGCAAGTCGGCGTGCGTTTTTGCGCGTTCGCGCAGCATTTCCAGGAGGAACGGCACGCGGTTGCGGTCAAACTCGATCCAGTAGCCGGGGAACCACTGCAGGACGTGGTTGTTGAAAGTGTACTGTATTTGAGAGAGCAGCGGGAATATGGTATTTTCGTAGAACACGCGGATAGCGGAGACCGAGCCGGCGAATGGCATGGCACCGGCCTCTCCGAGAAAGAGGTCGGAGCAGCCGTAGACGGTCTGGACTTGTCGTCTGGTCAGGTTGCGTGACTGGATGTAGTAGACGTCTTTGGGGCTAATGGTGATGGGTTTCCAGTCTATGCTGCGGCCGAGGAGTGCTACTGAGCCGGCGCCGCCGCGCAACTGCTCGTTCCACTGCGCGATTATTTCGCGCGCCTGTTTTGGAGTGACCTCCTGTTCAGACTTGAGAATGCCGAGTGGCACGGCGAGGTTCTCGTAGAGTGTTTTGCTGTAGTTGACGCTTTCGATGTCGGCCAGGACGCCTTGCTCGAGCGCGGTTATGGGTGAGAGGCCGTGGTAGCCGTCTCTTGGGTGGAAGAGCTTGTTATGCCAGACCTGCTCAGGCTGGAGTCTTATCTTCTCCTGTCCGATGTTGACGATGTACCCATCTATGCGCTTGTCTGTGCCGACGACAATATCCACGCTGTCAGCGGTGATTGGCCACAGTTCGACTGGGTGTCGCCCATAGAAGACGATTTCAACGAAGCTATTTCCGCTGGCCATGAGTGACCAGACGATGGCGGTCATCAATTGTGGCCGTCCCATCGTTTCATTTGGGAACTCCACCAGTTGCCACACCTTGTCTTCCCGGTCTTCTATGATGGTGTCGTCTTTGTGCAGCACGACTGGCATTTCTGCGCACGCGCTGGAGATGGCGCGTATGCAGCCGTAGACGACCTCATGGGTTTCGGAGATGGAAAGCCTGGAGCGTTTCTTCCGCTTGTCCTCTTTTGCCAAGCCTGAGAGGGAGTCGGCGAGAAACGATTGTTCGGTCGCCGTCCGTTCTTCCAGCGGGAAGCCAATGTTGCGCAGCGCTCTTTCTGTTATGTCGCGAATGCCCATAACCGTCTCCTTTGGGATCAGTGATCACTGGTAAACACAAATTTGAGAATATATGATACGACGAAGAGCGCGATGAATGCCAACCATGTTTGGAAGGTAATTGGCAATGACGTACCGAAGATGGTATTGACTGACCAGATGAGCACCAACGGTGTTGCAAGGAACATGCCAATTCCGAACGCCGCTTTGAGGATGGGTGTGTCGGCCCGTTCCTTTTCGTTCTGCTGGGTGTGCTTGTAGTTGTTGTTCATGTTTACACTCTCCAGACGAGCGACGCGATTCTGAGCACCAGTGGGATGCCGACCAGTATGACGGCGGCAGCCAGCACCAGCACGCCGTACCAGTAGAGAGTTTGCGCCAAGACGGTGCGCAGTTCTCCACGCCGGTTAAATGCTACACCAAAGACGCTGTAGATTGCAAGTCCGCTGGTGAGCAAGAAGACCAGCGTGAAGAACCCCAGCACGATTTCTCCGTAGTTTATCATGTGTGATCACCTTTGCGTAATGATTCAGTTTCTGAAGTATATTGGTATTTCGCCGTCCCCGGCGATAATCCCCACGACGATGCTGTCAAGCTCGTCCGGCGAGTCTTTGGGTTTGATCACGGACAGTTTTTTCTTGTCGTTGCTGACCTCGTATTTAATTTTCGACATTTGTTCTATCAAGGCATTGACTGGTGGGAGGGTGAGCGGTTTTTCTTCGGAGACGAGCCAATCTTTGAGTCTGAAGTACAGTTCGGATTTGATGGATGTATATGCTGGGTCTGAGGTGGCTTCGTTGTAGGCGATGCCGCGCGCGTTGACGTCCATTTCCACGAGGTGGGAAGGGACGCCTTTGCCGAGGCCTCCTTCGTCGACGATCATTGTGCATGGTATGATTTTATCGCATTCCTTATACAGCTTGGCGAGTTCGCGTTCGAGTGTTGGGATGGACATGCCGCCCCAATTTTCGACCCAATAGACGGTGCGGCCGGAGCGGAAGGAGACGCAGATGGAGTCTCCGCCGTACTCTGCCACGTCGACTCCGATGATCATAGTCTCCAGGTGGTCGTTCTTTTGTGCTTTGGGTGGGACTTCTTCGTGGCTCTGTTGCAAGCGTTGTACGAAAAAGTTGTACAGGTTTTGGGGCAGTTGTGAGAACTTTTCTGGCCAGCGCGCGACAGCCTTTTTTATTTCCGTTGCTGGGAATATGTGGTTATCGCGTGTGGCTGACTGCATGATGCCGAGCACTTCGGCTTGGAAGACTTGTGGTGGCAGGCGTTTGTATTTTCTTTCGAGTTCTTTGGCGCTGAAGAGTGGTTTGCCGCTCTTGCGGTCGACGAGTCCTTGCAGGTCGAATGCGCTGAACTCGACGAGGAGGATTTCTTTATCTCCGGCCAATGCTGCGTTGCGGTACTCCTCCAGCCAGTGTCCGGACCATTGTTCTGGGCGGAGGTATGCTCCGCTGAGGTAGAGGACGCCGCGCTTGATGCTGAGGCGGTGCCAGAGGATTTCCCTGACGACTTCTTCTTCGACGTGTTGGACTTCGTCGACCCATGCGGCTCTGAGGGTCATTCCTTCGAAGGTTGAGTATCTATCGGTACTGCGGTAGAAGATGACCGAATCGTTGTAGGTGACGAGTTTCGCTTTCTGTTCGGTGGAGTGCTTGCGGCCCTTTTGTGATGATGGGATGATGAATCCCGGGATGAGGTTGCTCAGTTCGAGGAACTTTTTCAGGGTGGAGTCGTCCAATTTTTTGTAGTCTGGTGCGACGATGAGAAACTCGTCTTGTGGGTACTGGACGATCTGTCTGACGAGCGCGAGCGAGACTCCTTCGGTTTTGCCGGTCTGTTTTCCGCCGAGGACGAGCACGACGCGGACTTCCGGGCGCGACTCATGCACAGAGGCGATGAGCGCCTGTTTGCTGGAAAACGTATAGTTTTTCCCGCCAAGGTTGACCTCATACAGTGGTTCTGGTTCAGGTATGACAAATCCGGCGTTGGGGATGTTCATTGCCATTTGGTGCGTGGTGTGGCTGCTCGCGGGCGCTGGCGTGCAGCGAGGTTGTCCATAGCAGGCAAAGGTGGTACCGGTTTCTGTTTTTTGCCAGCGCCCACTACTGGCTGGGAAAAACCCGCACGAAAAGGAGGTGGAGGCATAGGAGGGCGTGCGGGAAAAAACAGCCAGCGGCATAAAGCCACGCAGCCTAATTGCACACTCACGCTCAAGCTCAAGTGACTTTCTCCTCAAGTCCTCTGAGCCACATATTGGCCATTTCAACGCTCCAGGCGTGTTCATCGACCAAGTGGGTAGCAATGTTTCCAGCGGTGTCCACGATATCGCACGATGGGCACCGCACGAGCAGTTTTAGGACAAGCTCAGTGATGTCCATATCTGGTTTTCAATGCCACTCATGGAATGTGGCGTCTCCTGAGGCTATCGCCTCTGATACAAGCCGTTCTGTATCGCTGAAGACGCGCCGCTGGAGTGTTGGCAGAACCAGTGGGATTGGCACGCCCTTGATGGTGCTGTCCAACTTCACCACCAGCTTTTGTATTTTTCTCTCCGCGTCCGCATCATGCTCGATGGCGTTTTCCAGGCATGAGTAGATGAACTGCACGAGTTTCCAGTTCAACTCAGGCGAGCCAACGGCAAACTCTTGATTGCCGATGGAGAGCATGCCAAGCCTGGAAAAACTGAACCTTGGCTTGCGCGAACGAGCAGGCAGCTTGGTCATACCAACGTTCACGCTCCTTCACGGATAAAACTGCCGTGGCCACTGCAAGCTGTGTTCTTCAACGGCCAATCTGACGGAATTCGCGCCCGGAACAATATGAACTACTCCGGAGAGCATCAATCTTGCCAGCGTGACACAGTATTCGTCCAGAGGCTCCACATTGTGGCTGAGCATATCCACCACGCCAGGGTATATGATCGCGTGCAACAGCTTGAGCATATCATCTTTTCCCGCGGCGTTCAAGTGCGGCCATGCCAGTTGACGTGCTGGAGCATCAGGAGCCGCTCGCACGGCTTAGGCACCATCACTGGCCAGTTGCCATCGCGCTTCTCACCTCTTTTCAACTGGCTCTTCCGGCTCACAACGGCTGCCATCATCCTTGGTGGCCTCCAGGACTGGCGTTGGAGCCGCCTGCCTGGCATCAGCAGGCGGGAATATCTCAATCTTTTGAACCTTGTTCAGTGTTATTGGCGGTATCTGTGGAGCCGCTTGGCGCGGAGCCACGCTATCCAGCTTGGCCTTCGCCGTTGCCAGGTTCTTGACCTCCGCCGACCAGTACTCGCCCTCGCGACGACTCGCAACATCAATCCCAGCCTTGAGTATCTCCCACTTGAAGCGATCTTCCATAAGCTTCAGGTGCGCCTGACGGTACTGCTCCACCTCCGACTCGATGGCTTGACGCCCAGGACTCAGCCACTCCCTCGCTACACGCCGAGGCGTCATCTCCAAACCGTGCTCCTTGAGCAACTCAGCACACTTCGCATAATCCCACTCACCAGTGCTCATGTAAACCTCAGTCATGCAAGCCACCAAAAGACGTAAACCGTCCTCAGTCAAAGCACGGTTCTTCGCCATAAACCTGTTGTCTCCCATGACACATCACCACCAATCAATAAGACACACTCTCGCCAACACCAGCATAGACAAAGTATAACACAACTGCCACAGAAAAGTCAAGTCAACCAGACAGAGTTCAGTTGGCAAACACATCAGTATTGTGTACAATGGTTTTGGTGTCGCTCATGGGAGAAGCCTCCTACAAGGAAATGCCCAACAGGAAAACCATGAAAGTCGTCATTAGCCAGACCATAAATAAGTACAAACTTGCAATCACCATGCCATACGACCCCAATTGGTCAAAAAATCGCATGTGGTGCCACACCAAGAAAACAGTCTACAAAAACCCAAAAGCAAAACAGCTCTGCAACACGCTCGCACAGCTCATACAGCTCCAGAAAATCCCATGGAACCCAAAGCATAAACTCCATATCGATATTCTCGTCTGCAGAGAATCCATGCGATCAGACCCGCAAAACTGCATCGACCTCATCTGCGATGCCGTCGAGCTCGGCACTGGCGTCAAAGACTCATGGTACTCAGTCTCATGCGATTGGACCATAGCACAAAAAGGACATGCTGCTATCCTCGTCACCATCTGGCAGGAGTGCCCACCACACAATAGCTGAAGGGCGCTTCGCCACCATTGGCTTTATATCCACACACCAGCGATTGGGCCACTTTCCTAGATAGCAATTTTTCTTATGCCAGCAGTATTCTTCAATCCAGAGCCATCCACACTTGCGCATCTCCAAGATGAGTTGGAGCACGTAAGGGTGGCGTTCACCGTTTACCACCCGTTCTTTGATGTTGAGAATGAACGAACCAGATGGCTTTAAAACACTCTTCAGCTCAGCCGCGATGGGTAAAAACCACTCTACGTATCTGTCTGGATGAACTCCGCCATACACATTCTTCCTTTGGTCTGCATAGGCAGGAGAAGTTATGATTAAATCGATGGAGTCGTCGGGAAGCTGTGGAAGGATTTGCAAGCAGTCACCATCTAGAAGAGAGTTCAAAAATTTCTCCAACCTGCCATTGTGCATCGCGTACGGCTCCTCATCACAACGCCACTATACAAGACGCGACACCTGCTGTAGTATAACTTGTAACGTGGCACTTTTCACTTCAAACTCTCCCGTATGCGTATTGTTATCATTGGTGTTGGGGAAGTCCGCTCTGGCACCGGCATCGAGAGGCACGTTATAAACAATTATGCCTTGCAGTTTCTCGACTGCCAAATGCATGAAGATCGCTTCCAGTGCCATTAAAAAAATGATGACGGGCTCGACGTGCTCGCCGACAGCGCCAGTGACGCAGGCTCCGAAGAGCCACCCGCCAAGACTATTTTACCAAAACTTCTCAAAAAGTCAAGCGATGAATGATTGAATGTTGGCCACTCACCGGCTTATTTTCAACCAGTTGACAATCGCATCGGTTTTGTGTACAATCTGTGCTGCCATGTACTAATGTTTTGATGCTGATCATCGGTGGAGCACTTTATATGGGTCTGCCGAAGAGTTATCTCATCGAAGACTTATTCCCGGTGGCCGAGCTGAGCAGAGAGGCCAAGCGAGAGAAAGCGATTCGCCACGGCCACATATCAACGATGCATGTCTGGTGGGCCAGGCGCCCTTTAGTGGTGGCCCGTGCCGCCGCGCTCGGCGCTCTGCTGCCATCGCCCAAATCCGATAAAGAACGTGAGCGATTGAAGCGATTTCTCGTTAATCTGTGCAATTGGGACGCGCACCCTTCTCTCGTGGAAGAAGCGCGAAAGCTCATCGCGAAACACTATCCAGATGGCCCACCAAAAGTGCTCGATTCGTTCGCCGGAGGCGGCTCCATCCCGCTCGAAGCTCTACGATTGGGCTGCGAAGCTTTTGCCGTCGATTACAACCCAGTAGCATATCTCATTCTGAAAGCGACTTTGGAGTACCCCCA
>FWPU01004647.1_pt1 | contig 31580 bp, 47 predicted proteins | sample 2228361 | NCBI WGS metagenome assembly FWPU01 (sample SAMEA103939777, study PRJEB20133) | metagenome | reverse complement strand
GTGGGCGCGGAGGGGCTCGAATAGCATCCCCCCTGCGGGGACGCCCGAACCTGAAAATAAAACACTCCGCTTGGGGAGTGTCGAAGGTGGGCGCGGAGGGGCTCGAACCCCCGAACCTCACGGATTGGAATATCTAGCCTGTTAATCACCACTTTTAAGTGGCTTTTTTTGCCGTGCGTGCTATAATTTTATCATGAATCGCCGCTGCGCGCACAGGGCGATCTAAAATACATCCTACGGAGGTGTGGTGTGCCAGCGCCACGACTGAACCGATCGAAGGCGGCCGCTTTGGAACGGCTGCTCAATATGCTCTATAAACCTGCCGAACTGGCAGAGGAACTGGGGGTCTCTCACGATACGGTCTATCGCTCGTATATACCGGCCGGTGCCCCGGTGGTACTGGACGCCGGCGGGAAGGTGTGGATCAACGGACGGCAGTTTGCGCAATGGGCGCGCGACTACCTGACCACCACCCGGCGCGGCAAAAGCAAGCCCCCCATGCCGGCCGGGCACGCGTATTGCATGCGCTGCAACCGCGTGGTGATGGTGCAGTCGCCGAAGATGCGCCCACACAGCCGGCGCCAGAATGTGGTCCAACTCAGCGGCACATGCCCGGAGTGCGGCGGTAAAATCCACCGCTTCATTAAGTCTTCATGATCCACAGACAGAATTACCTCGATGTGAAAGCCTACCTGGACTTCCAGGCCAGCGTGCGCCAGCTCTCACCGGGGACGATCAACACGCTCTGGTCGCGTCTGCGCCACCTGCTGGAATGGGCAGATGAAAAGCCGTTCAGCAAGTGCGGCCGAATCAGGCCGGCCTTTCCGGTTTATTGCGAGTCGCTGATCGGTAAAAACAAAAAGCCGCTCTCGGCGGCGCATCTCAACGCGATGATGAAAACCTGCCGGGCGTTCCTGAACTGGGCCAAAAGCGAGTACCCGCCGCGCTACAAAAACATGGACGCGCGCTGGGTGGAGAGTCTGCGCCCGTCGCGGGGGCGCAGTGAGCAGGCTCAGCTGGAATCGCGTGAGCTTTATACCCTGGAAGAGGTGCGCAAGCTGGTTAGCTGCCCGGCAGATACGACCGCCCAGCGCCGGATGCGGGCGGCGGTGGCGTTTCTGTTTCTTTCCGGGATGCGGGTTGGGGCATTCGTGACCCTGCCGCTGGAGTGCGTGGACCTGGCTAACCTCCGCGTGTTGCAGCTGCCGGCAAAGGGCGTGCACACCAAGAACAGCAAGGCGGCGGTAACATTCCTGCTAAACATTCCAGATCTGCTGGAAGTGGTGCAGGAATGGGATGCGTTTCTACGGAAACGCTTGCCGCCGGAGGCGTACTGGTATGCGCATCTGGACCGCTTCGGCGAGATCACCACCGAGAAGCCGACCGGCAAGCGGCTGGAGGTGCGCCACAGTCTGCGGGATGATCTAAAAGTCTTATGTGAGCGCGCGGGTGTGGCGTATAAATCGCCGCACAAATTCCGCCACGGGCACGCGGTTCACGCGCTCAAGCAGGCCAGGACGCCGGCGCAGATGAAGGCGATCAGCCAGAATCTGATGCACTCCAACATGGGCATCACCGACGGGATTTACGGGAGGCTCGTCAGTGATGATGTCCGGGATATGATTATGGGCCTGGGGAGTTAGGTTATCCCTTCAATTGGGGATGCGCCTGTCCGAGCAGTTGATTCATGATGAAGCTGTAGGCATTGTGGGCTTTATCGGCACCGCGGAACTGGAAAGTGTAATTGCCTGCGGCAGTAAGCAGGGTGATCTCGCTGGTTTGAAAAATCATTCCTTCGTCCACCGAGGCAATGCCGATGATCTGATTGTAGGGGATCGAAACCATTGATTTCTTTTTGGTCAGGAAGGCCTGATCGTAAAAGATGATGCGCCGATCCGTAATGCCGACAAACCCCGTGCCGCCGCCTTTGCAGTCATATACGGCAAAAATGGTTTCGCCGGGAATGATGTAACTGCGGATGCGTTCATATTGTGCTTTGTTGTCGTAATACGGTTCTGTCATTTTATCTCTCGATTGAAAATTCATTTTAAGTAGAAAGTTTGGTTTTCGACCATCCGATTACATATCTGGCATAACGGATGCTTTCATGAGTTAATTGCTGATAACTTTGAGTGGTTACTTTATCTTCGTAATCACATTCCTTGCGATTTTCCCATAGACGCTCCAGTTTTATGCCGATATTTTTGAATACTAGATCGTTGTTAAACTGATAAAAGTTAATTAAATCTGTATGCCTTACGTGTTTGTTTTTTGGGGGAATGGTGAACCCGTTATTGAAAGCCACTGCTTTTACAAAGTGAAAGACAGCATAATAGGCTCGACTCGCAGCACTTCGGTGAGCAGCCTCCGATAAGTCAGGGTTGCCGACCTGATTAACCAGATAATGAGCCAGATTTAGGTATTTTTCCCAATCGAAATTCATGAGAAATCAAGATTAAAATAAAGCCTGCCCCTGATATGGTCGAGGTGATAGACTAACCATTGCTCATCAAATAAATCAAGCTTGTCTAATTTCTCATCAATATCACCTGTCGCTCTAATCTTAACATGTAATTTTTTAGAGTCAGTTGTTTCCCCCTCTACTCTTAATTCCAAAATAAGTTTTGCGTCAGAGCCAAAAATCTGTTTGATGGTTTGATCGGCATCCAACAGCATTAGCATCAAGTCATTATTGTCCGAAAGATAACCTTTTATTTCTACCGGATTGATCATATCGAAATTATCCAGTGGAGTTTGTGTTTGTTTCAAATTTAATGTCTCTTCTATAACAAGTATAGCCAATTTTTTCTTAACCCACTCCTCCGTTTGTCCTATGGTTAAGGTATCGGCGCCCCGCGGCCTAAAAAATACCGAGCTTGAAGAGTGATAATAAACAGAATTAAGCAATGCTTTTATGAGGTCTCCTACACTACTCTTATCCTGTAAGCCAGTTTCGATAATTCTTGATTCTGTCTTGGTAATTGAGCGTCTAAATACCAGCGGTTGTGTTGTTATATCTGAATGAGTTCTCAGAGCCATTTGATTACTCCAGTAGGTTGCTTAAAATTCCGATACTATAGTCAAATTTAGTTCTTTGTAAATTGGCCAATTCTTTGAGGCCAGGCAATTGATTGGATTCGAAATGGACATTGAGATGAACGCCAATGATAGATGGTTCCGCAGGTTCAAGGATCAGATCATGCTGAACCCCATCAATTCGATATATAACGCGGGGCAAAAAAACTAAGGGGTCTTCATTGCTTCCTAATTTTTCCAGATATTTTTTTAGTGATTCACCAAAAATATTCATAATTTTGATGCGTGCTTCCGATTCGACCAGGTTGACCTGAAAATCATAATTCAAGCCAAAGGCAACGATTTGCGTGTTGGGAATAGCATCGTTAATTTCGATGGCGAGTCTGCTCAAGTCGGTGTATTGAGGTGCTTGATTGGTAATCCGGATACGCCGATCACCAAATTGAACCATGTTTGTGGTGGCAGGTTCTATGAATACCAGCAAATCGGGTGGTATTTCTGTAATTATGACCTTGTTGGTATTTCCGAGCAAACCCTGGATGCGACGTCGATCGATATTACCAATATTCAGGGTTTGGTAAACAATCGTGATATTCAAGCCTTTCAATAGTATTTGATGATTGGTCATTTCGATTTCCTCGGTTTTTTATCCATTTAAACAAACCAGACCGGCAAACCGCGATTGTCCTTAAACTGCCTCGTCAAAATTAGCACCAGGTCGAGCAGCCAGCCAAACAGGATATAGCCAAATGTGAGAGTGTAAAGCCAGGAACCGCGGCCGACGTACCATCGGTGGGCACCGAAGATTCCAAGAAAGAACCAGAGGAATAATGTAATATAGATATTTTTCTTGCTCCTGCTGGGTTTGGGTTTTGGCTGTTGAATGGGGGCTTTTTGGGGTTGCTTTAGCATTTGAGATAGACGCTCTTGGCGGGCGCGGACTTCTTCCTCCGTCAAAATCGTCAATTGAATATTTACTCCCAGGTTGGATTTATCCTCGCCGGTGATTTCCAATACTTCGGCATCTATGGAATTGCCGGCATCCATTACGGGGGCGAGTTTGGCGGCCAGTTCACGGCTCAAATAACCGATTTTTTTATATTCATCCAAATCCGGGCTGTCGCAATAAACGGCAATGGCATTGGAGTCATATTCATTGTCCGGTTCACGTTCAAGCACCAGCAGATCGCCTTCGCTCAAATACTTGCGGATGATTGCCTGACGGCTGGAACCATCTTCGTTTCTTTGCGAAACACCGCGTACTTTCGTTTTGATGATTTCTGCCATATCTTTAACCTTTTCTACTTAGTTATTGAGTATAGGTTATACCCTTCGATATCCTTTGTGATAACTCGCATTGTGAAGGTTAATCCAAATTTCATCCAATGAATTATGGTAATCCTGTTGCGTGACGGGTTTTGACTCCTTATAATAAATAGAACATTGTTTCTATGAGTGCATATAACGCGAGAAATTGCCATGTGTAAGTTGCTATAATGAAATTGTAATTTTCTTGTTTGGGAGTAGTGAAAATGAAAATCTTCAAAAATAAAAACATCATCAGTTTTGTGTTTCGGGTGTTCAAAAAGGAGTATGAGGTAAGGTTGATCTTTTTATTCAAAATCCTTATTTAGTCTTTGCCATAACGTAGTATCAGAAAATCCACATAATCCATCAATTCCTTCTTGCCATTTTCATTGAGTAGATTGGCTTTGTAAACCAGTTGCTCAATGTACTCAGTATGGGGAGGAGCCGGTGGAAACAAACCGGCGGCACGGAAGACCTGCTCCGGGGGTAGGTCAAGCGCGCGGGCTATACCGATACAAAGTTTTTTTCCTGGTTTTCTTCTTTGAGATAGTACATCACTAATTGCAGTTTCAGTAACGCCTGCGCGGGTGGCCAATTCCGATTGAGTCCACCCTTTATTTTTCATTTTCTCAAATAACCATGTTGTAAATTCCATTGCTAACATTATGTCAGCAATTTCTTCAGCATTGGCTATCTTTTTATTAGCAAGTGCTTGACAATTCATTTTATTTTGTTATAATATTAGCAATTGCTTATAAAAAATACGCTCTTGCTTAAATCGGGAGGATAAATGCCTGAATTTATTCAAATCAATAGTAATGTAACTGAAGAAGACGCTCGATTGCTTGACCGGATGATGGTTGAGGACGGTTTTGACAACCGTTCCGCATTCATACGGCGTTTGATTCGGATGGAGTGGGCACGCCGGCACAACAAACTGGTCGTTACGAAACAGATGAAAAAAAAGGGTGGAAATCATGAATAAATATTCCTTTCGTGAAGACTGGCAGAACTGGCTGATGGCGGGCTTTGCCGTAACTGCAGCAATCATCACTTTGATTTTCCTCTAAACGATGCGAAAGACAACCAAAGGAGGCGAAATGGAGCGAAACGGGCGGCGGGCGGCTGTTGTTCAAACCCTCGACCTGCCGCCGCGAAGGCCGGCGGAATGCCGTTGGGGTAATGCACGCAAATTACAACCTGACGGAGGTGCTTATGACCGAACGAAAAACCGGCGGTTATGTCTGCCGATCGGAGCTGGCCAGGGCGAAGCTGGCCAACCGGGTGATCCGCGAATCGCTCAAGCGGCTGGTGGAGGAATTTCCACACCAGCGTGCCTCGTACCTGGTGGCCAAAGCCGGCACGGCGCTGGCCGAGAGTATGGAAGCGCTGGAAGAAATCGAAACGATACTAACACGCTCCAGATAGCGCGGGGTGGTGTGCCAGACACTCCGTTCATCTTCTCCTCCTTTGAACCGGCCGCTCAAGGCGAGGGTGATTGGGATTGCAGGGATGCGCCCCTCATCCCTGCGGTGGGTTCGATTCCCACCCACTGGCGGGTGCAAGTCCCGCCCGGCGGGTCTGCCGAGCCTGCCGGGGTTGCTGCCCCATCAGCAGGCAGGTACAGCCCGGCACACCCTGACCAGTGCCGGGAAACAGGCAGGGTGACGGCCCGGAGAGACGGGTGGCATCCCGGAAAGACGGGTAGGGGCAGGCAGGCTGGTAAGCCTTCCGAGGCTAGGAAGCGTGTCCGATAAACAGCCCAAGAAAGTATCGGATAAAAACAAGCCGGTGACTCTCGCCCTGGGGAAGACTGGCCGCCCTGTGCAATGCAGGGCAAACCGACCTGGCGGTGGTAGAAGGTAAACCGCCGACTGTCCTGACCATGAATGCGGCGAGCGGCGCTAACCACCCTCCGACAGCGAAAGCGGGAGAAGGCACTGTCCGATCTCTTGGCGGCAAGAGGATGGACCGGGTAGCAGATAACGAAAGGCTACTCCTTGGGCGGCAGGACGGCACGGGCAACCGGTGAGACGGGTTGAGCGAGGGGTGCGCACTCGATACCACGCACAAAGCAGATGCTTTACGGAGAAGCAGAATGAAAACCAAACTACCGCTGAGTGAAGCCGAAGAAATCGCCCGCCAGTATCTCGATCTTCTTGCGCCGCAGTGCGCAAGGATCGAAATCGCCGGGAGCATTCGGCGGCGCAAAACGGAAGTGGGGGACATTGAAATCGTAGCCGAGCCGCTGCCAATCATGGACTTGTTTGGGGCTTCCAATGGACACCGCGACTTAACCCTACCATTGCCTGCCATCAAAAGCGGACAACGGTACAAGCAGTATGCTCTCCCAGAGGGAATCAATCTGGATTTATTTGTCGTCCTGCCCCCTGCCGAATGGGGGGTGATTTTTGCGCTGCGTACCGGCGGAGCGGAGTTTTCGCGCCGCTTGGTCACTGCGAAACGGCACGGCGGCTATCTGCCGTCCATCTACATTGTCCGGGACGGGGCGGTGCGGCGGCGAGATAGCGGCGAAGTTGTACCCACGCCCGATGAGAGCGACTTTTTCGCCCTTCTCGGACTGGATTTAATCCCACCACAAGAGAGGCTGTAACATGCTGGAAATTCAACTGATCGGCAATCTGGGCAAAGACCCGGAAGCGCGCTACACCCCGGACGGGGTGTTGGTGTGCAGTTTTTCGGTGGCGGCGACCCCCCGCAAGGATGAGACGGTGTGGGTGGAAGTGACCGCCTGGCGGGAGTTGGGCGAACGCATTCCATTTCTCGCCACCGTCCAGACCCCCAATGGGATGGGAATCGTCCAGGGCCGGCTGGTCGAAGACGGAAAGCCGGGGCGGATACTGGTCAGTCACGATCCGCATGACCCGGATTTGCCGGAGGAAATGCGCGCTTTGTCGCATGGGGGAATTTGGGTGTTGTGGGCTTATGAGCCGGAACAGATACAAGTCGTTAACTCAAAACCGGTTGGTAGAAAAAGAAAGGAGAAAATCCAATGAAACGGTTGTCTATTTTTATCTTGCTTCTTGCCCTGATTTCGCTGGCCTGTGCCAGCGTATACCCGCTGGATTTCTACAGCACGGTAGCGGGTATGCGTGCGGCGGCGGCCGGCAGGAGCGGGACGGCCATATACGCGGGACACAATTTGTACGTGATGGTTTGGCCGCACCGTGGGCAATATGCATTTGCCGTCATCAATCAATCCGGTGACCTGGTTGATGATTTGCTCAAGATGGTCAACGCCAACGGGGTCAATGTTTTTCGGATGAGTGATCTCATCCGGTGGATGGAAGCGAACGGATTCAAGCAAATTGATCCCAAATCCCTGCCGATCAACATCACCAGTGTTTTGCTCAGCCAGGTCATGGCGGCCGTGGCCAACGGCAGTCGGGCGCTGATCACTCCTCTCATCCTGCCGGCCGGTGCGCTGGAATACAACCCATTTGCGGAGGTGCAGCAATGAAATCGTTCTTTGCAATTTTGTATTTGCCATTATGGGCTTTGGTGGCGATCTGGGTAGTATTTCGGCGCAAGAAAGCCCTGGACGAGAAAGACCTGGCGATGCGGGCGATGCTCTTGGACGACATATTTTATTCCCTGCCTGTGCCAGAGGGAAAAATTGAAGAGGTTTTGATCCGGGCGATCATTGAATACATTGACCGCGAGAAATCGGCATTGCTGGCAATGACTCGCATTGGTGTGAGCGGTGTTGGGGTATTGCCGAAATGAAGTACGAAGATTTGATTGCCAATCTGCCCCCCGGGTTAGAACGGGCGATTTTGCGGGTGCTGGAAAGCCGGCGCGGCCGACAGAACGCTATTGGACGCAACGAGCTGACCGCGCTGGTGCAGAGGCTCGGTCAACCAGCCAGCGAGCGTCAGGTGCGTGAGGCGATCAAGCAGCTGCGCCGGCAGGGATATCTGATTTGCTCTGCACCCGGCGCTGACGGTGGGTATTACTGGGCCAACACGCTGGAAGAATACCGGGAATTCCGAAACATGGAATACGCCGCCAAGATAGCCGACATGAGCGAGACATTGCGGATGATGGACAGCGCGGCAGAGAAGATATTTGGTGATAATTTCCAGTTGAGGCTGTTATGAGCGATGGTCAGCCGCGTTGCAAGCGGTGCGGGAAGCCGCTGCGCGATACAGTTTCGATAACTGCCGGTATGGGGCCGGTTTGCCGGGGAGCAACCAGGAAAAGCCGGCCCAAACAGGCGCAGTTTGGGGTGCGCAGCGGCCGCGGCGGCGGCATGATGATGGGCGGTGGTCCGCCATCCTTACTGGTGGGTGATAATACCAGGCCGCTGTGGAGGGTTTATGACATGCCAAACGGTGAGATCGAGCAGGTTATTTCATTGCACAAAGAGCGGTTTGGGAAGGTGGGTATGGTCCTGTTGCCGTTGGATGTGCCCGGAGAGGTTTACCTGCGTGCAAAGCGGCTGGTAGCAATTGTGATCAAGCATCGCAAGGTGATGACTGGACAGGTTTGGGTAATTTGAAGGAAGAGGGGGGCGCGCATTATTCACTCGAGAAAGGAGGAAAAAATGAAGACAAGTGTTTTCAGAATTACAGCACCGCACAGTCCATATTTGTTGGGTAGATGCGGCATTAGTCTAGGCGTGAGCAGCGATGAAAACGAGGATTTATACATTCTACTTTTGGAGAATGGAGAAACCGCCGTCGTCGAGTCAGAATATACAATGCATGAACGTGTAGATGATATAGACAAGTGGGTAGAAAATTTATGCCGGTTCATCATTAAACGATATGGAGATACAACCGGAATATCAGAAACTATGGCGGTAGCATTTGCAGGAATGGCTCTCGGCGACCAGAGCGTACTTGAATTTTTGAAGAATAAAGTGAAATGGTTTGATGTTAATGACGCGCATTCTTCAATCTATGTAGCCATGTACGCTCTTGCAAAGCGGTTTTTTGAATTGAGTTGTTGCGCACATCATACACGCGCAGAGGAGGATAAATGACCGCAAGAAATCCATCGGTTGCGGGTGCTGGGTTGGGTTTACGCAAAGAGTAGAACAAAATAGAACAAAATATAAGAGTTATCCCCTATGATAATCAGAATAAAAATTCTATAATCTCATATAGGGAGTGATAAATGAACTGGGGTCATAGCACAAACGGGAGTGCAGGCGGTTTGCAACCGCAAGATGGGCGTTCGATTCGCCCTGGCTCCACTAGCCGGGTCCGCTTCAGACCGGTGATCTCCTCCGAAAGGGGCGGGGGCGCGTTGCGGCTTTACTGGTAGTCACCGCCCCGATAGCGGGAGTGTATCAATGCACCCGGTCGTATGAGTAGTTCACGAGGTAAAAGATTGAGATGAGAACATGGATCAAACTTCACATTGAAATCCTGGAAGACCCGAAAATGGGTCGTCTTCCAGATCGCTTGTTCAGGAGAGCCATCGAATTATTCTTGATGGCGGGTAAGAATGACAACAATGGCGGTGTGCTTCCGCCGGTGGAAGACATCGCCTGGTTGTTGCGTGTTGGCGAATCTGATTTGCTGGATGATTTGCAAAAGTTGCAGGAAGTCAACATCGTTCATGAGACCGAGCCCGGTGTTTGGGTGGTTACCCATTTCGCAGAACGACAGGACGCCGACACGACGGCCGAAAGGGTGGCAAAGCATCGCAACTCTGTGGCAAAACACCACAAAACAAGTAACGACAATGAAACGAAACGTTACGGGAGTTGTAACGATGATGTAACGAAACGTTACAATGCAAGTAACGAAATTGAAACGAAACGTTACGTAGAAGTAGAAGAAGATAAAGAAAAAGAAGTAGAAAAAGAAGTAGATGCAGAAGCAGAAGCAGAAAGCGGCGGCGGCCAAAATCCTGACGAAAGTTACTTTTCGCCTACGATGCAGCCTTTGATTCAGGCTTTTAGTGCTGCAACGGGAATTCATGCACCCGTCGGTGGTGGTGGTCAAACCCGCCGCTGGCACGATGCGATGCTGGAATTGATGCGGATGCGCGCCTCGCCGGATGAAATTGCCGCGACCTGCCGAGAAATGCTGGCGCAGGGGCTGAAAATTGCCGGGCCCTGGTCAATCATCAACGGTCTGAACGTCTACCGTTCGCGTCAGCGCGCACCGGCCGGCAGCAAAAACGGCAAAAAGCAGGACGTTAAGGACGTCATCCGCGAATACATAGCCGAAAACCCGAAGGTGTGATCATGAGCGATTTGACGAACGAGATACACGAACAGGCGCGCGCAGAATGGCTGGCGGTGCTTTCCCGATTGTGGATTGCGGTTGGGCGGGAAGTGGATAAGCGGCAGCTGCTGGTTTACGAGCAGGCGCTGGGGATGCTGCCGCTTGGACTGCTGGAGCAGGCGATCAACGAGGTGCTGTACCAGCACCGTTACACGAGTGTTCCGACCATCGCAGACATTGCCGAGATGGCCAAGCGGATTGCGGGGGTAGCCAGCCTTTATCAGACCGGGGAGGCCTGGCTAAACCAGCGCCGACCATATGCGTGGAGGTTTTGAAATGGCGGAGCGGTGCGCGCAAGCCTGGCGGTTGTTCTGCGAGATAGAGCGTCAGATCAACCTGGCGCGGCTGGAACAGGTAGACGAGGACGAATATCCCCCGTATGTCGAAACGATCACGCGTTACCGCTCTCATCTGCGCAGCTGTCCGCAGTGCCGGGCGATGCTAAACGAACTTCGAGAGATTTCCGAGCGGAAAGAGTCAAAATCATGAACGGGATAATCATCGAAAAAAAACTTGTGCTTGGTTGGCGAAGAGATTAATCGCGACCTGGATGAACTTCTGGCAAAACAGCGCATCGAACCGACATCCGAGCGCAATCACGAAATCCACAAATTGATCAAGTTGTATTTTCGCCACCGCAAAGAATGTTTTGACTGCCAAGTGCAAATCAGGATGAGATGAGCATAAAACATCAGAATCAAATCTTTTTTTGCGGATATGTGATGTTTCCAGGTGTGGATGTAAACGAGTATTGGGATTTTGTTCGCAAATCCATGCCGATTCGGGAGGTCAAAAACGGGCTTGAGATGGGTGTATTTCCGCCGGGTCTGGTCATGAAGGATGATTACAACAACCTTGCGATTGTGGATCGCGACCGGCGGACGCTGAAAAAGTTGATCTGGTGAGGTGAGAAAATGAGCAATCCGTACAAACCCAAAAAAACCAGCGGCTTGGTTGGTATTTGCTGCAAAGTGTTATTGGCAATGTGCGCATGCAGGGCGTTGAGGCAACGAAAAAATATGCGCTGGGGCTGGCCAGAGAGATCGGCCTGCCGGAAGAGCGGTTACTGGGTGTTTCTATGGAAACGGAGGCGGCATGAGACAAGAATTTGCTTTGAATGAAGCGCAAAAAGTAGCATATGAGATTGCCGATATACTTAAGCCGGTCTGTCATCGGGTAGAAATTGCCGGAAGTATTCGCAGACAGTGCAGGATAGTTCACGATATTGACATTGTCATCTGGCCGATTATTGAAACACTGCGTATTGAGCAGATCGGATTGTTTGGACAAAGCGGAAGAATAGTAAATATTTATCCTCGCCGGTTGCTGCAACTTTTCAATACAAACGGATGGGGAACATTCAATCCGAAAGAATATCCGCGCCAACTCAAATTCCAATACGGCAATATACCTGTTGAACTATACATTTGCGAGCAAGACGGGTCAAACTTTGAAGCGTTATGGCAGATGCGCACCGGAAGCGCCGAATTCAATAAAAATTTGGCCATTCGGGCAAGGCAATTGGGCTTTCAATATCGGGCTGGGTACGGGATTTATCGTGGCGATGAACGCGTGGATGATGGCACAGAAGCAGGAATATTTAAAGCGCTTTGTTTGAACATTGTAAGACCGGCGGAGAGAAGATAAATACTGCTTTCGATGGATGATAAAGAAAAAATTTCCGAAGTGCTTGACGTCATTGACCTTGATCGTTTGCTCAAACTGGCTCAGCGGATCAAGGCGGTCAAGGCGCACAAGCATGGTGAAGTGAGCTTGATTATCAAAAATGGCGAGATCGTTTATATTGATGTGCGGATTTCGGAAGATTTGAGAAAAATATAACAAAAGTCGGTTGTATATCTGTCAGTTATCTGTATAATATAGATAACTGGCTCGTCGGGAGCTGACTTAGATCAGCCGGGGCTCTTTCTGGACTTGCTTTCAAGTCTGGACAGAGCTCCGGCTTTTTGTTTTGGGAGGTGGCTATGTTTGGAGAAATACTGGGTACACTGGGAACGATCTTGCTGCTGGCATTCCTGATTGAAACCCTGGTGGAAGCTCTGTTTGGGCGCATTGTTGACCACATTCCGGCTTTGACCCAATACAAATGGGCTTTGATTTATGTGGCAGTTGCGGCCGGCATCGCCGGGGCGTGGGTGTACCAGTTTGATGTAATCTTTCTGGCCAGCAAGTTCATGGAAGCGCCGGTGGCTCTTACGCCTTTCGGAATTACCGTAACCGGGATTTCGATTGGCATGGGTGCTGGTTACATCCACCAGATCATCAGCACCTACTTTCCGCCCAAACAACCATTGGGGTAAACCTCAATGAACGCAAGTGATCGTGTCTCGAATACGGCATTGCAGCGTCAGATCGTGGAAATCTCGACAAGGTTACAGCGCATGAGCGAGGATATTGGGGAGATCAAAAATATCCTGGCGCAGATTGACCAGCGTGTGCGCGCACTGGAGCAATCCGATGCGGGCAGTCACCCGGTCATCATCGCGAGAGTAGACGCGGCCTGGCGGAAGATTGACGAGCATGACGCAAGGATACAAAGCGTGGAAACGGTAATCAATACGATTTCGCTGGCGATCGAAAGTTTGAAACAACCTGTCCGGATTGCTACCTGGGTGGCTGTTGTGGTGGGTGGGGCGATCATTACATGGATCGTTTCAAGGTGGTTGATGCCATGAGCGGCTTAGCAGGTAAGGGATTCTTTATCTGGAAAATTCGCGATTGCGAGGGGGGCGATCCATTTGCTATTGCCGAACAGGCGGCGCAATCCAATCTATCGCATGTGCTGATCAAATGCGCGGATGGACCTTATCGTTACAACATTTTCGACAGCCGCGATTTGATACCAGACCTTGCGAGCGCGTTGAGGGACAAGGGGATACAGGTCTGGTTATGGCAATACATTTACGGAATCAATCCGGGCGCAGAGGCAATGGTTGCAATCGAGCGGATCAATCAATTGCAACCGGATGGTTTCGTGGTCAATGCCGAGGCCGAATACAAGAGACGACCCGCTCAGGCGGAATCTTACATGCGCGCTTTGAAATCGGGCATCGGTAGTGATCTTCTTATTGCTCTCAGCACTTATCGTTTCCCGGCGCTGCATCGTGAGTTTCCATTCAAGCAATTCATGGATTACTGCGACTTTGCAATGCCGCAAGTGTATTGGATGAAAGCAGACAATCCACGGATGCAATTGGAGCGGACGCTTGCGGAATACCAACAGTTTGGAAAACCGGTATTCCCAACCGGAGCGTGTTTCCGCGAGCACGGATGGCAGCCGAAAGCGGCGGAAATTATCGAGTTTATGCAGGCTTGTAAAGAGCTGTCTTTGCAGGGCTGTAACTTCTGGGAGTGGGCTAATGCCCGGAAGTACGTACATTATGGCTGGGAAGCGATTCGCTTGTTCGATTCGGGTATGAACGTGCCCGCGCCGCCGGAATCCGAATCGGTATTGCCATCGCTCAAAATGAAAGTCTTGGTTGATGGCCAAAACATACGAACCGGTCCCGGCATCAACTATCCTGCTATAGGCAAATTGCGCGCAGGCGATTTGGTTGAGATCATAAACCTCGCCGGGGGTGATGTTTGGGTAGAGATCGAGACCGGCAAATGGGCGGCGGTTCACTATTCTGGCAAAAGGTTCATGGAGAAATTGTGATGCCGAAAGCCGCGCTTCGACCCTGTCGTTATCCCGGATGCCCCAGTTTGGTAACTGAGGGCTATTGCGATGACCATGTTCCAGTGCCGGGCATAAAACCTGACTACCAGCGCTTGTATGACAGGCGATGGCAGAAGCGGCGGGATCAATGGCTTTCAACACATCCGTGGTGTGAAGAATGTTTGCGGCAGGGAATTTACACTCCCGCGACTGAGGTTCATCATCTCATCCCGCACCGTGGAAATATTGAATTGTTTTTAAATTCGCCTCTGGAATCGCTTTGCAAGTCATGTCATTCCCGCAAAACCAGCCGAGAGGTAAGGGGAAAGGGGGGTGAAAAAGTTTTAATCGGGGGAGTGTCGAGCGCGCGGGGGCTGCCGCGCGAAAAAAAATCCCAATGTGAGGAATCTTGACATGCCGGCCAGGAAACCAAAAGCATTGATTGTCAGACATGAGACCGCGGCGGAAAAATCCAGACGCGAATCGGGCGAAATGGCAATGCGGCCGAATCGGGAATTGCCGCTAAATGCGCCCTCGCGTTTGCGCGGCCACGAAATCGCCGAGGCAGTCTGGCGACGACTGATGCGCGAGTTCACCTCGCTCGAAGGCGAAATTGTCACCCGCCTGGATTTCGATTTGCTGGCCGATTACTGCATCCTGGTTGAGCAACTGCATGAGCTGGACACGATGAGAAAGGCCGCTCATGACAGATGGCTTGAAATTTTGAACGACCAGGCCGCCGATGAAAAGGTGATTGAAGCGTGTGATATGGTCGTCAAACTGGATTCGCGTGCGGATCGCAAGCGCGCCTTGCTACTCCAGCTGCGCCAGTCGTTGTATCTCACACCACGGGCCAGGGCTGGTGTTGCGCCAACGAAAAAGGAAGTCGAGGAACCCAAAGACGAACTTGAAAGGCTTTTGGATGATGTCAGCGATTTTGTGAATGGTGGCAGTGGCAAATGAAGCGATTCTGGTTTCTGGTTTTATTGCTTTTACTGCTCGGCGGAGGTTCGATGTTTAGTGAAGCTCATGCCCAGCGGGCAATAACCTTTTTCGAATCGCTCAAACACACCAAAGGCAAGTTCTACGGCCAGCCTTTCAAGCTGCTGGACTGGGAAAAGCAGATTGTGCGGGATGTGTACGGCACGGTGGACGAACGCGGTTACAGGATCATCAAATACGTCTACATCGAAATCCCCAAGAAAAACGGTAAATCCGAGCTGGCCGCGGCTGCTGGCCTTTACCATACCTTTGCCGACCGGGAGAAAAACGGCGAGGTGTATGGCTGTGCTGCGGATCGCTCTCAGGCATCCATTGTTTTCGATGTGGCGGTGGATATGATTGACCAGGTACCGGCACTCAAAAAGCGCACCAAGCTGCAGCTCAGCAAAAAGCGACTGATCGACAAAGTAACGGGTACGTTTTATCAGGTGCTGAGCGCCGAGGCATATACGAAGCACGGTCTGAATCTATCCGCGTGCATTTTTGATGAATTGCACGCGCAGCCCAATCGCGATCTGTGGGATGTGATGACTTTTGGAGCCGGCGATGCGCGCGAGCAGCCGATCTGGTGGATCATCACTACTGCCGGTGATGACCCGGATCGGGTCTCGATTTGCTGGGAGCAGCATGAATATGCCCGGCGGATCATCGCCGGTGAGATTGTTGATCCCACCTGGTACGCGGTGATTTACTCCTACGATGGAGATGATATTTACAACGAGGAAAACTGGAAGAAGGCCAATCCCAGTTTAGGGGTGACTATCCAGATTGATTCCATTCGCGAGGCGGCCATGAAAGCGAAAGAACGGCCTGCGGACGAGCGTCTGTTCCGCTGGCTGCGCCTGAATCAGTGGCCGACCTATAAGCTCACCAGCTGGCTGCCATTGGAATTATTCCGTTCCACAAATGGCAACTGGGGCAGAGCGGAGATGATCGGTATGGATTGTTACATGGGGCTAGACCTGTCCTCAACCACCGATCTGACCGCGCTGGCGCTGGTCTTTCCGCCGCAGCCGGGACTTTCGGAATGGCGCGTCATCTGGGAAGGCTGGATACCCGAAGAGAATATGCAGGACCGCATCCGAAGGGATAAAGTGCCGTACGACCAGTGGGCAGCACAAGGATGGATTACCCCCACTCCCGGAAACGTGGTGGATTACACCCGGATTCGGGACAAGATACTGGAATTCAAGACACTGTACAACATCAAAGAAGTGGATGCCGACCCGGCGTTTGCAACCATGCTTTTGCAGGAATTACAGCAGGAAGGACTGACCGTTGTAGGTATTCCGCAAACATTTGTGCAATTGACCGACCCGATGAATCAAATCGAGGTGCTGTTGAAAGAAAAAAAGGTCAGCCACGAGCCGAACCCGGTGGCGGCGTGGTGCTTTGGGAATACTTCCATAGCCAAAAATGGGAGCGGCCTGATCAAGTACGTGAAAGAGAATAAGGGCAAGTCGCTGGACCGCACGAAAAGAATTGATTATGTGGCCGCGTGGGTGATTGCTATGGCCAGAGCGAGATATTATCAAAACGAAGATTTGAGCTCAAAAATACTCGATCCAGAGTGGGGTATGTGATGAAGATACTCGAATTTTTGGACGATCTGCTGTTGCTGGCCGGGTGCATTTGTATCCTATACGGGTTATCGCTTTGGTCAGTGATCCTTACGTGGATTGTAGGCGGGCTGATGCTGATCGGCTGGAGTGTACTGATCGGAAAGGTGAGTGCTGATCGGAAAGGCAATGGCGAGATATGTTGATTAGAACATTATTGACCACCACGAAGGTAAAAGAAGCGCCGGCTCAAGAGCAGCCGCGTTATGAATATGTTCCATCTTACGGCTACTCGACCGATGCCGGTGAGCAGGTTACGATTATGCGGGCTCAATCGGTAGCCACTGCCTATCGGGCGAAGAACATCATTTCGGATGATGTGGCCAAATTGCCATTCCAGGTTATGCGCCGAAACGGCCGCCAGGTTGAGCAGGTTCAGCCTGATCCAGTTACCCGCAATATCGCCTATCTATTGCAAGTTTCACCCAACATCTGGGGCTGGACGCCGTTCCAATTCAAAAAGGCGGTGATCGAATGGTTATTGTTTTACGGAAATGCGTATATCTGGTCTCCGGTTGTGGGACCGCGTCAATTACTGGTATTGCCGGCGGATCGCACGATGCCGGTTTTCACGCCGGACGGCGACCTGTGGTATCGTCACACTTTCTCAGGCGGTTCCACGGGTTACATCCCGGCCGTGGAAATACTCCATTTGTTGATCAATCCGGATGCAACCGGCTTTGTTGGCCGAGGGGTGATCACTTTTGCGCGGGAGACTTTTGGGCGACAGCTGGCTGCTTATAAAGCCGAATCGAAACTTTACTCGCAGGGAATGCTGCCGGCGGCCTATATTCAATTCGCCGGGGAATTGAATAAAGAAGCACGCCAGGCGGCGCGCCAGGAATACGAACGGGCGATGAGCGGGGCAGAAAATGCTTATCGGCTTGCTGTTTTCGATAACAAGATTACCAAGTTCGAGCCGATTCATATCCAGCTCAAGGATGCTCAATTTCTCGAATCCATTGATGCTACGGATCGGGATATCTGCAATTTCTTCGGATTGCCTGAGCACATGCTGAACCGGGGAAAAGAGGCATACAACTCCAACGAGCAAAAGTATCTGGAATATTTGCAGGGAACGCTGGATGCTTATCTTGTCCCGTGGGAAGAAGCGGCGCGGATCCGCTGGCTGTCCCAGGAGGAACAGGCAACGCATTATTTCAAATTCATTCGCGAAGCGCTATTGCGGATGGACAGCAAGGCGCGCGCCGAATCAATGGCCATTCGCATTCAGAACGGCATGATGACGCCCAACGAAGCTCGCGAGAAGGACGATATGAGTGCTTACCCGGGCGGTGACCGTCATTACATGCCGATGAATTTTCAGGCCATTGATGCAATCGATGGCGAAAAGGAAGGTGGAAATGGGAGCAATCAGACCGCATAAAACCCCTGTAGATACCGAATCGGATTGGGACGGACCCGCTGAAGTGGCCAAAGCACCAAATGATGCCGAAACGCTGCGTTATATGCATGCCTGGGTGGATGATGATGGCGATCCTGATGCGAAAACCAGTTACAAGTTTCCACATCATGAGGCAGGAATGGACACCCCGGCCAATCTCAGCGCTGTAAATAATGCCCTGGCCAGATTGAGTCAGGCGGATATTCCCGATGCAGATCGGGCTGGTGTTGAGGCGCATTTGAGAGCCCACCGGCGGGATGCCGGGCTGGAAGATAAAACGGAGAACGTCAAGCCGAATTCCAGGATACCTATTCGCTGCTTCGAAGGGAATGCAAAACCCTATGAGCCGTTCTGGCGGATCATTGATCAGGAGAGCAGCGAGACCGGAGAGCCGGAGATCGAGTTGTATGGATATATCTCCGAGTACAGCTGGTTTGACGATGATATTACACCGAAAAGGTTCAAGGATGATTTATATCGAGCCGGTAATGGCGGTCCAATTACCATCCGATTGAACTCTTATGGGGGCGATGTGGTTGCTGCCAGCTTGATGAATACGATCATCCGCGATTATCCTGGGCGCGTCACCGTACAAATCGATGGCATTGCTGCCAGCGCGGCTACTGTTGTGGCTGTGGCCGGGGATGTGGTCAGAATACAGGAAACCGGCTATTTTATGGTGCATGATCCCAGTGTGGTGTTTCTGATGGCTCAACTGAATATCGAAGACCTCAATCGTTTGGCCAATGCGCTAAAAGCCATCAAGGAAGGCATCCTCAATGCTTACGTGAGCAAAACCGGTCTCTCACGAGAACGATTGTCCAAATTAATGACCGAGGAAACCTGGATGGATGCGCAGAAAGCGCTAGACCTGGGATTTGTGGATGAGATCATCCGCTATGAAAAGCCGATGCCGATTCAACTGCCGCAGGGGGCAGCGGTGGTAAATGCGTTGAATCATTACAGCAATCTGCCGGATGAAATCGTGAGAGCCCTGCAAACTATGGATATCCCGTTGGCAGACAAATCCAGCAGTCGGCTAACGGCTGATATGCAACACGAAGCGCAAGTTCTTTACGAACGAGTAGAAAACATTTTGAAGAAAGGAGTTCGATAATGCCAGACCTGAAACCATTCTATGATGCCGTAATTGCGGCTGAAGAAGAAGTGCAGCGGATTGCAAGTCAAATCCACGAGCACTTTGTGTCGGGAACGGAAGAGGGGAAAATTGCCGCACTTGAACTGCGCTCCGCGCTGGACGAAGCACAGAAAAAACATGATGAGGCAGTTTCCCTTTACGAGGCAATGCAGCGGGCAAACCGTCCTAACGACATTGCCAAAAACTTTATTCCGGTCTCGTCCACCGAAACCGTCGTGGACAACCAACCAACTGTGATCAAACGTCAGGAGTACGACCGTATGTCGCTTGTGGATCGAGCGCGGTTTATTCGCTCCGGCGGGAAAATCGAAGATTAATAACGGAGGCTCAAAATGGGTAATACACTCACCAATCTTATTCCAACCATCTACGCAGCTGCCGACATCGTCATGCGCGAGCTGACCGGATTCATCCCGGCGGTTACGCTGGATGCGAACGGCGAGCAGGTTGCCAAAGATCAGACGCTGCGCTATCCAATCGTGCCGGCAAATGCTGCAAACGACATTATCCCGGCCGCAACCGGTCCTGATCCGGCCGCTGTGTCTATCGGATCAGATTTCATGACCATTAGTAAGGCTCGTTCGGTAACCTTCTTCTGGGAAGCGGAAGAACAAAAGTCCCTCGGCGGGTTGTACGACATCATCCTGCGCGACCAGTTTGCTCAGGCGATGCGCACCCTGACCAACGAAGTCGAGGCCGACCTGGCCGGGCTCTACGTGGCAGCCAGCCGCGCATACGGCACCGCCGGAACTCCGCCGTTCAGCGGCACTGACCTGAGCGATCCGGCGAATGTGCTGAAGATTTTGCTGGATAACGGCGCGCCAAACAGTGATCTCCAGCTGGTAATCAACACTACCGCCGGTGCAAAAATGCGCGCGCTGGCTCAGCTGACCAAAGCCAACGAATCCGGCAGCACCGAGTTGCTGCGCCGTGGGGTACTGCTCGACCTGTTTGGTTTTGCCGTTCGGGAGAGTGCGCAGGTCAAAACGCACACTAAGGGAACCGGCGCTGGCTATCTGGTTAATAACGCTGCCGGTCTTGCAGTTGGCGAGACGACCATTCCGGTAGATACTGGAACCGGCACTATCCTGCCCGGCGACATCGTTACTTTCGCTGCTGACACCGCTAACAAATACGTGGTTGCCTCTGCACTTTCCGGAGGCAGTTTCAAGATCGCTCCTCCCGGTCTGCGTGTTGCCATTCCGGATAACAATGCCGTCACTGTGGGCAACAACTACACTCCCAATCTCGGGTTCAGCCGGTCGGCCATACATTTGCTGATGCGCGTTCCGGCTATGCCCCCTGGAGGCGACGCAGCCGATGATGTGACCGTCATCACCGATCCCCAAACCGGTATCTCGTTCCAGGTGGCAATGTACCGTCAACGACGCCGGATTGCCTATGAAGTCGGCCTTGCCTGGGGCGTGAAAGCGGTCCAATCCGAAGCGATTGCCACCCTGCTTGGCTAAGACGGAGGTCCACCTGTGGCGAATATCCTGACGACTGCTGAAGCGGCCAGTGTGCTGCGCTGCAACATCGATAACGAGGAAATGCTGCGGCTATTGCCGCAGGTGGACGCTTACATCAAGCGGGCGACGGGCCGGGATTGGGCTGCCGATCCGGTTATCGCGCCTGAGGCGAAAAATGCCGCGCGCATGCTGCTGGTCTTGTGGTTCGAAAATCCCGGCATGATTGCATCCGGTATCGCCACACTCAATCACGGGCTTACTGCTGCGCTGGTCCAGCTCGAAGCAATGGCACTCAATTATCACACCTTCGAAGGATTGTCCGGATCAGGATATATTTCTTTGCCGGGCGTGAAGAGGGGAGATGTTGTTGCCAGTGTAACGGGAATCATCGGCTTGAGCGGTGATCAATCCGCCAGTTTCGAAACTGTAATCAGCCTGGATGATCACCTGAAGCAAGTGGCGAGTGATCTGAGCGGCAAATGGTTTCGAGCGCATATCATTCCACCCGGTGATTTATGAGAATCAACGATAAGCCGATCAATCCAGGAGAGTTGCGCACGCCAATAACGCTGAAGAAGCGGACGGTAACAACCGATGCCGGCGGATTCAAAACAGAGGTTTATACCAATGTTGCAACTGTTTATGCCAGGTGGCAGAACGCTCATGGCAGAGAGGTATGGACTGCGGACATGGCCGGCGCCATTGCTCCTGCTACTGTGCTTATCCGCTATCTGGCTGACATCGATGAATCCTGGGTGGTGGATAAAAACGGCGAAATTTTCGAGATTGTATCTATCGACAACATCATGGAACGCAATGAATATCTTGAGATCAAGGTAAAGCGATTGAAGGCAGGCTGAAATGGCTACAAAAGCGACATTGACACTCAAAGGATTGGATGAATATCTCGAAAAAATAGCCGCAGCCGGGAAAGACGTGGATGAGGCAGCTGCAAGAGCCGTGCTGGCAGGTGCTGAGGTACTGCAAGAGGGTATGAGGAATCGCGTCCCGGTGAGAACCGGCAATTTGCGTGAAAATATCCGTATTTTCGGACCCGAATGGGACGGTAATTTCGTGTTTTGCGAGGTTGGTTTGATCCACAGGCGCGGCTGGACGGATGCAGATACTGCCCGTTACGGCAATGCCCAGGAGTACGGAACATCCTCAATGGCTGCCCAGCCTTACATACGGCCAACGATTGCAGAAGATGGAAAAAAAGCACGGGATGCTATGAAAGAAAGCCTTGAGGAGAGCGGCGTATTATGACGATCTGGGAACGGATATACAATGCGCTTGCCCCTCTCGGATTGCCTATGGCGGCCGGGGCAATGATCGTGGACAGCGAATCGGAGCGCCCGGACACCTATCTGGTGTACTTCCTGGTTTCATCGCCTCCGGTCCAGCACGCCGACGACAACGAAACGCTCCGCTCATATCTTGTGCAGGTTAGCGTTTACAGCCGCAATGGTCTAAAAAATCTACCGGATATTGCGGGAGCGATGAAAACAGCCGGATTCACGCAAGGGGCGAGACGCGAACTACCCTACAATCCAGAGACCAGGCATTACGGTCTGGCGATGGATTTCAACTACCTGGAAGAGGAGTAAAGAAATGGCAAACCCTGGAGAATACAAATCTAAAATTGGCTTGAGTTCGTTATACGTTGCCGAGGTCACGCAAGACGATGCTCTCGGTTATGCAGCCGACACTCCTGAGTATCTTGCTCCGGCGGCAGAAGCGAGCCAGGAGCCGACCACATCGTTCGAAATTCAATATGCGGATGACCAGCCTTATGATGTGATGACCAGCGAGGGCGATACCAAAATCAATCTGACCGTAACCGGCATGCCCATCGAAATGCTGGCCAAAATCACCGGACGGGTTTTCGACCCGACTACCGGGCGCATGTTTGATAATGCGGGAGTTGCACCGTACTTTGCACTCAGTTTTCGCAGCCTGAAGTCGAATGGCAAGTACCGCTACTATCAGTACCTCAAGGGCAAATTCGATATGCCTAAAGAGGAAACCGCCACCAAAGGCGAAAAACCTGAGCCAAAAACCTTGCAGCTTACCTTCACGGCAATCAAAACGGTTTACAAGTTTGATCTTGGCGGCGGCGTTTTTGACAGCGTTAAACGAGTCATCGGCGATGAGGACACCACTAATTTCAGTGGAGCTAACTGGTTCAATGCGGTACAGGTGCCAGGCATTGGGTCAATCGCTGCATTGGCTCTGTCCAATAGCGTACCAACCCATAACGCTACCGGCGTCTCGGTGAGCGCAAATCAGGTGCTGACATTCAACAATGCATTGAAGGACTGGGCAATTAATGGAGTGGTGTTGGTAAAGGCTTCGGATGGCGCAGTCGTATCTACGGTGAATACGCTTGATTCGACCAAGAAGATCATCACCATTGATCCGGTCAGCAACCTGACCGCATCAACTGCCTACCTGATCACTTACGCAGTTATGGACATCTATGGTCAGACGCTCAATGGATCAATCCGCTTTACCACAGCATAGGTTGAGAGATGACAGTTGGAACACCGCTTACGATCACGCTTTATGACGAAAATGACGAGATCAAAGCCAGTTACACCCGCGCATTCGTGCCGTGGCGCATCCTCAAAGCGGCTGCGCGCATGGCTAAAAGCTTTGATGTCAACAATATGACCGAAAGTGATATTGATGCTCTGGCTTCGCTGGTCGTCGAAGCGTTCGGAAATAAGTTCTCTATTGAGGATTTGAACAACGGTGCGGATGTCAGCGAGATGGTCGCGGTGTTGCAGACGATCATCAATAAAGCGCGCGGGCTGATGCCCTCAAACCCTACCCCTCCGGGGCTGTAAATGCCCCGGAGGCTATTGAGGATGCCGACTGGTTGGTTGATTTCGAAATATCGCTGATTAAGGCGTTTGGCTGGAGTCTGCGAGATATTGACGATACAGACATTGAAAGCTTGTTGCCGGTGGTCGCTAGATTGAGTGATGATGGTACTGGCAAGAAAATGTATTGTGACCAGGTGGACGGCTGGTAGATTGCTGGAGGCACATGAGCGATAATCCGCTGAGTTCTAAAATCAGTTTGGATACCACCGATTTCAAGGCGGCAGTGGCTGCTCTGAATCGGGATATTCGAGTCATTGAATCTGGTTTCCGGGCCAATGCCGCAGCGTTAGGAGACTGGTCAAAAAGCGCGGATGGATTACAGATGCGCATCAAGGCGCTGACCGGTCAGATAGACCTCCAACAAAAAAAGGTTGGGGCTTTACAGAATGAGTATCGGCGCATTGCTGCCGAGAAGGGGGAGAATTCCCGCGCGGCGCAGGATTTACAAATCAAATTGAACCGCGAAACTGAAACTCTGAACAGAATGCAGTTTGAGCTCAAACAGTCTCAAACTGCGCTGGATCAGATGGGTAAAGAATCGCAGGACGCAGGAAAAAAAGTTGAAGAGCTGGGACGTGCCCAGGCAGAAACAGCCGAAAAAACACGCGGGCTGTCAAACGTCCTGGGTGCTTTGGGCGGGGCAGCAAAAATCGGCGTTGCGGCGATAGCCGCGCTTGGGGCAGCGGTAGCAGGAATTGGAGCGGGAATCACCAAACTGATGGTAGATACCGCCAGGTTTTCCGGCGAACTACTGGATTTATCCAATGTTACCGGACTGAGCACAACACAGCTGCAAGAATTGAATTTTGTCGGCACGATGCTCGGTACCGATTTAGACACGATGACAGGTGCTCTGACAAGATTGACCCGTTCGATGGGGGAAGCCACACAGGGCAATAATGATGCTGCCAAAGCCTTTCGTGCTTTGGGAGTGCCGATTAGAGATGCAAACGGCGCATTGCGTGATTCGCGGGAAGTGTTTTTCGAGGCAATGTCCGCACTTGGCGGTATTGCAAACGAGACAGAGCGCGATGTACTGGCCATGCAGCTGTTTGGTAAGTCCGCGATGGAACTCAATCCGCTGATCAAAGCAGGGGCGGATGAGATGGCTGCGCTAACGGAGGAGGCTCACAAGGTCGGCGCGGTCATGGGTGAAGAAAACGTCCGTGCGTTTGAAGCCTTCGACGATAAATTATCCAGTTTGAAACTGGGCTTGCAGGGAACAGTGCGGAATCTGATGGCGGGGTTCCTGCCCGGATTTAGCGGATTGGCCGATACTTTGCAGGGTTATCTTTCACGCCTGGTCGGAATCGTGCAGGAATCGGACGGCGATCTCGGCGCTGCGGCGGCCGGTATTGGCGGATTGATCGGAGAAATCATCGGCGATGCAGCCGAACAGGGACCGCAAATGCTGCAAGCGGGGCTGGGAATCCTTCAGGGAATCATCAGTGCGATTGTTGCTCAACTGCCGGCGTTGATACCGGCAGCAGTCAACATGTTGACCACGCTGGTTAATTTCATTATTCAGAGTGTGCCGTTATTGCTTCCCGCGGGAATAAATATTTTGCTAGCGCTGGTAAAAAGTATTTTGTCGCAACTGCCGATGATCATCAATGCTGCCTTGCAATTGATTCTTGCGCTTGCCGCCGGGATTGCGGAAGCAATTCCGCAGTTGTTACCGGCTGTGGTAGAGATTATCCCGCAGATTGTTTTGACGTTGATCAGCAATCTTCCGCTGTTGATCAATGCTGCTTTGCAATTAATTCTGGCATTGGCCACCGGAATCATTCAGGCGATTCCGGTGCTCTTACCCTACATACCGGAGATCGTCATTGCGATTGTGGATGCGTTAATCGTCTCGCTTCCCGTGATCGCGGAAGCAGCCGTGGAGCTGGTGCTGGCGCTGATTGATGGCATTGGAACGATGCTTCCGGTGTTGGGAGAAGCAGCCGGCGATCTGATTACTGCACTGGTGGATGGCATTGACCGCCTGATGGGGACGATTCTTCGGGTCGGTGAAAACATTGTGAACGGAATATGGAGCGGTATTCAAGAGCGGGCGGAATGGCTGAGATCGCAGGTCGAGAAATTTATTGGCGGAATTATTGATGGTGTCAAGGACGCGCTCAAGATTCAAAGTCCATCCCAGGTCTTTGCCGGAATCGGCGAGAATATGGCGCTGGGGCTTGGAATGGGGTTCTCGAGCCAATTTCGCGATATTGAACAGGATATTAATCGGGTAATCAGGGGAATGACCGCGGAAACTGCGATGTCGGTGAGCATACCCGGAAATGGGAGCGCGCTTTTGGGCGGCACGGCAGCGGTGCCGATCAACATTGTTGTGCAGGCAAACGTCAACAACAATATGGACATGGAAGTGCTGGCCAGAACGCTGGTGAAGAAGATCGAAAGGGCACGCGGCAGATGATTACACTCAAACTGATTGACGAATCGGCAAACGAAATTAACCTCAATAGCGGGGATATTGTGCTGCTGGATGGTTATTTTCCGGAAACTGCACTTGATTTGGAACAGCGAATCGGCGAGTCGTTTGATGTGATGGTCAAGGGTGCTCTGGCCGTCGATAAGATACGATCTATCAATCGTTTTTTTGAATATGCGCGCAATAATACGATTGGTCCAAATGGGGTATGGGTTTATTTTTCAATTGACGGTGGTACAGCGTGGCGGTCGAGAATCTATAACGGGATGATTTCTTACAACAATCGCCTGTACAGCCAGTTTCGCAGGGGTGTGATCAGGGCTACTATTTTTATTGAGCGTGCTCCGTTTTGGGAGGGACCGGAACAACAAATACCACTGACAAATGGGAACGGTACGAACAATACCAGCGGTCTAAATGTATACAACGCGAATGACGGCGCGGGAAGTGCACCGAACAAACGCAATAATTACATCGAAATTGCCGACAATGCTATTTCTGGCGATTTGCCGGCTCCGGTGCGGCTGGAGATGACCAATCAGTTCAACTCCAGCGCACGGTTATCGGAATTATGGATTTCTCACAATGTTTATTCGACGCCGGCGACATTCCAGCATGTTATTGAGGGTGAAGCAGGAATTGCATTGCAAGGTGGTATTACCAACCAGGCTGCGTCCGGGTATAGCGGTGGATATGTGAAAGATTTCGTATGGTCCAATTCGTATCAAATACCTCTCGTGCGATTCGAGCTGAATACCGCTTATCTGAATGCTGCCAACAAACGCTGGTTCAAGATTTTGTGTGTTTTTACGAGTTCTGTTCAGCAAGACATCCGGTTGCAGACAAAAATCATGTTTCCGGCTGGATCAATATTGACTACCGTGGCTTCTTCGCAAGAGGTTCTACTCAGCGGCGCTCGGATACAGGAGATTGGCGAAATACAGATACCGCCCTGGCTGCTTTCGAGCGGAGACTTGGCACCGGTTGATCTGGTGATCTACGGGCAAAAAAGCGGGACAGCGAATATGCAAATAGATTTTTTGCAAATATCGCCACTTGACGGCTATCGTGTCCTCATCCCACGCGGGTACGGGGCGGCTTACGGCGTGCGAATTGCGGATGATTGTATCAATCAGCAGTTGTACACGGATGGATGGTCGGAGGGCGGGAAAACAGGGCATTATACCAGCATTGGCAAACCACTTCAGATCGTGCCGGGCAAGCTGCAAAGGATTTATTTTTTGCAGCAAGGCAATACCGGTGATGCGGATATCATGCGTGTTTTATCGGTCAAGGCATACTACCGGCCGAGGAGATGCGGATTATGAGTTTCAGCATTCGCATCATGGACCGCGGTTTTCAAAATCCGCTGACACTTCCACCGGTGGAATTTATTCCTGAGCGGTATTCGTTCCATGCAATCGGCGGTCCGAAATCGGCGATTATACAGGTCAGGGGGACCAACGAGCGGGCGATCTGGGAACTGATTGAATATTTACGCTGCCCGGTTGAGATTTTTGATGACCGCGAATCTTGCGTGTGGTGGGGATACATCAATCAAATCGAAATCAACGTTGGAAGGCTGAAGGTTGGAGTGAGTCTGGACGAAATGTACAACCAGATTGCGGTTATATATACCGTGAACAACGCAAAAGCAATCACGCCATTTGCGTTTGATAGTAACTCCGTAGCCACTTACGGAGTCAAAGAACTGGTTGCAACGCTATCGGATGCAAACGAAGCAACTGCGCTGGCATATCAATCCAATCTACTCAACGCAGCGAAATATCCGATACCAACAATCGATATTTCCGAAAGTGAGGCATTATCCGCAACGATTACCTGCGCGGGGTGGTTTGAGACATTGGACTGGAAGTATTATTCGTACACCGGGTCGGGTGATTTGAGCAATCAAATACAGATTGAGAATATTGTTAACAATGCGGGTCAGTTTCTGACGGGGATAGAGTGGCGCGGGACAATCAGTACTCCGTCATCTGACCCTGACCGCAACGGCGATACAACGGCACTGCATAATTTACTTGATTTACTGGATGCCGGCAGCGGCAGCAAGCGCTTGCTGGCAAGCGTAACAAGGGATAGACGATTGATTGTTTATCCAGAGCCCGATCCTGATCCGTATAAGCCGGAGATTTATTTACTGTCGGACGGGAGTGTGCAAAACATCTGGGGCGATCCGTACCACGCAACGACCTGTCCGGTGGGCGTGTGGGCCCGGCTGAAAGATGTGATTCCGGGCTCTGTTGATCTCGGTCTGATCGCCGATCCGACCATGTTATTTATCGAGGAGGCGGAGTTCGACGTGCAGATGAACAGGTATTTGCCTGCTGCGCGGTTACAAAGGAATCCGCTCAGTATTGGTACGAGGATGATGGATGGATAAATTACGCATTGGCGAGTTATACGCAAAACTCAAGCCACGCATCCTGGAACTGATTAATACCATCGGCGGCGGAACGGGTCCATTTGCACCAACACCGCACGGGCTCAACTCTCCGCACCATACGGGAAGTTTGGATGATAATCAGGCGCCACAATTTCTCAAGATAGACGGAACGCGCGACCTGATTGGCAACCTGAATGTGGCCAACGGGATTACGATTGACGGCGTTGACATATCGGCATTATCGGCGGCATACGATGCGCATCTGATCACGGATGCGCATACAATCTATGCACACGCCGAGGGGAGCGGGACGCGAAGAGCATATGAGGCCGGACGGCTTAATAGATCAATCCTGGCTGGCAACGGACTGACCGGCGGCGGACTGTTGACAACTGACCAGACCTTGAGTGTGCTACTTAATGCTTCCTGGTCTGGCTTGTCGGTTGACGGGAATGGCCTACGAATCAATACGGCTGCGGCTTTTACATGGACGAACGATCATGTGTTTCAAGGATTGACTAAAACCCGCCATTTATATCCTGAGTTAACTGACACATACGATCTCGGCTCATCGACTTTGCTCTGGCGTAAGGGTTGGTTGAGTGAGCTGGATGCAATTTTGTTCTCGCAAAACACCGTTACGTTGTTGGGCGGTTGGCTGCTCATCAGCAAAGATGAGGGGGCGCTGGCTGCGAATGTCGCGCCGGCAGATACACAGATTGATTTCGGCAAGACGATGACGCCGGGCGATTTTGTTTTATTCCGCGCTGCCGGTCAGGTTGAGTACATGCAGGTCGGAACGCTGGTTGGCGGCACGACTTATAATGTTACTCGCAATCTGGACGGCAGCGGAGCAAACACATGGTCATCGGGGACGCCGTTTGCGGTCTTAGGTCAGAGCGGGCAGGGGCGGATAGAACTCAATGCGTATGATACGCCGCGGATACAATTGATCCGGCAAGGCGCAACCTATAACGCGCAAACAGAGATCATCCGCATCGGCGATCTTAACGGCAATTGGGGGTATAGTGCACAGAAGTGGGGCGTGGCTATTGGTGAGTATGCCAGCGGGAAAGCCAACATTACCATTGACCAGGACGGTATTATCCGTATCCGCAATTATGCTACGGATGTCATCAAGTTATCCGGCACGGATGCAACAATTGAGAATGTACTCAAAATTGCAGGCACTTCCAGTGCTATCGCTATTGGCAACCCACCACCCACCTCATCCACCGCAGGCACGGGCTTGTGGCTGGACAGGACAGGCTTGTATGGTCTCAACGCAAATGTCAGGCAGGCATACTTTGGGAGTGATGGTAAGTTGTATGGGGGTGGGGGGAGTGTTATTTTAGATAATCAAGGATTTTCGTTAATTAGTGGAACAACTTACGAATTATTTCGCTCAATAAAGTTTTATAGTAATCTAAACATAATCGCACAAATGTATTGCGTCCAAGCTGTTAATAGTAGGCAATTTTATTTGGGAGTAGAAAGTGGGGCAAATGATTCATCTTTTCAAATAATCAATCGCTCAAATGAAAGTACTGCATTAGTAATGCAGACTAACAGCAATTATGGGGCATCTATATTAAGAGTAGATTCTTCTAGTCTTGGACTTTCTATTTCAAGGTCAATAGTTACTTTAACAAACAGCTATTCAGAATCTTTTGACGTAAATGGTTTAACTATTTCTAAAGATAGTGCAAGTGTTTTTAATATAAATTTAGATGGATTTATCGAAAAATCTACTGCAATATCTTGTAAAGCCATTCGCACCACTGCCCAGTCTATTCCGAACAATGCTTGGACGGCTATTAGTTTTACCCAAGCATTAACAGACCAACGCCCTTCTGGTATCTCGGCTCAATGGTCATCAGGTATTCCGACAAGAATTACCTGTCAAATTGCAGGGTCATATTATATTTATGGGAATGTTTTATTTTCCGCTAACACAACAGGAGCAAGAATTGTAGGAATAAGGCGAAATGGAACAACTTTTTTAGCGGCTACAACGGCAAATCCTGTTGGTGGTGGGCTTGATACCATTCTTAATTTATCCGTGACATTAGACTTGGCTGTTGGTGATTATATCGAATTAATGGTATTTCAAAACAGTGGTGGTAATTTGAACATAGCTTATGATTCAGCCAATCCCCACAGTAATGTTTTGGCTATAACAAGATTAGCATAGAAAGGAGATTAACAATGACTAATGCTGAAATCAATCCCCGCATTAAGCCAACGCCCATTCCACCCGCCGAACCCGAACCAACACCAGAACCAGAGCCGGATACCCTGAAGCAAATTCTGGGAGAACTACAAGCCATCCGGCAAATCTTATCAGAGAGGTTGTGAAATGCAAAAAGACCTGACCATCAAAGAAATTGTTGACTTTATGACCCTCGATCTGTCTGGTCAGAAGCTCAGGCGCAATGTTGCTTTTTACCTTGCGTCCAATCAAAATCTTCTCCGCCCACACTATGAGGCATTTGAGGCACAGCGCAAAGACATTTTCCAGAAGTATGGCAAGCCAGAAGGCGAAAACCTTATCATTCCGCAGGAAAAGATGCAGGACTTCCTTGATGAAATGAAACAATTGCTTGAAAGTAAAGTAACGGTTACTTTGAACACAATCAAATTGGAAGAACTGCCAGAAGAAATCGAGTTTGGCATTCTTCAAAAGATGATGTTTCTGATTGAAGGGGAATAAAAAAACGCAGATCAGGCGTGCCAGCGTCTGATCTGCTCACCTTCCGGTCTCGCGCACGGCCGGTCAGGCTTTAAATTCACGGCTGCGGTGAAAATTGTGGTGAAAGTGGGCGCGGAGGGGCTCGAACCCCCGAACCTCACGGATGTGAACCGTGCGCTCTGACCAACTGAGCTACGCGCCCTGAACAAT